>ULML01005582.1_pt1 | contig 138272 bp, 156 predicted proteins | sample 1951651 | NCBI WGS metagenome assembly ULML01 (sample SAMEA4835549, study PRJEB28245) | human gut metagenome | biome: gut microbiome; material: fecal sample | place: Denmark | collected 2008
GCTAAGATATGGAGTTGCCAATAATTTTTTTTTGCTTTAAATTATTAATTTTATATATATTATATCTTGTTTATATTGTTTTTTTTATTTATAATTGATATGGAAGGTGAAAAATATGAATATTTATAAATATACTTCTCGTAATGAGAATGATACTGTTGCATTAGCTCAAAATATTGAATCTGAAAAATTTCCTAATATGGTTATTTGCTTAGATGGAGAACTTGGTAGTGGAAAAACTGTTTTTGTTAAAGGCTTTGCACATGCATTAGGAATTGAGGATAATATTACTAGTCCAACATTTAATATTATAAAGGAATATAACTCTGGAGAGTTACCACTTTATCATATGGATGTATATAGATTAGATAAAGATTCTAATGATATTGGAATTGAGGATTATTTTAGTAAAGGTGGAGTTACATTAATTGAATGGTCAGATATAATTACTGATATATTACCAGATGAAAGATTACAAATAAATATTAAAGTTATTTCTGAGAACGGTAGAGTATTTGAATTAATTCCTTATGGTGAAAAATATGAAGAGTTATGTAACTTTGTTTTATAGGTAGATTATGTATACTTTATTTATAGATACACACCTTTATGATATTGATGTTGTTTTGTATAAGGATGGAATTGTTTATTTGCATAAGAGCATTGATAAAAGCATGAATAATAATTCATTATTAGTGCCGACTATTATGAAATGTATTACTAACATCAAACTTAATGAAATTATTGTTGTAAATGGGCCAGGATCTTTTACCGGTGTAAGGACAGGTGTAACGGTTGCAAAAACATTAAGTTATTTATTAAATATTTCTATTAAACAAGTTTCTTATCTTGATATTATGGATTTTTCTTTAGATAGTACCGAAAATCTAGTAGGTTTTTACGATAATAGTGGTATTTTTGTTGGAAAATATTTAAATCATAGGTTAACTGGAAAATATGAATACATTAAAAAAAGGGAGTTAAATTCAAATGAGTTTTCTAATTTAAAAACAGATGTTATTATTGATTACTCTAAAATTTATAATTTAATTTCTAAGCTTCCAAAAATTGATCCTAAACACGTTAATCCAATTTATGTAAAAAAAATAAGTGTTGAATATGATTAGAGAATTAAAAAATACTGATATCGAACAGTTAACTAAATTACTAATAAATTATGATAAAAACATTGAAAATCACTTTAACTTTAGTTATTATTTATCTAATGATATATATAGTCAGTACGTTTATGTAATTAATGATAAAATTGTTGGTTATGTCTTAATAACAGTTATTGATACTTTAGTGGAAATTCATTTATTGTATGTTGATAATTTATTTAGAAATCAAAAATTTGGTACAAAATTAATGGATTATATAATTAATAAATACTCTAATTTTAGATTTTTATTGGAGGTGTCAATTAATAATTATATAGCAATTAAACTATATGAAAATATGAATTTTAAAATAATTAATATAAGAAAAAAATATTATAATGATATTGATGCTTATGTTATGGAAAGGAATTAATATGAAAGATGTCTACATTTTAGCAGTTGAGTCAAGTTGTGATGATACAAGTATTGCAATTGTAAAAAATGGTAAAGAATGTATTGCAATGAGTATATCTTCACAAATAGACGTTCATAATAAATTTGGAGGTGTTGTACCTGAAATAGCTTCGAGAATGCATTGTGAGAACATTTTATATGTTTTAGAGGATTGTTTATCTCAAACAAATTTAAAAATTGAGGATATGGATGCTATAGCAGTAACATATAAACCAGGATTACTTGGTTCATTACTCGTGGGATTAGAATTTGCAAAGACTGTTGCTGCTGTATATAATAAACCTCTTATAGGTGTTAACCATTTAATTGGTCATATTTATGCAAATAATATCGAAGATAATTTAGAATTTCCTTTACTTGCGCTTGTTGTAAGTGGTGGACATACTGAACTTTCTATAATGCATAATAATTATGAGTTTGAACTTCTTGGAACAACGCTTGATGATGCAATAGGTGAAAGTTTTGATAAAGTTGCAAGAGTTTTGGGTTTTCCTTACCCTGGTGGCCCAAGTATTGAAAAAGCTTCCTTACTTGGGAAAAATACTTATAATTTAACAAAGCCTGTAAATGATGAGACATATAATTTTAGTTACAGTGGGTTAAAAAGTCAGGTTTTAAACATAATTAATAATGCAAAAATGAAAAATATTGAGATAAATAAAAATGATTTGTCTTGTTCTTTTCAAACTATAGCTGTTGATGAGATTGTTCGTAAGGTAGAACTTGCTTTAAAAAATACAGATATAAAAAGACTTGCTTTAGCGGGTGGAGTATCTGCGAATAAATATTTACATAACGAACTTCAAAAAATATGTGATAAATATAATGTCAAACTATATAATCCTAGAATGATTTATTGTACTGATAACGCTGCAATGATTGGCGCCGCAGCTTATCCGCTTTTTTTAAAAAAAGATTTTAAAGATTTAACTTTGGATGCTAATAGTAGTGCTGATTTAATATCATAAATTTACAAAATATCATTATTATTGATTTACTATTCACCAATAATATGGTAAAATTAATTTACTTGGGGTAGATTGGTTTCGACATATGTTAATAGATATGATTGCAAGTAGTTGGCAAACTATAAATGCACAAAAAAAATAAATGACGAAACTTCTTATAGTTTCACTCCTGCATTTGCCTAATTAGAGGTTTGGGAGTACTCACTTACTTTCTTGCTTATTGAAAGTAAAATGGGTTCATATTAATAAGCTATATTTATTATATTTTTTGAGTATAGTAAATGAATATTAATCAAAATTACTATTTATGAGGTTCGTTTTAGCCATATAGATAGGAAATTTAAATAGAACTAAACTTGTAGATATTGTATAATATGACATATTGGACAGGAGTTCAATTCTCCTCTACTCCACCAAATAGTAAATTATTGCCCGTATTTACGGGTTTTTTTATGATTTGCAATTTTTAATTCTTCATTTTGAAAATTTTATTTGTCAAATATATGGACAAACCAAAATAAATTTGCTATACTACTTGCGAGTAAAGAAATTACTCCTTGCTTTTTATGTCATTAAAAAGCCGAGTAGACCATAAGGAGGTGTAAAAAGATGAATAAGTACGAAATAATGTTTATCGTTAAAAACACTATTGAAGATGACAAAGTAAAAAAAGTTGCAGACAGTTTAAAAGGTTTAATAACTAACGATAAAGGTAGTATCATCGAGTTTAAGGAAATGGGCAAAAGAAAACTTGCTTATCCAATTAAAAAAGAGTTAACAGGAACATATTATGTTATGACTGTTGAAGCAAAACACGATACTATTAAAGAATTTGAACGTAAAGTTCGTATTAATGAAAATGTTTTAAGACATTTAATTATTAACAAAGGAGAATAAGATGAATAAAGTTATATTATGCGGTAGATTTACAAGAGATCCTGAGTCAAGAATGACATCTGCTTCAATGGAAGTATCAAGATTTTCATTAGCTTGCCCTAGTGATTTTGTAAACAAAGAGGGTCAAAGAGAGACTGAATTTATAAATTGTGTTGCTTTTGGAAGAACAGCACAAACATTAAATAAATATTGCACAAAAGGAAGTATGATTTTAGCACAGGGTCGTATAAGAAACAGTAGTTATGATGCACAAGATGGAACTAAAAGATATACCACTGATGTAGTTATTGACAATTTTGAATTTGTAAGTGGTTCAAATAGAAATGCAAATCAAAATGCTAACCCTACACCTAGTTATAATAGTGCTCCAGCAAATAATTACTCTGCACCATCATTTAATACAAATATGCAAACTACCGATATATCTGAGGATCCTTATAAAGAATTTAGTGATGAAACTAATATAAGTAGTGATGAATTTCCATTTTAAGAAGGAGGAATAAGGTATGGCAGAATTTTATCATAAGAAAAAAAGAATATGCCAAATGTGTGCTGGTAAATCAGTTGACTATAAAGATGTAATGATTATTAATAAATATATCAATGAAAAAGGTAAAATATTACCTCGTAGAATGACTGGCGCATGTGCAAAACATCAAAGACATATTGCTGAACAAGTTAAATATGCTCGTTTAATGGCATTAATACCATTTGTTAAATAGTAACAAATGGTTTTTTTAATGAAATTTTTATGTTATAATAAGTTATATTATTTAAGGAGGATTTTAAATGAAAGTTATACTTTTAAAAGATGTAAAATCTCAAGGAAGAAAAGATGATATTATAAATGTATCAGATGGATATGCTAATAACTATTTGATAAAAAATAAGCTCGCTGTTGCATACACTGATACTAGTAAAAAGATTTTAGATAAGCAAATTCAAATTAGAAATGATGAAGAAGAAAAAGTAATTGCTAATTTAACTGAAATTAAAAATAAACTAAATGACAAAATTATTGAGTTTAAAGTAAAAACCGGAAAAGATGATAGAGTCTTTGGTACAGTTTCCTCAAAACAAATAAGTGATAAAATAAATGAACTTGGCTATGATATTGATAAAAAATGTATATTAATAGATACACCTTTATCTAGCTTAGGAACATATAAAGTTAAAATAAAATTACATAAAAAAGTTGAATTTAATATAAATATTAAGTTAATTAAATAAGAAAGGAGAGTTATGGCACAATCATTACCATTTAATTCTGAAGCGGAGATGTCCGTTCTTGGAATTTCATTTATTTCAAAAGATCAAGTTGATAAAATTTGTGAAAGTGTTAATGAAGATATGTTTTTTGATGAAAGAAACAAAACTCTTTTTTGTGCTATAAAAAGTTTACACGATAAAAAGATACCTATAGATATTACTACAATAAGTACTGAACTTGATAAAACAAAAAAGTCATCAATTGTTAATATCAATTATATAATGGATGTAATAGATAGTGTTGTAACAAGTGCAAATCTTGATTATTATATTCAAATTTTACAAGATTATAATGTAAGAAGAGGACTTATTACCTCTGCAACTCAAATTGTAGAGAATGCCTATAATGAAGAAGATATTTCTAGACTTCAGGATAATGCTGAAAAAACAATTTTATTAGCAGTAAGAAGTCGTAGTGTTTCAGAACTTTTACCAATTACTGAAGTTTTAAGAAGTGCTCATGATAAACTTGAGGAGCTTGCTAAAAATAAAAAATTAATTACTGGTTTAGAAACAGGATTTTATGACTTTGATAGACTTACAACTGGATTTCAAGGCGGCGAAATGATAATTTTAGCAGCTAGACCAGGTATGGGAAAAACAGCGCTAGCCCTTAATATGGCATCTTATGCAGGAAGAACAACTAAAAAAGCCGTAGCAATATTCAATTTGGAAATGCCTGCGGAAATGCTTGTAAACAGAATGATTTCCTCAGTTGGAAGAATAGATTCATATAAATTACAAACAGGAAATATGCATGATAAGGATTGGCAAAGGTATAATGAGGCTATGAGTCAACTCGGACAAACTAGTATTTATATTGAGGCTGATGCTGGTACTACAATATCTGAAATTAGAGCAAAATGTAGAAGACTAGCAAGTAGTGAACAAGGACTTGGACTTGTAATAATAGATTATCTTCAGTTAATTAATAGTGGTTCTAAAAAAGTTGAATCAAGACAGGTTGAAGTATCAGATATTTCAAGATCCTTAAAAACAATGGCATTAGAGTTAGATGTTCCAGTAATTGCTTTATCACAGTTATCAAGAACTGCTGAAAAAAGAGAAAGTAATGTACCAATGCTAGCAGATCTTCGTGAGTCAGGTTCACTTGAACAAGATGCAGATATGGTTCTATTTATTAATAGAAAAGATTATTATGATAAATCTAAAGATCAAAATAATACAATCGTTCCAGCAGAACTTATTATTGCCAAACATCGTAAAGGTAGTTTAGGAACTATTGATTTACAATTTGAATTAAATTATGGTTTATTTAAAAGTGTTTTAAAGGAACAAGGTGAATAATGAAAATAAATGATATAATAAAGTCTGCTTTTTTTACATTAATTATAAGTATTTTATGTTTTGTTGGCTTTTTCTTTGATAAAAAGGATTCTTTAGATGCTGAGAAAATCTATGAAGTATTTATTGATGGTAAAAGTGTTGGATATTTAAAAAATGATGAAAAGTTATATGATATAATCAATAGTAAACAACAAGAAATTAAAAAGAAATATAATGTTACTACTGTTTATCCTCCAGAAAATTTTAAAATTATTAAAACATCGTCTTATGATATAGTCTTGTCTACTCCAGAACAAATATATAATAAAATGGCAGATATTGGTTCATTTACAATCGAAGGGTATATTGCAACTTATAAAAAAGATGAAAAGCAAATTACTATCAATGTTCTTGATAAAAAAGTATTTGATAGTGCTATCCATAATTTTGTGCTTGCGTTTATTGCTGAAGAAGAATATACAAATTACATGAATAATACTCAAAAAGAAATTGAAACTACAGGAAAAGTAATTAAAAATATGTATTTTGACGAAATTATAAATATAAAAAAAGGTTACATTTCAGTAAATGATACTATTTTTGAAGATGAATCATCATTAACCCAATATTTATTATTTGGGCCGAATAATAAGATAGAAAAATACGTCGTAAAAGAAGGAGATACAATTGATTCTATTTCGGAAGCAAATAAACTTAACTATAAAGAATTTTTGGTTGCTAATCCTAAATATAGTTCAAGAGATAGCCTCCTTACTATTGGAGATAATGTTAATATTACTCTAATCAATCCAATGTTAACATTTGTCTATGATGTTAATGAAATTTTGGATACTGAAATACCATATGAAAAAAAAGTAGAATATGATTCTAGTAAAGCTTCGGATTTTAATGAAATTACTACAGCAGGTGTAACTGGAATAACTAGAATTGATGAAAATTATACTGTTAAAAATGGTCAAACACAAGGTGGTGTTGAAATTGTAAGCAGTGTTAAAATTAAAGAAAAAGTTGATCAAGTTACCACTAAAGGTGGGTATAGATATTCTGGTGGATGGACTTCTGGTTCATATATTGATACGGGTACTACTTGGGGCTGGCCTACAAATCAACCATCAGTTATAACAAGTGGTTATGAGTGGCGATGGGGAGCATTCCACGATGGAATAGATATTTCAGGTACAGGTTGTGGTTCACCAATATATGCTGCTTTAGATGGTGAAGTAGTTTCTTCTCAGTTGGGTGGTATGGTTGGTCCTGCGTCAGGTTATAATGTTGTTATTCGTCATAGTAATGGTTACTATTCAGTTTATGCTCACATGATTGCAAATAGTATGACTGTTAAAGTTGGTGACAAAGTTACTCGTGGACAAGTTATAGGGCAAATGGGAAATACCGGTGTATCATATGGATGCCATTGCCATTTAGGAATATTTTATGGTCAACCATATTCAGGTGGATATTCAATTAACCCATTAAGTGTGTACAGATGATTAAAGTTTGTACTTTAGCAAGTTCTTCAGCTGGAAATTCAACTTATGTTGAAACAAGTCATTATAAAATTTTAATAGATTTAGGAAGAACAAAAAAATATTTGAGCGAAAAACTTTCTGAAATCGGAGTGGATTATAAAGATATTGATTATGTATTTTTAACTCATACTCACGATGACCATACAAAAAGTTTACATACATTCTTCAAAGGAACAAAAGCAACACTTGTTATTACAAATAAAATGTTACTTGAATTAAACGATATATCTGATATTGAAAACATAATCATATATGAAGATAATCCAAATATTGTAGATTTAGACATTAAATCATTTGTAATGAGCCATGATGTTGCAGATATTCGTAGTTTTGTAATAACTGATGAAGGGTCATCCCTTGTTTATATTACTGATACAGGTTATATAAATTCAAAATATTTTAAATCTTTTAAAGGAAAAACGGCATATTATATTGAAAGCAATCATGATATAGAAATGCTTAGACATGGTCCTTATCCAAGATGGCTTCAGGATAGGGTACTATCTGATGTTGGACATTTATCTAATAAATTTACTGGTATTTATTTATCAAAATTAATTACAGAAAACACAAAAAATATTGTATTACTACATTTAAGTGAAAAAAACAATACTGAAGAAATTGCTCTTGAAACTGTTGAGGAATACATTGATCCTACAAAAGTAAAAATACAGTGTGCTAATAAAAATGATATAGGAAGTGTAATAACAATATGATAAAAATTATTTGTTTTGGTAAATTAAAGGAAAATTATCTAATAAATGCTGTTAATGATTATTTTGAAAGGGTTAATAAGTATCATAAATTATCTATAATAGAGTTAAAAGATTCAGATAATATTATTGATGAAGAAAAAGAACTTTTAAAAACTATTCAAAATGATAAATCATATAAAATTCTTTTGGATATTAAGGGTGAGGAAGTTTCAAGCATAGAATTTTCAACTTTAATAAATGATAAATTAACTCATTTTAGTAGTATTACTTTTATAATTGGAAGTAGTAATGGTGTAAGTGAAAATATAAAAAATTTTGTGAATCAAAGGATTAGTTTTGGTAAAATAACTATGCCTCATGGTTTATTTAGAGCAGTATTGCTGGAACAAATTTATCGTAGTTTTAAAATATTAAATAACGAAAGTTATCATAAATAAAAGATTTATTCTTTTATTTTTTTGTGAGGTTTAGTAAAATAAATATGTAGGTGATAATTATGATAGGAAATAGTTGGGATGAAAAATTAAGCGTTATATGGAATAGTCCTGGATTTTATAATTTTTATAATATGATTATGAAACTATATGATGAAAAAACTATTTATCCCCTTAAAGAAAATATTTTTAATGCATTTAAATTGACTAGTTTCGAAAATGTTAAAGTTGTTATAATGGGACAAGATCCTTATCATGGAGAAGGTGAAGCACACGGACTTTCTTTTTCTGTTCAGGATAATGTAAAAATTCCTCCTTCACTTCAAAATATTTATAAAGAATTATATAGTGATTTAGGTATTCCACCTAAAAATACTGGAAACTTAACTGGTTGGGCAAAGGAAGGCGTTCTATTGTTAAATAGCACATTAACTGTTGAAAAAGATAAAGCCAATTCTCATCAAGGGTTAGGTTGGCAATATTTTACAGATTATGTTATAAAAGTGTTGAATTTAAGTGAGAAACCAATTGTATTTATTTTATGGGGGAACTTCGCTCGAAGTAAAAAAGTTTTAATAACAAACCCTAAACATTTAATATTAGAGTCACCACATCCTAGTCCATTTTCTGCGTATAATGGATTCTTTGGCTCAAAACCATTTTCAAAAACTAATGACTTTTTAATAAAGAATAACATAAAACCAATTGATTGGTCAAAATAAAAAGTAGCATCGCTACTTTGTTTCATATGAAGTCTGAACTTTTATATTATTTATTTTAGCAATAACTTTTATGTAACCTTTAATAGTTTTCATAAGTAAGTTATTGTTTTTATTATAGTATTTTTTATTGGCAATTAATACTTCATTAATACTATCTATTTTGTTAAATAACTCATTTATTTCATCTGTATTAAGTTCTTTATTATCCTCTTTTAAATCAGTCATGGTTTTTAAATAATTATTAAGTTCAATATCAAGATTATAATTACTAATTTTCTTAGTATTTAAATTTGCAAAATCTTTTAAATAATCTTTCTTTTTTAATACTTTTTTATATTTATCATATATTTCATTCATTATATCTTTTTTATCTTTTAAAGCTTTACTGATAATATCATTTGCAGCATCCATTTTAGCTTTTATGATAGAAATTTTATTATATCCAATAAAGTATACTAGTGATATACCAAATCCAATACTAATTACAATAAGTAATATTATTTCCAATTTCAAATTTACACTTCCTATCTTATAACATTATACCACATTATTTTTTTTCTTTTAACAATTTTATTATAGTATCTTTATTTATTAAGAAATAAACTGTTAGTGTAAGTAAACCGATTATTCCTAAATATAACATATTTCCAATAAAACCATTAAATGTTGGCATTATATTTTTATATATAACACACATAAAAATTGCAATTAAAATTGAAAAAATTAGTTTAGGAAGAGACTTTATTGTATCATTATATCTAAATCCATCATTTTTATATAATGATACAATTGGTATACTTAATGATATTATATAACCTATTACAGTGGCGGTAATTGCTCCATAATATGGGTATATTCCCATTCTATTAAATAAATACATTAAAGGAAGGTCAAGAAGAGCGTTAACTGTTATTCCACTTAATGCGCAAATATATACAAGTTTTGTTTTATATAAGCCTTGTAAAGCAGAAAAGAAAATAATGTAAGCACTATCAAGTATTGCCACTAAAATGATGTATTTAAAGATTATTGGTCCATAGTAACTTTGACCATAAAATATATACCAAATTTCCTTTGCAAAAATACTTAAGAATATTGTGAGCGGAGTTATTATAAAGAGTAATACTTTTAATGAATTGTTGAAATAGTAATTAGCTTTATCCATATCTTTTTTAACATAAGCACTAACTATTGAAGGAATTAAACTTATAGTAAGACCAGTTGCAAATGCCTTAACGATTGTTATTAGTTTACTTCCCCAAGTTGTAAATATTGAGGAAATTGTTTCAACATCTTTTGCACTATACCCTAAATTAGTAAGTCCTCGTATAATTAAAATCATATCGGTTGTATTATAAATTGAATTTGAAATGTTTATTATTATAAAAGGTATGCAATAACCGATAATCTTTTTAATTACTTCTTTTCTTTCTTCTTCAGAAAGGGACTTTTTATTATTTTTTACAACATTAGATTTTTTAGTTTTAATTATTAAGTAAATGTAAGCAATGATAGCACCAATTGCACAAGAAAATACTGAAATTCCTACTGCATATGTAATTTTTAAATGAAATACTTTAATACATAAATAACTTCCTACAAGAATAAAAAAAATTCTAACAATTTGCTCTATAACTTGTGATTTTGAAGAAGCCTCAATATACTTATGCCCCTGAAGATATCCACGATAAATTGAAAGAAGTGGTACAACTAAAAGAGCAAATGATATACATCTAATTACAAAACTTACATCTTCGATGGTATTTCCTCCAGTAAGATTGCCAAGAATTACTTTAGCAAGTGGCTTTGCAAATAAGAAACATAATAAAAATGCAACAAGAGAGAAAATATACACTATTTTCTTACTTATTCGATACATTTCATTTTTTTTATCATATTCCTTTAAAGTTTCATATTCACTAGTAATTTTACTTATTGCAAGTGGAATACCAGCTGAGGAAATAATTAAAAAAATATTATAGATATTATAAGCGTAACCATACAATGCTCCACCTTGTTCACCAATTATTTTATAAAATGGAATTACATATAATACGCCTAAAACTTTTGAAATTATTATAGCAATAGTGGCTATTATAGCACCTTCCATAAATCCGTTTTTCTTCATACTTAATTTCAACTCCTATTATTATTATAGATAAAAATGAAATATAAAACAAGAAATTTATCAAAATCATTTACAAACTAGCAAATATCTATTATATTTAAATAGAAATGAGGTATTATGAAAGTTGAAATTTTAGTATTAGGTCCCCTTGATACAAATACATATATTTTAAGTAAAGATGGAAAATGCATTATTATAGATCCAGCAGATGATGCAGAAAAAATTGTTTCATTTTGCTCAAAATATGAAGTCGAAGAAATAATTGTTACTCATCATCATTTCGATCATATTGGTGCACTTGAAAAGTTAGAAAAATACTATAATATTAAGCATAATACATTTTTAAGGAAGACATTTTCTTATGACATAATAAAAACGCCAGGTCATACTGACGATTCTATTTCAATATTTTTCGGTGGACAAAACTTATTATTTTCTGGTGACTTAATTTTTTATCATAGTATCGGAAGATATGATTTTCCAAATTCAAATTATAATGATTTAATTAAATCTTTGGAAAAGATAAGTAAACTATCCCTTGATACAACTATTTTCCCTGGTCATGGAGAGAAAACAAGTTTAAACGAAGAAATTAAATATTTTGATTTATATTAAAATGTTTTTTCAGAATAAGCGTGAGAATAATTAATTGGTTCCATAAATTCAACATAATCAAGATATAAAATTCTAATTAAGAACCATTTTCCAGTTGTAACCTCTTTGATTATTAGATGGTCTTTACCTGCCTCTTCGATTAATCCAGAAAATATCTTATTTTTCCATTCTGTACTATCTGGAAAAGAAACATAAGCATTAACTTTTCTTCCTTTGTTAAGCCTTAAAATATTTTCAATATAACTTTGTTCGTTATAGTCTTCCATTGAACTTACATTTCCCGGTGGTACAGTCATATTTTGCATATTATTTTGATTTGTTGGAAATGTTGGATTTTGATAATAATTACCATTCATTTGCTTTCACCTCATTAAAACTTATTTTTTTTTACTAAATTTATGACACTTTATAGACAAAAAAACTAAATTTTAGTAAAATGGTTATAGTAAGAAGGGTAGTAAAATGAGTAAGGAAGATATAAAAACTTTAGTTACTGGCGTTACATTTGTTTTTGGTATCTTTTTACTTGCGATGTGCTACCATTTATTTTTACTACCCAATGAATTTATAACTGGTGGTACAAATGGTCTTGCGATAATATTTAATAAATTATTTAATATTGATCCAACGGTGTTTTTGTACATATCAAGAATAGTACTTTTAATCATAAGTTTTATTTGCTTAGGATACAAGAAAACATTACCAACAGTATTAGGTTCATTGTTATACCCAATTATGGTAACCATTACTGAACCTATTGCTTTAGCACTTTTAAAATATATTAATACAAGTCAAGTGCTAATTAGTGTTGTAATTACTGGTTTCTTATATGGAGCATCCTCTGCACTTATATATAAAAGTGGTTTTACAACTGGTGGTGGGGACGTTATAATGGAACTTATTAAAAAGTACGCTAAAGTATCTACTTCAGTTGCAAATTTTTCCTATAGTTTTATAATCCTTTTGATGGGTGCATTTGTATTTGGTTTTGAAAGTTTTATATATTCTATAATTATTTTATTAATAAGTAATCATTTTATTGATAAAATTACTCTTGGTGTTTCTTTAAGTAAGGTTTTCTTCATTTATACAAATAAACTAAGTGAAGTTAAGAAGGTTATAACTGAGGAATACGATAGTGGTGTTACAATTTTACAAAGCAAACAAGAATTTTTACATAAAAAAGGAGAAATACTTATGGTAGCCGTTTCTAATTTAGATTGTTATAGATTACGAAATAGGATATTAGAACTTGATCCCAATGCATTTTTTGTAATAAATGATTGTTATGAAGTTAATGGGGGAAAGAAAAAAGAAAGGATATTGATTAATCGATGAAAAAAATATTAATACTTTTAAGTATATGTTTAATTGCTCTATGTGGTTGCAAAAAAAATAAAAATGAAATAGTAATGGTAACTGAGGCAGGATTTGCTCCATATGAATATTATGACAATAACAAAATTGTTGGAGTTGATGTAGAAATTGCTAAAGAAATTGCTTCGGCACTTGGAAAAAAACTAGTTATTAAGGATGTATATTTTGATGCAATTATTAATGAGATAAAATCAGGAAAAGCTGATTTTGCTTTAGCGGGAATGAGTGTAAATGAAGAAAGAAAAAAACAAGTTGATTTTTCTAATACATATATTATTTCAAAACAAATAGTAATTGTTAGAAATGATAGTGATATTAAAAATATTTCACAAATTAACAATAAAAAAATTGCTGTTCAACTTGGCACTATTGCAGATAGTTATGTTACTGATAATAATATAACAAAAGATATTGTTAGACAAAAAAAATACTTATCAATGGCTGAAGATTTAAAAGCTGGTAAAGTTGATTTAATAATAATGGATGAATTACCTGGTAAAAAAATAGTTGAAAATAATGAAAATTTAATTATTTTAGATGGTTTTGTATTCGAAGATAATTATGCAATTGCTGTTAAAAAAGGTAATACACAGCTTTTAAATAAAATTAATGAAGTTATTGATAATTTAAAAAATAGTGGTAAAATCGATGAATACATTTTAGAGTATTCAAAATAGGTGTTTATGGAATTAATAAGAGAAAATATATATAATTCATTTATATATCAAGATAGATATAAATATTATTTAACTGGTCTTGGTAATACAATTATTATGGCATTTTTTGCTTGTTTAATTGGAGTTGTTTTAGGACTTATTTTATCACTTGTTATAGATTATAATGAAAAAACAGGTAAGCTTTATTTATTAAGTGCTTTTGCAAGAATGTATATTGGAATTATAAGAGGAACTCCCGCACTACTTCAATTAATGATTTTATATTATATAATTTTTAAAAGTGTTAATATTAATATAGTAGTAGTTGGAATTATATCTTTTGGATTAAATTCTGGAGCTTATGTATCCCAAATAATTAGGTCTGGATTAATATCAATTCCAAAAGGGCAGGAAGAAGCATCAACAATGCTAGGATTTAACTATTTTCAAACTATGAAATATGTTATAATGCCTCAGGCATTAAGAAATGTTTTGCCAGCTTTAGGTAATGAATTTATAACACTTTTAAAAGAAACTTCAGTAGCAGGTTATATTGGTATACTTGAACTTACAAAAGCTTCTGATATAGTGGCTTCCTCTACATATGATTATTTCTTTCCACTTTTAATTGTGGCAATAATTTATTTAATATTAACATTAGGATTAACGAAACTATTAAACTTTTTCGAAAGGAGACTTTCAAATGATAGAAATTAAAAATTTAACAAAAAGTTATGATAAAAAATGTATCTTAAAAAACATTAATTTAAAAATTAATGATAATGAACAAGTATCAATAATTGGTAAGAGTGGATGTGGTAAATCAACATTACTTAGATGTATAGCAAGACTTGAAAAAATAGATAAAGGTCAAATATTAATAGATAATGAAAATGTTAATAATATAAAAAAATTTTATAATAAAGTTGGTATGGTTTTTCAATCATTTAATTTATTTGAAAACATGACTGTACTTGAAAATTTAATTATTGCCCCAGTTAAACTTAAAATACAAACAAGAGACGAGGCTATTAAACTTGCTAAAGGTTATTTAAAAGAAATAAATTTAGAAAATAAAATTAATGAATATCCTAAAAATTTAAGTGGTGGTGAAAAACAAAGAGTTGCTATAATAAGAGCACTTATGGAAAAACCAAAAATTTTATTATTAGATGAACCAACAAGTTCTTTAGATCCACAAATGAAAAAAGAAGTATTAGAGCTGATTAGTAAATTAAAAGATTATAATATGACAATAATAGTTGTAAGTCATGAACTTAATTTTGTTAAAGACTTTTCTTCAAGAATTATTTTTTTAGATAATAAAACTATTATTTCTGATGATACTGTAAAGGGAACTTTTAGTAGTGAAAATGAAATTATAAAAAATTTTTTAAAAGATATAAATTAGAAATATGGACTTTTAAAAATTTAAATGATAAAATTATTATAATAAGGAGATGATATAGATGCACGTTACTAGTGAAATTAAAAAATTAAAAAAGGTCTTAGTTCATAGACCAGGAAAGGAACTATTAAATTTAACACCAGATACATTAGGAAGGCTTCTTTTTGATGATATTCCATATTTAAAAGATGCAATTTTAGAGCATGATGAATTTTGCCAAATACTAAGAGATAATGGTGTAGAGGTTGTTTATTTAGAAGATTTAATGGCTGAAACATTAGATGAAAACCCACAGGTTAAACCTTCATTTATAAGACAATTTATTTATGAAGCAGGAGTAAGAACTCCAAAATATAAAGATTTATTATTTGATTATTTAATGAGTTATACAAATAATAAAGAACTAGTTTTAAAAACTATGGAAGGTATTAAAGTTTCTGAAGTTCATAGAAATAAACAAGATAGTGAATATTCTCTTGTTGATCAAATAAGTGAAGAAACTAAGTTTTTAGCAGAACCAATGCCAAACCTTTATTTTACAAGAGATCCATTTGCATCAGTTGGTGATGGTATAATTCTTAATAAGATGTACTCTGTTACAAGAAGTAGAGAAACAATTTATGCTTATTACATTTTTAATTATCATCCAGATTATATGGATAAAGTTCCAAAATATTATGATAGAGAAAATCCATTCAGTATTGAGGGTGGAGATGTATTAAATTTAAATGAACATACTCTTGCAATTGGTATTTCTCAAAGAACTAGTGCTGAAGCAATTGATTTAGTTGCTAAAAACATGTTTAATGATGAAAAATGTAATATTGATACAATACTTGCATTTAAGATACCTGAATGTAGAGCATTTATGCACTTAGATACAGTATTTACTCAAATTGATATTGACAAGTTTACATATCATCCTGGAATTATGGATACATTAGAGGTTTTTGAAATTACTAAAAATGAAGATAATCTTGATGAAGTAAGTGTAATTAAAAAAGAAGGAAGCCTTGAAAATATTTTAGAGGAATATTTGGGTATTGATATTACACTTATTCCTTGTGCTGGAGGAGATAAAATTGCCTCAGAAAGAGAACAATGGAATGATGGAACAAATACATTATGTATAGCTCCTGGAGTAGTAGTTGTATACAATAGAAATAATATTACCAATGAAGTATTAAGAGAAAAAGGTATTAAAGTTATAGAAATGAATAGTGCAGAACTTTCTAGGGGTAGAGGCGGCCCTAGATGTATGAGTATGCCACTTGAAAGAGAGGATTAAATGGATTTAAGAGGAAGAGATTTTCTAAAGTTACTTGATTATTCAAGTGATGAAATACGATATTTATTAGACTTAGCAAAAGATTTTAAAACAAAAAAAGAACATAGAGAACCTCATAAATTTCTTGAAGGACAAAACATTGCTATAATATTTGAAAAAGATTCTACGAGAACTAGGTGTTCTTTTGAAGTTGCTGCTTACGACTTAGGAATGCATGTTACTTATCTAGGACCAACAGGTTCACAAATGGGAAAAAAGGAAAGTATTGAAGATACTGCAAGAGTACTTTGTAGAATATATGATGCTATAGAGTATCGTGGATTTGATCAAACTATTGTTGAAACATTAGCAAAATATTCAAGTGTTCCTGTTTATAATGGACTTACTAATGAATTTCATCCAACTCAAATGTTAGCTGATTTTATGACTATTGAAGAAGAATTTGGCTCATTAAAAGGAAGAAAATTAGTTTTTTGTGGGGATGCTAGAAATAATGTTGGTAATTCATTAATGGTTGCTAGTGCAAAGTTAGGTGTTAATTTTACTTGTTGTGCGCCAAAAGATTTGTGGCCTGATGAAGAACTTACTAAAAAATGTGAAGAAATAGCTAGAGAAAACGGATGTACTATTCAAAGAACTGAAGATATTATGGAAGGTACTAAAGATGCTGATGCAATATATACTGATGTTTGGGTATCAATGGGAGAACCTATGGAAAAGTGGGCTGAAAGAATTAATTATTTAAGAAAATATCAAGTTAACCAGTCCGTTATAGATAATGCTAAAGATGATTGTATCTTTCTTCATTGTTTGCCATCTTTTCATGATCAAAATACGACAATTGGTAAAGAGATTTATGAAAAATTTGGTGTTCCTGAAATGGAAGTTACAGATGAAGTATTTAATGGTTCCCATTCAAGAGTTTTTGAGGAAGCAGAAAATAGAATGCATACAATTAAAGCAGTTATTTATGCAACCTTAAGGAATTGATATGAGTAAAATTGTTATTGCTTTAGGTGGAAATGCTTTAGGTAAAACACCAGATGAACAAAAACTTCTTGTTAAAAAAGCTGCCGATATAATTGTAAGCATTGCTAAAGATAATGATGTTATTGTGACACATGGAAATGGTCCTCAGGTGGGGATGATTGCTAATGCATTTGAGTATGCTAGTAAATTTAATGTTGCTCCCTTTATGCCTTTTGCAGAATGTGGAGCTATGAGTCAGGGATATATTGGTTATCATTTACAAAATGCTATTAATGAAAAATTGAGAGAAAATAATATTGAAAAGAAATGTGCAACTATCATTACTCAGGTTGAAGTGGATGAAAATGATGAGGCTTTCACGGATCCAACTAAACCTGTAGGAATGTTTTATACCAAAGAGGAAGCGGATAAACTTGCTTCTTCGAATGGCTATAAATATGTTGAAGATTCTGGAAGAGGTTATAGGAGAGTAGTGCCCTCCCCAAAACCTGAAAGAATCTTAGAGCAAGAGATAGTAAGTAATCTTGCGGATGACGGAAATATTGTTATTACCGTCGGTGGTGGTGGTATTCCTGTAGTAAAGGATGGACTAGGATATAAAGGTGTTGATGCAGTAATTGATAAAGATTTTGCAAGTAGTAAGTTAGCAGCAAATATTAAAGCTGATATTTTGTTAATTTTAACAGCAGTAGATAAAGTGTATATTAATTATAATAAAGATAATCAAATAGCACTTGATTCAACTGATACATTAGAATTACAAAAATACATTGATGAAGGCCATTTTGCAAAAGGAAGTATGCTTCCAAAAATAAATGCTTGTATGAATTTTCTAAATGAAAACTCAGAAGGCATTGCTATTATTGCTTCATTAAATGAAGGACTTGAAGCAATTAATGGTGATAAAGGCACAAGAATATTTTATAGGAGGAAATAAAAATGGCAAAAAAAGCTAAAAAGAAAAAATTTACATTATCTTCATTTACAATTATAATGTTAATTATTGTTGCAATTGCTATAATTTCATATTTACTTCCACTTGCTACATTTGATGGTGAAAATATTGTCAATGGTAGTGGTGTAGTTCGTGCTAAATTTTCTGACTTTTTAATGGCTCCAATCAAAGGATTTGAAAATGCTGCTGATGTAGGTGTATTTATTCTTATTTTAGGAGGATTTTTAAATGTCGTTACTAAAACTGGTGCTCTTGAAACAGGAATAAAAGTTTTAGTAAACAAATTAAAAGGTAAGGAACTAGTATTAATACCAATACTAATGTTTATATTCTCAGTTGGTGGAACTACTTATGGAATGTTAGAAGAAACAGTTGCATTTTATGGTTTGTTATCATTTACTATGGTAGCAGCGGGAATGGATACTATTGTTGCATCAGCCACAGTCTTACTTGGTGCTGGTGTAGGTGTACTTGGTTCAACAATAAATCCATTTGCAGTAGGTGCTGCAGTTAGTGCATTACCTGATGGTATAAAAGTTAATCAAGGAACTATAATTTTACTTGGATGTATCTTATGGTTAGTTTCTTACATTATAGCAGTAGCATTTGTATTAAATTATGCTGCTAAAGTGAAAGCCGAAAAAGGAAGTACATTTCTTTCATTACAAGAGCAAAAACAAATGGAAAAACATTATGCAAAAGATGACTTTATTAATCCAGATGTAAAACTTACTACAAGACAAAAACTTATATTAATTATATTTGGCTTAACATTTGTTATTATGATAGCTGGTTTCATTCCATGGGTAGATTTTGGTATTATACCTGCGGATATTGCTGATGCTGGAACACATTTTACAGCTTTCTTAACTGGAAATTGTTTTGGTTATTGGTATTTCGAAGATGCAGCCGTACTATTCTTTGTAATGGCTATTGTAATAGGAATAATTGGTAAATTAAGTGAAAAAGAATTTGTAGATACATTTGTTGATGGTGCCTCTGATATACTAAGTGTTATATTAATTATAGCAGTTGCAAGGGGTGCTTCAGTATTAATGCAAGTTACATATTTAGATAATTATATTATTTATAATGCGGCAAATGCCCTTAAAAATATGCCTGCAGTTATCTACGCACCAATGAACTTTATTTTACATATATTCTTATCAATACTTGTACCATCTTCATCAGGTATTGCAACACTTTCAACTCCAATTATGGGTGGCTTAACTCATCAATTAGGATTCTCAGTTGAAACAAATGTTATGATACTTGTTGCTTCTAATGGACTTGTAAATTTAATTTCACCTACATGTGGAGCGATAATGGGTGGTCTTGCTCTTGCTAGAGTTGAGTATTCAACTTGGTTCAAATGGGCATTTAAAATAGTTGCTTGTATAGGTCTTGCTGCAATGGTAATTCTTACAATAGCAATGTGTGTTTTATAAACTAGCGATTGCTAGTTTTTTTTAATAAAAATATAATAAAAACGCTTGTTACCTTATTGTTTTACTTGACAATTTACTACTTTTACCATATAATCATAATCGGTACATTTATTTAAGAGGCCTTTTTAATTGTGGGAAGATTAAATTGGTTAATTAAAATGAAGGGAAAGAAAAAATTATGAAATCATTTTTACAAACAAAAGAAAATATTGAAAGAAAATGGTATGTAATTGATGCTGAAGGTAAAAATTTAGGTAGAGTTGCTACAAAAGCTGCTCATATATTAAGAGGTAAGCATAAAGTTACATATACTCCTTATGTTGACTGTGGAGATTATGTTATTATCGTTAATGCTAGTAAAGTAAATTTAACTGGTAATAAATTAACTGATAAGAAATATTATAATCATTCTGGATATCCAGGAGGATTAAGAGAAAGAACTGCAAAAGTTATGATTGAAAACTATCCAGAAGAAATGATGGAAAGAGCTGTAAAAGGTATGCTTCCTCATAATAGACTTGGTAGAAAAATGGGTAAAAAACTATTTGTTTATGCTGATGCTGATCATAAACATAGTGCTCAAAAACCAATCGAAATGGAAATATAATAGGAGGAAAACATGGCAAAAAAACAAACTTGGAATGCTACAGGAAGAAGAAAAAGTAGTGTAGCAAAAGTAACTTTAGTTGGTGGAACTGGTAATATTACAGTTAATGGTGTAGATGTTCATGACTATATGCCTTATGAAACACTTGTTATGGACTTAACTCAACCACTAGTTTTAACTGATAATTTAAATAGATTCGATATCGATGTTAAAGTATCTGGTGGTGGATTTTCAGGACAAACTGGTGCAATTCGTTTAGGAATTACAAGAGCACTTCTTAAATTTGATGAAAATACTGACCAAACTAGAGAAGATAGTTATAGACATATTTTAAAAAATGCTGGATTTATTACAAGAGATCCTCGTGTTAAAGAAAGAAAGAAATATGGTCTTAAAAAAGCTCGTAGAGCTCCACAATTTAGTAAACGTTAAAATATTTTCTTACCCCATATTGGGGTTTTTTTATGTTTTCATATAGACAACATTTAATTTATTTAGTATTATCTTGTGTAGAGGTGACATCATGAGATTATACGTATATTTAGATGAAAGTGGTTCAATTCATAAAAATAGTAATACAAAGTATTTTGCTGTTGGTGGATATTTTACTTTTGAAAAATATAGACTTAAAATAACATCATTATATAAAAAAATTAATAAACTTGTAAAAGACGAAAGAAAGATTAAAATAGATAAAGAAATAAAATCTTATGACTATTTAACAAAAGAAAAACAACTTATTTTTTCAAGTATGGAAAATATTCCAGGTTTTTATGGATTTTCTAAGGTATTTGATAAAGAAAAAATGCAAAAAGGTATTGTAGATTCAAATATATTTTATAATTATGCTGTAAAATTAATATTTTCAGATATTATTTTTCCACTTCTTAAAAACTATACTGATGAGCAAATTGAAATTAAACTTCTTTGTGATAATCGTAATGTAAGAGTAGGTGACTTAAAAAATTTAGAGAATTATTTAAATACAGAATTTTGCTTAAACAATTATATTTTTAATGTTTCTTATTATGACTCTAAAACTAACTTTGGTATTCAACTTGCTGATTTAATAGTTAATACTTTTTATAATTATTATGCAAACTATAAAAGAGTTTCTACGGTTATTAAAGGATTAAATAAAAGTAAATATAGAGTAAGTTTATTCCCAGGAAGAAAAGTATTTGGAAGAATTAAGAAAATTGATGATTGACATAAAAAATAATGTTATGGTAATATATCTTTAAGACCTAGGGCACGCAGCTCAATGCTAAGCGTATAGTAAGTACGTTGCACCTTAGGCATTTTTTGTGGAATTAATACAATATTATACTTTTTTTGAAAATTTTATATTTTTTAGTTTAAAATAATGAATAAAACATATAATTTTATATGAAAAAATATATTCATTACTCATTAATAATTTTTATAATATCTATTTTTCTTTTATCTTCGGTTTTTGGTAAAGATAACCTTTTTTTAGTGGGAAGAATTATCGTAATTGATCCTGGTCATGGATTTTTAGATCCTGGTACTTCATACGAAAATATATATGAAAAAGATATTAATTTAAATATAAGTCTTTATTTAAAAGAAAAACTTGAAAGTTATGGTGCTACTGTTTATATGACAAGGGATGGTGATTATGACTTATCAACTCCAAATGCTATATATCGTAAGAAAAGTGATTTTGATAATCGAATTAACTTAATAAATAATTCTAAAGCAGATATTTATTTGAGTATTCATTTAAATTATTTAAGTGACTTTAAATACTATGGGCCACAGGTGTTTTATAATGGTAAAAATATTTATTTTGCAAACATTATGCAAGATGTTTTAAATAAGGGTTTAAATAGTAATCGTAAAATTAAAACTATTCCAAAAGACACATATATGTATTCAAAATTAAAGGTAAATGGTTTATTAATTGAATGTGGATTTTTATCAAATTATGAAGATAGACAAAAACTTATTACAAATGAATATCAAAAAAAAGTAGCAAATTTAATTTCTAATGGAGTAATTAAATATTTTTCATAATTTATTTTTTCAAAATAGATGGTAAAAATACTATTATGTGATATAATTAATTATATAGTAAAAAGGTGATATAGTGGAGAAAACATTTAAAACATTAGATGAACAGATAAATATTTTAATTGATAAAGGTCTTACTATAAATGATATTGAGAAGGCTAAATCAATACTTCTTAGAGAAAATTATTTTTTTGTAACAGGGTATAGATTTTTATTTGTTAAGTCTTATACTGATCGTAAATTTAATAAGGGTACCACTTTTGAGGAGCTATATGCAATGTTTATTTTTGATAGACAACTTAGAAATATATTATTTAAGAATATTCTAGTTTTTGAAAATAACTTAAAAAGTATAATGGCTTATGTTATGAGTAAAAACCATGGTTATAAAGAAAAAAATTATTTGAATAAAAATAACTTTGTTCATGATTATACTAAAACTAGACAAATAAACGATTTAATACATAAAATGAAAAGACAAATTAGTATAAATGGTAAACAGCATTCCGCAACTAGTCATTTCATTGATAATTATGGCTATATACCTCTTTGGGTTGTTGTAAAAGTATTATCATTTGGAATAGTCGGAGAACTTTATACTGTGCTTCAAAATGAAGATAAAAGAGAAATTGCGGATATATTTAACATAGATATAGATAGTTTCCAAAGTTATTTACCAATACTTGCTAATTATAGAAATTTATGTGCACATGAAGATATTTGTTATAATAATAAAACACAAATTGTTATTAATAATACAATATATCATAAGCTTTTAAATATTCCTAAAATGGATGGGGAATATATATATGGTAAAAACGATTTATTTGCCTTAATTATTATTTTAAAAAGAATTTTAAATGCTGATGATTTTAATTTATTTATAAAAGAAATTGATTATGAACTAGATATATTATCTGGAAAACTTCATTCAATTGATATTGATAAGGTTTTAGATGCAATGGGTTTTCCAATAAATTATAGAGAGATTGAGAGGATGGATTAATTATGATAAGAAAAGAAAAAGATAATAAAATAGTATATATAGTAGTGTTTTTCCTAGGTTGTTTACTTATGTATGGGGTTATTTATAAATATCCTGCCATACTTCATACAAATTTAACTAAAGTTGAAAAAAATGTAACAATAACCGATAATGGAATTGCGGAGGCAGTAGAAAAAGTGTATGATGCAGTTGTTGTTGTGGCAACCTATGCAGATGAAAAAATGATTTCAAGTGGAACTGGATTTGTTTATAAAGTAAATAATAATGATGCCTATATTTTAACAAATAATCATGTTATCGAAGGTGGTAACTCTGTTAATGTAACTTTTACTAATGGTAATGTAATTAATACAGAAATAATTGGTGCAGATGCTTTATCTGATATTGCTGTTTTAAAAGTAAAAAAATCAGATATTATTTCTGTAGCTGAAATTGGTAAAAGCGATAACCTAAGAGTTGGTGATACATCTTTTGCTGTAGGTGCTCCACTTGATAGTATTTATTCTTGGACTGTTACAAGAGGCATTATTTCAGGAAAAGATAGAATGGTTGAAGTAAAACTTAATAATAATGGAGATTATGTTATGAAAGTATTACAAACAGATGCTGCGATTAACTCAGGTAATAGTGGTGGACCACTTTGTAATGCAAATGGGCAAGTTGTTGGAATTACTTCATTAAAATTAGTTGCTGAATCTGTTGAAGGTATGGGCTTTGCTATTCCAATCGAGGTAGCATTAAGTTACGCTGAAAAACTTGAAAATAAAGAAAAGATAACACAACCTTATTTAGGTGTGTCAATGGTTAATGTTATGGACGCTTATTATTACCCTGAATATTCATCACTTTTAAAAGAATATAAAATCACAAAGGGTGTAATTATTGTTTCTACAGAAAAAGGGTCTCCAGCGGCTAAAGCAGGACTAGCAAGTGATGATATTATAATAAAGATTAATGATGATGAAGTAACAAGTGTTGCATATTTAAGATATTATTTGTATAATTATGGTGTAGGTGATAAAGTTGAAATCACTTATATTAGAAAAGGTAAAACTCTTAAAACCACTGTTACTTTAGGATCTAATTCAAAAACTTATTAGAAACTAGTAATAGTTTCTTTTCTTATTTATGGAGGTAGAATGAAAGATATTAAAATAAAAAGAATATGTGCTTATGTAATTGATATATTTATTGTATTAATACTTGTTACATTATTAAGTCAAATAAATGTATTAAATCCATATAAAAAGAAATATGATAAAGCATATGAAAAATATACTGAGTTTTATGAAGAAAATTTTTCTGAAAACACAACAATAGATTATGATACATTAAAATCACCAGAATATTTAGATATTATGCATGATTTATCTTATTATTCAATAAGTTATTCTATAATTGAAATAGTTGTTACAATTTTGTATTTTACTTTATTTCCTTTACTATTTGATGGACAAACAATTGGTAAAAAAATATGTAAAATTAAAATTTCTAGTGATAAAGGAAAACTAACTTTTGGGTCACTTCTTATAAGAGTATTATTCTATCCTATATTTACAAATATAATTTTATATACAACATTATCAAATATATTAACATTACTTTGTGTTATATTATTTAAGGGAAAAATTTATTTTTATAGTAATTTAATTATTTCTATAATTGCAACAATCTATTCGTATATTGATATATTATTTATGATTAATAAGGATGTTTCAATTCACGAAAAATTATCTCACACTAAAGTTGAATTAATAAAAGGAGTTTAAAATGAATAATGTTTATGAAAAAGTATTAGAATTTAAAAATAAGTTTCCCGGTACAGTTGCCTGGAGATTAAAAAAGCATTGTGAAGTAATCGAAGGATATATTAATCCTGATGAATATGTTTTATACGCTTTTTGCGGTCAAAAAAATGAAAAATGGTATGATTTATTCACTTCATGCGTAATAGTTTTAACTAACAAAAGACTTTTAATAGGGCAAAAAAGAGTTGTTTTTGGAAGCATATATACACAAATTACTCCAGATTTATATAATGACATGCGAATATATAAAGGTTTACTTTTTGGAAAAATAACTATTGATACAGTAAAAGAGGTTGTAACAATATCTAATTTATCTAAAAGTTCTTTAGATGATATTGAAACAAATATATCTCAGTTTATGATGAAAGAAAAACTAAAATATAAAGATAGAATTGTATGAAAAAGTTAAGATTACTAATTTTTTCTTTTTTATTAATTTTTCTTTCTTTTACAATTTTTTATTTTATTCCAAAAAGTTATGAACTTAAATATACTGTAAAAGGTTATAATATTATTCAAACATTTAATAATAAGAAAAAACTATATATATTTAAAATTAATAAAGATAATGTAGAGTATTTATATTCTGTTAGTGGTAAATATTATCAAAATCATAAACAGATTAAAAATATTGAACAAAAAGATAATATAATTAATGTAACAAATAATAATTTACAAAACTTTTATATTAATAAAGAGAATGATAACTATTATACATCATATTATATTACTATTCCTGAGGATAAAAAGAAATATACATTTGATAATATTGATGTATATAATATAAATGCTAACTTTTATATATGGAATTATTCACAATTTATCAACATTAATACAAAAACTAAAAAGAAAATTAAACTATTTGATAATGATATTTATAATATAGATTTATGTACTAATTTTAAAGATTATCTTTTAATAGCGGATTATAATAGTAAGTATAAATTTAATAAGTTTTATCTAATAAATACAAAGAATAATAAAGTAAAAGAGACACAATTAGATAAAGAAGTTTATTTTAATAGTTATTTTTTAGGTACATATAAAAAATATATTTACCTATATGATATGCAAACTAAAATAGAATATAAAATTAATCCTTTAAAAAATACTATTTATAAAAATAGATATGAAATTTTAAGTAATAATAAATTTGAAAAAATAAGTGTTAATAAACTTAATAAAGGTAATGTTTCATTTAAAAAAGAAATAGATTTTTATTATGAATTAAATGATAATAAACTTATCTACGTTACACCAATTAATAAGATAAATGTTACTTCTTTAAAGGTATCAAATATAATTTTTTCAAATGATAACGAATGTTACTTTATAAGTGATGATACACTTTATTATGTAAATAAAGATAAAATTATTAAATTAATGACCTATAGTGAATGGAAATTTAATAACGACTATATTTATATTTTTAAATAACACTTTTTAAATTAAAACATATTTTACTATAGGGGTTGATAAAATGTTTGAAAAATATCGTGTTAAATCAAATGATAGCATTGAAGATATTGCTAAAATGTTTCGTACAAATAAAGAGTTTTTAGTAGATTTAAATAATTTAAGTTATGATGAAACTCTACGTGAGGGTATGGATTTAATAGTTCCTAAAAATAAAGAAAAATACTTTGATACTTATACGATTAATAAAGGGGATTCACTTTATGGTATAAGTAGAAAGTATAATATAAATCCAAATCTTTTAGCGGCAATTAATGGTTTAAATTTAGATGATTATATTTATCCAAATCAAGTAATTATGCTTCCAGTATCTGGTTATAGTTATTATGTTACAGCTGAGGGAGATACACTAAATAGTGTAAGTGATATTTTTAAAAAGAATATTCAGGAAGTAGTTAAGGAAAACGAAACAATTTATTTATTACCAGGACAAATATTGGTTTCACAAAGAAAATAATGGTGCATTGCATCATTTTTTTGTTTAAATTTATAAATAATTTAACAACACTCTGATAGTCCTTTTTTTATATTTTGCATAAATTACTATAGGATGTGATAAATATGGCTAAAAAGGTGGTAATTGACAGTGGACATGGGAGATACTGTTATTCTACACAACGAATAAAAACTATCAGAACTAGTTGATTTACAGGAATTAAACTTTAAAGAGATATTTGAAAAAGTATCTCTTTTTGCATATTTAAAAAGGGGGAATTATATGAGTTATGCAATATTTAGAAGTCAACCAATAAAAACATTACAGGATTTATCACAAATTGGTTCACACAATAAAAGAGAAAAAGATGTTTATAAAAGTAATCCAGATATAAAATTAGATAGAATAAAAGATAATATAGAATTAGTAAGATGTAATGAAAAATATGTTAAAAAATTTTATGAATTAACTAAAGACTATAAAAAAGAACATGAAGAAAGACAAAAGAATATAAGAGAAGATAGAAGGAAATCTTATTATAGAATGGTTAATGATGCTAGAAATGTAGTAGCAGACGAATTATTATTTACAAGTGATAGTTTATTCTTTAAAGATAAAAGTAAGGAAGAAATATTAAGGTGGGCTAATACTTGTATGGATTTTGTTTATAATGATTTAGGTTATACTAAAGAACAGGTATTACATTCTACTATTCATATGGATGAAAAAACACCACACATTCATTGTGTTGTGATTCCACTAGTTAAAAAATTAGATAAAAGAACTAATACAGAAAGATATACTATCTCAAAAAAGCAATATATCAAAAATAACGAGCATTTAAGTGAATTGCAAGATAAATACCATAATAGATTAGTTAAGGCTGGTTTTGATCTAGAAAGAGGTTTAAAAGGCAGTACAGCAGAGAATATAAATATAAGAGAATTTAAAAAAATGACTAGAAGGTTAGATAAGTCATTAGAGAAAAGTACACTATTATTAAATGATGATTATAATGACTTAAAAGTTAAATTAAATAAAAGTAAACCTACAATAACTGGCAAGGAAGTTAAAATAGATAAAGATACTTATCAAACATTAAATAAATTTATGAGTACGGCTAAAAGAGTAATAGAAGATATACCTAAAACACAATCAATGGTAAGAACCTTAGAAGAATATACTAAAAACTTTAGAACTACACAAAGAGAAAATATTCAATTAAAGAAAGAAGTAAATAGACTTGAATTAGAAAATGAAGAAATAAAACAAGAAAATAATAGATTAGAAAACCTTATATACAATTTACTTCAAAGATTAAAAGATTTATTTAAAAAAATTCTTCATATAGGTGCTTGCAAAGAAAAAGATAGTGTATCAGAGGAAATCAAGTATCATTATGATAACAATTATTATAACGATTTAGATTTATGTTATATTTCTAAAGGAACAACAAAAGAAAGAGATATATTTGAATACATTGGTTATATTAGAAAAGGTTATCATAGAGAAAAAGATAATGATTTTGATATAAGTAAATAAATTTTAAAAAAAAGGAATTAGCACTCTAATAAAGCATTGCTAATTCTTTTTATTTGTGATATATTCAACTTATAAGGAATATATGTCGAAATATATCGTGAAAATAAAAAAACATGCTACGAGAAAAGCATATTTCCTTATAATGGATAGCGACCAACTTCCATTAAGATAAACAAACAACTTTTAAAAAAGAAATTTGGAGAACTGATTGAATGAATAGATAAATCAATTCCTATATTTATATTACACAATTTTATGAAAATTGTCAAATGTAATGTTACATATGGTGTATTTTGATTTGCATTATTAGTTCTCAACTAGGAGGTAATCAAGATGCATTTTTATTTGAAAGAATAAACTTCAACATACAAGAGGTTGGTAGTTATCCTAATTTTAAATAATTAGGAGGATAAAATGGTAGAAATAGAAAATTTAGAAAAAGAAAAAATAAATGAAATGTATGAAGAAATAGCAGATGAGTTGAATATTTCGGATGCTGTATTCGATAGTGCAAATAAAAGTTACAAAGCACTAGGTGAATATTTAGATAACAATTTAAAAGATTATAAGGTTACGATATTTCCACAGGGATCTATGAATTTAGGGACTTTAATAAAGCCAATTAATCAAGATGATGATTATGATTTAGATGCAGTTTGCAAGGTTTATTATGAATTTGAATTTCCAGCTGATTTGAAAAATTTGATTGGTGATGTATTAAAGGAAAGTGATAGATATAGTAAATTATTGGTTAAAGAAGAAGGTAAAAGATGTTGGACGTTAAAATATAGTGAAGCTGCTAATTTCCATATGGATATTTTACCATCAATGCCAAATAATGGTGTAAATAACAATTCTATAATAATAACACATAAAGAAGATGGGAATTATACTTTTATGGTATCAAATCCTGAAGATTATGCAACATGGTTTGATAAACTTCAAGAAAAAGAGAGACGAGTAATATTTGAAAGAAATAAAGATAAATTTTCAGCAGAAGTTGAGGATTTAAGAAAATATAAAATAAGGACAACGTTACAAAAAACAATTCAAATTTTAAAGAGGCATAGAGATATTAAATATAGTAACTTACCGGAAGAAGAAAAAGATAAAAAACCAATATCAATAATTATAACTACATTAGTCGGATATATGTATACTGGAGAAGAGACTATATTGGACCTGATTTGTAAATTTGTAAATAATTTTCAAAAGTATATAGAAATTGATGATAATGGAAAGTATATAATTCGTAATCCTATTAATAAAAATGAAAATTTTGCTGACAAATGGGAAATTTATCCAGAAAGAAAAGATGCTTTTTATTCTTGGGTAGAAGGCTTAAAAAAAGATTTGATAACTAATAATTTTATGATATTTGAAGATTTGGTGGACAAGGGGAACCATTTAAAAAAAGTTTTTGGAACAGCTGTTATTGAGTCTGTATTTGAGAAAAGAGCTAATGCAATGAGTAAAAAATATATTAAAACTGAAAATGTAGCAACATTAACTAGTGATGAAACAAAAACAGAAGTAAGGAAACATAATTTTTATGGCAACTAAATTCTTTAATAAACCTAAAAATTTAGCAGAGCAACTTGTGAAATTAAAATCTAAATATAATTGGTTAGATTTTGGAATAACTAACAATTGTTTAACGTGGAAGCAAAAGGTTAGACCAACGGACATGTCTAGGGAATATATTTTGACATTAAAGTATGACAAAAATAAACCGGAGGTATATTTAATTAATCAAGGAATTATGAAGAATAAAGAAGATAAAATTCCCCATTGTTATAAAAGATATTATAAAGAAGAAAATAATGAGTTTGTTAAAATATGTTTATATTATCCAAAATATAAGGAATGGACTAAGGATATGTATATATCCGATACAATCATTCCTTGGGCAATAGAATGGTTATACTATTATGAGCATTGGAGATTAACAGGAAAATGGTTAGGAGGTGGAATTGAGCATGAAAAGGTTTAAAAGATTTGTTTATCCTATTACACATATAGTTGTTCCTTTTGTATTAATGATAATTATTGCTATCAAATGTTCTGAAATTTTAGAATTGGTTGATTATAGTGCATATGGATTAGAATTTAATTTTTCTGAATTATCATTTAAGAACCCACAAGTAATTTTAAGTATATTATTAGTGATAATACAATGGTTTATTGTAAGATTATTTGTTACAAAAGATAAAGAATTTGCTAAAAGCGATTTTTATGGTGATTATCCTTTGATTGTATATACTTTAGCTTACTGGATTATGGGTTATAAAGTTGTTGACTTAAAAATGAAACCAATACCTCTTCAATTTCAACTATTACATCAAAATATATTTAATTGTAAAGCAGATGCTATAAAATCTAATAAAGAATTTAAATATAAAGTTGATAAAAATGATGGTTTGAATTACAGAGTTAAACAGATAAATATAATAGTTGCAGATACTTTTGACATATTAGACGATAAGCTTCCAAATAATATTAAAGACAACTATACAATCAAGATTGATAGAATTGGAGAAAGAAGTATTAGGGTATCATCTCAGGAATTAGTAGATCTTATACATAGGGAGATACGAGATACACATTCATTTTGTGATGAGTATAATTTATTTTTAGCTACTCCGGCATGGACTAATAAAGCTATATATGAACAAGTATTTAATACTAGAGATGGATTTATAATTAATATTTATCAGCAAGATAATCAAAATGGTTTTAAATTTAAGGAAAAACCAATAAAAATTAAGTGCTAAAAACATTTTAGTAACACACTACGATATTGACAGAGCCAATAACGATGTGTGCCAAGGGAATTGTCCCTTTGGAAACCCTATTAGCTCTGTCGCCACTTTCAGTGCTAAAGCAACAAAACGTGCCACGAGCTAAAAAGACTGACAAAAATTAATTGTCAGTCTTTTCTGATGGAATATCATCAAATAGTTGTCTGATGTCTATTCCTAAAGCATCAGCAAATTTACCTATGGTTTCTAATGTTGGAGTTTTATCAATGCTTAAACATTCTAAATCTCGAACATATCCATGAGTCAGTTCAGTTAAATCAGCTAATTCTTGAAGTGTATAACCACGTATAAGTCTGTATTTTCGAATGTTTTTTCTAACTTGAATAGATAAAATTGTTTTTGAATATCTTCCCATAGAAGTTATACACCTCCTCACACTTAAATTATTTCATAAAAAATTTAAAAAATATGTCGCCTGACAGAAGTTTTTGTGGTATAATTAAAATGAAAGGAGAATACTTTTATGAAGAAATGCAAATATTGTCAAACTGAAATTGACTCAAAAGCAAAAATTTGCCCAAACTGTAAAAAGAAGCAAGGTAAACCAAAATGGTTAATAGCTTTAATTGTTATTATTGTAATAATGATTATTGCATCTGTTGCTGGAGGTAACGAAGAGAATGCTAAGGAAGGAAATGTTTCAAACGGAGGTAATAAGCCAACAGAAAAATTTACTTATGAAGTAACAAAACAATATGCAGATGAATATGGAATGTCTTATTATATAGAAGGTAGTGTAAAAAATAATAAGGATAAAGATTATTCATATGTTCAAATTGAATTTGTTTGCTATGATGCAGAAGGCAATAACCTTGGAACTGCTATTGATAATACAAATAATTTACTTGGAAATCAGACTTGGAAATTTAAAGCAATGGCTATGTTTAGTGATGCTGAAACTGTTGATCATTGCGATTATCATGAAATAACAAGTTGGTAAAATAGTTGGAAGTCTTTTTAAGACTTCTTTTTGTTAGATTTTTTTATCAAAATAGTCGTTTTATATTTGTTTTATGTTATAATAATATTTAATGAAAAAAGGGTGGTTTTATGTATCAATTATTGAGTTTATTCAGTTTTCTTATTAGGGCATATTTGTGTTATTGCACAATAGATAATATTCCAATATTAGCTAATCCGATATTAAATAGTATTTTAGGGGAAGTAATATCCTTATATACTATTTTGTGGGCAATAAGTTATTTTGTCGTTGGAAGATTTTATGATAAAGGTTCTGAACCCTTGTTAGGTGTTATTTTATATTTTATTGTATATGTTGTAATTCTGGGAATTACATATTTATTGTTGTTATTATTAACATATATTGGAGTTTTACCAATGGTTATATAAATAAAAAAACTTATCGTTGTGATAAGTTTTTATAGGTTTATTCTATCATCAGGTAATTTTGAGTAATCATATTTTTCAGCACACATTTCTAAATCTTCGTAAATAGAGGTTAATTGTGCTAATATTTTTTCGGGTGGAAGTAATTCTTTATAATAATCATAATCTTTAAGCAAAAGCATCATTTGGAATATTCTTGTTCTGCAATCAGCAACTTTAGTTCTTTTCTCATAAGAATCTTCTAATAAATCCAATTGAGATTCTCTATATTGTTTTACTAATTCCTTTATATTTTTAGGAGTTTTATGTTTTGAAGTGTCTTTGAAACTATCTAGAATATCACTATAACCAGCAGTAGTTAAAAGAAATTCTAAACTTATTTCTAATACTTCAGATAAACTTCTTAACATATCTATATCTGGTTTTTTTATATTACCTTTTTCAAGTTCATTATATGTAGAGTGATGTGTATTGATTAAACGAGCTACTTTTCTTTGAGAGTAGCCTTTTTTTGTTCTAGCAGTCCTTAATATTTTACTTAATTCTTCAAGATTAGCATTATTATTTTCCATTAAAACCACCTCTAAAATGCTTTCTTCCAATAACATAATACCATAACAAAAATTAAAAAGCAATAATTTTGTCGGTTATTCTTGACAAAAATATAATTACAATGTATATTATAGTTGTCGGGCAATCTTGACAAAAAACAAGAAAGGAGGATAGTAATAAAGTAGATTGCTAATGCGACTAATGTTCTTTGAAAATTTACACAAGTCTTTAAAGGTTAATTAAAAGGGGGTGATAGCATAACAGAATCTATAAAAGAGGTGTTTTGGATTATACCTGCAAAAGTAGGTATAGATGATGCACTCACATTACAAGATAAATTACTGTATGCTCAAATCTTATCATTGACAAGACAAGATGGATTCTGTTTTGCTACTAATTCTTATCTATCTAATTTAAATAATGTTACTCCAAAAACAATTTCTAACAGTATTTCTAATCTTAAAAAAAATAATTATATACGAGTTGAATATCACAAGGAAAAAATAAATAAAGATAAAAGAAAAATATTTGTAACTGATAAGGGGGTATGGAAAACAAATTCTGGGGATATAGAAAAAAATGTTAATACCGGTATGGAAGATAATTTCCAATGTAATAATATAAAGAATAAAAAGATAAAAAAATATAATACCAATAATAATGTTCCTTGGTGGCTAGATAAAGAAATTAAAGAAAATCCTGCATCTCCAGAAGAACAAGCAGAGATGGAAGCACTACTAAGCGAATTTAAAAAAGATTGAAAAGGAGTTGGTTTTATAAATAAATACAAGACTAAATCATAAAATTTAATAAAAAGGAAAAGGGGGAATTATAAGAATGGAGGTAGTACTTAAGGCAAAACACACATTTAAAACTGATATATCAAACGAAGAATTATTTAGAGATAGATTTAACGAGATATTGTTAAAAGTTATATTGCATCTTGAGCAAAATTACCAAAGTAGTTAAAAAATTATAAATAACTATCAAAAAGGGGTATAATATAAGTTGTAATCGATTTAGTTCTGATAGTTATACACAGAATTGGAGGATATAACTATGAGACTAAGAGTTGGTATTTATGGGAGGTTATCACAAGAAGATATAGATAAGATAAACAAAGAAGAAGAAAGTGAAAGTATCCAAAATCAAAAAAGAATGTTATTAGAGTATGCTTTAAAAAATGATTGGGATGTAGTTGATATTTATATTGATGAAGATTATTCAGGTGCTGGAGTTTATAGACCAGAGTTTGAGAGAATGCTAAAAGATTGTGAAAATGGAAAACTAGATATAGTTTTATGTAAGAGTCAATCAAGATTCTCAAGAGATATGGAAATAATTGAAAGATATATAAATAACAAATTTAAAGAATGGAATGTTAGATTTATTAGTTTAGTAGATAATATAGATACTGATAATAAATCTAATAAGAAATCTATTCAAATATTAGGACTAACTAATGAATGGTATTTAGAAGATTTATCAGATAACATTAAAAGAACAATTAGGAATAAAAAAGAGTCTGGACAATTTACTGGTTCATTTGCTCCCTATGGTTATTTAAGAAGTGAAAAAGATAAACACAAATTAGTTATTGATCCTATTGCTTCAATCATTGTTAAAAAGATATTTGAAATGTATAAACAAGGTAATGGTTATACTAAAATAGCAACTTATTTGAATGATACTAATGTTCCTAGTCCTTATGAACACAAAAAAGCAAGTGGTAGTAAATTTGTATGTGGAAATGTTGGAAAGGAAAAATCATATTGGTATTCAGATACAATTGCTAAAATCTTAAAAGATGAAGTATATATTGGAAATCTAGTACAAGGAAAAACAAGGCATATAAGTTATAAAAATAAAAAATCAGTTCCTGTTCCTAAAGAAGATTGGATAATTGTTAAAAACACACACGAACCTATAATAGATGAAGATACTTGGAATATCGTTTCTGCTAAATTTAAAGGTAGGACAAAGCCAAGTAAATCTGGGGAAATTCATATGTTTACTAAAAAGGTTTATTGTGATTGTTGCAAAAAAATATTTTATAATGGTTATTCTAAATCAGGAAATGGGAACAAGCATTATTATTTAACTTGTAAGTCTAGAAAATCAGGGGTGTTTTGTGAAAATAATCTATCTATTAGAGTAGATAAATTAAAAGACTTTATCCTTAATGAGATTAATGAATATATCAAAGTTTATCATAATTCTAAAACTTTAAATGAGAAATACCAAAAATTAAATACTAAGAATAATAAAAATGAGATTCAAGAACAAATTAAAACTTTGGAAAAACAACAAACTGAATTAGAAAAATTACAAAGTAAAAAGAATTCTTATTTAAGAAAATTATATGAAGATAGAATAGAGGGTTTCATTACTGATGAGCAATACAAAGCTTTTAGTAAAGACTATGATGATGAATTAAATGAATTGCAAAACAGAATTCAATTAATAAAAGATGAAATCACTCTCTTAAATCAAAGGCACAATGATATGATTGATAGAGATAAAATATTTAATAAATATAAATCTATAAAGGAATTAGATAGAAGTATATTAGATGATTTTATAGAAAAAATATATATCGGTGCAGTAGATAAAGAAACGAATGAACGAGAAATAAACATTGTATGGGCTATATAATTTAGTCCATACAGGACTTGTGTAGAATAAACATAACCTCCACATGGTGGTGTTGATGGTGGTTCTTCGGGAAATGGAATTTTAGAAAAAGAATATACATTAAAAATAAGTAATTATATTAAAAAACGTTTAGATGAATTAGGAATAGAAAATGCAATGACAAGAACTTCAGATGAACTATTAGATCAAAGCACAAGACCTAAAAAGGCACAAAGTTTCTTTGGTAAAGGCAATGATGTTATTGTTTTATCTAATCACTTAAATGCAGGAGGTGCAGAAGGCTCTTGTGGTAAATTAACTTTCTTCGAGAAATATATATAATAAATTGCCAAAATATGGTATAATCGTGTTATAAGATAGCAGTATCGTCTTTTTAAGATGGATACTGCTATTTTTTTGAAGTGAGTTGGTTTTATGAAGTACAATTTAACTAATATTGATAATAATGTAGAAGTATGCTTTGTTTATATTGATGATTTAGATGATAATTTAAAAGAATTTATTGATAAAAATTTCTTAGAAATTATTAAGGGTAAAAAAATTGCAGAAAGGGAATTGAAGAATTTTAATATTGATTCTTTAAGAGATGCTGCAAAGTATATTATAGAAAAAAATAAAACTACTTCAGCAAAAGTTGGAATAATAGGCGAATTTTTATTTCATTGTATGATGAGAATTGATGAAATATCTTCTAGATTTTTATCGTGTTGTCCTACCATAGGATATAGTGATACTTATCAAGGTTTCTTTAAGGGATTTGATGGATGCTACTATTCTAATGATGAAATCTGGATTACTGAAGTAAAATCAAAGGAAAAAAGTTTAGAACTTGATAAAGATAATAAAGAAAAATTATTATTAGCCTCAAATCAGATTGAAGATGAAGTAAATGATGAAAAGATAAATAGATGGGAAAAAACCAAGGGGTATGTTTATAATCAACTTACAGATAAAGAAATTGATGAGAAAAATATATATAAATTATTAAATAGAGAAAGTAAAAATAATTATAATAAAATCTTGGGAACAATGTTGATTTGTTCTAATGAAGAATTTAACCTAAATTTTATAAAAGAATATATAAATAAATTAAAAGATGAAAAAGTAGAAAATCAAAAAATATTTATTATGTGTATAAGAAATTTTGATTATAATATTCTATATAATTACATTCTTGAAAGGTTTGGTGAAAATAATGAATAATGGTTCACTAAACACAAAATTTGTAAAAGACTATATTAATTTTTTAAAAGGTGATGATTCAAAAATTAATGGACTTTTGAAGTATGCATTTTATCTTTTGATAAAAAAGACGGATGAGTTAAGTTTGAATTTTGCATATAGTATAATAATAAATTATTCATTAAAATATCAAGATTATAAACCGCTTATTGAATTTTCAATTATTTTTGGGTATTCACCAATATTAGATATTTTGTATAATGAAGTTGGTGCTTCAACATCTAAAGAAATTGAAAATTTTATTGCAAGTTATTATATATCTGATAATAAGCTTAACGGAAAAGTACTAACATCTGGGCAAAAAATTATTTATAAAATGATTAATTGTAAGAGCGATTATTCTATTGTTGCCCCAACTTCATTTGGAAAAACGGAATTGATGTTAGAAAGTGCTATGATGTCAAAAGGAGATTGTATAATAATAGTTCCACTTATTGCATTATTGTCACAAGTTAAATGTGATTTGTCTTTATTATTAAAAGAAAATAATATTAATGCCAAAATAATAACTCATCATGAGATTAATAAAAGTGAAAAATATAAAAATATTTATATATTAACTCAGGAAAGGTGTTTTGAATTAATCAAAAGAAATAAATTAAGTAATATAACAGATTTATTTATTGATGAATCACATAAATTATTAAATAATGAGAGAAGAAGTTATAAATTATCACAAATTATACTATTATTAAAAAAACAGTTTAGGTGTAGTATAAGATATTATTCGCCTGTATTATATAATCCTAAATCTATTAATATTAAGGGTGTACATGAGCATCCAATAGAGGTTATAAATGGAATTCGTGATATGAAATGTTATCATTATTATTTTTATCATAAAAGCCGCAAAGAAATATATTTCCCTAATACTGATAGAATGACTAATTCATACATATTAGATGACGCAGTATATAATGATTTCGATGAATATATTTTAAATAATTCAAAAAATAAAAACATTGTTTTTCTAAATTCACCCAAAGATGTAGAGAAGAAAGCTTTACAATTTTCTAATTATATTAATGCTGAAATAGAAATTGATTGTAAGGATTTAGAAGATTTTATTGGTAAAGAGTATTATACTATTGATACAATAAAAAAAGGTATAATTTATATACATGGTGAGATGCCTGATTTAATCAAATTTTATTTGCTTGATTTATATAGAAATGACAATAGAATAAAATATCTTTTTACTAATTCTAGTGTTTTAGAAGGCGTTAATACTCCTAGTGATGCATTATTTATTTATGATTATAAAATTGGAAGAAGTATAATGAGCTCTCAAGATTTTATAAATCTAAGGGGGAGAATTAATAGAATAAATGAAATAGTAAAATCAAAGAATATTAATAGATTAATATGTGAAACACATTTTAATTGTATGACTGATGGTAGACGTCAAAAAGTAAGAAACGAAATAATAGATCCATGTTATGGTATTACACATGAAGATGAAATTAATAATGAGTATTTAACTGATTATAATAAAATTGATAAAAGCCAGGAATTTATATCATCACTTGAGCAGATACAATTATTAGATAAAAATATTGATATTAAATCTATTTTTAATGAAGATATTAAAAATGAAAATAGTGAAATTGTAAATAAGTGTTTACTAAATAATATATTCTTAAATAATAATCAAAAAGAAAATTTAGAAGATAGAATAATTGAATTTCATAACATGAATATTAATTCAATAGAACCCCTTTTATATAGTATAAATAATATTTTTAAGCTAGGTGAAGATGATGATATTGCTATTTCACGTTTATCAAATACAAAAGCACGAATGTTTTATTCAACTTTGCTGCAATGGATTATTGATGGTAAAACAATAAAAGAAAAAGCTTCTCGAATGACGAGCTATTATATGAATAAACCAATTGGTGAATTAATATATGTAGGTAAAAGAGGAGATTTAAGCGCGGAATTATATAATGGTAATTTAATTCCATGTTATAGTGGCTTTAGTTTTTATAGACTTGATCAAAATGGAAATCCTATTAGATTAAAAAATCTTTGGATTATAAATAATCATGATTATAAAAAAATGTATAATATATGTGTCATTAAAGTTAAAGTAGAAGAAGATTTTCTTTCATTTAAATTAATTCCATATATTGAAGCACTAGTAGATATAGATGATTCAATTATTGATAAGAATTTATATAATCTAATAAGATACAAATCTACTGACAGTTTTGAGATAGATTTAATTAAGGAAGGATTTTCTATATATTTAGCTAGAATTCTAAATAAAGAAAAATATAGTAAGTATATTCATTTTTCTGATATAGGAGTTTCAATCAATAAGAATATACTGAGTGAATTTAATGAGAGTGATGTTTTATTAGAAGAACTTAAAAAATTTTTAAATTAAAAGAAGATTATCTAACTTAATCTTCTTTTTCTATTATATTTTCTAATTCAATTCCTATTTTTTCTATGATTCCAACAACTAAAGCATTACCCATCATGAAGTTTCTTTTTTTATCTGTCATACCTGTATTTGTCCAATTGTCTGGGAAACAATTTATTCTTTCACATTCAATTGGAGTTAATAATCTAATCTTTTTAGTTTTATAATCTTCAACTATATGAGTAGTTCTACTTATTCCACCCTCACTAGTTAACATTGTTCTAGCAGGAACTTCTAAATTATCAGGGCAAGGCATAGCACCCTCTGTATAGAAATATTCTTCTCCATTAGGTTTAACTCTTGGAACTTTTTTATTACCTTTTAAGTATTCAAACTTTTTATATGCTTCATCACTTAAGAAGAACTTTTTATCTATTTCTTCATGTTGTATAATTTTCTTTAATGGAAAAACTTTATCACAATCTGCTGATACTTTTGAAGTATATACTTTACCATTCATCATAATTCCAGCATTATAAAATTGTGCTTTAAACTTATCACTTACTTCAACTAAATCTTTAAATGAATCTTTTGATAAATTAGTTGTATTAAATTCTAATTCAACATCTTTAATTGGGAATTGTTTAACAAACATTCCATCTTTAAAAATTATATCTTTAGGATTACTTTTGGAAAATGATTTATAATACTCAGTAGATTTATGATAAGCAAATATAAATACTCTTCTTCTTTTTTGTGGTAAACCATATTCACCAGCATTAATAACTCGCCATTGAACAGCATATCCATTATCCATAAAACTTCTTAAAATAATACCAAAATCTCTACCTCTTTGCTTAGCAGGAGATAATAATAATCTATCAACATTTATTATTGCTTGTAATGACTATTATAGTAAGCAAAACTCATTGAAGATAAGAAATGTATTAGATTCTAAAAGAAAAGATGGTAAATTTATAGGTAGTAAGCCATGTTATGGATATAAGAAAGATCCCAATGATAAAGGTCATTTGATACCTGATCCTGAAGTTAGTAAATATGTAAAAATGATATTTGAATGGAGAGCAAATGATATAGGAATATCTGAAATAGCAACTCGTCTTACTAAATTAGGAGCACCAACGCCAAGTGCTTATAAAAATTTACCAATATCTTCAAGAGTAAAAGGAAAAGATATATGGACAATACATTCAGTAAAAAAAATATTACAAAATAGAATTTATACTGGTGATATGGTACAACATACTCAAACTACTATTAGTTATAAATCTAAAAAGAAAATAACACTTGATCAAAGTTTATGGGTAATAGTAGAGAATACTCATGAGCCATTAGTAGATAAAGAGACATTTAGAATAATTAATAAGAAAAGAGATAATCATAACCGAAAAGTTGATGTAAAAACAAAAAGACCTACTAGATTATTAGAGGCATTAATCTATTGCAAAGAGTGTGGAAATAGATTAGGTGTAATATATAGAAGGAATCATGACTATTGGACTATTAACTGCAATAGATATGATAGAGAACCAATTAGAGGTAGATGCAAGGCTCATTTCTTTCCATATGATTATTTTGAAGAAGGAGTATTAGAAGAATTAAACAAATTATTATCTGATTTATTTAAAGGATTAAGTATTAAAGAATTAAATGAAGAAATAGTTAATAGAACTAATTTGGGTACTAAATCACTTGATGAAATAAAAAAAGATATGGAAAAAGATATCTTAAAATTATCTTCTAATATTCAAACGGTTTATCAAGATAGAATTGATGGTAATATTTCTTTAGAATCATACAAAATGATAGTATCTCCTTATGAACAAAAAATGAGAAATCTTAAAGATAAATTAGAAGAAATAGAACTAGAAATTTTAAAAAGAAAAGATAGTGTTAATAAAATACCAAGTTATACAAAGAAAATAAAAGAATTATTAAATATTCAAAAGCCAAATAGAGACTTATTATTTACCATAATAGATAGAATAGAAGCAGATGAATATAGAAATATTACAATTAAGTTTAAATATAAAATACTAGAAGATTATACATTCAAATATGTTGATAAAAATCTAATTAGAAATCCATATGGTAGGTATAGTAAACAAAATAAAAAAAGTGTATAATAGTTTTTAGTTTGAAGGAGGTTATGAATATGGAATTACTAGATGTTTATGATGATTATGGAAATGTAACAGGCAGAACAATAGTTAGAGGAGATAAAAGTGCAGTATTAAATGAAAACGAGCATATTGCAGTATCAGTTATTTTTATTGAAAATAATAATGGTGAATTTTTGATACAAAAAACATCTCAAGAAAAAGGTGGAGAATTTTCTTCAACTGGTGGACATGTTGATAGCGGAGAAACCCCATTAGAAGCAATAAACAGAGAAGTTAAAGAGGAAATAGGAATAAATATTGATGATGATCAAATAGAAGAATATGGATTTTTGGCATACGATAAACCACTTAGATACATTTTTTATTTAAGAAAGAATATTAATCTAAATGATGTAAAAGTTCAAAAAGAGGAAGTTGAATATGTTAAATATATGACAATTCAAGAAATTAATGAACTAATAGAAACAAATCAAATGTTAAAATCACATGGTATTATGTTTAATGAATTAATGGATAAGAAAAATTGGTAAAATAAATAACCACTAGAGCCGTCACGAGGCTCCGATATAAGTAATTATGAGGGGTTAATTAATTATATGTTATAATAATATTAGTGGTGGTGATTAACTATGACTAAGATTTTTGTTGATACAAATAAATTTTTGGATTTTTATAGATATAAAGAAGAAAACAAAGAAATTCTTGATAAATTAGCTGCATCAAATAATTTAGTACTTACCGAACAAGTAATTAGAGAATTTAAAAGAAATAGGATATCAGAAATTAGAAGATTATTAGAAAAGGTAGAAGTAAAAGAAAAACAAATAACTAATAATATGTGTAATTTGGAACCTGTTGGGATATTTACAGATACAATAACTGCTTTAAACAAAACAAATACCAAGCATATCCAAACAGTTAAAGAAAGCTTTAAACCATTGGAAGATGAGATTACTGCTATGATTGAAGATGATAAAAACGATGTTGTTTTTACAGCGTTTAATAAAATTATACAGAATCAAAACACACTAATTCTTAATGATGATGAGGAGGCTTATAGTTTAGCAGTAAAAAGGAATAATTTAGGTGGTGTACCAAGAAGTGATAAAAGTGGATATAAAAGTTTAACTATTTGTGATGAATATATATGGGAAACTATATTGTTAGAATCAAACTTTGATATTTTGTTTGTAACTCGCGATGATACATATTTAAATAATGCGAAAATTCTGAGTGAAGAATATAGAGCAGAGACAGGAAAAACAATAAAGTTTGTAGAATATGTTTCAACAGCATTAAGTGAATTAGGTGAAGAAATATCTGAAGAAGCAAAAGCAAAGGAACAAAAAGAGCAAGAAAATTTATTAATAGCTAATAAAATTCATGATTTAATGGAAATAGATTCTGAAAGATTAGAAGGTATACTTGTCACTTTAACAATGCGAGAAGAACAGATAATACGATTAAGATTTGGATTAGATAGTGAAGAACCAAAAACACTAGAACAAGTAGCAGAAATGTTTGGAATATCTATCGAAGAAGTTAGAAAAATTGAATCTAAGGCTTTAATGAAAATGAGAAATAGATATGTGCATGATAAAGATATAGTTATAAGTCTTTAAAGAACTATTAATTTAGTTCTTTTCCTTTTCTTCCATATGGATTATGAACTCGATTATCTTCATATTTAAAAGTATGAGTATCTAGAATATCGTATCTAAATTTAATAATTATATTTCTATCTTTATCAGCTTCGATTCTTTCTATTAGAGTGAATAATAAATCTTTATTAGGGTTGTTTAAGTTTAACAACATTTTTATTTTATTTATATAATTTGGCAATTTATCCGTACTATGTTTTCTTTTTTCTATTTCAATATTAATATCTTCTAATTGTGTGTTTAAATCTTTTAATTTAGCTTCATATGGTTTAGATAGTAATTTATATTGATCAGGTGTAATGTTACCTTCTAATCGGTCTTTATAGATGATTTGAATGGTTTCTAGTAATTTACTTTGTTCTTTTATAATATCTTCTTTTCTTTTTTTATAATCATCAGAATTATTTTTAGTTCTTTTAATAACTTCTTCATTTAATTCTTTTATATCTAAATCATGAAATAAATTAGATAATAGTTTTTTAATTTCCTTTAAAACTAATTCTTCAAAGTAATCATAGGCAAAGAAGTGAGATGTACATAATTTTCTGGCAGGATCTCTAGCGTATTTATTACAGTTAATACACCAGTAGTCTTGTTTCTTTCTATAAAGTACTCCTAATCGATTACCACATTCATGACAAAATAATAATCCTTCTAATAATCTTTCAGGTCTTTTTCTTTTAGAATAAGATCTATTTTTATTTTTAGTTTTTTTATTTATTAACATAAATGTATTTTTATCTACTAGTGGTTCATGAGTATCTTCTACTATGATCCATAAGCTTTCATCTAATGTGACTTTCTTTTTTGATTTATAACTTATATTGGTTTGAGTGTGTTGTACCATGTCTCCAGTATACATTCTATTTTGTAATATATTATGAACAGCATGTATTGTCCATTTATTCTTTTCTATAACTCTACTAGATGTAGGTAAGTTTTTATACGCTGCTGGAGTAGGTGCTCCTATATTAGTTAGTCTAGTTGCTATTTCACTAATACCTATGTTATTTGATCTCCATTCAAATATAAGTTTTACGTATTTAGAAACTTCAGGATCAGGTATTAAATGTCCTTTATCATTTGGATCTCTCATATATCCATAACATGGCTTACTACCTATAAATTTACCATCTTTTCTTTTAGAATCTAATACATTTCTTATCTTTAAAGAGTTTTGTTTACTATAATAATCATTACATGCAATTATGAAAGTAGAGGAGTCATTACTAGCTTGATTTTTCATACTATCATAATTTTCAACAATAGATATAAATCTTACTTTATTCTCAGGAAAATATGTTTCTATATAATAACCAGTCATTACATGATCTCTACCTAATCTTGATAAGTCTTTAACAATTACTAAATTAATTTTTTTGTCTTTGATATCTTTTATCATTTTAGTAAAACCAGGTCTATCAAAATTAGTACCAGAATATCCATCATCAACATATTCTCCAACTAGATTAAATCCATTGTTTTTACAATAGGTACGGAGTATATCTTTTTGATTAGTTACACTTTCACTATCTGATTCATACTTTTTATCTTTGTCTTCTTGTGAAAGTCTGATATAAATACCAGCATTATAATCTAAGTTTGATAAGTAACTATAATTCATATTTTACCTCCTTTTCTTGTTACTTATCTCCCATAAGACAGTAACAGTATATTAGATTCAAAAAAGAACCGCAAATGTGCGATTTAGTTTTTCATAGTTATTTGTTTTATTAAGTAATTAATAATTATTTCTTTAAATAATTCTTTTTTATCTTTATTCATATTTAAATTTATGATTTGTACTGGTGTGTTATTCATTTCTAACACCTACAATCTCATCTAATAATCTTTGTAATTCTTCTTGTTCTTCCTTAGTAGCTTCTACTTTTTCTATTTTTTTTCCATTCCAATAACCATCTTGATATAAAGGTGGCTCTTTACTTATTTCAATTCCATTGATTTCCAGTACATGTATATAGTTTTGTCTATAGCCTTTTTTATCCACATATCCCTTAGGGATACCTCGTACATAAACATCTTTTCCAATACTTAAATTTATCTTATTAGAATATTCAATATACATTCTTGCACTAAAAAAGGATAAGTTAACCTTATCCCTTCCATTAATATCTTTATATGGTTCTTTCTGACATATATCAAACCATATATAATCTTTATCAACCTTATCTCTAATACTAGAAATAGTACCGTGATATTTAATATAATCAACCATATCTTTCATACAAACCTCCTACCTTTAACTAAGGCCTTTCTATTATCTATTTAACTTTTATATTTATTTTATTTATTCTGTTAGAATAATAATTCAATCTAGATAGATTAATTATTCTAATTACCTAGAATATTATTACTAACATATATCTTTCTTTTAAAACTTTTAGGATTACTAATCGTTATATAATTATGATCTAATAAACACTTAATTAACTTACTTATTGTTCTAGTAGAACAATTTAACTTATCGGCATAATACTTATTAGATCCATATGCATAACCTAACTTTTTAGAATTACTTTGCAATATTCCTAATAGTACAATAGCATTCTTAGGAATCTTTACTTCTAATAAATAAGTTGGTATTTTTATAAAACTTTCATTCATAAATATCCTCCTTTTTTTATACAACAAAAAAAGAGAGCAAGCTCTCTTTCTATAGTTTTTCCACTATTATAACAATTTTAACACTTGACAATTAACTATTCAATAACAAATTTAGTATCACTTTCAGTATCATTTTTAGTATCAAAAACAGTATTATTACTTCTATTATATTAATTTTATCATTTGAAATGTATAATTACAATTTCGTTTTTTGCTCTCAAAATGTTTCGCATTTTGTTTCGGTATTTGTTTCACTAGGGGATTGGGGATTTTCCCCGTAATGTGTGGAAAATGTTCTGTGGGAGTAACTTTCCAATGCTTGCTAAGAAAAAGTAGTGCGCCAACTTGACACAGTATGATAGTTAATTTCGACAAAATATGATATAATTTTTTTGAGAGATAATGAGGTGATTATTATGAGTAAACAAAAAATTGATTGTGAGCGTTCGAAAAAACAAAATGAAATATTGGATTTAGAAGAAAAGTATATGAAGATTATTGAAGAAATGGTTACATCAGATGAATTTCTTCAAGATTTAAAACATATTGAAAAAGAAACACAAGAATACTATTACATATTAGACGAAGTTTGGGGAAAAAAGAACAAAGTAAAGGAAGTTTCAGAACGTTTATTAAGACATCATATATATAAGAGATTTTCTGGTGCAGAAAACTTTTATTCTTCACCAATTAGTTGTGATATAGCTTTAGAATTAGATGATATAATTTTGAACTTGGATGTGAAAACTATTGATAAAGTTGGTAATGCAGGAGAACTAACTACAACACAATTTGAACATAATCAAACATCATTTTTAAATAAAAAAGTTTTATCATCAGGAATTTTTCCTGGTTTTAAAGTTAAATCAAATTTACAAGCAATAGATCCTAGAACTCATAAGCCTTTACTTACATATTTAGTAAAAATCGGTTATTCTGATGATGGAAATGGAACATTTTATTTTATAAATAGTACAAGTCATCCAAGCATAGTTGTTACATGTCTTCCTAATGGTGGATTGAGTGATTTGTTTGATAGTGATTTATTTAATAATTTTAAAGATTATATTTACTATGATCAACAAAATGGTATTTATTATAAACCAAGATATATTACATCAAAAGATGAATTTTCAAGTTTATCTACTAATACTAAATTTACAAGAATAGAACAAGTTACAGATATTCCTGAATCATGGGAAAGGGTTGCATGGGATAATAAGGTAGGATATTATGACAAAGAAAAAAATCAAGTTTGGTGGACTGTTGAGAAATTAAAAAGTGGTCATTGGGATATATATTTATATGCGGTTAAAAATGGTAATACAGCTAGATTTAATGATTCGTGGTTGGAAGAAAGATATAATTCAAAAAATGAACCATGGTGTGGAGAACATAAATATTATAAAATTTATGACAATATAAAAGAAGAATCTTAATTTGACTCTTCTTTTTTTAATTTGTCATAAATACCTTTAGCTATTTGTTCTGCCAATTTTACAGGAACTGCGTTTCCTATTTGGCGATAAACAACATTTAAACTTCCTACAAATTGATAATCCATAGGGAAAGTTTGCAACATTGCACATTCTCTAGCACTTAATCTTCTTTCTTTATTAACATGTATTTCTGGACTTGTTGCTGTAATAGTGTCACTTGGTCTATCCCAATTTGTAATTCTTAAAGATTGTTCAAATTTAATTTCTTTTTCTACCATTGTAGTAACTTTTTTATCATATTTTGAATCAAATCCAAGAATCTTTTTTAATTCCCACCAATCAGATGGCTTAGGAATACTTCCAGAATGGTTATCTTTTCTAAACCAATGTCCAGCAGTATATTTATAACCGAAATGATCATCAACTTTTTTTGTTGTATAACCTGATTTATCTCTCCAAAGTTTTAAATAGTCACAGATATCTGCTTGATTTACTTTATATTTTCTTCCCCAAAACTTATCATATACATTAGTTGCAGCCATATGATTATAAATCATTGTTCCATCTTCTAATTTTATAGGATAATCACTTAATCTGATATCACTTAGAAATCCAATTGTATCTTTTACAGTAATTGGTTTTTTTAATCCCTTTTTAGATGTGTATTTTTTACTATCAACCCAATGAGTTGGAGTAGGATATGGATTTTCTAATCCTAATCTGTTACCTATAATTACAACCCTTTCTCTTGCTTGAGGAACACCATATTCTGCTGCATTTAATAGCCTTGCATCGACTTTGTATCCTAATGATTCAAAATCTTTTTTTATCATTTCAATGACTTTACCTTTTTCCATGGATAAAATTCCTTTAACATTTTCTGCAACAAAGAATTTGGGATTTTTGTCTTTAATTACTCTTAGCATTTCTTTATATAAAAAATTTCTTTCATCTTTCATGCTTCTCTTTGTATTGGCAACAGAGAAACCTTGGCAAGGGAAACCTCCTATCACTAAATCTATATCATCTGGCATTTCAGAACTTTTAATTTTTGTTATATCACCAAATACTATATCTTCACTTATATTCTTTTTATATGATTCAACAGCTTCTTTAAAAAAGTCGTTTGCCCATACAATATCAAAACCAGCATTTATAAAACCTAAATCCATACCTCCAGCACCAGAAAATAAGGATATTACTCTAAATTTTTTGTTATTCTTTTTCATGTTTATCACCTACATATTCATTATACTAATTGATTAAACTATTTGCAATAGTTGCCCTACAAAAATTATAAAATAATTTTAGATAAATTGCAATAACAGCCTATAATAATTATAAAATAAAATGAAATAAATTGCAACAGTCGCTTGTAAAAATGAAAAAAATATGATACAATAAATGTGATTAAAGAGCGCTAGTACAGGCTTTAGTAAAAGTTTTTGTGCTAGCGTTTTTTTTGGTAAGAGGAGTTATACTATGGAAAAAGTTGTATTTGATTCTAGTAATTTTAGTGAAATTAATTACATGAATTTTGACGCTGATTTTAAAATTAAAATTAAAGACAAAATTAAAATTATTTTAGGACCAAATGGTACTGGAAAAACTTCAATATATTTGAATATAAAGGAAAGACATCAAGATTATTCTTATATTGACTATAATGATGTTGAACAGTCAGTAATTGGCCTAAAAAATAAAATAGTAATAGGTGCAAGTATTTTAAAACTTGATGAAAAATATAGTGAAAAGGATAAACTTATTAATGAAATAAATATTAAGGATAATCTTGCTAAATATAACATTACAAATACAGCTACTGCAAAATCAATTTCCGATAGCTTGGAAGTGTTAAGAAAAAATCATGAAAAAGCTATATTAGAATTTAATAATGATAAGTTGAATTCATTATATTCTTTAACTGATGAAGACAGTAATTTTATTAAAGATAATTTTAAGAATATAAAATCAATTGAAAAAATAGAAACAAAAGTTGAAACAATAAAAGATTCTTACCGAAAGCATATTTTAGAAGAAGTAGAACGGTTTTTATCTGATGAAGAAAGAGTGTGTCCAATATGTGGGCTAGAAAATAAGAGAAATATTAAAGAAATAATAAAAGAAGAATTATTGAAAATATCAGATATAAAAGAATTGGTTGTGAAGAAATATCAAGAGATTAATCCGGATTTGAAATCAGATGAAATATTAGAAAAAGTAAATAGTATAGTTGAGTTTGTTAAGGAAAATGAAATTGAGACCAATCACATAATAAATTATTTACTATGTGGAGGTAGTAAAGAAAAAGCAGATTTAATTATAAAAAATATAGATTTAATTAAAAACATTAACAATGAGATAGAAGAACTAGAACTTCGGAAAGAACAATTCTATAATAATTTAAAAAATAAAAAAGATTCTTTAGCTAATACATTTAAGTTTCAATTTGATGTGAAATCAACAGATATCAACTATAATGATAAGGAAAGAAATATTGAAATTAAACTTCCCAGAAAAGTAGAGCAATACAGTACTGGTGAGATAAATCTTATGACATTTATGGTGTGTATGTTAGAATTTATGGCAAATGATAAAGATTGTTTGATTATAGATGATCCACTTAGTAGCTATGATATTCCTAATCAATACAAAATAATATATGAAATAGCATCATCAAAAAATGTAAACAAGCAAATATTAGTATTTACACATAATCTTAATACAATAAACATTGCAAATTCTCAACACAATGGTTTATTCAATTATGATGTGTTAGAAAAAAGAAAAAATACACTATATATAAATAATATTGATTATTCTACAAAAGATAATATCATTAGTATAGAAAATTTACAAAAATATTTAGAAGAGTCTTATCCTCATAAAAAATATTTAGAATTACTTGTAAAAAAAGATACATGGGATGACAATATTCCAGATGAATATGAAAATCATTTAATATTTCATTATGATGAACCTTTTTTTAAAAATATAGAAGGTTATAATTATGAAAATACCCATTTGTCTGATTTGATAGATAATTTTGATGAAGATAGTTTTGATAACATTAATTACATTGAAAATACAGCAAATAAAATAATATATACTGCCGCATTAAGAATATGGATAGAAAAACAATTTTATGATATAACAAATAATGATTCATCACTTCATGGAAAAGAATTTGGACCAAAGATAAAGTATATGTTCGAGGGAGGCAGATGGAATGGATCTCCTAAGGTGACAAAAGAATATCTAATGAGTAAAAAAGTAATGTTAAATCAACATATACATCAAAAAAGTCAAGAAATGCCTTTCTATTTTGCCTTAAATTTATCTTTAGATGATGTTGCAAAAGAAATAGTTGATATAAAAGAACACTTTATTGTTTAGACATATATTAGTTTAAATTATATAAAAACTTCTCGCCAACTTGACGAGAAGTATTTTTGTCTTATGAGGGAAATCCTTTATCATTACTTACATCGGCAGGTGGCGATGGTGCCGAAGTAATATATGCACTTCGTAATACTGATGCGTTATCTAAATTAATTGCAAAAGAATTGGAAGCATCTGGTCAAAATGTAAGAAAATACTATCAAAGAAGACTTCCAAGTAATCCGTCAAAAGATTATTACTATTTACTTAGAGATACCCCAAATAATGAAACTTTAATTGTAGAGTATGGATTTTTGGATAGTACTGGTGATGATGTAAATCTTATAAAAAATAATTGGGAGGATTTAGCTGAAGCAGTTGTTAAGGCTCTTGCAAATTATATTGGTGTTCCTTATTCATTAAATGAAGAAAGTGATTATTATGTAGTTAAGAAAGGCGATTCTTTATGGAGTATAGCTAAAAAATATAATATGACAGTTGATGAACTTAAATCAATTAATAACTTAAAATCAAATTTATTATCAATTGGCCAAAGACTAAAAATAAAAGAAAGTAATGATAATCAAAATATTTATATAGTTAAAAAGGGAGATACCTTATATAAAATTGCTAATATGTATGGAACTACTGTAGATAATTTAAAAGCATTAAATAATTTAAAAAATAATAATCTAAGTATTGGTCAAAAGTTAATTGTTCCTTCGAAAAATAAAATATATATAGTTCAAAAAGGTGATTCACTGTGGTCTATAGCAAGAAAATATGATACTACAGTTGATAGTATTAAAAGGAATAATAATCTTTCTACAAACGTTTTACAAATAGGTCAAAAGTTAAAAATATGAGTTTAAATAAATTCATATTTTTTTATATTTTTTATATAATATAATTAGCACTAAACATTGACAAGTGCTAATATTTTTAGTATAATAATATACGTAAAAAGGAGGAATGAATTATGTTTAATCAAAATAATGAAGAAAATGAAAACGTTCTTGAAAAATATGGACGTAATATAAATGACGATGTAAAAAATCGTAAAATTGATCCAATTATAGGCCGTGATGAAGAAATAAGAAGCATAACTAGAATACTTTCTAGAAAAACTAAAAATAATCCAGTTTTAATTGGTGAACCAGGTGTAGGTAAGACTGCAATAGTCGAAGGACTTGCTCAAAGAATTGTTAAAGGTGATGTTCCAGAAAGTCTTAAAAATAAAACAATTTGGGAACTTAATATGGCCTCACTTATCGCTGGTGCAAAATATCGTGGTGAATTTGAGGAAAGACTTAAAAAGGTTTTAGACGAAGTTAAGAAAAGTGAAGGCAATTTAATAATGTTTATTGATGAAATTCATTTAATTGTTGGAACAGGTGCAACTGAAGGTGCAATGGATACAGGAAATATTCTAAAACCAATGCTTGCACGTGGAGAGATACATGTTATTGGTGCTACAACCTTAAACGAATATCGTATGTATATTGAAAAAGATGGTGCACTTGAAAGAAGATTTCAAAAAGTAACAGTTTGCGAACCAACAGTCGAGGATACAATAACAATTCTTCGTGGTTTAAAAGAAAGATTTGAAATATATCACGGAGTTACAATTCAAGATAGAGCTTTAGTTAGTGCGGCAACTTTATCAAATAGGTATATTACAGATAGATTTTTACCTGATAAAGCCATAGACCTTGTTGATGAAGCATGTGCTACAATAAGAGTTCAAATGGATAGTGTTCCAACAGCTCTTGATGAAATAACTAGAAAAATATTAACATTACAAGTTGAGAAAGAAGCATTAAAAAAAGAAAAAGATGAACTTTCTGTAAAAAGACTTGAAAAGATTGATGAAGAACTTTATGATTTAAAAGGTAAAGAACAAGAGTTAAGTACTAAATGGAAAGAAGAAAAATCTATTAATGAAGATATCAAAAAAGTTAAATCTGATATATCTAAATATACATTTGAACTAGAACAAGCAGAGAATAATTATGATTTAGAAACTGCCGCAAGGATAAAAAACGGAATACTTCCAGAACTTAGAAATAAGCTTGATGAACTTTCTAAAAAAGGTGATGAAGGAATACTTTCAGATACTGTTACAAATGAAGATATAGCAAATGTTATAAGTAAGTGGACAAATATTCCAATATCTAAACTTATGAGTAGTGAAAAAGAAAAGATTCTTAATCTTGAGGATAATTTAAGAAAAAGAGTTAAAGGACAAGATAAGGCTTTAAAACTTGTATCCGATGCAATTATTCGTTCAAGAAGTGGTATCAAAGATCCTAACAGACCAATTGGTTCATTTATGTTTTTAGGACCAACAGGAGTAGGTAAAACAGAGGTTGCAAGAAGTCTTGCTTATGAACTATTTGATGATGAACATCACATGGTAAGAATAGATATGAGTGAGTATATGGAAAAATATTCAGTATCTAGACTTATTGGTGCAGCACCAGGTTATGTTGGTTATGAAGAAGGAGGACAACTTACAGAAAAAGTAAGAAGAAATCCATATTCAATTGTACTTTTTGATGAAATAGAAAAAGCACATCCAGATGTACTTAACTTATTATTACAAATTCTTGATGAAGGAAGACTTACTGATTCTAATGGTCGTACTGTAGATTTTAAAAATACTATTATTATAATGACATCAAATGTTGGAAGTGAATATATTATTAATGGTGAAGAGGATAAAGTTACCTCTGAACTTCCAAAATATTTTAAACCGGAATTTTTAAATAGACTTGATGAAATAATAATTTTCAATAAATTATCAAAACCCGATTTAAAAGAAATCCTTGATAAAATTATCGAAGAAATTGAAAAAAGATTAATTGATATTAATGTAAAAATTAATCTTACTGATAATGCCAAAAATTATTTTATTGATAATGGTTATGATGAATATTATGGAGCAAGACCACTTAAAAGACTTGTTAATAATAAACTAGAAACGTTAATTGCTAAAAAACTTATAAATAATGAAATCAAACCTAATACGATAGTTAATGTTGATTATATTAATAATGAATTAAAGGTTAGTTAAACTAGCCTTTTTTTTAATGTATTTCTTTACATACTCCAGGATCTGGTTTATAGAAACAATGGTTTTTATATCTTCCAGATAGGTTTTGAGTATACCAAGTATTTTTACAAGAATCACCTTTTTTCGGAGCATAAAACCATAATGCGTTTGTTGCGGGGTAATAATATTCTCCATCTAAAATTCTTTTTGCTAAATTTTTTTCCATTGTAGTCGCAGCCGCTTCGAATAAAGAACTTGTAGTTCCCACAAATTGATTTTTTTGATAAATTGCATTATAAACACTATTAATATTTTTAAAAGTTAAACAATTTGCTAACACTCTATTTACTACAACATTTCCAACCATTAACATTCCCAGTTCTCCTTCATTTAAGGCTTCCGCACGCATTATTCTAGCAAGTAAATCAAGTTCTTTTGAATTATATGAAACAATCATTATATCACCGCTATAATATATGCATAAAAAAAGAAAATTGTTATTTCTTAAAAAAACTTAACAATTTTCCAACACTAAAAATTATTTTATCACTATTTTTAATAGCAACTGTTTTAAATATTGCTTTTCCTCCAATAGTAAGCGAAGAAATTAAAGCTGCAGTTATTACACTTATTAAAGATATATTAACTTTAGTTATGTTTGCTATTGATATAGCAAGTACAGCACCAAGTCCTCCAGAAACAATTCCGCATATATCTCCAACAATATCATTACATATACTAGATATTTTAACATTGTTTTTAATAAGTTTAATTGTTTCTTTAGCACCTTTAATTTTTTTAGCATTCATTGAGTGAAATGTTGATTCTTTACTTGTAAGACTGCTTGCTCCAATCATATCAAAGATTATACCAATTGCTATAACGAGTAATATTATAAGTATCATTACCACTATGCTAGCATGACTTGATAAATAATTTGTTGAGAAACTGAAGATGGTGGATAATATAAAAGTCCATAAAAAAACTTTATATACCCAGTTATTTTTTTTCATATAACCCTCCTATAAAGTTATTAAAAATGTTATGGTTTATTATAAATTAATCTTACGGCTTTGGTCGAGTTGAATTTCTCTATTTTCTCTCCCTTGGTTACCCTTAGGCGATTTCTCTTTAAAGAAAATAATTAGTAGTTGCCTAACTAATGACTCGATTGCCACATAGTCCGCACTTCAATCTTTATAATAAATAACACGCTAGAGGTTTTCCCTGACACATCTAAACTATTCTTATTCGCTTTTGCAGTTAAGATTTCATCAACATTATTATTCGTTAAATCCCTAATAACCACGCACGACATGAATAACTCTTCCTTTTTTGCTTAATTACAGGGGGTTAGTCATATGCCGTTATGATTTCCCTATAATTTTAAATTACATATTCACCCCAACTTGGGCAGAAGCAGCAAATATATAAAGTGCAATTGTATCAATTAATGGATTTTTAGCCCCATCTTCAAATAGTGATTGTGACTAGCATAATGCACCACATAAATATTATATCAAACCTACAAAATTTTGTCTAGTAGGTGTACACTTTAATTATATGCACAATTTTTTTCTTGATTACGGCGTTTAACTATGATATAATGTTTTTGCCGTAGGGGCGTGGTATAATGGTAGCATAGGAGTCTCCAAAACTTTAGATGGGAGTTCGATTCTCTCCGCCCCTGCCATTTAGTGATTATGCGAACATTGTTTACTTTGTAGGCGGGTTTGCTGTAAATATAAAATTAAAATAAAGTGATAAAAAGGGCTAGTATAGACTTTAAGAAGTTTTATACCGCCTTTTTTATTTAAGAAGTAGAGGTGCAGTATATTATGTATAATCATTCAAAAGATTATTTATTAAATTATAGTAAAGATAAGGAACTATGGTTAAAATATTTAATAAACAAAGTAATTTTAACAAATGGTGTGTTTAAAGAGAACGATGATTATATAAAAACTTGTTATGATATTCTTGTTAATGGAACTAACTACAATTTGGAAGATTTACATCAAGATGAAAATACTAAAAAGAATAATAATCCATTTTATATAAAAGAACTTAATCATATTTCTGGTGTAAATGTTTTAAAAGATAATCAAAAAATTTTATTTAATGATAATATTACTATTTTGTTCGGTCAAAATGGTTCTGGTAAAAGTGGTTATTTTAGAATATTGAATGAAATATGTGGAGGTAACGAGAAAAAAAATATTATTCCTAATGTTTATTCAACTACAATTAAGCCAGTTCAAGTTTCAATTAAGAATAGTATAAATGATGATACTTTAATTTGGAATAATACAAGTAGAGGAATACCTCCTTATAATAAAACTTCTGTTTATGATACATCATATATGAAAGGTCTTATTGAGCCTAGAAATACACAAGAGGCACTAATTGAGCCTTTTGGATTACACCTATTTTCTTCATTAATAAAATATATTGAGGTATTAAAGCAAAACATTAGTGAAGAAATTAGCAATATTAGGCTTAACCTACCTAATATTGATACTACTGATTATTCTGATAAAGTTAAAACTGTATTTATAAATAAAGTTTTGCCTTTAGAAATTAAAAACTACATACTAGATAATTATTCATTTAATGAAGTAAAAAAAATAGAAGAATTAGAAAAGAAGATTAGCACACTTAAAAGCACAAATATTCAAACAGAAATTTCTTTAAGAAATCAAAAATACCTAAAGGCAAAAAACATTTTAAATGAAATAAAAAATAATTATACATTTATTGTAGAAAATAATACCTTATTAAATACTTTAATTGAAAAACATAAAATTAGTAAAGTTAAAGTCGAGGAATATCAAAATAAGATAGATATATTAAATCAAATACCCTCAATAGATACCGCAGAATGGAAAGATTTTATTACTAGTGCTGATAAGTATAACAAGGTATTAAAACAAAACGATAATGTATGTATATATTGTAGAAACCCATTAAACAAACAATCAATAGAACTAATTAATGCTTATTCGGAATATTTAAATAACGATATCATTCAAACAAATAATAAAATCGAAAATAGTTTTAAAGAAATAGAAAATAAATTAAGTACAGAAAAAACAATACTAATTGATGATATATTAAAAGAAGATTTCGAAAATTTAAATATAACACAATTATTAAACGAATTTAACAATTACATTAAAGAACAATTTTTTAAACTTAAAAATGCAGTTGATAACAAATCTTTAAAAGAATTTACACCATTTGAGATAAGTTTAATAAACGATAAACTCAATTCATATATTACTAAAATTCAAGATGAAAGTGAAAAATTGAAAAGTAATGCTGAAAAAAGAAAAGAAGAAATTACTAAACTAGAAAAGGAACTTGTATTATTTAAAGAAAAGCAAAGCATTGCTAATCAAAAGGAAAATATTAATAATTGGATTAATCAAATTGATAATATAAGCAATTTAGAAAAAATTAAAAATAGTATTAACACTACTCAAATTTCAACTTTAAGTAAGAAAGCACATAACGAATTATTGACCGAAAAATTAAAAAGCAATTTTGAATTTGAATTAAAAAAACTTGGCTTTAAAAATCTTGATGTTAATTTAGTAGAGGCTGGTGCTTCAAAAGGAATTGTTAGTACAAAACTTGTAGTAAGTAAAAATAGCAAGGTAACTGAAATATTAAGTGAGGGCGAACAAAAAGCGGTTTCTTTAGCAATGTTCTTATCGGAAATTAGTATAAGAAATGATATTAATCCTATAATTTTAGATGACCCAGTAAATAGTCTAGACCATAAAGTAATGAAAAAATTTGTTGAAAGATTATTAGAATTAGATAATCAAATAATTATATTTACACACAATATTTTGTTCTTAAGTTATTTTGAAAATTCTAGTAATTGCCATATTTGTAAAAATTATTCTAATGGTTGCAGTAAGAATAAAGGAAAACATATTTACTTATATGATATTAAAGAAGAAACACAAACTTCTAAAGGCATAATTATGATAAGGCTCGAAGATAATTACGAAACACATATTGAATTAGCAAAAGATATTTTAAATAAAAAAGATGCCGATTATGAAAGAAGTGCATCTATACAAATTAGATATGCTATTGAGTGTTTAATTGATGAAAAAATATTACTTAATATTGAGCCTCAAAAATATAGTGGTAAAAATAATAGAATAAACTGGGAAAATTTAGAAAAACTTGGGGAAAACAAAAAATTGTTAGAATGTCTTAAAAATAATTATGATAGACTATCTGGAGGAAAAACACATAGAGGACTTGAAGAATTAGAAAATCCACCACAAGAAATTGAATTAAGGGAAATAATTGATGATATTGAAGATAATTGCATCGAAAAAAAAGAATTACAGCCACAATAAAAAATAGTATCAAATTATAAAATGTAACCTATAAAGTGGACTCTTAAAAAAAGAGAGACCTACTTTATAGGTTACATTTTAAATGCTAGTTAAATCTTTTTTAATATATAAAAATTGGTTATAAGAATCTATCCCAGTAATATCTTTTTTCACTTAATAATATATTAAAATATTCTTTAATTTGTGAACTAATTAGTTTAGCTTTTTTATTTATAGGTGTACCATCATTATAATAATCTTTTGTAATACTTCTAGACATTAAGTCAGAAAAAATTACAGCTCTATCCTCTAAATAATTTGTTTTTCTATATGCAGATATAAAATAAGAATTATTTAAATTACTATAATAATAAACATAATTATTACTTGTATCTCCATATGTAAAATCTATTGGATTAACCTCTTTCATTGTATTATTTATATCAATTGGATAACCTTTAATCTTTATATAAATATCTATATAATGCATTATTTCATGATGCAAAGTATTTTCAAATAAAAGTGCAGGTTCTATCATAATTTTAATGTTACTACTATCTTTTGCATCAGTAAGACCAGATACATTACCACTTATGCTTTTTACTAAATAAATAGTTAATGGCATTCCATAATCTTTCATTTCTTTAAAAAAATTATTTGGATATTTTTTTAATGCTTTATCTATTTCATTAAGATACTCATTTATAATATTATCATCGTTTAATTTTTCTGAGCCATATCCATTAATAGTATAATTTCCTAGTTCATCTTTATATGCTATTTTAATAGAATATTTATTTTGTATTTGATTTCTTAAGTCATCATTTTTTTCAGCCAAAGTTTTTTCTATAACAGGTTTATTTTCTTCGGGTACAATTATTGTTTCATTATTATTAGAGTTTATTTTACCATTATTACTAGGTTTATTAGTATTGATTTTATCATTTATAATGTTATTATTAGTATTAATACTAGAGTTATTATTATTTTCAGTATCAATTATTTCATCATTAATTTTTTCCCAAGTAGCATAAAATGTAGTGTTTTCCTTTATTATTGAATTATTATAAAAAGGGGTATTATTTTTATCAACCCAAACTTTAAAAGTGTATCCCTCAAGGGTTGGTTCTTCTGGGAGAGTTAATTTACTATTTTTGTTTATAATAATATTATCAATTTTATTTCCACCTTTAGTATCGAATGTTACTATTATAGTTTCTTTAATTTCCTCTTTAATTTCTTTTTTAGGACATGTATATTTAACTTTTTTTACGACTGTTTTAGTTTTGCCATCATAGCATTTATAAGTGTTTGTAAATAATCCTTTATCTATATAAATAGTATATCCACCATTATAGTATTTTCTAACTTTAATTATGGGACTACCATTAAATGTTAGGGCAATAAAATCAATACATATTAAAACTATTATAAAACATAGTATAATAATAATTATTTTATATTTTTTCATTATACCTCCTTTTAAAATAATTTATTTTTTTAAAGTTAAATTATTTATATATAAATCTATAAATGGTTTTAATTTTAATATTGATTTAGAATCTATTAAAAACCCAGCAGATAATTTATGACCTCCACCATCTGGATGAAATGTTTTACCAATTTCATTTAAATCTATACTTTCTTTAACACTTCTTAAGGAAACTCTATTACGATTAAAATTAATTATTATTATAAAATCTATTTCTGGTCTTAATTTACAAATGCTATTTCCCACTATAGATCTATATTGCTCACAAATAGTTACACCAACTTTATAACCATTATAATCAGTAATACATAAATTTTTATTTACAAATTCAATATATTCTTTTTGTTTTTTTAAATCTGATTTATATAAGTCTTCATATATTTTAGGCAGTTTAAAATCATCATTATCATTTAAATTACATATTAAGATTATATATTCTTCAGGGCCAATTAAAGCGTGCGTAAATGCAAGTAATTTAGCATTATATTCTTCATCACCAAAATCAAAATTGTCTTGTTCTCTAATAGCCTCTACAAAAGTTTTATAAAACTTATTATTAAATTTAGTATCTAAAGTTAGTAAATAATTATAAAATAACTGTGTACCGCAAGTAGGTTTACCATTTAAATATACTATACTATTTACATAATATGGAGAATTTTCTATTATTTCATGATGATCAAAATGCTTTATTTTATTAGTAATTTCAGGATGATTATTTAAATAATCTAATATTGTTTTGGATAGTGCAAGATCACATACATATATTATTTCATATTTAGAATAATCTATTGAACTAAAAACCTCTATTAATTCATTTATTTCACATAATATGTAGTCAATATTACTATAATGTTTTTTAGCAAGTATTAATGAACCCATACCATCAATATCTGCAATATGAGTTATCATAATTATTTTATTATTATTTATATTTTTAATCATAATTTATTCACCCAATTATATTTTAATAAACTTTTTATGATAAGTAAATGATGTTTTTTAGTTTTAAAAAATTGAAATGTTATAGTATAATGTACGTAAGGAGGAGTGCGTATGTCTAAAAACGACAAAAAAAGGAAATTGTTAATTGGAGTAATAAGTGGTGCTATATTACTTGTAATTATAATTTTCTTATTATGGTTTTTCAATCGAAAGTTTGATATCACTTTAGATTATAATGATGGAACAAAAACTAAAATTGTTCAAATCAAGTATAATAAGGCCATAAACAAAAAAGATATCGAAAATAAAGATGGTTTAAATGCAACTTGGTATGAAGTAGTTGAAAAGAAAGAAAATGAAGAAATTTTAGCAAAAGAGCCTTTTGATTTTAAAACAAAAATTAATAAAAATATAAAATTAAAAGCAATATATGATGTTACCTTAGAAAATGAGGATAATAAAAAAATAACTATTTCTTTCGATTCAAAGGGTGGAAGTAAAGTACAATCAATTACCCTTAATAAAGGGGAAAAACTTACTTTACCTAAAAGTCCAACTTTAAATGGTTATACATTCAAAGGATGGACTGATAAAAATGGTAAACCAATTTATAATGGAGTTTTATTAGCGGAAAGTACCACATTATATGCAAATTGGGGAAAAATTAAAGAGGAAGATAAGAAATCAAATAATGTTACCGATACTAAAACTCAACCTGTAACTTATTATTGTGATAGTGATTTTACTTTATCTGATAAAAAATGTATTAAAGTTGATACTGTAAAAGCAAATGCTAAATGTCCTATTGGTTTTAAAGGTGGAGCATGGAATAGTGAGTATTGTTACGATGAAGTAGATCCTTATTATTATTGTGATGATTATGGTAGTTATAAAGGCAGTAATGCAATATTAGATGAGGATAATAACATGTGTTATCATAAACTAGTGTATACGACAGATGAAGATTCTTGTGATGTTTCTTCAGGAAGACTTTACTATGATCATGGATGTTATGCTGCAAAAACGCCAGCAGTATTAGGATGTTCTAAGGGTGAACCATTAAATTCTAGTGGAATGTGTGACAAAAAAATTAATAAGACTTTTACTTGTCCAAGTGGTTATGAGTTAGATAATGCTACAAAATATTGTAGTAAGACTATTACTATTGATGCAAAACAAAAATAGTATAAAGAAGCATATTTAGTTATGCTTTTTTTATATATATAAATATGTTAAAATGTTATTGAGGAACTGATTTAATGAATATAATAAAACCTAAAATTAAATTTACTAACGATTATATTTTTGAAAATAACATTTATAAAAATGCATTGTTTACAAAAAATCCAGAAAATAAAGTTATAATCGAAGATATTGATTTTGATAGTTGTATATTTAAGAACATAGATTTTTCACTTATTGAATTAATTAATGTAAATTTTTTAGACTGCATTTTTGAATCTTGTGATTTATCAAATAAAAATTTTGATGAAAAATTAATTGAAAGATGTGAGTTTAATAGTTGCAAATTATTAGGAAGTTCATTTATTAATGCATCATTAAAGAATATTTTAATAGATAATTCCACATTAAAATATGTTAATTTTTCTGGAACTAGTATGAATAAAATAAAAATAACTAATTCAAATATGTCAGAAAGTTATTTTACAGAAACTAAGTTTAAAAATATAGAACTTGATAATAATAATTTTAATAAAGCAGAATTTTTACAAACGAAACTATATAATATAGACTTTTCAAATAATGATATTAGTGAAATAGTATTTGATAATTATTCAATATATGGTGCTGTAATAGATCCATCACAAAGTCAGTTTATAGTGGGTAGTTTAGGAGTGAGGTTTAAATAAAATGGATAGAATAGATTATTTAAAAGAAAAGAAATATAAAATGCAAGGACAACTTAATTCATTATATTCAAATAATGGAGATATTGGTCAAATACAAAAAGTTAAATCACAAATAAATGAAATTAATTTTGAAATTAATCGTAAAAACGTTAATGAAATATCTCAAAATAATCAAATTAATAAGGAAAAAAGGGATATTTTTAAGGCTATAAGTGCAAATAATTTTAATAATAGAAAATAAATACTTGTAACAAAGGCACATTTTATGCTATAATCTTGCTTGCAAGGAGTGAGATTGATGAAAAAGTTAAAGAAAAATTTACCTGAAGGCGTAAAATATGAATTTGCTAGATATAAAGGTGTTAAAGTTAAATTAGTACCTAACAAAAAGAAAAGTAATAAGACAAAATAAAAACCACGAAATTAATCGTGATTTTTTTATGTTAGAATTTAATTTCACATGGATTATCTACAAATAACTTAATTATAAGATTTACAAATGTTGGTAGGAAGAATAGTACTGCGACTAAGATTAATCTGGTAAATGCTTTTTTAACAAGTTTATTCATAATTTCTTTGTCACTATTAAGTAAGGCTTTAACAAAATCATATATTGTCATACCAACACAAAGTACAATTCCTAAATATTTCATTATACTAAATATTTTAGTTAGATAATCACCTAATTTACCTTGAATTACTTGGTTACAATCTATTTCACCAGCATTCATATTGCCATTATTATTTTTACCAAACCATTTACTGATAAGATCTCCAAGTCCATGGTCATAATTTTTTTCTTTTTCAGCATTAATCGTATTTGTAGTGTCATTTCTTTCAGTGTGATCCCCATCAGAATTATCAAGTTCTGAATTAACATCGGCGGTTAATTTAGGACACTTTTCAATGCCATCTTCAATTTTTACATCTGATTTTACGTGAATGGTGGTTCCATCTATAACGCAATCAAATTCAGTAATTCCAGGATTTGATTCAGACTTTGAACTACTCCAATTATCCTTATCTCCATACTTTAATGTTACTTTTTTATATTCATTTATACTAACAACAACTTTACATGTTTTACCGTCTTTTGGAAATAAATAGTCATCTCCTGTACAACTTTTAGCTGAACCATATGAACTACTTCCGGAAATACCAGAAATACTAAATGTTTTACTACTTGAAGAATAAGAACATTGAATGTTTTCTAGATTAAAACCTTTTGAAATATCACCATCTAAGTTAAATTTAACATTTGCGTTTTTACAAGTATATGTTTTTCTATTTGTTTGATCTATATCATCAACTTCAATATAATATCTTATTCGCTGTCCTCCTTTAGCTACTTTTAATTTCACTTTACATGTACGATTTTGTTCATCAGTTAATGTAAATGTTCTTGAAGAAACTCCACTTGAGGCTCCTGTTTCTAAATCTATTGGGCTACTTTTACACCCATAAGCATAAACATTTGTAATAAAAAAGAATGTTAACGTTATAACTAAACAAATATAATTAATTAATTTTTTCATAATACACCAACCTTTTATAAATCTATTTTATCAAAAAAATATAGAATAATAAAGAAATAAACTTCATTTTATTGTAAAAGTATTAACTTTATTATATAATTTAAATGGTGATTTGTATGTTATTAAAAACTTATATATTTGCTAAAGATGGTTTAGAGGCCTTTTCTTGCACAAATGAAAATGTAGTTAAAGTATTAAAATTTATAGCAATTTTATTTAATATAGCAAAAATACTTGTTCCAATTATATTAATTGTTACTGGAGTTATATCAATTGCAAAAGCAGTTGTTTCTGATGAAAGAGATTTTTCTAAAGAAATTACTTCTTTAGTAATTAAATTATTTGTTGGTTTATTTGTGTTTTTACTTCCAACAATATTACTTGCTTTTATTGATTTGATAGATGGTTCTGAAGATGTACGAAGTGAATTTGCAAAATGTAGTGAATGTATTTTGGATTATAGTAGATGTCCTGGAGTATCATCAAATAATTCAAATAAAAATAATTCTACAAAAAATAATGGTAAGAAAAATGATAATAGTACTACAACTATTAATCCTTAAAAGATTGTAAAAAAGAAAAAAATATAATATACTATATTTATAGTATTAGAATAGGAGTAATTATGATATTAACTATTATAGATGATGTTGCTGAAGTTTTTTGGAAAATAATTATAAGCCTTGTTGCTGGTATATTTAAACTTGTAAATTATGCTTACAGAATTTTTTTAGTGTTAGCAAAAGCGCAAATTTTTGATAATGAGGATTTTAATATAATAACTAAAAATATGTATGAAATACTTAGCATAGTAATGCTTTTTGCTTTAGCATATGGAATTTTAGTTAAAATTGTTGATCCTGATAATTCAAAAAGTGGAGTTGATGGAAAAAAGATTCTTCAGAAATTAGTAATGGCAATCGTTTTACTAGCCTTAATTCCATCGATTTTTTCTTTTATGTTTGGTCTTCAAGAAGCAATACTTGAATCTAATGTATTAAATGGTATATTTACAGGTTCAAGTAATACTGGAGCTGAAACAATAGAAAACGCTGGCATTAGTATGTCTGTTAATTCTTTTATACCATTTTTTACTCCAAATGTTAATAATGATGCTGATCCAAATACAGCCCGAAGTAAAGTCACCAACCATTCTGAATATAGTATTACATTAAATGACGAAACTTATGGATGTAAAAAAGATGAATGTACTTTAAAGGATGTAGATGATTTTGCATTGTCAACGGGAAATTTTGGGTTTTATCAAGCATTTGCACTAAATATACATGAAGGAGAAATAGATTTTCAATGGTTAATTGCTTTAATAGTAGGTGGATTCTTAGTTTATGCAATGGTGTCATTTTGCTTTGATATGGCACTTCGTGTTTGCAAACTTGCCTTTTTTGAAATTATCGCACCAATCGCAATTTTCTGTAATGTTATTCCAAAAATGGAAGATGTATTTAAAAAATGGTTTTCTAATACAACTAAAACTTTTATAAGTGTTTTTACTAGAATTATTGTTATGAATTTTGGTGTATATTTAATTTCAGTAATTTGTAGTGATAGAATTAATTTAGGTTTAGAAAATACTGGAAGTTGGTTTTTAAATTTAATTGCTAAATGTTTCTTAATTTTAGGAATTGTTATGTTTATGAGACAAGCGCCTAAACTTTTATCTGATTTATTTGGATTCGGTGATGGTGATATGAAACTTGGTATTAAGGATAAACTTAAATCAAGTGGAGCATTTGCTGCGGGTGCTGCTATAGGAGCAGGTACAACAGGTCTTGTTAGAAATGCTGTTAATGCTGGTCAAAACTTTAAAAAAGTACCAAAAGACAAAAAATTTAGTGCAGCAGTTAAGGGCATTGGAAGTACACTTGCTGGCGGAGCCTCTGGTCTTACTAAAGGACTATGGTATGCTAAAGATGCTGGTAGTGGTAAAGATATGAAAAATGCTCTTAATAAAGCTGCTGATGCTGCTGTTGAAAATAGAAATAAAAGAGAGGCATATCAAAAAGCACATCCAGGATTTGGTGGAGTACAAAAAGGTCATATCATGGATGCTGTAAGAAGTGCAGGTTCATATTTCGGAGTTGATTCTCTAGCTAGTCTTAAGAAAGAAAAAGAAACTGCCGATAAGATGCAAGGATTCTATAAGACAATGGCAAGTTATGTTGAAGATAATGAAGCAGTTGCCAACTTTGCGGGTTTATATGAAGCTGAAAGAAAAAGAGAAATATCAGATACTGTATTTGATAAAAAAAATTATATGACTGCATTAAAGGATAAGTATTCACAAATAATGAAGGATTCAAAATACAATGGTATGACTGCCGAACAGAAAAAGGCAATTGCAACTAGTCAAGTTGATAAATCTAATTTTGTTAGAAAAATATCTTCAGCTGAAATGGCGCGTGCATTACAAGAAAAAGAAGCTAATTTAAAACGTTTGGATTCATTAAAAAAACTTGCTACTGTTAGAGCAGTAAATGAAAAACTTAATAAAAAGGCAGCTGATGGAACTATAATTGATTCAAGGTTCCAAGCTGTAGTTAATGAAGCCAAAGTATTTAAACAACAAAATGCAAATTATGATTTTGTTCAAGATATGAGTGAAATTTCAGGATTAACTTGGGATAATAGTTGGAATGATATTATGTACAATAATAATAACTTATCTTTAGCAGATTATAATGCTGCTGTAGATAAATTAATGAGTGATATGAAAGCGGGAACTACTGGGGTTAAGTACTTTTCTGATAGTGAAAATGCTAAGAATCATTCTGGTGCTTTATCTGCAGAAATATCTAAGCAAATTCAAAAACAACAAGAAGGTAAATAATATAAAAGGAGGAAATACTAGTGAGAAATCAATATTTAGTACCTGCCAATAGTAAAAAGTCACAATTAATATTTGGCTTCTTTACTTGGCCAGACTTAATACTTTGTTTAATTGGTGCGGCAATTACTATAGCATTATTAATTATCTTAAAAAATCCAACAACTGTTGAATTAATAATTGCTATAATACCTGTGCTTATTGCTGCAGGACTTGTAATGCCTGTAAGAAACTATCATAATGTTATGCAACTACTTAATAACATGTTAGATTTTTATACTAATACAAGAAAATACTATTGGAAAGGTTGGTGTGTAAAAGATGACACAAATGAACAGTAATAGTGCTCCAAGTGGAGTAAAATATGCTGAAGATTGGCTTCCTATTAAGTCAATCAATAATGGAATGATTTTAACTGATGATGGTTATTATGTAACTGGAGTTAAGGTTAGTCCAAAAAATATATTTATATTAGATGAACAAAGTCAAAATGCTACATTATTTAATTTATCAACATTTTATAATACTCTAGATTTTGATTTTTGGCTTTTAGTTTCAGATAGACCTGTTGATATAAGTTTATACCTTAATGAATTACAAGTTGAATATAATAAGAATCCTAATAGTGCTATTAGAAAACTTATTATGCAAGATATTAATAAAGCAAATTTATTTATGAGTAGAGATTATAATGTAGTTGATACAGAATATACATTTTTATTTAAAGAAAAGAAGATGGAATTAGTTCAAAAAAAATTACATACTTTAATAAGTGGTCTTAGTAATGCAGGACTTAATTCTACTCAAACTAGTAATGCTGATTTAAGAATACTTCTTGATAATTATTTAAATGATGGTATATCTACTAATTTTAGGGCGGTGATGTAATATGAGTAAACTTAAAAGTGAAGTAGCACCTAAAGGTATTAATTTTAGACCAGCTACAGAATTTATGCTTGGAGATAAATATTATACAATTATGACTGTTGTCGGTTATCCAAGAAGTATATTTCCAGGTTATTTATCTGATATTACAAATATTCCTGGAGTTAGACTTGCTATAAAACATATTCCTATTTCATTTGAAATTTTAAAAAAGATGTTAAATAAAGAAATAGCGGATTTAAAAATTAGATATCAGCAAGAAAAAGATCAAACAACTCAAGAAAGAATTAGACAAGATTATGAATCTTTGGAACAATTTATTTCTATGCTTGCTTCATCACAAGCTAGAATATTTGATTTTCAAATGCATTTAATGGTTTCAGCAGATTCTAAAGATGCTTTAGAACTTACTAAAATTCAAGTTAGAAATTATATTGATGCACTTGGTATGAGAGCAGTATCTTTAATGTTTGAACAAGAAAAAGCATTAAAAAGTATGATACCAATATTTCCAGAACAAGATATTGAAAAAAGAATTGGTATTCCACTTCCTTCAGTTACAATTGCGGGAATGTATCCTTTTGTATTTGATTCAGTAAAAGATCCTGGTGCAGGAACACTTCTTGGAATGGATAGATCTGGTGGTGTAATTTTATATAACCAATTTTTATTTCAAATAAAAAAAGAAAATAATCGTAATAATGCAAATATTATTATTCTTGGTACATCCGGTTCAGGAAAAAGTACTGCAGCTAAACTACTTCTTAGAACTCATTTAAGAAATGGTTTAAAATGTGTATGTATTGACCCAGAGGGTGAACTTGGTGAAATGGTTAATATGATGAAAGGCGATTTCCTAGACCTTGGTAAAGGTGGAGATTTTGGTATGATAAATCCACTTGAAATCGTTGTGGATGTTGATGAAACCGAAATAGAACAGGGACTTGGCTATACAGTTCTTACAAGAACACTTCAGCAGTTAAAAGCCTTTATGAAATATTATAACCCTTCAATCGAAGAGGATGTATTAACATTATTTAGTGAAATAGTTCAGGACACTTATAAAAGATATAAGATAGATTATGAAACTGATTTTACTAAACTTACGAGTGCAGATTTCCCTACATTTGACGATGTTTATGCCACTATAAAAGGAAGACTTTTATCAATGACAGATGCAACAAGAGAAAGAGATGTAATGGAAAGACTTGAACTTAAAATAAGACCTTTAATTAAGGAATTAAGATATTATTTTACAGGTCATACAACACTTCAAATTAATAGTGACTTTATTGTATTTAATATAAAGGAAATTATGAATAGTGATGAAAATATTAAAAATGCTCTATTCTTTAACATATTAAAATATGCATGGGGACTTTGTCTTGATAAAGATATAAATACTGTAATGATGGTTGATGAAGCACATGTACTTTTATCTAATCACAATGAACTTGGTGCAGAATTCTTATCTCAAATTCAAAGAAGAGCAAGAAAATATAATACAGGAACTATTGTAATTACACAACAACCAACCGATTTCGCAGCTCCAAATTTAATAATGCATGGTAAAGCAATATTTGATAATGCATCAAGTTATTTAATAATGAATTTAAGAAAACAAGCCGTTGATGATCTTTCTAAGTTAATCGATTTAAATGAAACTGAAATGGAAAGAATAAAATACTATAACCAAGGTGAAGGACTTCTTATATGTGGTAATAGACGTATGAATATGACTGTCATTGCTACTCAAGAAGAACTTGATTCATTTGGTTCTGGTGGTGGATATTAAAAGCCTTTACATAGGCTTTTTTTAATGGTATCATAGTTTTCATGAAAACTATTTTATTGGGGGAGATATTAAACAAAAATACTAGCTTAAGAAAGTCTTTAGGTCCTTTCACAAAGGTTCTTTATGATGTAGAAAAAAGTATTCCATTTAATCTTAGATATAATTTTTATAACAATTTATCAACATTAAAAGTTCAGTTAAATCTAGATAAAACTAAGATATTAAAAAATTTTTATTCATTCGGAATATATGATGCTAATGAAAATAAAATAATTATAGATTCTTATGCAATAAAAAAATTTCTTAAAAAAAATAATATTAATGTTATTTATTTTAATAAATATATAAACTTATTTTTATATCATGAATTAATGCATATGGCTAGTTCAAAAAAAGATGGTAATATTTATTATTCTGGTTTTGATAAATACCCTGTTAATATAACTGAACTTTATAGTAGATCTTTAACCGAAGGTTATACTGAATATTTAGCTTGTAGTTATTATAATATTAATAATAATTTTTATTATATTGATATGAAAATTACTAATATGTTAATGTGTATACTAGGTAATGATGTAATTGCGTATTCTTATTATAATACTTTAGGTGTAGCTTTATTAATTCAAAAACTTAAGGAAATTTGTCCTAATGAAGATATTAATAAATTATTTAAAAATATAAACTATAGATATTCTGAAAGATTTAATGAAGATAATGTTTATTTTATTCCTTTAATTCAAAACATACTTGTAAATATATTTATTGTAAAGATAAATAATGATAGTATAAATAGTATAACTTATGAAGAGTTAATGCCCTTTATTAACTTTTTTAAAGAATCATTAATAACATATAATGGTTTAAAAAATAATTATCCATATTTTAGAAATCTCCCAAATTTAAATGAAAGTTTAATAAAGTTTAATATGTTTTATGAAAATATCGTAAATAGAATAAATATGCATAGATAAATTGTTGTAGAAACAGCTGTTTTTATGTTATAATTCTTATATTGATAGGTGGTGATTTTCTTGGATAATAATGAAGACTTAAATCAAGTTAATGAAGAAGAAACATTATATGATGAAATGAATATTCCTGAAGAGATGCCTAAAGAAAACTATAATGAAGATGGTGCCTACCAAGCTAAAAGTAATAAAGAAATTCAAAAAGAAAGAAATATTGAAACCAATAAAAAAGTAAGTAAGATGGCTACTGAGGCTGCTGCTAATTATTTTGGTGGTCCAACGGCAGGTAAAGTAGTTAATAAACTTAACAATACTAAATTGGGTGATAAGTTAAATGAATCTGTTGGCAAGAAAATGCATAATATAACTAAAAGATCTTTTGCAGGAAGAAATATTCAAAAAACGGTTAATAAACTTGATGATGATGGTATTTTAGATAAAGGACAAGCTGCTATGAATGCTTTATCTGGTTCAGGAGCTGGAAAAGGTCCAGTTAAACCAAATGCTAACACGAATCCAAACACTAATATTAGTAATAATAAACAAAAAATGAATTTTACAATGAATCCTAAAAAATCCTCAATTGATATGAGTAAAGATAAAAAAAATCAGTTAGTAAGAAAAAAAATTTTTCAATTTATTATTAAACACCCTTGGATATTAGCAATTATCTTAGTTTTATTTTTGTTAATGATTATAATGCTAGTTATTTTAGGTGGCGGTGGAGCTGAAGAACAAGCAAATTATCTTTCTTTAAATAGCTCTTGCAGTGATTTTCCAATGAAGGCTTCATCTTTATCAAGAAGTGAATTTATTAGTTTAATGGAAAAAAATCTTATAGCAAAACAAGGTAGTACAGAAGCTACAAATTTATTTGTTAAAAAGGCTGGAATTATTTACGATATAGCAACTAAAAATAATGTTAATCCGGAACTTGTTGTTGTAAGAGCAATAGGAGAAGGCTTTACACCAGGTGTTAGGTCAAATAACTTTTGGGGATTAGCAGTTTATAATGGGCAAAATTCCGGTGCTGTTTATTCTTCTTTTTCTGAAGGCGTACTTGCTTTTGTTAATAATGTTTCTCAATATAATACAATTATTGATATGATGAGTAAATATGCCTATATTGGAAAGTACTGGTATAATGCAGGAAGTAATTCATTAGGCGGTTGTCAATATGCAAAATATATGTATGAATTTTATGATAATGAGTCAAGAGCAAGAGAAGTTGAAAAAATTTGTGCTAAAAATGCCTGTCCATATACTATATCTAATGGAACTGCAACTGCAGTTAACCCTTCGAAATGTACGCCAACTAATGATGAAGATCAACTTGCATATGCTAGGTTTCAGGTAAGTAATATGACAAAAATTAGAACCTCAATCTTTGAACTAGAGCCATATGATTGTACAAATATTGAAACTGATATAGGAAATATTGATATTTCGAATATTAATGATATTAGAGAGCTAGGAACATTAATTTCTAAAAAAGCCATTGCAACATTTGATCATTATCAATATAGTCAAGCTAAAAGAAATCAAAATGGTTATGTAGATTGTTCATCAATGGTTGATAGAGCATATCGTTTATTTAATATAAATTATTTGTATACACCTTGGGGTAATGCTGGTACAACAGTTACTGAATCACAATGGTGTAGAGAAAATGGTGCTGTTGTAAATAGTACTAATGTAAATGACTTTATACCTGGAGACTTAATCTTTAATAATAACTGGGGTCATGTTGTAATGTATATAGGAAATGGTCAAATATTCGAAGCATCAGGTCATTATCCAAGCAATCCTGAATCTGATGTTAGAGTTACAAATTATTATGGTGGTACTGTTATGGTATGTAGACCTCTTAGAGTATATTTTAAAAATAAAAGCGGTTCAAATAATGCTTAAGAAAGGATAAAATATGGGAAAATTTAATAAATTAAGTATAATAATTATTACTCTTATGGTTTGTATTTTTGGTTCTTTAATAGTATATTTTGCTTTATTTAAAAATAATGATGATGTAAATGTTAATATTGATAATAGTCATAACTCAAATTTATCAAATAATATAAGTGGTAATAATACAAATACTACTCCAGTTGTTAAGGATGATATTAAATATTTAGTAATTGATGAATACTGCATATTGTATAATAAAACTAAAAACAAGTTTAGTTATTGCAAAAATTCTAGTGTAGAAAATAAAAAATTAAACGTATACATTGATGGTAATTATTATGGCATTTATAATTTAAAATATGGAACTGTATGGAACTTATTTGATGATAATAAAGAATATGTTAATTATGAAGGAAGCCTTTTAGCATATTCTGATGGCTTAAATTTAGAAAATGTTTCTTTTACAGCCGAAGATTTTAATAGTCAGTACATAACTGAAGCAAATAAGGTATTAAATAATAGTAAAGTTAATGTTCAAGAAAACTTACATTATAATTATCGTTATTCTACAGGAAATATGGATGTTACAATTGTATCGAATTTGTATGGAGAACAATCACTATATTATAATTTGGCTTACTTAACTTATTTGAATGAAAACTATGTTATATTTAAACATACAACAAATAATTTAAAAAGTGAATATTCTTATACATTGAAATCTATACTAAAAATAAATAATAAAATATATATTGTATTTAATATGTTAAATGAAAGTAATTTAAAAGAAACATTTAGTATGTATGAATTTAACGGAAGTAAATTTACAAAAGTTATTTAAAAAGTGCATTTTATGTTGTATAATAAATTCATTGAAAAGGAGGAAAAATGAAATTTAAAGTTACCAAAAAAGATTTTATGTTATTTTGTATTTATTGTGGAATACTTTTATATTTTTGTGCTATAGCAGTACTAAATTTTTCTTCATTTTCCACGGATGGAACGTTTTATGGCTTACTTCCATTTAAAGCATTTACACCTCAATATATTGGATTTACTTTAGGACTTTTTGTAGCTGCACTAATTTTAATATTTACTAGCGTATCTTCGAAAATATTTAGTAAAGATAAAGGAGAGGGCTTTGGACTATTTTTTTCTGAAAAAAGTAGTGATGGTTATTCAAAATGGGCTAGTGATAAAGATATTAAAACTGATAAAAATATTGTTAAAGTAAGAACTATAGATGATCATATTGAGGCAGCTGGTGTTGCTCTTGTAAATAATGGTAAAGAGATGTGGGTTGATAATGGTGAATATCATAACTTAATTATTGGTTCCACTGGTTCAGGTAAAACAGAATGTGTAGTTAAGCCACTTGTTAATTTACTTTCTAAAAAAGGTGAAAGTATGGTTATTACTGATCCTAAAGGTGAAATTTATCAATATTGTGGAGAATATTTAAAAAAACAAGGTTATAATATTGTAATATTAAATTTTCGTGATCCAGAAAAAGGTAATTCTTGGAATCCACTTGCACTACCATATATGTATTATAAACAAGGTAATCAAGATAAAGCTACAGAACTTTTAGAGGACGTATCACTTAATATTTTATATGATAAAAGTGAAGGTGGAGATTCTGCTTTCTGGCAAAAAAGTGCTGCAGACTATTTTTCGGGTTTAACTATGGGTCTATTTATGGATGCCAAAGAAAAAGAGGTCAATTTAAATAGTATTAATTTTATGTCTACAGTAGGCGAGGAACGTCGTGGTACAAAAACATATATTCAAGAATATTTTAATTTAAAAGGTGAAGCAAGCCCTGCATATATATTTGCTTCGAATACAATAAATGCTCCGAATGAAACTAAAGGTGGTATCCTTTCAACATTTAGACAAAAAATAAGATTATTTTCAACAAAAGAAAATTTAAGTGAAATGCTTTCATATTCTGATTTTGATATGAGAGATATTGGTAATAAAAAGACAGCTGTTTTTATGATAATTCATGATGAAAAGAAAACATATCATGGACTTATGACAATATTTATTAAACAGTGTTATGAAACTTTAATTGATTGTGCACAAGCAAATGGTGGTAAACTTACTTATCGTACAAATTTTATTCTTGATGAGTTTGCAAATATGCCTCCGCTTAAGGATGTTGATTCAATGGTTACTGCTGCAAGAAGTAGAGCAATTAGATTTTCATTTATCATTCAAAATTTTGCTCAACTAAATGATGTTTATGGTGAGGAAGTTGCACAGGTTATTAAGGGAAACTGTGGTAATTTGATTTATTTAATTTCTACAGAACTTAAAGCTCTCGAAGAAATTAGTAAAATGTGTGGAGAAGTTAAATCGAAAGAAAAAGATAAAACTGCCTCAACTCCACTTGTAACAGTATCTGATTTACAAAAATTAAAATTATTTCAAGCAATAATTATTAGATGGCGTAAAAATCCATTTAAAACTGATTTAGCGCCTGACTTTAAAATTGATTGGGGTATTGAAAGAAAAGATGCTGTACTTCCGACAAGAGAAAAAACTCAAATAGAACTATTTGATGTAAAGAAATTTGTTTCAGAAAAGAAAAAAGAAGAAGCAATGAATAATCCTGGAATGATGGGTGGTATGGATAATCCATTTATGGGTGGTGGTGGATTTAATCCGTTTATGGGAGCTAATCCATTTATGGGTCCTAGGCCTAATTCGAGTCCAATGACATCTAATCAAGCGCCTGCTCCTAATCCATTTATGGGTGGTGGCGAAGTAACCTCTAAAGATATTGATGATATGGTAAAAGAAATTGAAAAGAAACTTCAAGCACTTGATGAAGAAGAAAAGAAAGAAAATGAGCTTAAAAAACAATCTGAAAATATTATTGAAGATAAACCAGTTATTAAACCAATTGTTGAAAAAAAGCCATCTGAAGATATTGACGAAATTATTAAAAAACTTGAGAAAACTGAAGTTCCTGAAAATAATGATGAATCAGATGGATTTACTCAAGAAATTAATCTTAAGGATGAGCCTAATACGATGTTAAATGTTGATAAAGATAGTGAGATAATTAATAATTCAGTATCTGATGACGATGACTATTTGGATGATTTCTTTGATGATTAGTGACAAATAAAATAAAATCTCATATATTATTATGAGGTTTTTTTATGAAAGTCATTGAATATGAAAATTACGAAAGCTATTTAGGAAAGCTCATTGATGTTCAACATCCTCTTGATTATGAAGAGTTTCATGATCCAAGAAGTAAAAATATATATGCTGATAAGCTATTATTAAATCCAGGGTTATATCTAAAAAAAAATGAAACATACTATATAATGTGTAGAAAAGGTACATTAAGTAGAAAGGTTGTAAGAATGTTAACATTTTATGGCTATGATGTTGTTCTTGTAAAAAACTTTTAAACATACTATAATTTTATTAGGAGTATTATATGATTGAAAATATATCAGATTTTTTAGAGACATTTCTATTATCTTTGGGAGTATTTGCTCCAATTTTAGCATGCTTTTTAATAGTATTTGAATCAATTTTACCAGTACTTCCATTATGTGTATTTATTACAATAAATTTTTATTTTTTTGGTAAGTTTGTAGGGTTTTTATTATCTTGGATATTTACCTGTATAGGGTGTTATTTATCTTATGTATTAGTAAAAAAAGGAGTTAAAACTATTGCTTTAGATACTGCTCAAAAGTCAGGTTTATTACAAAAAACAATTAAAATAATAAAAAATATGGATATAACCAATTTAATTTTAGTTATTGCTATTCCTTTTACACCAGCTTTTTTAATAAATATTGCTGCAGCTATAGCAAATATTGATAAGAAAAAATTTATTATTAGCATATTAATTGGTAAAATTTTTATGGTATATTTTTGGGGATTTATAGGTGTTAGTTTAATTGAAAGTTTAAAAAATCCTTTAATAATTATTAGAGTTATTATTTTATTAATATTTGCCTATATATTAAGTATAATTGCAAAAAAAATACTAAAAATTAATTAGTATTTTTTATTTATGTACAAGTACTCTAGTATTAGCCTCAACATTTTCATATAATGTTTTAGCAGCATCATTTTGCATATTTACACATCCATGGCTACCATTTGTCTTATATATTTCTCCACCAAAATCATAGCGCCAATATGCATCATGAAATCCTATGCCACCATCAAATGGTACCCAATAATCTACATGTAGTTTATAACCAGGACCTATTAAATAAGTATCAGCTTGTTTATAATAAATATAGAAATAACCAAGTCTTGTATCATATTTATTTTCAAATCCAGTAGTTACACTTGTGGTCATTATTAATTCATTATTTTTATATAAATTAACTATTTGACTTGATATATCAACCTCAACAAAGGTATCAGGAATTAATTCAATATCTTCCTTATTGAAAAAAGCATATACTTCATTTTCAAGCATTCCCCCATAAAATGTATCAGTTTCCCAATCAATTGCAACTTTTTGATATGCCTCAATATCTGCGTAATATGTTCCATCAATATGGTTATAATTTGTATTATTTTTTACATAACCATATCTTATTATTAAAGGCTCTTTTTCTTTTACTTCTTGCGTTATTTCTTCCTTATTTGTGTCTTGTTCAATCTCTTGGACTTTTACTTCTTCGGGAATACCCAATCTTTCTCTCATTTCTTTCATTGAAATTAATTCACAATCAATTCTTCTTGTGGGAATATTAATTTGATTATCATCATTAATATTTTCTACATTAATATTCTTTGCTATAGTGGTGGTTTCTGCCCAATTATCAATATCTCTTTTAATTTTTTTTGCACATTCATAAGTGTTGATAACCGCTGCGATTAACACTGCAAATGCTATAATTTTATCTTTTGTTTTCATATCTTTATATTACTAAAACTTGATATAAAAGTCAATTTATAATTTACAAATAAAATATCACATGATACAATTTATAATGAAAGGAAGTAAAAAATGCCAAGAAATGTTATAATATCTAAAGAAAATATTTTAAATGCTGGTTTTGATATAACTAGAAAATATGGTATAACTAAGGTTAGTAATAGAGAACTTGCTAAATATTTAAATTGTTCAATAAGACCTATATATTACCAATTTAAAAATTCAGATGAACTTTTTAATGAATTATGTAAGAAAATTCATGATTATTTTTATTCATATATCTTGAATAATTTAAATGATAAGATTCCTAAATATAAACAAGTAGGATTAAATTATATTAAATTTGCCAGGGAAGAAAAAAATTTTTATCAAGTATTATTCTTAAATAAAAATTGTGATTTGAATACTTTTAATCAAGATACAGATGTTAGTTTTAATATAGTTAAGGGATTTATTAAAACAAGTACAAATTTATCTTTGGAAGATATAAATGATTTTCATTTTAAGATGTGGACATTTTGTCATGGTCTTGCAACGCTTCTTGCAAATGATAAAATTAATTTAACAGATGAACAAATAAATATTCTTATTTCACAAGAGTTTCAAGCACTTATGCTTCTTCGAGATAATCCAAATAACAAATATATTTTTAGGGAGGAAAATTGATGGAAAATATAATTGAGGTAAAAAATTTAACTAAATCATATAAAAATAAAATCGCAGTTGATAATTTAACATTTAATGTTAAAAAAGGAGAAATTTTGGGACTTTTAGGTCCAAATGGAAGTGGAAAAACTACAACAATAAATTCTATATTGTCACTATTAAATTATGATAAAGGGTTAATAAAAATATATGGTAAAGAAATGAATACTGATGCTTATGATATTAAAGAAAAAATAGGTGTTATTTTTCAAGAAGTTGCAGTATTCGAAGAACTTACTGTTTATGATAATATTGATTATTTCTGTGGACTTTATATAACTGATAAAGAAAAAAGAAAAAAATATATTAATGATGCTATTAAGTTAACTGGTCTTGAGAATTTTAAAAAGTACTATCCAAAACAGTTATCCGGAGGACTACTTCGAAGGCTTAATATTGCTTGTGGTATAGCTCATAAACCTAGTATAATATTTCTTGATGAACCAACTGTTGCCGTTGATCCCCAAAGTCGAAATAATATATTATCAGGTATAAAAAAATTATCTAATGATGGAGCAACGATTATATATACAACTCATTATATGGAAGAAGCTGAAAGTATTTGTGATAGAATTATAATTCTTGATAATGGTAAAATCATAGCAAGTGGCACAACTGATGAACTAAAAAAACTATCTAATATCGAAGAAAAAATAACTGTTGAGTTAAATAGTATTTCTAATAATGATATAGATAAACTATCAAAATTTAAACAAATTAGAAACATTTCTTATAAAGATAACTTACTTATAATTACTTATTCAAAAGGTACTGATAATTTAGGTAAATTAACAAGCTTTTTAAAGGAAAATAGTATTTCATATAATAAAATATATTCTGAAAGACCTAGTTTAAATGATGTGTTTTTGGAACTTACTGGAAAGGATTTAAGAGACTAATGTTTGTACATAACTTTAAATATAGTTTGAAAATATTATTTAAAAATAAAGGATTACTTTTTTGGACATTTATATTTCCAATAATTTTAGGAACACTTTTTAATTTAGCTTTTTCGAATATAGAAAAAACAGAAACCTTTAATAAAATTGATGTTGCTATTACTCCAAATAATAATAGTTATATCATAAGTGCATTTAAAGTTTTACAAAAAGAGAATGTTATTAAAATTCAAAGTAGTAATTTAGAAAACTCTAAAAAATTACTTGAAAATAAAAAAGTTATAGGTTATATTGATAACAATATTTTATATATTAACTCTAATGGAGGGAAAGAAACTATTTTAAAAAGCATTATGGATGATATCTTAATAAATAAGGATATTTATGAAGAGTATTTACTTAATGGTAAGTTACCTGATACTTTTTCAACTAATTATAAAATAACAAATGTTACTAGAAAAAATATTAGTTATACTATGATTGAATATTACACACTTATTGCTATGGCAGCCTTTTATGGTGCCGCAATTGCTCTTACAATGATTAATTATTTACTACCTAATATTTCTACTTCGGGGAAAAGAATTAATATAAGCCCTGCCAAAAGAGGTACTTTATTATTAAGTAGTTTTTGTGCAAGTATTGTAGTTCAAATAATTGGAATGTTTATATTATTTTTATATACAATTTTTGTTTTAAAAGTTGATTATGGAGATAACTTATTATATGTTTTTATTCTTACTTTTTTTGGATTACTTGCAAGTCTATCACTTGGAACATTTCTTGCAAGCACTATTAAAACAAATAGTAATAATAAATTTGGTATTTTAATTGCAATTACTATGACACTTTCATTTTTTTCAGGAATGACTGGAATAACTATGAAATATGTAACTGATAAAAATATGCCAATAATAAATTATTTAAATCCCTGTAATATGATTGTTGATGGCCTTTATTCTTTATACTATTATTGAGTTAATAATCGCTATTATTTTAATATATTAAGTCTTATTATTTTTACAATAATAATGCTACTTATATCTTCGAATTCCTTAAGGAGGCAAAAGCATGACAATATTTAAAACTTATTGGAAAATTGTTAAGAAAAATATTGGAATTATTATTTTATACACAGTAATGTTACTTGTATTTGGAACAATGAATTTAAAAGCAAATAAAAATAGTTTTGAATTTATAAGTTCAAAACCAGATATTATAATAGTTAATAACTCAAGTGGAATAATAACTGATAATTTAATATCATATTTAAAAACAAATGCTAATGTAAAAAATATTACTGATGAAAATGATATAGATGATGCTGTTTTTTTTAGAGATGCAAATTATGTAATTTATATTCCAAAAGAATTTGAAAATAAAATAGAAAATGGAAAAGAATTTAATATTGATATAAAAACCAATAATTCTTATGATTCATATATTGCAAGTGAACTTTTAAATAAATACTTAGATGTTTTTTCAAAATATATGAATTTATATAATGATAAAATACTAGCTATTCAAAAATTAGATAATACTTTAAATAAAAAAGCGGATGTTGTAATTGAAAATAAAACAAGTTTAAATACTAAGACTTCTTTATTTTATAATTTTTCAAGTTATTCAATAATGGCTATTGTAATTTATATAATATGTTTAGTTTTATCAAGTTTTAATGATGAAAAAATTAGTAAAAGAACAAGCGTAAGTGGTATGAATTATAAAACATTTAATAATTATTTATATATATCTTCATTCACATTTACATTTATAATTTTTATAGTTTATTTAATACTTAGTTTTCTAATATTAAAAAGTAGTATTTTAAATATTAATGGAATTTTATATAGTTTAAATATGTTTATATTTTTTATAGTATCTTTTACAATGGCAATCTTGATATCAAATCTAGTAAAAAGTAAAGGTGCAATAAGTGGTGTAGTAAATGTTATATCACTTGGTTCAGCATTCTTATGTGGTGCTTTTATACCTGTAAAATATATGCCATCTTTTGCTTTAAAAATTGCCCACATTTTTCCAACATTTTATTTTATAGATAATAATGAATATATTGCATCATTACAAAATTTTGATAAAGCATCATATGAGTTTGTATTAAAAAACTTTATTATAATGATTATATTTATTATATTTTTCCTAATTTTAAATACTTTGGTAACAAGATTTAAAAGGAAAGTCAATTAAAAAGGATATAGAGGGTTTTCTATATCCTTTGTTTTTGAGTTTGTGAGATTTTATTATTTTAATTACTTACGCAAAGATTTTTATATAATTTCTAATTTCTCTATCGGTTAAAATTTTTCCATTACTTATTATTTTTTCATTAATCATAAGTATTGGTTTATTTTTATCTTTATATTTAGATAATGTTTCTTTATCATCGATAACATTAATTTCTACATTAATATCTTCGTTTTTAGTAACCTTATTTAAATTTTTTAATAGTTTCATACGATTACTAGAATTTTCACCGATAATGTTTATTTTCACTTGACCACCTCCTTTAATGGATTTGAAAAATACTTTATTTCTTTTTCACAATTTAATAATATAATATTTGCCTTAAATGAAACTTAAATATTTGAATTTTTTTTAGAAAGTTTAATTTTTGTACTTTCAACTTTACCATCACGTATATAAGTTATTGTTATTTCATCGTTTATGTTATATTTATATAGTTCATATCTAAAATAAGCTGCATTATTTGTTTCATTATCATTAATTTTAGTTATAACATCACCTTTTTTTAACTTGTTATAAGCAGGTGAATTTTTCTCTACATCAAGAACCAATATTCCTTCCTCAATATCTAGTGATTTTACATAGCTATAATATCTAAAGTCATTTTTTGCATCACTAACACTCGCAATTGAAACACCAATATATGGATATTCTTTTTCATTACCACCAATTATTTCATCGGCTTTTTCTATAGCAGTGTCTATTGGAATAGCAAAACCAATACCCTCGATGCCAGAGCCAGAAAGTTTGGCATTAACTACGCCAATAACCTGTCCGTTAGCATTACAAAGTGGGCCACCACTGTTACCTGAATTAACAGCCGCATCTGTTTGAATTACCTTTAATAAAATATTTGAGTTATTACTTGTTATTTCCACAAGTCTTTCTTTACCAGAAATTATACCTCTTGTAACAGTAAATGAATATGCACTATCAAGTGGTGAGCCTAAAGCAAATACTGTATCTCCTGCTTTGATGTTATTACTATCACTTATTTCAACAGCATCTAATCCATCAATTGTTTTTACCTTTAAAACTGCAATATCAGTATATTCATCGCTACCCACTAATGTAGCATCTAATGTAGTTTCATTAGAATACGTTACTTTAAATGTAGTTCCACCATCAACTACGTGATGATTTGTTACAATATAAGTATCATTACCATCAATTTTATAAATAAAACCACTTCCTGTAGCGGATAGTTTACCCATACTATAATTACTAATTAAAGCAACTTTATTATATACTTTTTCAACGGACTTACTAAGACCAGTATCTGTAATAGTAACATTCTTTTCCTCTTTTACAATGGTTTTTGAAAATATACTTGGAAAATTATAAATAACTGCTAAAGATAATACAATACCTATAAAAAATGTACTAATAGAATAAAGAATAGTCTTTCTATTATCTTTCATCTTTCCTCCTTACAAATTAAATATAATGCTTTATTCTTAAATAAACCTTAAAAAAATTACTTTTTTTAAAAAGTAACTTTAAATGTAGTAATTCCTTTTTTAGAATTTGCACTTATTTTAGCATTATGTTTTTCAACTATATCTTTTGCAATTGCAAGACCTAGTCCATATCTATTTTCATTTCTATTTCTCGATTCATCTATTTTATAAAATCTTTCAAATATTTTTTGTTCATCTTCTTTTTTTATTTCATCACCATCGTTTTTTACCTCAAGGATTATATCTTTATTAGATTTATATAAATTAACGGTAACATTACCATTTTCATTTGTATGTTTAATACTATTATCAATTAGAATTCCAAGAAGTTGTCTGATTAAATCACCATTACAAGTATATTTTATATTCTTTTTAATGTTATATTTTAATTTAATCTTTTTTTCATAAAATAAACTCTCGTATGTTAAAATTTCATTTTCAGTAAGTTTTGATAAATTTTCCTCTTTCATAAGAATTATTTTATTTGCCTCAATTTTTGCTAAATCTAATAGTTCTATAACAAGTTTATTCATTTTTTCGGTTTCCTCTTTTATATTGTGAATCCATTTCTCATTTTTATCATTATAATATGCTTCAACACTTGCATTAATTACTGTAAGTGGTGTTTTAAGTTCGTGTGAGGCATCAGCTATAAATCTTTTTTGTTTATCGAAGCTTTCACTTACTGGTTCAGTTATCCAACTTGTTAAGATAAATGATGTTAAAATTACACAAGACTCTAAAAATATAAATATTATACTTGTTGTTATAAGTGTTTTTGTAAGTGTATTTTTAACTTCTGAGTTATCCATTAAAATAAGTGAATTATTATCAGTAAAGGCATATGAATATTTTGCATTATAAAGATTTCCAATATAATATTTTGAGTGGTGATATTTAATTATTTTATTAGCTATATTTTTGATTTTTACAATATCAATTACATCTTCATAAGTATGAGAAACAGTTTCTTTATACATGCCATTTTCATCAAGAATTATATTATACACGGTAAAATCCATAAAAACATTATTACTATTAGTATTATCAGATAGTTCAATCATTTTATCTAACACATTTTTAACATTTTCTTTTTTTTCAGAGTATGTTCTAGCATTAGATATCAAAAATACTGCTAAAACAAAAATTGTTAGAATGGTTGATATTGTAAAGAAAACTTTAGATTTTAATTTTTTCATTTTGATACTCCAATTTATAACCTATATTTCGAATTACTTTAATTTTAACTTTCGAATTTATATTTTTTAATTTCTTTCTTATAAATGACATATATGCTTCGAGTGTATTTATTTCAGAATCACTATCATAACCCCATACTTTACTAAATAATTGTTCTTTGGAAATAATACTTTCATGGGAATTTAATAAGATTAGTAAAATATTATATTCTTTACCAATTATATTAATTGTTTCTTTTGTATTTGTATTTTCTAAAATTAATTTATGAGTATCAAGGGATAAATCACCATAGGTTGCTAATTCATTTTTTATTTTACCATCACTTAGTTGAAGTTTTATTCTTGCAAAAAGTTCATCCATATGAAATGGTTTTGTTAAATAATCATTTGCACCTTCATTAAAACCTTCCATTTTATCATCAATATTTGCTTTAGCAGTAAGCATTATTACTTTTGAATTTATATTTTCTTTTCGAATACTTTTTAGTATTTCAAAACCATTTTTACCTGGAAGCATTACATCAAGAAGTATAAGATCATAAATGCCAGTTAGGGCTTCATCCTCACCCTCTGTTCCATTTGTACATATTTTAATAATATAATTTTCTTTTTTAAGCATTGATTTGATTGCATCTGCTAAATTAAATTCATCCTCAATTATTAATATATTCATCCTTCACCACCTAATAAATTATATATTTTTTATCTTAAATAAATCTTAAATATATAGATATTATATCATGAAAAAACCATTTTTTAATTAAAATGGTCTAAAATAAATTTTACTAAATCACTAGCACTATTTTCATTTATAATTTTCTTTTGATTTTGAATCATTTCTTTACAAATATCTTCATTATTCATTAAGTATTTTATATTATCAATAATTTCTTTATCTGTATCACACTTTATACTCATTTTGTTATTTTCAAAAAATAAAGTATTATATGTTTCTATACCTGGAATGGGATATATATGTAAAAGTGGTTTATGTATTGAGGCAATTTCAGTTGAGGAAAGACCTCCAGGTTTAGATAAAACATAGTCTGATGAATATATAAAATCATTAATGTTTTTAGTAAAATCTATAACAATAAGATTATCATTTTTATATTCATTTAATTTTTCATATAACTGTTTATTAGTTCCGCATATTACTATAATTTTAATGTTTTCTTTTAATAATGGATTAATTATATTATCAATTTCTCCGAAGCCCATACTACCAAGCATTATTAAGATTACATTTTCATCATCTGAAATGTTATATTCCCTACGTATTGATTTAGCATTTTTAATAAAATTACTCGATACAGGAATTCCAGTATTTAGCAAATTTGTTTCACTAATACCTTTTTGTATAAAAGTATTTTCTAAAGTCTTTTGCATTATAAAATATTCTGGGTTTGCTTCTTCCATAAAAGGACAAGGTTCATAATCTGTGGCCACGAATAAAAAAGGAATATGTTTATATTTTTTATCATTATTTATAGCCGTAAGTGTAAGTGAGGGAAATAAATGTGTTGTAATTACAAGAGTATAATTATTTTTTTGAATGTATTCATAAAGTTTTTTCTTAAACATTTTGTTAAAAATATATACTGGACTTTGAAGTTTACTTTTGCTAACAAATTCTCCAGCCTTATAAACATTTTTAAATATTTTTCCATTATTACCTAAAGTTTTTAAATAAATATCCGAAGACATTTTCTTAGCATTCTTTCCAAAAATATCAAAAAAATCTATAAAATTACATTCTATATTATTTAATAATAGTTCCTCTTTTATGTAGTTTGCACAAGAATTATGACCACCACCTGTAGAACAAGATAATATTAGTACTTTCACTTAATTTCCTCCTTTGCAAATTGCATCATATGTTTTATTTTTTAAGTCTTCGATTCTTTCTTTATATTCTAATGTTTCATCTGGGTATATAGCAGGAAGAATAATTGCGTGTATACATTTTTTCCTCTTATATAATTTTTGAATGCCATCAGGATTTACAAAAACAAAACGAATAGGTTGAATAGGTTTATTTGCTTCAACTGCTATTTTAAATGCACCATATTTAAAATCACGAATGTTTTCATAATAGGGCCATAAAGAACCTTCAGGGTACATATGTAATATATTATTTTTTTCTAGTGCATCATTAATTTGTTTATAAAATTTATCTTTATGGTTTCTTTCTTTAGGAATTGGAATAGCACATAATAATTTTATTAAATGTCTAACAAATGGAATTTTGAAATTTTCTTGAATTGTTGGGTAGTAAACTCTATTTGGATAGTTTATAAGTCCAATAAATGTGCAATCTAAATAATGAATATGGTTTGATACAGATACAAAGCCAGAATCTTTTATTTTATTTTCTTTACCTTCGATTTCAAATCCTAAAAATATTTTATTAAAAAAGTATAATATTATTGCAATTGGTATTAAAATAATTGTACTAAAAAAATTGAATATAATATTTTTAGATATATATTCATAATTATCATCAATCTTAAATGGCATTAAACTCCAAGATTTACAAACGTGTTCATCACCTTTTAAGGCTTCATAATTTATATTTTTCATTTATTCACCAACTTATAAAAATTATATCAAAAAAGATATTATTTATGAAGTATTTTAATCATACATTTATTTAAAAATGTTGATTATTTTTTTAAAAAAATCATACTTTTTAGAGCATGACTTTTTTATATTTTATTTAATTATTGAACTAATAAGATCTATCAGTTCATCCTGCAAAATATTGTTAGTTTCTATGTCAAAATAATAATCATTATAATGAAATTCTACGAAGAATATTTCTTCATAAGAATATATTTTTAATTTTTTATCTTTGATTATGGATATAACAGCATTTTCATTACTAAAATAATAATCTCTTATTGGTCTATTTTTATCAGAAAATGCTACTTTGATATTTTTTGTTTCATTATCATTATAATAACTAAGAATATATGAATTTAAATTTGTATAATCATTTTGCTTTTCATTTTTGGTGTAGATTACACTTTTTCTAACTTTGGTTAAGTCAATTGGTAATTTTAGTTTATTATAATCAAATGCATTGGGAAAAGCCATATTGTTACTTTCAACATCTTTAATATCTGCATCAAGTTTTGTTATTGAATAATTATTAAGTTTATTAATTTTAATGTTTATTTCATAATCATTTAATTTTGCATAGTAGTTATATTTTTCATCACTTGTTATTACAATATATTTCTCATAAAGTGTTTCATCATTTTTTTTAGCCTTTATTTTTATTGAGGTATTTTCATTTACATCAAAGTATAGAGTAGCATTTTTATATATTTTATAATTATTATCAAGTTTATTTACAATACCTGTAATTTTGTCCCAACTATATATTTTTCCATTTGCCACTGATATTTCTATATAATCTATGTTATTCATTTCAAATGAAATAGGGAATCCTGGTACATTTGACATTGCTTTATTATAACTTGCAAGAGGTAATTTTGTATTTGCATCTAACTGTTTTTTTTCTAATGAATTATCGTAGGCTAATGTGTAAGCATACATTTTAATACTTTCTTTTTGTGATTCATAAATAGTTTTATTACTATTACTTTTTATGTATAGACCAAATATTAGTATAACAATTATAAGTATTGATGCATAACTTATTTTTTTTAATATGTTTATATTTTTTTTATATTTATAATTATTTATTATTTGTTTTTTTAATATATTCATATTAAATTTTTCATCAAAAACTGTTTTAAAAACATTTTTATTTTTCATTAATATCATTCCTTTCTTTCATTACTTCTTTTAATTCATTTATAGTTCTATATAGGTAATGTTTTACATTAGATTGGCTTATATTTAGTGTTTTTGAAATGTTTTTTATACTTAGCTCTTCATAATAATAAAGATAAAAAACTTTAAAAATAATATTTTTTTTCTTTTTGAGAAATTCCCAAATAAAGTTAATATCTTCATTTTTTATGTAGCTTAATTCTAAATCAAAGTTATCTGGAATATCAATATTAAATTGTTCATTATCATTTTTAGTAAAAAAAGATACAATTTTTACTTTGTATTTATGACGGTAATATTCATTAACCTTGTTTTTTGCTATACCCATAATATAGGCATATTCATTATTAAACTTTATTCCTTTTTGAAGCTTGTTTAGTATCTCAATATAAATATTTTGTATTATATCTTTGATATCTTCAGCATTAGAACAATTACAAACAACATATTTTAATACATTTCTATAAGTTTTATCATATAAGTCATCAAATATTTTTAAGGTATTTTGATTAATCATTTTTCCACCTCACTTTTATAGTTGTAAAAAATTTAAAAAAAGTTCCAAAAATATATAAACTTTAATATTACTTTAACAAATTTATTCGGAAATGTCTTTATTTTTATTCTTTTAATATATATAATGTCGAATTTTGTCGTGCGATTTATTTACTAAAAATGTCTTAAATATTTGTTTAAAAAACAGTAGTGTTATAAACTTAGAAATAGGTGAGGTAAAAATGACAGAATTAACAGTTTTAGATCAAAAGATTTCTTATTTTAAAATAGAGGATGAAGATTATATTTCAATTACAGATATGCTTAAATCTAAAGATGGAGATTTCTTTGTATCTGATTGGTTAAGAAATAGAAATACTATTGAATTTTTGGGTATTTGGGAAGAAATCCATAATCCTAATTTTAATTATGGCGAATTTGCCATAATTAAAGGTCAAGCTGGTTTAAATAGTTATAAAATTAGCGTTAAATAATGGGTTGAAAAAACAAATGCAAATTCTTAATGATAGTGATATAAAATATTTAAATGGCGTATGACCTTGATAACACAAAGAATAAAACAAATTATACAACCAAGTGGTGGCTATTTAAAATCAAGAGAGTTTTGAAAAAAATTTATAGATATTGGAATTGAAAAGTTCCAAAAGATATTATTTATAAATACTTAAGATATCATTATTCTGATGGTACAACAAATGGTAAAGGAAAAGTTAGAATGAGTTCTATGGAATATAAGAAAACTAATTTACAAGACATCGAAGATATAAATAAATGCTTTAGTAATAGAAAACTTCTTAAAAAATGTATATATAGGTTTATACTTCAAGGGAATAATTCGGATGAGACTATCGAAGGCATTATCTATGGGGTAGTTGATGATTTTTTATTTATTTCAAGCGGAGATGTTTTAAAAATACTTTTAAAACATTCTGAGGATTATCATAATGGTGTACATTTTAGTGATTTATTTTGCCAAGCAAAAGCAAAAAACTTAAATAATAATCCTAAACATGAAAAAGATAGATATTGTGTTCAAGTAAAATGTTTTAATTTATTTGATTGTATACTAGAAAGTAATTATGATAAAAATATTGAAAAACAAGATATAAAATAAAGTAGATGCAGATTTATTATTCAAGATATTTATGTATTATAAAAAACAAGATTTCTTTGATATTTTCAAGCTAATGATGGGAGCACTCCAATAAAAAAACTATGTCCTTAAAAACATAGTATTCTTTTTAAATTGGAGCAGATTAGGAGAATCGAACTCCCATTATTAGCTTGGAAGGCTAAGGTTCTACCATTAAACTAAATCTGCATCAACCGACTCTTTCATTATAATTTTTCTTTATCAATCGCCTGACAAGAAATATTATATCATATTTTTGTAGTATTGCAAGTAAATATTGTTAAAAAATTTCAAATGTGATAATATTATTGTTATAGGAAAGTAGTTGGTTATATGCAAAAAAGAAAATTATTTATAGATAGAAAAGATGGTAAAAGAGTAGAAAATGTAAGTGGACTATCACAAATAAGTATTGACCTTAAGCCAAGAAGATGTGATAGTGATGTATATATTAACCAAAAAATTGATGTTACTAATTTAGTGAAATATATAAATAAAAGAAAATCTGATGGAATTGAACTTTCATATTTTCATGCGTTTGTAACTGCTTTAGGAAAAGTTGTATATAATAGAGAAAAATTAAATTATTTCGTTGCTAATAGACATATATATAAGCATAACGATTTAACAATTTCCTTTGTTGCAAAATTAGAATTTACAGATAAAAGCGAAGAAATAATGGTCATTTTACCAATTAAAGAAAATGACAATATTATTTCTTTGTCAAACAAAATTAGGGAGAAAGTAAGTGTTATTCGACATGGTAATGAAGAAAAAGCTGGTGCAAATAAAGCTATTGATATACTTGGAAAATTACCAAATATTTTAAGAGTTCCTATAGTGGGAATATTTAAGTGGTGTGACAGGCATGGTGTGCTTCCTTCATCACTTACAAAAGACAATATTTACTATAGCAGTATGATTGTATCAAATCTTGGTTCAATTAAATGTGGGGCAATATATCATAATATTAATGATTTTGGTACATGTTCTACACTTGCCACTATGGGAGAAATTAAGGATGAAGTAGTTGTGATTAATGGGAAAAAAGAGATTCGTAAAATAGTTGAATTTGGTGTTAATATAGATGAAAGAATTGCCGATGGGTATTATTTTACAAAATCAATTAAATTACTAGAATATATTTTAAATAACCCTAAACTATTGGAGGGTAATATAAATGAGAAAATCGAAAATGTTGAAATTAGATAAAAAATTAAGACCTTGGCTTAAATATTATGGCGATGTTCCAGCAAATATGGAGTACCCTAACTTTTCTATGGTAGATTTAATTATAGAGGCAGCAGAAAAATATCCTAATAATATGGCATATTCATACTATGGTAGCAAAGTATCTTATAAGGAATTTATTGTAAGAATTAAAAGATGTGCAAAAGCCTTAAAAAACTATGGTGTAAAAGAGGGCGACAATGTTACTATTTGTATGCCAAATACTCCAGAGGGTATAACGATGGTTTATGCCGTTAATATGATTGGAGCAATTTGTAATATGGTTCATCCACTTTCAAGTGAAAAAGAACTTGAATTTTATATAAATGCAGCAAATAGTAAATATATTCTAGTTATAGATGCCGTATTTGAGAAAATACTTAAGTTAAAAGATAAAACTAATTTAAAAAGAATTATTATTGCAAGAGCATCTGAAGATATGAGTTTACCTCTTGCGGGAATATATTGGGTATTAAATGGAAGAAAGTATAAGATTCCTAAAGATGATAAAGTTATTGTTATGTGGGAAGATTTTATAAATGGTTCAAAAAATTATCAAGGAGATTATTATATTCCAAGAAAAGCTTATGATCCTGCAGTTATTCTTTATAGTGGTGGAACTACAGGTAGTCCTAAAGGAATTTTGCTATCAAATTTAAATTTTAATGCACTTGCAATTGATTGTACAGCTGTAATTAGACAAGCACAGCCAGGAGCAACAATATTATCTGTTCTTCCAATATTTCATGGTTTTGGTTTGGGAGTATGTATTCATACACCACTTTCAAAAGGTATGGGAGTTATTTTGGTTCCCACATTTAGTGCTAAAAAGTTTGGCGATATAATTCGTAAAAATCAACCAAATTTTATAGTGGGAGTTCCAACTCTTTATGAGGCATTAATTGAAAGTAATGTTGGACCCAATGAACTTAAGTGTGTAAGATCAGTTATATGTGGAGGTGACGCTCTTAATAGTACACTTCGTGACAAAGTAAATGACTTTTTATATGAGCATGGTTCAGATGCAAAAATTAGGGTAGGTTATGGTCTTACTGAGGGAACAGGGGCTTGTTGTCTTTCCCCAGAAAATGTATTTAATGATGGAATAGTTGGTATGCCACTTCCTGATATGTATTTTAAAATAGTGATTCCAGATACACATGAAACTGCTCCAGTTAATGAGGATGGTGAAATCTGTATTTCAGGTCCACTTGTAATGATGGGCTATTTAAATGATGATGCTGAAACGATGCAAGCATTAAGATATCATGAAGATGGAAGATTATGGCTTCATACTGGTGATGTAGGTTATCTTGGCGAAGATGGATTAATCTATTTTTCTCAAAGAATTAAAAGAATTATTGTATCAAGTGGTTATAATGTTTACCCAACTTATCTTGAGTCTATTATCAATACTCATGAAGCAGTGTTAACTTCAACTGTTATTGGAATTCCACATCCATATAAAGGACAAGTTGCAAAAGCATTTGTTGTTTTAAAAGATGGTTATAAAGATAAAGGAAAGATAGAAAAAGAAATAAGAGAAATAATGCAAAAAAATGTTGCTAAGTATTCACTTCCATATGAGTATGAATTTAGGGATAAACTACCTAAAACACTTGTAGGAAAAGTTGCATTTAAGGAACTTGAAAATGAAGAAAGAAAAAAAAGACAATAACATTTTATATTACATAATTAGACCGTTTTTAAAAGTCATTTTTGTTCTTATTATGAAGCCTACTGTTGTTCATAAAGATAGAATTCCTAATGGTGGCTATTTATATGCGGGAACCCATACAAGTTATTTTGATGCGTTTGAACTAGGATATACTACAAAAAAATGTGTTCATTATTTAGCAAAAATTGAATTATTTAAATCAAAATTAGGAAATTTTTTCTTTCGTAGTACCGGAGCTATTCCAGTAGATAGAAAAAATAAAAATCCTGAAGCAAAAAATGAGGCAATTCAAAAATTAAAAGAAAATAAAATAGTGTGTGTATTTCCCGAAGGAACAATAAATAAGACCAAAGAGTATATTATGCCATTTAAATATGGTGCAGTATCAATAGCTAGAAAATCTGGTAAACCAATAGTTCCATTCGCGATTGTAGGAAAACCTAAACCATTTAATTATAAAACAAAAATAATTATAGGAAATCCTTATTATGTTACAACAGATAATTTTGTAAAAGAAACTGAAAAGTTAGAAAAAAAAGTAATAGAATTAATTAAGGAGGGAAAAAGTTATGAAAGAAAAGCATAAAATTTTATACACAATAAATAAATATTTACTAGGAGGATTTTTCTTAGCCTATTATAGACCAAAATTTGAAAATAAACATTTGGTGCCAAAAGATGGTCCAATAATATTATGTGGAAATCATGTTCATCTATTTGATCAATGTTTACCTATTTTATCTACGAAAAGGATGCTTCATTATATGGCAAAAAAGGAGTACTTTGATAGTCCATTTGCTTTCTTTTTTAAAGCTAGTGGTTGTATTCCAGTTGATAGAAGTATTCATGATGATAATGCCAAGTCATCAGCACTTGAGGTTTTAAATGATGGCTATGCTTTAGGTATTTATCCTGAAGGAACTAGAAATAGTCTTGCATGTAAAAAAGATAAATTAAAAGAAATGTATGAATTTGTAAACGGAGAAATTCCTTTTAAAAAGTTTAAGAAAATTATGAAAAAGGATATGGTAAAAGTATCACAAACTGATTTACTGTTAAAACTTCTTGCAGATAATAAAATAACTAAGGAGGATATAAAAAATAATATTTATAGAATTAATGAATATCTTTTAGAACTTGAAAGTGCAAATGTTATTACAAGTAATGAATATTATGATAGTTTGCTTCTTCCTTTAAAATATGGTGCTGTATCAATGGCACAAAAAACTGGTGCTATCGTTGTTCCTTACGCAATAACTGGAAAATATAGATTTTCCAAAAATAATTTAAAAGTAACATTTTTAAAACCATTTACAGTTTCCTCAACTGATGATTTAACTGAAAAGAATAATGAGTTAGCTAAGGAAATAAAAGATGAATTATTAAAATATAGCAAGTAATTGTTATATTTTTTTATATTAAGTATGAAATATCAAATCCAATATAAACTAAAATCGCAATTGCAATAGTTTTAGAGTACATTAAATTTGTTTCATTTGTATTAAGGTGATATAAATTATATTCATATTCAAAAGTTTTATTAAATCTATCTATTTCATATGTACCTTTATTTCCAATAGTAATTACATTTTTATATTTTTTTCTAAATATTTTACTATATTTTTCATCATTATTTAATACTAAAACCTCTTTAACTTTTTTTATTTCCTTTAAAACATATTTAGTGTCATCTCCGATAAACGAGCATATACTCATTATATTATAATTGATTTTCTTTAATAAATTATTTTTAATATGACTATTATTTATACATATTATTATATATTTAACATCTTTTTCTTTTGCATTTTTTAAAATGTTATTTAAAATTTCATAATTTAAATTATTATTTAACTTATAATATTTTTTATTTATATAATAACCATTATTTTTAAGAAGCAATACTTTCTCATTACTTTTAATTAGATTTTTATATACAATATGAGCAATTTCATTTTTATATTTGTAGCCCATAATTAATATAATTTTAAAATTTTTAGCGAGTTTTTTATTCTCTTTTATTAATTTTTTATCTATCAAAATAATCACCCTAATAAATTATAGTGAAAAGAAAGTGTAAAATTACACAAAAAATAGAGTTTTTTATTTATTTTTAATGTATAATATGTATAAAGGTGATGTAGTATGTTAATACTTGCTAAAGCTGCAATGGCTTTAATGCTAGGTTTTGTTTGTGCAATTATATGTGGGGCTATTCTAATCCCATTTTTAAAAAAGTTTCATATTGGTCAAAGTGTAAGTAATACAATATCTGAAAGACATAAGTTAAAAGAGGGTACTCCGACTATGGGAGGAATAATATTTATAATTCCGGTTATACTTGGTTTATTATATTTATTTATTACTAAAAGCATATCATCAAGTTATAACTTAGCAATCCTTTTATTTGTATTTCTTTCTTATGCACTTCTTGGTTTTGTTGATGACTATTTAAAGGTAAAAAAGCATAATAATGGAGGACTTTCTATAGTAACTAAATTTATGTGTCAAATGTTTATTGCTTTAGTTTTTTTCTTCCTATTTATGAAAGGTGGAGGAAGTACAACTCTTAGATTTTCCTTATTACACATTAATATTCCCTTAGGATGGACATTTGGTATATTTATATTCTTTCTTCTTGTTGGTATGGCAAATGCAGTTAATATTTCAGATGGTCTTGATGGTTTATGTGGAGGTCTTTCTGCGATTGCATTTCTTGCTTATGGTATAATTGCTTGGAATTGTGGTTGGCTCGAGGGTTATCAAGAAATTGCTATTTTTTCATTCATTTTAGTTGGTGCTTTAATAGGTTTCTTAATGTATAACTCACATCCCGCTAAAGTGTTTATGGGAGATCTTGGTTCACTTTCTTTAGGTGGAGCACTTGCTACTATTGCAATATTAACTAGACATGAACTTTCTTTATTTTTAATTGGTGGTGTATTTATTATTGAGGCTGCATCTTCATTAATTCAAATTATTGCTATTAGAAAGTTTAATAAGAAGATATTTAAAAAAGCACCACTTCATCATCATTTCGAGGAATTAAATTGGGAAGAAACTGATATTGTTAAACTATTTTGGACTGTTGGTTTAATATTTGCTATGATAGCAATAACTTATGGTGTATGGTTATAAAGGTTACAAAAGTAATCTTTTTTATTTAACAAAAAAAGAAGAATCATCTTCTTTTTAATTTACGATATATTTTTAACATAATGGGTAGCATTTTATTAATAAATGGTTTATTAACTATATCATATTCACCTACAAATTCTGTATAAGTACCACCCATTTTTCTTTTGTATTCGTGTATTCCGTTATAATTTTTTTCTTTTGTACCAGGATCTCCACATGTACCAAATAAGTCTAAAAATTCACAGTTTTTTTCACTTGCAATTTTCATTGCTTCATAATATGAACGATTAACTGCAAAAGTATATGTTGCAAGACTATTATTTCCAATGTATAATGTCCACATTTGATTATTAATTATAGGACAAATAAGTATTAGTGAAACTATTCCATTTTTATTTCCTTTATATTCTGAAAATACCTCAATATCTTTTTTTAACCTTGCAATAATATTATTAGTATCAGCCATTTTCTTTTCAGGTATTTCTTTGTTTGCCACTTTTGTTTCTAAATCTTTTAATTCATCTTCAGCCTTTTTAAGAAGCTTATCAGGATAAATTTTAATTGTTATGTTTATACTTTTTCCACCTTGAGTCATAAACTTATCATAATCTTCATAAAACTTTTTAGGGTAACCGTTAAAGTTATCTCTATTAGCAATATCTTTCATTAAATTATAAAATGTGTCATTATTATAATCATTTGTAATTTCTAAATCATAATTATAACTTCTTTTTATTGTTTTTAAATAAGTTTTATTCATACTTTTTTCTATTTCTTCAATAGGTTTTTTAGTATCAATCCTAAAAGTAAATCTAGGTTGATTTGCTTCGAATAATTTTGTATAACCTTTAAAACTATATCCTAGCTCTAATAAATAATCATGAAACCATTCATTATTAATACCCTCTTTTAAAGGCTGGGCTTTTTCATCTAATGTATGAAGGACAACTCCTGGGTCCATCTTAAAGTATATACCATTATTTTCCTTTAAGTAAGATTTTATTGCTATAGAAAATTCTTTTATTAATGATTTATCATTAAAATCTAATACTGGTCCTCTTGGTGCATAATAATACTTTAATTTAAAGGGCATTTCTTTAACAAAACATAAACAAATACCTTTTAAGTTATCATTATCTTTTAAACCTAGATATAATGGCTTTAAACCTTTACCTTTACAGGCTTCTCCCCATTCATAACACTGCATAAAATGTGTATAACTTGATTTATCAAAAAAATCCTTATATTCTTTTTCATTTATTTCAACTATTTTCATAAATACCTCTATAAAATATTATAACAAATTTTTTTTGTTTTTATAGATTAAAGTTGACTATTTTAGAAAAAATTATTAATATTTACTTATGAGGTAAAAAATGAATATAAAATTTATAGGAACAGGTTCTATGATATCAAATGATAATCAAGCATCATATTTAGTAAATAATAATATAATGGTTGATTTTCCCCAAGGAACAATGAAAATACTAAAAAGAAATAATTTAAATGAGCAAATTAAATATATATTTATAACTCATACTCACGCAGATCACTTTTTTGATTTACCATTTATAATACTAGATTTTTATCAAAGAAAACAAAAGTTAAATATTGTTATATGTAAAAAAGATAGAATGAAAGTTTTAAAACTTTTAAAACTTGGATTTCCAGGACTATTTTATGAAATTTTACTTAATAAAACAATTAATTTTATTGATAATAAAAAAGTAATTAAAATTGATAATTTAATTATTTCTAGTTATAAAACAGTTCATGGTGTAATGAGAAACTGTTATGGTTATGTTTTTAAATATAATGATAAAAAAATTGTTTTTACTGGAGACACTACAATATGTGATAATTTACTTGATAATATTATAGATGCAGATTATTTAATTTGTGATGCAACTAATAAAATAGGAAATAATTTTCATTTAGGTGTAGATGATATAAAAACTTTTTTAAATAAATACAAAAATTTAAAGATTATTCCCTCACATATGGGTAAAAATTCTAAAAAAGAACTTTTAGAAATTAAAAATCAAAATCTGATTATTAAAGAAGATTTACAAGATTTAATAGTTTTATAAACTATTATTTTTTTATAAATAAAATAATTATATAAAAACCTCATAAACTAAGTATTTACCTTGTTCGTTTTTTCTCTTATTATATAGATTTAAGAAATCTCATCCTCGTATTTACGTATCTTACTATTAAATAATAGCATTAATTTATAAAAAAATCTAGTACCATTTCCCATAACATAGGCATTATTTTTTCTTAAATCTATATAATTTAAGAAATCTTATAGCTCTATTTATGTAGGATTGGAGTATATATGAAGAAAAAAATAAAAACTACATTGTTCGTGTTTATTGTTGTAGGTGTAGTAATATTAAATTTTACATATAAAAATAAAAATGAAGAAACTAAAACTAAACAAAGAAAACAAAATAATTTAGCAATAATGATAAAGGGTGATTCTGGAGAATATGTAAGTTCCAATGAAATCCCCAAAGGTAATTATGTCTTAAATGAAGAAAAAACAATATGTGAAAATGGAGGAAAAGTGGTTAGTTATAATAATTCAACAGGGCAAATAGGATTTTCATTTTTAGGTTCAGATAGATGTTCATTATATTTTGATAAGATAATTGATACACAAAAACCTGTTATATCTAACTTAAAGATTAATGGTAAAACTATAACAGCAACACTAACAGATAATCAAAGTTTATTAGCTTATGGTTTTAGTACAAGTAATACTATAGAACCAACAAGTTGGACATCAATAAGTGGAAAAACATATAACTTAAATACTGCAATAAATACCGAAGGAATATATTATTTATGGGTAAAAGATAATGTTGGAAATAAAGCAGTATCTAATGTAATAGATTTAGAAGATAGAGGATGGAAAACAATCTTAGCAAATAATACAGTACATGAAACAACGCCTGATTTTAGTAAAGTTGCAACAACAAATGAAGGTTTATTTAAAGCACGAGATGATTTAGGAGATAGTTATTATTTCAGAGGAGCAGTAGATAATAACTGGGTAAAATTTGGTAAAGATAGCAGTGGAAAAGATATATACTGGAGAATAATAAGAATAAATGGTGATGGCAGTATAAGAATGATATATACAGGAACAACAGCTCCAACAGAAAGTACTAAAGTAGTAATGACCGGAACAGGTACTGATATAGGTACAAGTACATTTAATAGTAGCAGAGATAAAGCAGAATATGTAGGATATATGTATACTGATGGACAGCAACATGGAAATAGTGAATCAAGTGAAATAAAAAATACAATAGATAATTGGTATGCAGGAACAACATTAGAAACAGATAGTACAACAAAAAATTTAGTTGCAGATCAAATATTTTGTAATGATAGAAGTCCATCATCAACACAAACAGATGCTTGGACATCAGCCGGAGCAGCATATTACTATGGAGCATATGGAAGATTAACACAAACTACAAAAAGTCCAATATTAACATGTTCAACAGCAAGTGATAAATTCACAGTAAATACAAGTAATGGAAATGGTGCATTAACATATCCAGTAGGACTAATAACAGCGGATGAAGTAGCAATGGCAGGAGGAGTAAGTGGCTCTGGTAATAGTTCATATTACCTCTATACAAACCAATCTTATTGGGTGGGCTCCCCTTATGTATTCGATCGTGGTTATTCAATTGATTTCCGTGTGGATAATATCGGCGTTCTGTACGATGCCGGTGTCAATAGCATTTTTTGGGTCCGACCTGTTATTAGTTTATCCTCTGAAGCTAAATTAACTGGAGATGGAACATACAATGATGTTTACACAGTAAGTTGAGCTATAGAGAAATACCGAAAAATCTAAATAAACGAGGCTCGACTCTTCGAGACTCGGCGAATAAAATTTGATGTGGTTGATATACTTCATACGAAGGTTAAAAATTAAATAAGTAGTACACCCCTTTATGGGGTGTATAGTATGACCTTTAGGTCATATAGAAAGGTAATATGAATACTAATTTTGTTGTAATAAATAAGGCTAACGAACTTTATGATTATTCTTTTAGATATATACTTAACTGTTTAAAGGGAAATGGTAATTCATTTAGAAATAGTTTAGAAAATGAACTATATGAACTTATTCATAATATATATCGTGCGAATATAAATTATGATAATGAAAGAATAAGAAAAAAATATCAAAAAGAGTGTTTAGTTAATTTAAGTACATTGGATTTAATAATTGGATTAATTGGTAAACGAAGATATGTAAAGATAAAAAGAGTTCATGCTTTTCTAACTGATTGACGGACACTTTTGATAAAACATACGTAAATACTGGGATTGTAAGGCTAAATCTTCATCCAATAATATATAAATTTTACTTAAAAAGAGATATATTTGATAATAAAAAATATAAAAAATGCAAATAAATTTTAAAATTTAAAAATTTTTTGCATTTTTTTATATACTAAAAACTGTTAAGATTTATTCTTAACAAAACTTTTTATAAATGTTGATTTATTTTTCTTAAAGATATAATTGCATATTAGTTTTTATTTTGAAATTTATAAAAGAGTTATAACACATTTTGAAAATAGTTAATCCTAGATTAAATAAAGATAAAATTTGTGTAGTTTTTTTTGTTTCTTATGTATATTTAGAAAAAAATAAGGTTGTTATTCATAACTTAAATTTAAAAAATGACTAGTAAGAATAATATAGTAGTAAATAAAAATTGCATTTTTTTCATAATCTAATTGAAAGAAAAAAAATTATATGGTATTATTGATATGATAGGAAGGGTAGATTATGGCTAGTTTTGGAAAACATTTTACAGTTAATGAAAAAGATGGATTATCATTACCAACTGCAGTACATAAAGGTGATTTTTATAGAATAACAGTTCTTACAGATAGACTTGTTAGACTTGAATACTCAGTATCTGGTAATTTTGTTGATAATTTAACCGATTTAGTTTCAAATCGTAATTTTCCTGTACCCAGTTATACTTTCGAAGAGGATGATAAATATATGGTAATAACCACTAAATATTTTACTCTTCAATATATGAAAGAAAAACCTTTTAAAGGACCATCTTTTGCACCGGATACTAATTTAAAAGTTAAACTACTTAATACGGATAAAATATGGTACTATGGACATCCTGAAGCAAGAAATTTCTTAGCAAGTTCATTTTCTCTTGATAACTATAATGGAATTTATAATAAACTTGAAAAAGGATTATATTCAACAGATGGCTTTGCAACTTTAGATGATTCTGATCCATTAATTACTAATGAACTTGGTATATTAAATAAATCTACAGAAAGTCATATTGATTTATATTTATTTATGTATAAAAGAGATTTTGGTCTTTGTTTAAAAGATTATTTTGCTTTAACTGGACTTCCTACACTACTTCCCAGATATGCTTTTGGTGTATGGTGGAATAGAGATATAATTTATTCAATGGATAATGTTAAGGCACTATTAACATCCTTTAATAATAATGAAATACCAATTAGTGTACTTCTTTTAAATGAATTTTGGCATACTAAAAATAAAGATAATATTTTAGCAAATAAAACAGGTTTTACATTTAATAAAGAATTATTTTATAGTCCAACAGAACTAACTAATTATCTTCATGAAAGAGGAGTTAGACTTGGACTTGAACTTGATCCAACCGAAGGAATTAAACCAACTGAGAAAGCCTACCCAGAGTTTGCTGAGGAATTAAATTATAAAAATAATGAAACAATTCCCTTTTTAGCATTTGATAAAATGTTTATAATTTTATATTTTGAAAAACTAATTAATCCACTTACAAAACTTGATATAGATTTTTATTTTCTTGATTATAAAAAAGATATTAAATCACTTAGAGCACTTACTTATTATCATATAAAAGATTTTATGCAAAGCGAATATAAAAGACCAATGCTACTTGCACGAAATACAATGGTTGCTTCACATAAAAATGCGGTTTTATATTCAGGCCAAACAATAGTAAGTTGGAATACGCTTAAATATTTACCATTTTTTAATAGCAGTGCAAGTAATATAGGACTTTCTTGGTGGAGTCATGATATTGGTGGTTTTAAAGATGGTGTTGAGGATGCTGAACTTTATATGCGATATGTTCAGTTTGGTACATTTAGTCCAATATTTAGATTTAGTGCAAAAAGAGGTATTTATTATAAAAGAGAGCCTTGGCTTTGGGACTATAAAACTTATAATATTGTAAAAGAATATACAAATTTGAGACATAAATTAATACCTTATTTGTATACTGAGAACTATTACTATGCTAAAAAAGGAATGCCGCTTATTCAACCAATTTATTATAACTATCCTGAAATGTATGATGAACCTGAGTATCGTAATGAATATTACTTTGGAAGTGAATTCTTTGTTTGCCCAATTACAAAACCAATGGATAATGTAATGAATAGATCTGTTCAAAGAACATTTATACCTAAAGGAATATGGTATGACTTTAAAACTGGCAAAAAATTTGTAGGTGATAAAAGATATATAACTTTCCATAAAGATGAAGATTATCCTGTATTTGCAAAAGCTGGAGCAATTATTCCAATGGCAAGTATTTCCTCAAATTATAATTTTACAGGAAATCCAGAAAAGTTAGATGTACACGTATTTCCTGGTAAAAGTAATTCATATCATTTATATGAAGATGATGGAGTTACAAGACTTTATGAACAAGGTTATTATGTAATTAGTGCAATTGATTACAATTATATGCAAAATAATTATAGTTTAATAATTCATCCTTTAGAGGGAAAAACTGCAATAATACCTGCGACAAGAGATTATAATATTATATTTAGAAATACTAAGGAAGCAAGTAAAGTTGAAGTATTTATTAATGGTGAAAAACTTGATAGTAATGCTTACTCTATAAATGTAAAAGATGATAGTTTTATAGTTAGTGTACCTGAAGTAGATACAACAAAACAGTTAACAGTTAATTGCAGTGGTAAAGATATTGAAATAGATGCAGCAAGAATTATTAATGAAGATATAAATTCAATTATTACTGATTTAAAAATTAAAACTAAGTTAAAAGAGCAACTATATAAAATTGTATTTAGTAATATGGAAATTAAAAAGAAGAGAATTGCTATTAAAAAACTAAGAAGTAAAGGCTTAGAATCTAGATTTATAAGAATGTTTATGAAATTATATGATTATTTAATTGAAATTTAAAAAAAAGTATTGTATAATGTGCTTAAGCAAAGGAAAAAAGAGTAGTAAATATATTTGTTTTTATAGAAAGCTAATGGTTGATGGAAATTAGTAAAATTATATATTGAACTTGCTTTTGGATGCAAATGGGGTAATTTCCGTATCAATTAAATAAGTTAAATTAAAGGTGGTACCGTGCAATATGCACCCTTTTGTACTACTTTTTTTATTGGAGGAAAAATGAAAAGAGTATTAATTGTATGCTTAATTGTGTTTATGGTTTTAAGTGTAGTATTATATTTTTATGATATGTATATGTTTAATGTTATGCGTAAAAATAAGAAAAATAAAAAGAATAAAGAAAAATATTTATTTTCAGTTAGATATTTAATGGCAAAATTTAAACTGTCAAAAGAATTACTTATTCAAAATAAAATGGCATTTATTTATAGTTTAATTGATGCCTTTATAATAACAATTGTATTTATGATTATAGAACTTATTGATCTTCCGTTTTACATTCAAATATTAATAGGATTTGTATTATTATTTGGACTTATATATGCGATGTATGAACTTCTTGGAAGAAATTTAGAAAGGAAAGAAAATAATGAACGAGTTTAATCAAATTGAAAAAAAATGGCAAAAATATTGGGAAGATAACAAATGCTTTGAGGCTATTAATGGTAGTGAAAAGAAACCTTATTATATTTTGGTAGAATTTCCATATCCATCTGGTTCTGGTCTTCATGTAGGGCATGTAAGAAGTTATACAGCACAAGATGCAAAAGCAAGAATGAAAAGGATGCAAGGATTTAATGTTTTATATCCAATGGGTTGGGATGCCTTTGGAGCTCCAGCAGAACAATTTGCAATTAAAAATCACATTCATCCTAAAGAAGCTGTAAAAGAAAATATTGCAACTTTTAAAAGACAAATGAAGACACTTGGATTTTCATTTGATTGGGATAGAGAATTTTCTACAACAGATCCTGAATATTATAAATGGACTCAATGGCAATTTTTGAAATTTTATGAGTATAATATGGCTTATAAAGCAACTGTTCCTGTAAATTGGTGTAATACTTGTAAAACTGTTCTTTCAAATGAAGATGCCGCTGGGGGAGTATGTGAAAGATGTGGAAGCACAGTTGTTCAAAAAGAAAAGAGTCAATGGATGTTAAAGATGAGTGAGTATGCTCAAAGTCTTCTTGATGGTCTTGAGGAAACAGCTTTTGCTGATAGAGTTAAATTAGGTCAAATAAATTGGATTGGAAAGTCTACTGGAGTTGAAGTTGAAATAGAACTTACAACAGGAGGAAAATTTTCAATATTTACAACTTGCATTGAAACAATTTATGGTGTTACATTTTTTGTAATTGCTCCAGATGGAAAACTTATTAAAGAGTTAATGCCAAAAATTGAAAATAAAGAGGAAGTGCAAAATTATATTTTAGAAACATCAAAAAAATCTAATATGGATAGAACTAGTCTTAATAAAACAAAAACAGGTTGCATTTTAAAGGGTATAGAGGCAATTAATCCAGTTAATGGAAAAAAAGTTCCTATATTTGTTGGTGACTTTGTACTTGGTAGTTATGGAACTGGTGCAGTTATGGCAGTACCCGCTCATGATGCAAGAGATTATGAATATGCAAAAGTACATAATTTGGAAATGATCGAGGTTATTTCAGGAGGAAATATAAAAGAAAAAGCCTATGAAAAAGAGGAGTATCTTCCTATAAATCCTAAACTTCTTAATAGTGAGGAATTTACTGGACTTACAGTTAGTGAAGCCAAAGAAAAAATAACAGAAAAACTTGTTAATATGGGTAAAGCTAAAGTAGTTAATAATTATAAAATGCGTGATTGGATTTTCTCTAGACAAAGATTCTGGGGTGAACCAATACCAATGATTAATTGTCCTAAATGTGGTTGGGTTCCTGTACCTGAAAATGAACTTCCGGTTTTACTTCCAGATGTAGCTAACTACGAACCAACTGATGATGGCGAAAGTCCACTTGCAAAAATTACTGATTGGGTAAATTGTAAATGTCCTAAATGTGGTGCTGATGCCAAAAGAGAAACGGATACTATGCCAAACTGGGCTGGATCAAGTTGGTATTTCTTAAGATTTATGGATGCACATAATAATAAAGAATTTGCCTCAATGGATGCAATGAAGTATTGGGGTAAAGTTGATTGGTATAATGGAGGAATGGAACATACAGCAAGACATTTGCTTTATGCAAGATTCTGGGTACAATTTTTGTATAATATTGGTCTAGTTCCTAATAAAGAAATGATTTACAAAAGAGTAAGTCATGGTATGGTACTTGGTTCTAACAATGAAAAAATGAGTAAAAGTAAGGGCAATGTTATCAATCCAGATGATATTGTTAATGAATTTGGTGCTGATACATTAAGACTTTATGAAATGTTTATGGGTGATTATAAAGAAGATGTTCCTTGGAGTACTGAAAGTTTAAAAGGATGTAAAAGATTTATTGATAAAGTTATTAGATTAAAAGATTCTTTAAATGATAATGAAGGTTTTACTAAAGATTTAGAAAAAATACAAAATCAAACTATAAAAAAAGTAACTTATGATTTAGATAATATGGCCTATAATACAGCTGTATCAAGTTTAATGATTTTGACAAATGCTTATCAAGATGCTAAATCAATTTCTAAAGAAGATTATAGATTACTTCTTACACTTTTAAATCCAATAGCTCCACATATTACAGAGGAGTTAAATGAAAGTATTGGGTTTAGTCCAATTGTAAATAGTACTTGGCCAGTATATGATGAAGATAAAACTAAGGATACAACTGTTACTATAGCAGTATCTGTTAATGGTAAAGTAAGAGGAAAACTTGAGGTTGATGTTGATACACCATCTGATATACTTCAGGAAAAAGCATTTACACTTCCAAATGTTCAAAACTTTACAAATGGTAAGGAAATTGTTAAGGTTATTGCTATTCCTAATAAAATAGTAAATATCGTAGTAAAGGGTTAATAACCCTTTTTATTATGGAAAAATGTGTAAAAAGTTACAAAAATAACTGGTTTTTTGTGTAAACTATTTATAATTGTTAAGCAAAAGGAGTAGTAAATATGTCTTTTAAGTGTTATAATTCTAATTATGAAAAAAGAAAAATTAGATATTTTATACGAAGATAAATTTTTAATAATTGTAAATAAGAAAAGTGGTATTCTTACAATTGCAAATGATAAAGAAAAAGAAAAAACTTTGTATCATGAAGTTCATGAATATTTATGGAGAAAAAATAAAAATAATAAAGTATTTATAATTCATAGACTTGATAAAGATACAAGTGGAATAGTTATTTTTGCTAAAAATGATAAAATAAAGAAAATTATGCAGGATAATTGGGGAAGTGTTCAAAGATATTACTATGGATTATGTCACGGAAATTTTAAATGTAAAAGTGGAACCATAATAAACTATTTGAAAGAAACTAAAACTTTTATGGTTTATGATACTAAAAATGAAAAAATTGGAGATAAATCTATTACTAAGTATGAAGTCACTAATAATGAAAATAATAAAACTTTAGTAAATATAAATATTTTAACAGGTAAGAAAAATCAAATAAGAGTGGCAATGCAAAGTATAAATCATCCAATATATGGAGATAAAAAATATGGTAAAAAAGATGGTATGAGAAATTTATGTTTACATGCTTATAAAGTTATTTTTATTCATCCAATTACCAAAGAGAAAATTGTTATCGAGGCAAAAATGCCTAAATATATGAATATAAAAAAAGAAAGTTAGTCCTTTCTTCGACAAAATTTTTAAAAACTATGTTTTATACTATAATTGGTGATGACATATGAAAGTAAAATTATTTGATGAAAGTCATGAAAAAGATTTAGAAAAAGTAATAAATCTTTTTTTAAATGAGGGAAACTATGATATAATAGATATTAAGTTTCAAGTTGCTATAGCAGTTTGTGGTGAAGAACAAATATATTGTTTTAGCGCTATGATAATTTATAATTAAAGCATATACATATTATTAGAATCTATGTTAATGTCATCAGTGGAATAACTAGTATTTTCAAGACTTGATATTCTTTTATCTAATCTAGCAATTTGTCTTTCAATCTTTGCAAGTCTTTCCTCTAAATCAATATTATTTTGATTATAAAATTGGTTATTCATTGGCATCATATTTGGCATAAAACCATTTTGAGGCATCATCATATTTTGATTTTCAAAAAATGAGTTTCTATTTTTCTTCATAGGCATTCCTTTCTAATGATAATATATGTTTAAAAAAAGGAAGTGTTATTATGAGAATGAGAAACCCAAAAAATATGGATGAAATACTAAATAGTTGTAATTATTTTTTAACTGAAGATTTATTTAATAATAATAATGATATATGTTTAGAAATTGGTATGGGTAAAGGTAATTTCTTACTTGGAATGTGTTTGAATCATCCAAATATTAATTACATTGGTGTAGAAAAATATTCCAGTGTTATTTGTAGTGCAATAAAAAAAATTAATGAATATGAATTAGATAATCTAAAGATACTTAACATGGATGTTATGGATATTCCACAGTATTTATATGGAAAAATTAAAACAATTTATTTGAATTTTTCTGATCCTTGGCCTAAAAAAAGAAATACTAAACGAAGACTTACATCAGAAAATTTCTTAAAATTATATGATAATTTATTTAAGGATGAAAAACATATTATTTTAAAAACAGATAATGATGATTTTTATGAATTTTCGAAAGAAAGCCTTCTTTCATATGGCTATAAAATAATAAATGAAACTTATGATTTACATAATAGTGATATAACTGATAGTCCAAAAACTGAATATGAAGAGAAATTTTCTTCTCAAGGCGTTAAAATAAAATATATAGAAGTAATAAAAAAATAGTGATATAATATTGATGTAAGGATGATATAATGAAAAGAAAATTTTTAATATTGCTACTCATAGGTTTATTTTCTTTGTGTGGATGCAGTAATATAAAAAATATGAATACTGATTCTTTATTAAATGAACTGGCTAATAAAACAGGTAAATATAATGAGGTTAATCGTGCTTTTAAATATTATTTACCAAGTGGTCTTAGTATTGATAGTTATGATGATTATAATGCAGTATTTTCCTCAGCTAATTATAAATATTATTTATATGTTGATTTAATAAGTTATTATAAAAAAGTGGAATTTGAGTATGATGTAAATAATAAAGCTTTTTATAGTAAAAAAATTGATTTTGATAACAAAACTGGATATATTGAGATTAATTTAAAAGAAAATGATAAATATTTGATTGAAATTATGTATAATTATGCTAAAATAGAAGTGATGGTAGATTATGATGATATTAATCTTGCAGTATTAAACGCTGTAACCATATTAAGAGATTTAGAATATAATGATATGACAATTGAGTCTATTGCTAGTAATAAATCTCAAAAGTTTAATGATGAAACTTACAACATTTTTAATCCAAAAGGAAATGATAATAATTATTTAGATATTATTCAAAATGAGGATGATACAAATGCTGAAGAAAATGAAGAAATTGATACAGATTTAGTTAAATAGGAAGGTGAAAATATGGGATTATTTAAAAAAGTAAAAGATATTTTATTTGATGAAGAAGAATATACTGAACAAATAAAAATTACTCCAGAAATGCGAAATGAACCTGTAAAAGAGGAAAAGAAAGAAGTTAAAGTTGAGGCTAAACCTCAAATTCCAAAAGAGGAACCAAAAGTTCAAAGTGAAAAAGAAGTATTTAAAAATAATTCTTTCCCATTTTTAGATTTTGATGAAGAAGAGTTTGATAGTTCTAAACCAGTTATACCTAAAGAGGAACCTGTCCAACCAGTAAGACCTCAGAAAAGATATAGTAATGTTTTGGAATATGAAACTAAAAAGAAAATGCAAAAAAGGGAAAATTTTGGTAGGTATGAAAAAATAGAAACTGCAGAAACTATAGAAAGGAAGAAGTTTAAACCTTCTCCGATAATATCACCAGTATATGGAGTACTTGATAGAGACTATAAAAAAGAAGATATTCAAAAATATGAAAGTAAAGTTGATGTTCAAAAAGTAAGAGATAAAGCATTTGGTGAAACAAAAGAAAAACCAACTTCTAGTACAATATATGAACAAAGTGAAACTGTAACACTTTCTAAACCTACTGAGACTGCAGAGAAAATTAAAACAATTGATGAACTTTTAGAGGATACATCTGATGTAGTAATTGATATGGATAATGATTTAGAAAATGAATTAAAAGAAGTTGAAAGTAAGGTTACTCCAAAAGAGGACACAGAAATTACCAAGGAAGTACCTAAAATTGAAAAATCAGATGAAACATTAGAAAGCGATTTATTTGATTTAATAGATTCAATGTACGATACGAAGGAGGGAGAATAATGATAGATTTTTTGAATAGTTTTCTACCAATTTTAATATACTTATTACTGATTATATTAATTATTATTGGAATTGTTATAGGAGTAAAATTATTAAATTTTATGACTAAAGCACAAGATATCATAGATAATGTTGATAAGAAAATTAATACACTTAATCCAGTATTTGATATTATTAATGCAGCTTCATTTAAAGTAAACAGAGTATTTGATAGATTTTTGGATTTTTTTACAAGTGTATTTACAAAAATATTTTTAAAAGGAAAAGAAAGAGAGGAAGATGAAAATGAATAAGAAAGGTAAATTTATTTTAGGAGCGGGTTTAGGTTTAGGATTAGGTCTACTTTTAGCACCAAAGTCTGGTAAAGAAACAAGAAAAGATTTAATGGACAAATGCAATGAACTTTTAAATAAAGTTAAAAATATGGATCCTGATGAAGTTAAAGAAAATATAACTGAAAAAGTTACTGAACTTCAAAATGAAATTAGAGCATTAGATAAAGAAAAAGTAAAGGAAATTGCTATTAAAAAGGCAACTGAAATTAAAGATAAAGCTACTGAACTTGTAAAACTTGCAGCTGAAAAAGCAACACCAACAGTGGAAAAAGCTGCTAAAGAAGTTAGAAATTCTGCTGCTGAAACATTAAGAAAACTTGCTGATACAGTTGAGGATAAACCAAAGAAAAAATAGATACTAGTTATCTGTTTTTTTATGAATTATGTAAAATAAAAATCATTTAGAACATTACATTATCTAAATGATTTTGTTGTTGAAAAATTTATATTATAATATTTTCATCCGGAATAATTTATACTTCGCACCATCCGGGAGCGACTTACATTTCTCATTCGGGATTATTTATAACTCGCACCACCCGAGAGCGACTTACATTTTCTTAATAATATATTATTATCTAAAATATATAAATATGAATGCTGCAAGTAAAAGACAATAGATTGAAAAGTAAACTAGTTTTCCTTTTTTAACAGTATTAGAAAGCCATTCATAAGAAAATAATGTTATTACTAAAGCAATTACCATACCAATAGCATATGGAAGTATTAAAGAGGACATATTCGGAGTATTCAACATATCTTTAACACCAAGACCCATTGCTGCAACACTTACTGGAAAATATAACATAAATGTATATTTTAAAGAAGTTTCTCTTTTAAGTTTACATAATAAGCAAGCTACAAGTACTGTACCACTTCGACTAATACCGGGCATTATAGTAATCATTTGAAATAAACCAATAATAATTGCATCTTTTAAAGTAATATCTTTATCATCTTTTTCGCCCTTAATATTTCTAACAATAAATAATGCCAAAGCAGTAAGTAAAAATGCAAATCCTAATATTTTAACGCTTGTAAGTTTCTCCTCGATAAAATCCTTTAGAAAAAGTCCTGAAAGTCCAACAGGAATTGTACTAATTATAATATATAATGCATATTTAAAACCATATTTCGTTTTATCTCTACTATCTTTATTAAAAATATAAGTAAAAAAATCTTTAATAAGTTTTATAACATCTTTTCTAAATATAAATAGAATTGCTAAAAATGAACCAAAATTACAAATTATTTCAAAATTTAGATCTGAGGCCATATTTGTATTAAAAATACTTTTAAATAAATACATATGTCCTGAGGAGGATATTGGCAAAGGTTCTGTTAATCCTTGTATTATAGCCACGATTATATATTTTATTAAACTCATATTATCACCATTAAAATTATATAATATTTTTCTTAATTTATAAATATAAATATACTATGAAGTTAATATTTTTTTATATACTTGGAATTATTTTAATAGTCTCTGGTTTATTCTTTATAATAATTAATTTAAATTTGTTAGTTTTAGGGTATAGTTTTGCATATTTTGTATACTTTATTATTAGTAATTTATTTTGTAATATTTTTTTTATTGGCATTTTGATTCTTATTTTAGTTTATGAAAGGGGAAAAATATGATTATTAACAACATAACATTTAATTTTTTAGATAAATATTATCCATTTTATGAATGGCTTACTGAGGATGAACTTATTACTAAAAAATGTTATGTATATAAGGTTTCATCAAATGCTTTAAGTGATTTAATTGAATATAATATAATTCTTGATAAATCTTTTTTAAAGGATATACCTTTAGTTTTTTGTGATGATTATACTGCTATAGGAGTTCAGTTTAATAATAATGGCGAAAGCACCTATAAAAGTAGCTTACTTTTAACTGATGAAGAAAAAATATTAAATTATACAAAGTTTATGAAAAAGGGAAATATTAATTATAAAAAAAAGGATATACAAATTAATGGAGAAGTACTTCGTAATGAAGAAAATATAAAAAATAAATTAATGTATGAAGTAGATAAATTAATTAAAAATAATGATATAGAAAAATTTAAATTTATTTATTATGAATGGTTTAATAAAGATGAAAAAAATATCGAGTCTATGAAAAAAAATATAACTAAAAAATTAAATGGTCCAATATCTGATTCTGAAAAAAAAGTTTATGATTTAATAAAACTTTGTTATAAAACTGTATAATTTTAAAAAAATTACCAATAATAAGAATATGAAAAAGATAAAATGTTTATTAGTATTATTAGTTATATCAGTATTTTTAACGGGTTGTGGAAAAAGTGCTACTGATTCTGTAAAAAAATATTTAGATAATTATAAGAATTTAGATGATAAAGTATTAGTCGATATGAAAAATGTTATTGATAAGGAAAATTTAAACGAGGAAAATTCTAAAAAATATGAAGATATTTTGAAAAAACAATATACTGATCTTTCTTATGAAATAACTAATGAAGATTATAATGGTGATGAAGCCACAATTACTGTTAAAGTAAATGTTTATGATTTATATAAAGCACAAAAAGACGCAACAACTTATTTAGCGGAAAATCCTAATGAGTTTAAGGATGAAGATGGAAAATATGATGCAGAAAAATTTATTACATATAAACTTGATAAAATGAAAGAAACAAACGAAAAAACAAGCTATACAATTGATTTTTATGTAGTAAATACCTCAGATGGTTGGACAGTAAGTAGTTTATCAAATTCAGATATTGAAAAGTTACATGGAATTTATGATTACGAGTCATAAATTTTTTTTGAAAATCACTTTACTATTTTGACTTTTTCCTCTATAATTATAATAGGAAGGGTGAGACTATGGAAAGTAAGAAAATAGTTCCAATTGTAGTTACAATAGTTATTTTACTTATAGGATTATTTATTTTTGCAAAAAGAAATAAGAAAGAGGAAGGTTATACAGCACTTAATGTTACTTATAAAAATGAAACAAAAGAATATAAGAATATTACTGTTGGTTTAAAACTTGAAAATCTTGATGCTGAAATTATTGCTACTGAAGGTAATAAAGTTGTTATAAGATTAATTGATGGAAGCGATAAAGAAATAAAACTTAATGAAGAGCAAAAGATTTGTAAAGCTGAAAATGACTGTGGTCTAGTTACATTAAAATAGGTGAGTTATGAGTCCAGTTATAAAAAGTGTAATATGCGTTGTATGTGCGGTCTTTTTTGTCATAATTAATACAATAATTTTATTTTTAAAACCTGAATTTGTTTTTGCAAAAAACGATGATGATAATTATAATGTATTTTATCAAAAATGGATTGGTACAGTTGTTTTTATGGCTACAATAACAATAGCATTATTTTGTATTTACTTTTCGATATCTCTTAAGTTAATAATTAGTTATAGTTTACTTACAATAGAGTGCTTGCTTCTTGTTATATATGCTTTATGTAAATATAAATGTGTAACTGTTAATGGTGATGATATTAAAGTTCAAAGATTATTTAGAAAAGAACTTAATACAAAGTTTTCTAAAATATCTTTAGTAACATATTATCCAAATGCAAAAGTTATGGTTAAAATAACAAAAAATAAAGTATTTGATGTATCATTTAATTCAGAAAATTTTCATAAATTTTATAAATCACTTCTTAAAAATGATATAAAATTTAAAACTAGTTATATACCAAATGATGAAAATAATGTATATTTAACTAAGTTTAATATGTCAATTAAATTTCCTGAAAAGATGTTTAGAGAATATTATCAGCAACATTCTTATTTTAGAAATAGTGTATATTTATTTTCTGCAAGAAGTTTAGAAAATAAAGAATATATTGAGGGTTACCTTAAAGAATCTAACAAAGATATAACAGAATTTACAGAACTTGTTAAAAATGATTTAGCACTTAATGAATATAAATTTGTTAAAGAGCAAACTGAGGTAATTGATGGTTATGAATTTATTGTATTAAAATCAATTTCTAAATTAAATCCTGATGAAGGTAGAATTGCTTTTATATACAATGATAAAAAAGGTAAATACTTTGTTTTATATACAAATTATCTTTTAAAAGAAGAAATGGAATTTTATTCTAAGATGAAAATTGCTATTCATAGACCTCTTTATGAAGATGGAAAATCAAGACTTGTTAGAGTATAACAAGTTTTTTTTATTGACTTTAATTGTATTTATCTTTAAAATAGATACTTATACGGAGGAAATATGAAACCAGATGATAGAGCATTAAAAAATTATGTGAAAGATGTGTGTTCAAATATTAACAAAGGTATTTTTGAGTTTGATTATGGCTATGCTATTTTAAAAGAAAAAGGTATTGAACTATTAACTCTTACTGAAAATGGTATGACATTATATAGTTATGAGGGAATTACTTACACTGATTATTGTAGTCCATCAATTTATTATATTTTATATAATGAAGAAACACCTTATCATAGATAAAAAAGTATGCTATAATTGGTTTATTGGAGGATTTATGAAAAATAGAATATTATTATTATTAACACTAGTTTTATTTTTACCTACACTAGTTAATGCAAAAGATAAGGTAAAAGTTTATTTATTCGAGGCTGGAGGATGTCCTTATTGCGTAAAAGAGGAAGAATATTTAAAAGGTCTTGATGGTTATGATAAAACATTTACAATTGTAAAAAAAGAACTTTATGTTGATCATGTTGATTGGGCTGAAGGCAAAGATTATGCATTAGGAAAAAAAGTTGCTGAGGCATTTAATAGTTTTGGGTTCGAAGATGCTAGTCATGAGGCAACACCTTTTGTAGTAATTAGTGATTTATATGCTGCATCTGCTTATAATACATCACTTGAAAGTGTTATAAATGAAGCTTATGAAAACGGTGATAAAGATATAGTTAAGTGTTATGAAGATGGCAAAGATAACTGTTTAGACCATTTAAAAAAAGATACATCAAGTTCATCAAAAAATTATACACCTGTAATAATTATTACTGGTCTAGTTATTTTAATTACTTATTTAGTTAAATCATCAATTGATACAAAAAATATTATTAAAAATATAGATAATATAAATGTTAAAAAAAGATAAATTAAAAAGAAAGATTATACGTCTTTCTTTTCTTTTTCTTCGAATTCTTCATTTTGTAACTTCTTAAAATCTATTTTACCCATTTTAGTTTTAGGTAGTGATTTTCTAAAATCATATTTATAAGGCCATTCAAATTTTGCAAGTTTACTTTCAACATATTTCTTAATATTCATACGAAGTATAGGATTATCTATAACATCATTTTTTAAAACAATACAAGCTTTTGGAACCTCAACTTTATATGGATGGGGTATTCCAACAACAGAGCAAGTAAGTACAGCATCATGTGAATTTATAACCTCCTCAACATGTTGTGGATATACATTATAACCACTTGAAATAATCATTCTTTTAAGTCTTTGTTTATAAAATATTATTCCATCATTATCAATATAGCCAATATCACCAGTATGTAGCCAAGTATAACCATCTTTATGCACCTGGAGAACTTTATTTGTTTCCTCTTCATTATTTAAATAACCAAGCATAACAGTTGGAGCACTTATACATATTTCTCCATCAACATTATTTCTTACTTCAGTTTGAGTAAATGGCTTAACTATTTTAACATCATTACCAGGTCCAGGAATACCAATAGCACCTGTTTTGTAATGATAATCAAAGTTTGCAATTGCTCCCGCTAAACACTCTGTCATACCATAACCTTGACTTATTTCTACATTAGAGTTATGTTTTCTAAAAAAATCATTTATTCTAAGCTCTAAGTCTTTTGATAAAGAGTCCCCTCCAACAACAGCATATTTTACAAAAGATAAATCACTTACTTCACTTTGAAGTAAAGCCTCATATAATGTTGGTACTCCAATAATCATTTGAGGTTTATATTTATTAATAATGTTTGCAAATTCTGATGCTTTAAATGTTGGTACTAATATTACCTCTCTACCAAGGCATAACATTGAATTTACACTAAGTGCTAAACCAAATCCATGAAACACAGGCATAATTGCAAGAATCTTATCACCTTTTTCAAGCTTTTTAAGCATTATTATTTCTTGAACAGTTAAACTATTAAAGTTACCATTTGATAAAACTATTCCTTTGCTAATACCGGTAGTACCGCCACTTTGTAATATACAAGCAGGTTTATCGATAACATTGTAATATTTTTTATATTCAAAAGATTTTTTATGTCTCAAAAACTTTTTATAACTTATAAAATTTTTTTTACAAGGTATAGTATATTTATTAAACATTTTTAATTTATAACCAATTTTTAATAATAATGGTAATGAATTTGCCGCAGAGACACCAATAATTTTTGTAACTTTTGTTCCTTCAGTAATGTCATATAATTTATCATAGGAAGCATCTACTGCCACAATAATATTACTTTCATTATTTTTTAAAATATTTTTTATTTCCTCATTACTTGAAAGAGGATGAACCATATTACTTACCGCACCAATCTTATTAAGTGCATAAAAAAGTATTACAGCCTCAGGAATATTTGGAAGAAGTAATGTAACAATATCCATTTTTTCCACACCTAAATAATTTAAACTTTGAGCAGCTTTATCAATCATTTTTAAAACTTTTTCATATGAAAAGATTCTATTATAATAGTTTATTGCATTATCTTTTGGATTTTTAATTGCATAAGAATAGAAATTATCATAAATTGTTTCATCTTTTGCTTTCATTTTTCTTTCTTCTTTAGTATAACATTTATTCCATCTGGAATATGATTTTAATTGTCTTTCTAGTTTAAATAAAAACATATTACCTCCTACATAATAATATTATATAACATTTTTCTTAAAAGAACTAACTTTTAATGAAATTTAATTCATTTTAATTATCTATAAACACAAATTTTACATAAATTATTATGGAGGTAATTATGAAAAACTTAATAAAATGTTTATTACAAGTTAAAACTATTATTACTTTAGCGGCTACATTTGTGTTCGTTTTTTTATCAGTTAAAAATCAAATTCCCACTGAAACAATTACAATGATTGTCGGAATGGTCTTTACATATTATTTTAATAAAAAGGAGGATGATCATAATGGAGGTATTTAAGTTTCCTAAAAAAAGTTATTATTTAACGCAAGGTTTTGGAGTAAATACTTTTTCACATAAAAATAGAAAAGCAATAGATGTTTCTGCAAGGGGAGGGTATAGAGAAATATATGCACCTTTTTCAGGGTATGTATCTAAAATTTATGTAAAAAGAAATAATTCTTATACAATATGGCTTACCTCAAATGAAAAGGTACTTTGTGCTGATGGAGTAGCAAGATTTGCCGTTGTAATGATGACTCATCCAAATAAAATAATTAATTATAGGGTTGGACAAAAGTTTAATCAAGGGGATTATTTATTCGATGATGGTACCACGGGTAATGTAAAAGCTCACTTAGACTTAGAAATAGCAGTTTACGATAACAAAGAAAGTATAGTTAATAACTGGCAAAGTATAAGGGGAGACTGGGGGTTAGTAAATGCTGTAGATCCCACAAAATATATGGTAATGGAGGATAATACTTTAATTATAAATGATTATTATAAACAGCAAAATAAAAGATATATTTTTAAAAAGGTTAGTGAAATAAGAAAAAGCGAAGAATACGTTAAAGGAGACTATAAAACTTTATATAACATGTATGTTAGAACTGGACCTGGAACTAATTTTAGAATTAAGAAAGTATCTGAACTTACTAAAAATGGTAAAGAAAATAGTTTATATAAAAATATGAATTCTTTAGCACTATACAAAAAAGGAACAGTTTTTACTGCTCTTGAAATAATAAATAATAAATCATCTTATTGGTCAAAAACCCCAAGTGGGTATATTTGTTTAAAAGATTTAAATGCTACATATGTAAAAAAATTATAAGTCTATTTATCAATATTTTCTTCATCAAATAATTCTTTAATATCAATATTAAGGGCATCTGCTATTCTACCAATAACTACTAAAGTGAAATATTTATTTGGATTAGCACTTTCTATTTGTGAAATGTAATGCATAGAAACATCGATTTTATCGGCTAGTTGCTGTTGAGTTAAATTAGCCATTTTTCGATGTTTTTTTATATTAATTCTTACAATGTTGTAGTAATAATAATCGTTGTGTAAACTTTTATTATCCTTCATTCCAATCACCTACATTAATTTTATAATAGCCAGTAGTTAGAAATATATGCACCGACAGTTAGAATTGTGATATAATGTTATTTAAGAAAAGGAGATATGATATATGGATAGTTATAATTCTTTAGAGGAATATAAAAATAATAAAAAATATACTTGTATAAAATGTGGTACTTTAATTAAGAGTATTTATGATGGTTGTCCAAAATGTAATTGTCATGAATATAATGAAAGCAATCTTAATCAAAGATTTGAAAATATGCTTAGAGATAATAATCTTCTTGCAAGTTTATTATTTGTTATTGCTTGGCTTACAATTGCATTGGGATTTATTTTTGGTATTGTTTTGGGTGGAGAAACCGAAGAATTTGACTTTATTATTTCTTTAAAATATTGGGCTATTTCTGATATTTGTGCAATTATCTTTTTTTCTCTATCAGAAATTATAAGAATACTACACGATATTAGATATAAGATTTGGTTAAAATAATATTTTACTGTAAATATAATTAAAAAATTTTAAAATTATATAAATTATTATATTTTTGTTTTATAATGTTGTTGGAGATTTAATATGAATAATTATATTTATTGGGTTTTAATATACTTAGTATTTTCGCTTATCTATGCTCAAACTTTTAAAAAAGCTAATAGAAATATGAAAGATGCAAGTGCATTAACTGTTTTACTTGAACTTTTTACAGCTTTTTTTGCTATATTTTTTATTCCATTTTTTAAATTTAAGTTACCAGATAATCCGTATGTTTATTTAATTTTTTTTATAGTTACAATAATTTATGCATTTACTGATAGACTTAATATTGAGGCAAGGTATGGACTTAATCCATCGACTTTTTCAATGCTTAAACAGCTTTCAAGTGTTTTTCTAGTAATATTTGGCTTTATTTTCTTAAAAGAAAAATTAGTTATAAAAAAGATTATTGGTGGTGTAATTATAATACTTGCTAATATCTTATTAGGCATGAACAAAGGAAAAATTTCCTTTAACAAATATTTTATAATGTGTTTTATATCAAATTTTTTATTTGCTATAGCGATGCTTATAAATGTAAATATATCCAGTAATTTTAATATAGCATTTTATACAATTATTACTGTATTTATTCCCTCAATATATATTTTTTTATTTAATAAATTAAGTTTTAAAAAACTAGCAAATGAGTTTTCATTATATGATAAAAAAAGATTTATTATCGCAGCATTTTCTTGGTCTATAATGTTAATATCTTCGGTTAAAGCATATGAATATGGATCTGTTTCTGTAGTTGCTCCACTTTTAACATTATCAATGATTACAAATACAATTTATGAATATATTTTTGATAAAAATAAAAAAGATTTATTATTTAAATTATTTATTAGTTTTATAATTATAATTGGGGTTATTCTTATAAAAATGTAACATACTAAAAATGGAGATATTATGTATTTAATTTATGTATTAATTATAATTTTAATAAGTGGGACATTAGATATTATTGAAAAAAAAGCTAGTGAAAAAGATGAACTTAGGTTTTGGGCTTTTGGATGCCTTACTTTTGGAATTTTTGAAACTTTACTAGGTATATTTCTTTTAAATAGTAATTTTTCATTTTCTATAAAAGATTTATTTTTAGTTTTACCAATATCTTTGCTTAGTACAATTGGTTATTATTTTTCAGTACTTGCTTTAAAAAATGGGAATATTTCTAAAGTAAGTGTAATAATGAGATTAAAAATTATTTGGGTATTAATATTATCTAGTATTTTTTTACCAAGTGAAAGACTAAAAATTTTACAAATTATTTTAGTATTTATAATTCTTTTATTAAATATTTTACTTAATTATAAAAAAGGTAGAAAAGGTAAAGATTTAGGAATTATTTATGCATTTGGTTATTTATTTTCTAATGGGAGTGCAACATTTATTAACAAATTAGTAACACTTAAAATAGAAAATACTATGGCAATAACATTTTATTCAGGTATAACTACTATATTTTCAATTATTTTAATTCTTTTGTTAATTAATAAAATGGATTTATTAAATTTAAAAAAATTTAAAAGTAAAAAAGAAGTGCTTGTTATGGAATCTTTAGAGGTAATATCAATGATACTTTTAAGAATTGCCCTTAAAACTGGAAATGTAGTTATTATATCTAGTTTATCATCAGCCTCAATTATTGTGGCAACATTCCTTGCAAATATAGTTTTTAAAGATAAAATATCCTATAAAAAATGGTTTATAATAATACTAATAGTTTTATCTTTAATAACTTTATCAATAATAAGTATTTAAACTTTAAAATAGAATAGATGTTTGATATAATGTTTTTGCATATGGAGGTTTTATGAATAAAAATGAAAATTTAGATAAAGATAAAATATTAAAATATGTAAATGAATTTGATTATAAAAATGGATTAGATTTAGTTAGAAATGTTAGATTAATTAAACATACTCGAAATGGCTATGAGCACACTTTTGAATTTAATGTTAACGATAGTAATTTATATTTTGGAAACACTGGTGTTCAAATAGATACTTTTAACGGAAGTATTAATGATCTTTATTGTTCATGTAGTTATTTTGGTATATTTAGAAAATGTAAACACATTGCTGCTTGTTTAATAAAATTATAATGATATTTTTAAGGTTGAAAAATTTAACTAGTGCTGATGTTGTAATTCATTTAGATTTATGGTGGAATCCTCAGGTGGAAAATCAAGCAACAGATAGAGCTCATCGAATAGGTCAAAAAAATACTGTTGAGGTAATTAAATTAATATGTAAAGGTACAATCGAGGAAAAAATATTGGAACTTCAAAATAAGAAAAAACTCTTAGCCGATGCCTTAATCGAAGGTGAAGACAGAGATAAGAACTTAATATCTAAGTTAAGTGCTGATGATATTAAAGATTTATTAAGTACAGATAATGAATAGGAGTAATATGATAGAAAAAACAATAAAAAAATTAATTGAATTAAAAAAAACAATAAGTACAATGGAATCTTGCAGTGGAGGGGCATTAGCAAATGCTATAACAAATATTCCTGATGCAAGTAAGATATTTAGTTTTGGAGCAGTTACATATTCAAATGAATATAAAATAAAAATGGGTGTTGATAAAAATATTATTGATACATATTCAGTTTATAGTATGCAAACTGCTAATGAAATGAGTAAAAAAATTTCTATGTTTACATCTTCGGATTTCGGAGTAGGTATAACAGGAAAACTTAATAAAAAAGATCCAAATAATCTTTATGGTAATGATAATAAAGCTTATATAAGTGTCTATGATAGAAAAAATGATACATTTTATAACAAAGAAGTAACAGTAAATTCCTTTGATAGAAAAGAAAATAAAGATTATGTTTTAAATGAGGTTTTTTCCCTAATATATGGGCTTTTATAATAAAAACAATTGTTACCATTTATTATGAGTTAAGTTAGATATTTAATATAAAATAAAAAAGTAATTAATTTTGATTAATTACTTTTTATTGTACTTATAAGTTTTGTTTTAGATAATTTTTCAAATAATAATGTTTTCTTTGTAAATATATATTTAAATGCAGATATAATAAAATATATAAAATCAATAATATATAGTATTCCTTTTAAAGTTGAATTAATGTTAATATTATAAATAATTATAAAACTAAAAATATAAAATAAACAAAATAATAACCTTCTTAAAAATGAATATATTAATGTATAATTATTATCATTATTAACAACACCAATATTTAAATATCTTTGTGCTATTGTACTTCCTTTTAAAAGAAAAGGTAATAAGAAGTAATAGATAATAAAGAAAGAAATTATTATTACATAATTATTGAATAAAATATATAAAATTAACTCTAATATTCCAAAAATAAATAAATCTAAACAAAAAGAAGTAACTTTTCTTAGATTAGACATCTTTTCTCCTTTTTTTAAAGCATTATTATCTATTTCCTCTCTAGTGGGTAATATTTTCATCAAAGGTTTAACTAAAAAATAACCTAGTAAACCACCTAAAGTATTAAGAATTAAATCATCAACATCAAATAATCTATAACCTCTTGGGTAAATAAAATATAAACCAGTTAACTGAGTAAGTTCAAAAAATAGTGATAGAAAAAATGAATAGATTATTATATCTAATTTGCTTTTCTTAAAGTAATATCTTAAATACATTCCAAATGGTACTGTTAAAAATATATTATAAAGTGGTACATAAAATGTTGAATGTTTAATTGCTTTTACATAGGTATGAACATTTGTAAATCTAAAAGGACTTTCTCTTATAAAATCTTTAATAAAGTTAAAGGGAATAAGTTGAGTTCTTGGCGATTTAAGCATTGCTACAACTTCGTATTTTGGAAGTGGTAAAATAATTAAAAAATAGGCACATAATAAATATAAAATAAATGTATAAATAATTATAACTTTCATCGATGATATAGAACCATATTTATGATAATTTATTAATATAAATGGAAAACTTATAAAAAATGCTAAAAATGGAAATGTTAATAATGCAATTTTAATTACCTCAATATAACTACTCATAATGCCTCCTTCAGTGTCCATTTAATTATAATGAATTTGCTTTTCTTTTTCAAGAAAAAACGATTAGTTTTTATCTAACCATTTAACATCTATATTTTCAAACTTATAATCATTAAGCCCTATAGTGGGATGAAGTCCATCTTCTTTATGAAAATCTGAACCAATCGAGCTTAATAGATTATTTTCATTTGCAAATTTTTGCCAAAGTTTTGATTCATTTACAACTTCATTATTTTTAGTAATATAAATGTAACCAGTCTCAATGCCATCAGCATTAATTTCTTTAGCAAGTTTTAAGATTGTTTCTTCATTAACATTATCTTCATAATGGTATGCAACTGGATGAGCAATAAAAACAAGACCTCCAGCGTTTTTAATAACTAGACTTACTTCTTTTGGAGAAATACTTTCCTTTTTCACGTAACAAGGACAATTTTCATTTAAAAGAGTTTCAATAAAAAGACCTTTATTTGGAATTTTGCCAAATATACTTAATAATAATTCTTTATTATTTTCGTTTTTAATAACATCTAAGGCAATATGTGCTTTTGTAACACTTTCTAATTCTTTTAACTTGTGAGTGTTAATTTCATAACCAAAATTTCTTAATTTATTTGCAACATTTTCTAAATAATCTATACGATTTTTTTGACTATTTTCAAGTAAATTATTTAACTTTTCATTATTTAAATCAATATTATAACCTAGAATATGAACTCCAAATCCTTGATATTTAGTACTTATTTCAACGCCAGGAATTAAAGTAATATTTTTTTCTTTTGCATAATCAAAAAGTTTTTTTGAGTAACCTTTGATAGAGTCGTGGTCGGTTATCGAAATAATTTGAACTTTATTTTTAACTGCTTCATCAATAATTTGAAACACAGATAAAACTCCATCTGAATAATTTGAGTGTATATGTAAATCTATTTTCATCTTTTATAGGCCTCAATTGGATCTAAAACATATTCTTCTTCTTTAAAATCTTTATACCAATTTTCATCTTTCTTTTGAATATTAACATTATATTTTTTTGTGTTTATTAAAATTATATCTAAACCTAATCTTTTTGCACTTTCTATGTCATTTGCACAAATTTCATCATAGCAATATATTGCAAATGGTTTAAGCATTGGTATTCTATCATCCATTTCTGTAGTTTTTTTCTCATTTACTTGTGATATAACAAGTTCATTATAATAAGGACTTTCAGTTACAAATTCATATGGCATCATTATTTTATTTATTTTAGGTGTTGTATCTTCACTATTTCTGTCATAATTACTATAGGAATCTTCAGTAAATGCATGAACAACTTGCTCACTTGAAAACCCATCATACGCTAAATTATATGTGTAGTTAGGCTTATTAAATGTATTAAGTTTATAACCACTGTCAATTGAAAATGAACCACCATCTTTTCTTGAATGTAATTTTACTTCACTAAGAATTTCTCCTTTAAGTGTTCCAACTGATTTAACAAGGGCATAGAAAGGAGTACCCTCAAGAGTATAAACATTAACACCATATTTATTTGATAATTCATTATTTTTATATTTACTAATATTATCTTTTTTTAAAATAACATTATTTATATTTTCATACATTTTATTTTTAGCGTTTCTTATGTCATCATAAAATTTTTCTACCATATTAATTTGTGATAATGTTTGATGAAGTTTTACTTTTTCACTACAAGAAAGATTATCAATATTAAGTATTTGCTCATATAACGTTAAGTTCTCTTTTGAAAGAGTGTTACCACCTGATTTTTCAAAACTTACAAGTTCATTAATATCTTTTTTTACATTAAGTGGATGATCTTTAAAATGATAATCAATAATTAAATTACCAAGTGTTTTATTACTTTCATTTTTTAAAAATTCTAATAATTCATTTTTATTATCACTTCTTAAACAAGAAATTACGTCAGCATTTAAATTTTGTAAAAATATACTTGATTCATTTTCAAAAATACTATAAATACTTTCTTTAATGGTGTCATACTCTAATTTATCAGTTTTAATTAAATAATCTAATATCATATAAAGTTTTTCATATTTTGGTAATAATTCATTATTTAAAGTATTTATATTATCATTCAATATCTCTTTTTTACTTTTTTCAATATTTGATAAATCATTATATTTACTAAAATTATTAATTATAAATCTTGTGTAATTTATATCATAGTTATCTGATATATTACTAATAAATTTTTTTTCTTCGAACATATAATGAGGAAATGATAATTCTTTTTTAGAATAACTATATAAATCTGCTGTGGATAAATTAGAAAATGATAGTTTATAATTTGTTTTATTAATTAATAGTTGAGCAGCTTTACCATTTAATAAAGAAAGACTTTTCCAAAAATTTTCTTTAGCTATTTCATTATGTTTTATTATGTAAAATTGTGCTTCGTTATTTAAACGTCTAAGTAAATTAATTTTATTTTCATTATTTACGTTATTATATATTTGGTTAGCTATACTACTATTTAAATAATAAAATTTTACTTTGGAAATATTAGTATTTTCTAACACTAAATTTGTAAAGTCTTTATTATCAAATAATTTATCAACATATTTTTTTCCTGAGGTTAAAATACTATTTAAAAAAATATCATAATTAGAATTATTTTTTAATATTTCTATACCATTACCATTTAAAAGATAAACAAGTATGTCACTATCTTCTTGAGAAAGAAAAACAAAGTCATATTTATAATCACAATTAATTAGTTTATTTTTAATTCTATCATCAGATAAAACTTTTTTTCTTTCATCAACACTTGAATTTAATAAATAATTTTTTAAATGTTCATAATTAAAATTTAATAAAATTTCTATGTCCATATTTATTTACTCCTATAACAATGATAACATAAATTAATAAAAAAATGTAAAAATCTTTATATCTTTACATTTTATCAATATCAATTAGTTCATAAGATGTACTTCCAAGACCAAGACTTTCAGCATATGGAAGAATATGTCTTCCATACCTTGAATCAATTCTTTCTTTAATTAATTTAGTTCCTTCTTCATTTGTGTTCCAAATCATATCTATGAAAGCTTGATCATTTGCCACTGGGTCAAGAGATGCTACAATTCCTAAATCATTTATTACTGGATCTCCTTGGTTTTTATCACAATCACAATCAACAGAAATATCATTCATAATAGTGATATAAACTATTTGCTTATTATTATCTTTAATATAATCATTTACCGCATTTGCGGCTTCAGCCATAGATTCTATAAAATCTTTTTGCTCATATTTCACGTTCCAAGCATCTGGCAGTTTTTCTGTTTGACCACAACTATGTATATAGGCTTTACCATTTCGTGAGGCAATACCAATTGACTGATTTTTTAGGTTTGCACCAAAACCACTCATTTTATGTCCTTTACCATGGGCAAGGTTAATAATTGTATCATAGTTTTCAAAATGAGAACCAATTATATCATATTTTAAATGGTTTCCTTTTTTTACGGGAATTCTTATTTCACCATCACTATCCATTATATCAATCTGTGCATATTCTGTAAATCCATGCTTTTCTGCGGTTTTTAAATGATCTATTGTAAATTCCCTTTTTCCTGAATAAGCAGTATTACATTCAATAATAGTTCCATTAACTATTTTTACAAATGGAGCAATAAGTTCTTTTTTTAAATATCCTTTTGCACCATCTTCACCGGTGGATACTTTAACACCAACTTTTCCTTTAAGGGTTACTCCTAAAGAGTTAAATATTTTAATAAGTGAATCACTACTTATTTCTTTAGTATAATAAACTTTTGATTTTTCCATAAACACCATCCTAAATATTTTTGATTTTCTCATGTTTTTTAAAATATTACAACCTTTAGGTAAAAGATTTGACTAAATATTATATTTAGAATATAATATTTTTTGTTTAAGGGGGATTTTGTGAAAAAAGATAAAAATAAAAAATCTAAAGAATATTTTAATTGCTGGGAATATAGTGATTCAAAATCAATAATTATGTCTAATCCATTATTAGCTGCAGAAAAATTTAAACTATATATTGAAAAATATCCCAAAGATTATTTTTCTTATGTTTCTTATGCAAATATTTTATTAACTTTAGGAAATATAAAGGAAGCAGAAAATGTAATAAAATTAGGTAGTAACCTTGCAAATGAAAATATTAATTTTAAAAACTCAAATAAATATAGAGATTTTTTAGAAAGTTTAAATTATGTATTATTAAGACTTTTGGCATATAATGAAAATTATACTAAATTATATGAATATTGCATTAATAATCCTGAAAAAATTAGAAAAAATGACCTTTCTTCAGAATTATTTTTTTCTAAAATAAAGTGTGGTTTAATCAATGAAAATGAGATTAGTAAATTATCATACAAAGCTAGTCAATTATTTAATTATGATGAAAAATTATTTTTAGAACATGAAAAAAAACATTTAAAAAGTGAAGATTCTTCATATGATACAAATATAAGTTCAGTATTTAATATTGATTTTCCTTTTGAAAAAGTTTTAAAGGAAATAAAAAGAAATATTAATTTAGATAATAAATATTTTTATGGTTTTTTCGAAGATAAATATTTTTTTAGATATGATGGATGTGGAGAAGCATTTCATAAAAATGCAGATTATTTTGAGGTTATAACAATTCATAATACTAATAATATATTAACTATTTATCCTTCATTAGATGGAAAATTTCATAATAATATTGATTTAAATTATATATTGCTTGAGGATGTTCCTACAAGAAAATTAAGTCAAATAGATAAATTTAATATGAGGTATAAAAAATGAAATTTATAAATTGTTATAATAAGTTAGAAATTGATAGAATTAATGAATTAATGAAAACAAATCCAATGCTTGCAAAGTTTGAAATAGAAAAGTATTTAACAAAATTTCCAAACTATTATTGGGGATATGTTATGCAAGCAAATATTTTGATTATTTTGGGAGAAATTCAAAAAGCAAATGAAGTTTTAAATTTTTTAGAGGAAAAAATTAATATAAAAAAAGATTTAAAAAAAGATGTTCGTAAATTATATATTCGTAAAATAACTAATTTACGTTTAAGAATATTAGCGTATAATCAAAATTATGAAACTTTATATGATTTTTTATCAAATAATAAAGATTTTATTATGGAGGAAAAACTATCCAGTGAATGGTTTTATATTAGAATACTTACCGGTAATTTAAATGGTGAATTAATACCAGGATATTTAGCAAATCAAATTGCAAACTATAATGAAAACTATTTTAGAAATCATATTCAAAAGCATTTTGTTTTAAAAACTCAAGATAATTCTGTATTTAGTGAAAATTTTCCTTTAGAAAAAGTTTTAGAGATTTTACCAAATTACTTAAAAACACCGGGATTATTTTATGATTATGTTACAGATAAATACATTTTTAGATTGGATGGTGTAGGATCTGCAGGTGGAACAGATACAGATTTATTCGAGGTAATTACTATTCACGGAACAGATCATATTATTAATATGTATCCAACTTTAGAGGGTACATATACAAATAGCATTGATTTAAACTATATGGTTAATAAGAATTATTCAAGAAAACTAAGTCAAATAGATAAATTTAATCAAAGATATAAAAAAAAGTAGTGTTTACTACTTAATCACAATCAGCAGTACATGCTGATTTTTCATTTACTTCATTAATCATTTTAGTTATTTTTTCTTTCATTGGTTTAAGATCTGCACTTTGCCAAAATTCTTCGGCAGAATCATATTTTTTATTATCCCAATATCTTGTGTCATCAAACTCTAAAATTTTGCCATTTTTTACCGCTATTAAACTTGGAGCATATATTCTTTCGTTGCCTTCATCATCATATCTTAAAAATCCTTTTAAAAGTTTAACCATTTCTTGATATTCTTCAGTATTATTTTTTCTATCTTCATAAATGTTGAAATAATAAATTTTTTCTAAACCTTCTTTTTTAGCAACTTCATTAATGATTGGAACATAACCTCTACACCAAGGACATTTTGGAAAACCTAAAAATACAAGCCCAGTACCATTTTTTAATATTTTATTAATTTCCTCAATAGTTCTATAAGTAAAAACATTATCTTTAGTAGTTTTATATTCCTCCGCAAATTTAATTTTTTCTTCGTCAATATTTTTATTAATTTTATTCTTTTTAAATACTAAAAATAAAACCAATAGTGTAATTAGTAATATAAATACTATACTTGATATTAAAATTATTTTTTTGTTTTTCATTTATTCCACCTACAAAATAATTTTAATATATTTTTATTTGATTAACAATATTTTTTTAGTTGAGATAACTAAACTGTTAGTTGAATTGTATAAAAAAAGTAATTTCTGTGATAAGATAGTAGTGTACGGAGGTTTTTATGAATTACAATGTTGAAACTAATTATAAAATAGATAGTTCACTTTTTAAAAACAAACAATTAATTAATGCAATGAAAAAATTAAATAATCTTTTTTTAAAGGAAACTTATAAGGGTAATAAGGTAAGCTATTATTATGAAGATTTAAATGGTAATGTAATTTCCTACAACAAAGATATATGCTTTTATGCTGCAAGTGCAATAAAAATTTTGGTTTGTTTATATATAATGGAGAAAGCAAGAAGTAAGAAGATTGATTTAAACACAAAATTGTTAGTAAAAATGGATGAATTAAAACCTGATACTGGTATCATAAAAAATCAAAAAAATAATCAAGAATATTCAGTAAAAGAGCTAATAAAATATACGCTAGTGGAAAGTGATAATACGGCTTATTTAAAACTTGTAAATTATGTTGGTAAAGAAACATTAAAAGAGTATGGACAATCTTTAGGGGCAAAATTTACTATGATTGGCAAAGAAACTGATTCATTTGGCATAATAAATTGTAGTGATATGATTATATACTGGAAAAATGTAAAGAAATTCATAGATAGAAATGATGATTACGGTAATTTATTAAAAAAATATTTATCAAATCCAACATATAAAATAGTTGAAAATGATGGAGTATTAAAGTATAATTATGTTAGAAAATATGGTTCGTATGATATTGCATATCACGAAGCAGGTTATGTTGAAACAAGTAAACCTTATTTTATGATTATTTTAACACAATTAAATAAAGAAAGTTATAAGAAAAAATTTGTTAATGATACAAGTAAATTATTATTAAATATAAATAAGATATTAAATGAAAGAGAGGACTAATGGAAAAGAAGAAACTATTATTAACTGGAACTATTATTTTAATTATACTTTTACTAATGATTTTTATTTCAATAAAAAATAAGAAAAAATATGATTTTGAGAACAATCAAGTTACAAATAATACTCAAAATGAGATACCACCAAAAGACGATAACTTTGGTAAAAATGATACATTTAATATTTCAACTGAATCGGGTAGTGTAGATGTTCTTGGCTATATAACAATTGAAAAAATAGAAAATTTTGATAATGAAGAAACTTTTAATTATGTTTTTTTTAATATTGTTGATACAAAAAGTAATGATTTTAAAACCTTTTTAGAAGGTTTATCAGGTAATACTTTTGGTGGCAATAATAAAATAGGTTTAGGATGTATAGATAATGAAAAAATCTATTATTTTAACTCTTCGGATGGAAAAGAATTAGAAAGTTATGAGATTGGTGAAACATCTTCGAAAAAAATATTAGATTCCAAAGAAGAAAATCCGATTAAGCTAAGATTAACTAGACTTGAATATAATGGTGGTACTTCTGCACCAATTTGCTATAGTCATATTACTAATGTTGAAGTAATAAGCGAGTGAAAATGATAAGATTAATATATGAAATGCTTAAAGGAATTAATAAAAATATTGATAAAAATGAGCAATTAAAAGAAAAAGATCGTAAAAATGCACTTGAGGAAGAAATGGATATGTATGGACTTGATGATGATGAGAAAGAACTTGTAAGAAAAGGCGAGTATGATCCACGGGATTTTGACCCAGATAATCCCACTGATGAAGATGACTATTATAAAGATGATTTAGATTATGATGATGACGATGATGAATATTAAATCATCTTTTTATTTGTAATTCTAGCTATTTCATTATATAATTTTTTTAAGGTGGTAAGTATGATATATAGAATGAAACTTCAAAATGAACCTTTTAAACAAATTAAAAAAGGAACTAAAGAAATAGAAATCAGATTAAATGATGAGAAAAGAAAATTTTTTGAAATAAATAATCATATAGAATTTATAAATATTACTACTTTAGAAATAATGTTTGTTAAAATTACCAATTTATACCATTTTAAAAATTTTGAAGATTTATTTAATTATTTTGATAATTCAACTTTAGGTTGTGGTAGTTACGAAGAAATGTATAAATATTATTTAAGGGAAGAAGAAAAAAAATATGGTGTTTTAGGTATTGAGATTAAAGTGCTTCCGAATGTTAATCAAGTTATCCATAATGAAGATAATTTAACATTGAATGATGCAAATCGAGTTACTCGAAGAGCAAAACTTATTGTAGAAAATAATAATGATGAAATTTTAATATGTCATATGGGTGTAAAATATTTTTTAATTGGAGGACATATTGATAACGATGAAAGTGATGAACAATGTTTAACTAGGGAAGTAGCTGAAGAATCTGGAGTTACATTAAATTTTTCTAACATTTTACCAATAGCATCGTCAAATTATATAAATAAAGATTATCCAAAAAATGGTGATATTACCTATACAAATACAAATTATTATGCTATTAAATATGATTTAGTACCAAATATTGAAATGCAAAATCTAACAGAGGAAGAAATAAAAGAAAATTTTAAATTAATGTATATTCCTAAAAATGAAGTAATTAACTTTTTAGAAAATACTAAGAAAATAAATGCTACACTTAGTGATACAATAATGGCAATAAAAGTGTATTTAAATCTTCAAAAATAAAAATTATCATGCTATAATTACTATGGGAGTAGTTATGAAAAAGATGAGTTTAACATATAGTGAATATTTAGATAGTTTATCAAAAGAGGAAATTGAAAGAATTTTAAATTTCTTTAATATTAAATATAGAAAAAATAGTAAGAAAGAAAACTTAATTAAAATTCTTGTAAATAGTGCAGAAGATATTACTAAATATTCATTTAATTTATTTCAAAGTGATGAGTTAACTAATTTAAAATTAGTGTTAAAAAGTAATGGACATATTAAACCTAGAACAAATTATTTACTTTTATATTTTCTTAATAATTTAAATAAAAAAGGTATGGTAAAAAAAGTTGATGAAGATGAGTTTTATATGCCTAAAGATATTCAAAAGTATTTTAAATCTTATTTAAAGGATAAAGATTCTTTAAAGATAATTAAATCTAATACAAAGGAATATAATTTAATTATGGGACTTTTAAACACTTATGGAGTACTTTCTTATGACAAGTTTTATGAAATGTTTAATAATATTATTTCTTGCGATAAAGAATACCTATTTGATAGACTTACAATTTTAAATAATTTTTATGGAGAATTTGAACTTTACTTTTCTAAAAAAGAAAAGTATGTTTGCAATAAAGCAATTCTTAAAGAGAAAGGTATTCAGTTAAAAGATATTAAAAAATATGTTAATAAAAAATCTGATTATAAAACATTTAGTTCAAAAGAACTAACTAGTATGTTCAGTTATAAATATATGAGTAAATTTAAATCATTCAAAAAGATGCTATCATTTGTAAAAAAGAATTATTATTTAGATGAAAAAGATATAAGAGTTTTTTACAAATATGTAATTATTCCATATTTAAATGATGTTCAAATTGATAATCCTACTAAAGAAGATAATTTATCAAAAAATATTGATAAGTATTTTGAATATAAAAATGAAAAACATAAAAATAAATTTATGGATTTAGTAAAAGGGATTATTAATGAAGCACCAATGTGGAAATATAATGGTTATAGTGAAATTGAAAAGGAAAAAGGTATAGTATGAAACAAATAAAAAATTTACCACTTTATTTAAGTATATTTGTAATAGTAATATTTTCAGTCTTTTACTTTGTATCTGTTAACAAATATAGTTATGCATTTTCTTATGATGAAGTAAAAGAGGCATCTATTCATCAAGAAAGACTTATTAAAAAATGTGCAGAAATATATGCTGACAGTAATAAAAATTTATTTGATGGTAAGGAAACAATTTATATAACAATTGATGATTTAGTACAAAAAAAATTATTACCTTCAGAAAATGGAAAAATATATGAAGCAGGTAGTTCTGTAAAAGAAATTAATGATAAGAAAATAAGAATAACTTTAAGTGATGGAAAGTATAATATCAAGATATTAAATGATTAAGTGTAAACTAAGTGTCAAAAAATAACAAAATTGTTGCACTAAGTATTAAAAATTGGGTAATATATTATTGTAAGGAGCTGATTAAATATGATTTATCCATCAATAGACAAATTACTTAATATAGTTGATTCAAAATATATGCTAGTACACGTTGCCGCTAAAAGGTCTAAACAAATGCTAGAATATTATCATTATCAATTAGATAAAAAGGAGTATGTAAATAAGAAACCTTTAGGCCGTGCCCTTGAAGAAATTGAAAAAGGTATGGTACACGTAATAAAAAAATAAAAAAAAGTCTTGATTATCTAAATAATCTATGGTAAGATAATTAAGTCTTATGGGGGATTAGCTCAGCTGGCTAGAGCACCTGCCCTGCACGCAGGGGGTCGCGGGTTCGAATCCCACATCCTCCACCAAGTAGACATTTTAGTCCGTAAATACGGGCTTTTTTTGTGCCAGTGGAGCATTTTTTTCATAAAATATCTATATTAAATATTTATTGATTTAAAATAATTGTATTATTAATTATTTTTTGGTAAAATTATTATTGAAAGTAGATGATTATATGAGAAATTCACTTGTTATTAAACTTTTAATTATATTTGCCTCTTGTATTGGAGCCATAATACTTGCTTCTTATGTAGTAAAAATTGCTAGAGAAAGTAATTCATTAACCTATGATTTAGGAGAATCCTCAAATAGTTATAGTGATATATTTTTAACAAGTTTTAGTGAATATGAAAGTCTTGCAAATGATTTGGGTATAAAAAAAGATTTAACTGCAAACAATTTTGTAACAAATTACTATCTTGCATCATTTCAAGATTATGATAAATGCAGTGAGGAACGTTATAAGTTAGTAAATAAGGTAACATTAAATGATAATGAACTTAATATTAATTTTAAGGTATATAACAAATGTGGATGGTGTAAGAAACATTCAGTATTGTATCTAATTGAATTACCTAAGTTCAATGGCGATAACCCAAAAATTAACTATACATACGATTTTGAAAATGATATAGATTGTGGAAATGTTTAAAAACACTTGTTTATTAATAAATAAAGTGCTAATATAATTATGTAAATCGATGAGAAAAGACATGATTATTATTTAAACTTTTATAGAGAGTCAGTGTTTGGTGTAAACTGATAAAGAGAATAATAATTACTACTTTTTAAGAGGATTAATAAATCCCGGTTAATAGCCGTTATATATAATTAAGTTAAATAAAGGATGGTACCGTTAGAAATAACTCCTTGTGGTGCTGTCTTTTTTTTATATAAAGAAAGGAATTGGTATGAAATCAGAATTAACAAATGAAATGATTAATAGTATTGAGGTTTTAGAAAATTTAAAAGATAGGTTTGAAACCTCAGCAATAGATTATGTAATTAACTCTATTAAAGAGGCAATTAAATCTATGGGTGAAAGAGCAAATTACGTAAATGATAGTTATTTATATAATTTAAATCGGACCCGAATTGTACTTAGAATATTAATTGATGTTAATAGTTTTAATAAAAATGACGAAGAGTTTAATCGTAATTTTAATGAAGTAATTGAAATATTAAATAATGAAATTGAAAAGGAGAAGGAAAATGAAAAAAATATTAGAAGATGAAAGATTATCAAAATTAAATCATAGTTGTGCACACTTAATGGCACAAGCAATTAAACATTTATATCCAAATGCTATGTTTTGGGTAGGACCAGTTATTGAAGAAGGTTTTTATTATGATGTTGATTTAGGAGATGTTACTTTAACTGAGGAAGATCTTCCTAAAATTGAAAAAGAAATGAAAAAAATAGCTAAAGATGGAAAAAGGATAGTTAGACATGAGATTTCTAAAGAAGAAGCACTTGAAATGTTTGGAAAAGATCCATACAAAGTTGATCTTATTAATCGTTTTCCAGATGGAACAGTAATTTCATGTTATTCACAAGGTGATTTTACAGACCTTTGTCGTGGACCACATGTTGATACTGTTAAAGAATTAAAATATTTTAAATTATTAAAATTTTCCGGAGCATATTGGAAAGGCGATGCTAAAAACAAAATGCTTCAGAGAATATATGGCGTTTGTTTTGATACTGAAGAAGACCTTAATGAATATATGCAACTTTTAGAGGAAGCAAAAGAAAGAGACCATAGAAAAATTGGAAAAGATTTAGGAATATTTATGTTTTCTGACCTTGTTGGTAAAGGTCTTCCTATGTGGCTTCCAAATGGCTTTATTTTAAGAAGGACTTTAGCTGATTACATAATGGATAAAGAGTTGAAACTTGGTTATAAACATGTTATGACTCCATCTCTAGGTAATGTTGATTTATATAAAACTTCCGGACATTGGGATCATTATAAAGAAGATATGTTTCCTGCCATGGAACTTGAAAATGAAAGTTATGTTTTAAGGCCAATGAATTGTCCACATCATATGATGATATATAAAAATTTCTTACATTCATATAAAGATTTACCTATAAGAATTGCTGAAATAGCTAATGACTTTAGATATGAATCTTCGGGAGCTTGCTGTGGTATCGAAAGAACAAGAGCATTTACACAAAATGATTCTCATATTTTCTGTACTCCAGAGGAAATTAAAAGTGAAATTAAGGGTGTTATTGCATTAATATTAGATGTATATAAAGATTTTGGTTTTAATAATTATGAATTTAGACTTTCACTAAGAGATTCTGAAAATACTGAAAAATATTTTGGCAATGATGAACTATGGGAGAAAAGTGAAAAAGCTTTACGTGAAGTGTTAACTGAACTTAATGTTCCATTTTATGAGGCTTTAGGTGAAGCAGCATTCTATGGACCAAAGATTGATGTACAAGTGAAGAGTGCTATTGGACACGATGTTACACTATCAACTGTACAGGTTGACTATCAATTGCCTGAAAGATTTGAACTTGAATATGTAAATGATAAAGGTGAAAAAGAAAGACCAATTGTTATTCATCGTGCTATTTTAGGGTCATTAGACCGCTTTACAGCATTTTTACTCGAAGAGTGTAAAGGATATTTACCTTTATGGCTTGCTCCAAATCAAATTAACATAATACCCGTTAATAATGAATATCATTTAGAATATGCAAAAGAAATTTATGAACTATTATCTAATGAAGGATTTAAAGTACTTCTTGATGATAGAAATGAAAAACTTGGTTATAAAATAAGAGAGAGTATTATGAAAAAGTATCCTTATACATTAATTTTAGGACAAAAAGAAGTTGATAATAAAAATATTAGTTTTAGACGTAGTCAAAGTGAAGAAACAATTACACTTTCAAAAGAAGAATTCATTAAAATGTTGCATGATGAAATAGCTTGTAAAGGTATCAAATGAAAAATATTGCAATAATTACTGGTGCATCATCAGGAATAGGTAAAGAGTTTTTATTAAATATGCCAAAGAATATTGAAGTTGATGAAATATGGGCGATTGCTAGAGAAAAAAATCTTCTTGAGAATTTAAAGGTGGAAACTAAGTTAAACATTAGAACATTTTCTATTGATTTAGAAAAAGAAACTAGTTTAATGAAAATTAAAGATTTGCTTGAGGAGGAAAAACCTAATATAAAATTATTAATTAATGCTGCAGGATTTGGTAAATTTGAAAAAAGTACAAATATTTCTTTAGAAGATTCTATAGGAATGATTAAAGTAAATGATATTGCACTTACTTCTTTGTGTTTAATGGCAATACCTTATATGAAGAAAAACTCAAATATAATAAATATTGTTTCAGTAGCGGCTTTTCAACCAGTACCTTATATTAATGTTTATGCAGCAAGTAAAGCATATGTATTATCATTTTCAAGAAGTTTAGGAAAGGAATTATCAAAAGAGGGAATACATGTTTTAACTGTTTGCCCATTTTGGACTAAAACTAAGTTTTTTGATAGAGCAGTAGAAAAGAATAAAGTTATTAAAAAATATGTTGTTATGTATGAACCAACAGATGTTGTAAGAAAAGCATATAATGATATGCAAAAGAAAAAAAGTGTTAGTGTTTATGGTTTTATAGCAAATGTTCAAAGAGTATTATGCAAATTACTTCCGCATAATTTTGTAATGAGTATTTGGTGTAAACAGCAAAAATTAAAGTAGAGAAGGAGTAAATATGGTTTTATTAATTATTTTAGCAATAGTTTTGATTGTTATTTTAGGATCATTAAAACAAATTAATGAATATGAAAGAGGAGTTAAATTTACAGCAGGTAAGTTTACTAAAATTATGTTACCGGGATGGAGGATTGTTTTACCAATTTTTCAAAGTTATAAAAAGGTAGATATAAGAACGAAAGTTGATGATGTTCCAGAACAAGAGGCAATTACTAAAGATAATGTTTCTGTAAAAATAAATGCAGTTATATATTATAAAGTATTTGATGCTTCGCTTGCTGTTTTACAAGTAGAGGATTTTTACTACGCAACTGCTCAACTTGCTCAAACTACAATGCGTAATATTGTTGGTAGTGTAACATTAGATGAACTATTATGTGAAAGAGAGAAGGTATCATCACAAATTAAGGAAATAATCGATAAAGAAACTGATCCTTGGGGAATAAAGGTTGAAAATGTTGAACTTAAAGATATTTCACTTACTGATGAGATGAAAAGGGTTATTGCAAGAGCAGCCGAAGCCGAAAGAGAAAAACAAGCGGTTATAACAAAATCTATTGGTGAAAAAGAAGCAGCAGAGAACTTAGCTGATGCTGCAAGAAAATTAGCAGAGAGTCCTGGGGCACTTCATTTGAGAACATTAGAAACAATAAATGATGTATCTTCGGATCAATCTAATACAATTTTCTTTCCAATTCCAATGGATGTTTTGGAAGCAGTAAAAGGATATTCTGAAAAATTAAAAAAAGAAAATAAAAAATAATTAGCAATGCTAGTTATTTTTTTTATGTTCATACATATATTAAAGGGAGGACACAATTAACTTTTTTTACATTGATTTGACGGGCTTTACAACAAAAAATGAATTTTTTTCAAAAAAAGTGCAAAAAAGCGTTGACAATGAAAA
>ULML01047157.1_pt1 | contig 104997 bp, 140 predicted proteins | sample 1951651 | NCBI WGS metagenome assembly ULML01 (sample SAMEA4835549, study PRJEB28245) | human gut metagenome | biome: gut microbiome; material: fecal sample | place: Denmark | collected 2008
CAACAATCCAGAATTACTAGGAGGAGAATATTATGGTTAATTATTATTTGAATTTAACAAATGGAATTGAATTTTTAGACAGACCAGATTTTAATATAAAAGAATACAAATTTGTTAGAATACAATCTACTGCTTGTGAAAAACATTTATGGGATAAAATACTAATGGATTTAGATTATAATTTTCTTTTAGATTTAGCTTTAGGTAATGAAGTAATTGTATGTGATACAAGTCAAAGAAAAATAATTAGTAGAGCCTTATACCAAGGATTAGAGTTTATTAGATTTGTTTTAAATAAATATTGGCTAGATAGAGATATTGTTCCTTATGTTAGAAATATGAATTGCTCTGAATATTTTCAAAAAGAATATAAAAAATTAGATAATAAAACTTTTAAAAAATTAAAATATCTTAAAAAATTTTTAAATACTGATAAAATAAACCTTACTTGTATTAGTTTTAATACCAATCATGACGGAGATTATAATTATTATAAAAATATTTTAATAAAAAATAATAAAAATTTTAATAATAGTATTGACAAATAATAAAAATAGTAGTATAATAATCACAGTTAAAGAGATGGAGGTATATAATATGAAAAAAGAAATTAGTTATAATTTTATGCAAAGACCAAAAAAAGATTTGAGAAATCCAGATGTTTTAATTGAGATTATTGAAGATTTAGAAGAACAAATTAAAAGATTAAATAAAGAGCAGCAAGATACAATTCATATTAATGTTTTGTATAGAGGTCGTCATTATTCTGTAGATACTCAAATAAAATGGGATTTTAAAAATGGGGATTATGCTTATATTGCAGATGATAGTAAAGACCCAACAAAAGTAAAAATAATGGGACATAAAATATTAAATTCAGCAGGTAATACTGATTTTATTTTAACAGAAACAATATATAATCCTAATACAAAAGAAACAGAAGAGAGATGTGGTGAATCATTATATAAAACTAAGAAGCAAGCAATAGAAGCTTATTATAATTATCATTATGGTCAATTATATCAACAAAGTCCAGCATATAAAAAGTATAAAAAGGAAAGTGAGGTTAAATAATATGGAAGAGAATTTAGAAAAGATAGAATTTACTCAACATGTTTTAGAAAGATATGTAGAAAGGACTATGAATAAAACAGGGAATGAAATCAAACAATTTTTAGTTCAAAACGAGGAACAAGTTAAAGAGCAAATTTTAAAATTATATCAATATTCAGAACCATTTTGGTATGGAAAAAATAAAGACCATAATTATACTTACTTTAGAATAAATAAAAATGGTTGGTTAATAATTGTAGATAGAAATAAAACTAAACTAATTACTTTATATAAAATTGATTTAGGGCTTGGAGAAGAATTTAACAAACAATATATTTCTGAAATGAAAAAATTAGTTGAGAATATTACTATAGAAATAGAAGAGGAAAAAAATCAATGGGCAGAAAAAAATGAGAAAAACAATAAAACTATCGAAGAAATGAAAGCTCAAAATAATTTATTGCAAGCACAAATAAAAGCAAACAATGATACTATTGATATATTAGAAAAGACTAAAGACAATGAACTTGAAAAGATAGATATTAAAGAAAGAGAATTAAAGGCGAAGATAGAAAAATTTGTCGGAGCCAAAATATTTTAGGAGGTATATTGTTATGATAAGAAAAGAAAATTTTATATTAGGAGATAATATTTCTACAAGAATTTATAGTTATGATGACCAAGGCACAGAATATTCCAGAGAAATTAAAGGAAAAATATGTCAAATTACAAATGATTTTGTAGTGATTGATAATGGAAAATATAAAGAAAGTTTTAAATATTCTGAATTTGAAAAATGTACGCCAGGAAATATAGAAAATGAACCATATGATTTATCTTTAGAAACATATAAAGAAGATATTATACGAAATTGTATAGATGATATTACTAAAAAAGGTAATGGATTTGTTTTTACAAAAGAAGAAGCAGACAAAGTGGTTGAATATATTGAAACTATTAATGTTGAGAATAATAAATATATTGTAAATCAAAAAGATGGAATATATGAAGTTTCAAAAATATAAAAAAATTTTATAAAATACTTGACTTTCAATTTAATTTTTGGTATAATAGTATATGAAGTTAATAAAGAAAGGATAAATATAATGATTTATTTAATGAGTGATACACACTTTTGCCAAAAAAGTATTATACCTTATTGTAAAAGACCATTTAGTTCTATTGATGAAATGAATGAAAAGATTATAGAAAATTGGAATTCAATTGTTACAAATAAAGATACTGTATATTTTTTAGGAGATTTTTCATTTGGTACACCTAATAAAACTAGGGATATTTGCAATAGATTGAATGGATATAAAATAATAATTCGTGGAAATCATGACCGAGATACTGATGTAGAATATTTTAAAGAAATAGGATTTTCTCAAGTATTCGACACACCTCAAAGATTATATTATACTGACCAATATTCGGATATGAAATATGTAATCTTATCTCATGAGCCACAATATATTAATGATAATGAATTCAATATACACGGACATATACATGATAGTTCATTAAGTTCAGAGTACCCAGACATGAACCAAGATAATCATTTATGTGTTTGTGTAGAAAGAATTAATTATACACCTATCTTATTTGATAATATTCAAGAAGATTATTTAGAAGATTTTTTTAATAGAAAGGAAGATTAAAATGTTATTAAGTAAATTTACAGGAAAAACAATGGTTTTTAAAAACGAAAATGGATTTTACAGAACAACAATTTCTGCAAAAAATAGAGAAGGAGAATATGTGAATAAAGGAATAAATATTGCTTTTAAAAAAGGAGTAGATATACCTAATAAAACAGTTATAGATGTTAAAAATGGTTGGCTTACTTTTGATGAATATGTAAGTAAACAAGATAACCAAAAGAAAACTTCTGATTTTAAAATATTTGTTTCAGAATATGAAGTAGAAGGCGGTCAAACTACAGCATCAAAAGCAGCTGAAACTCCTGCTATAAGCCCAGAAGATGATTTGCCCTTCTAAGAAACTCAACTAATTCTAGGTATTTGTCTGGGCATTTACCTAGAATATAAAGGAGAAAATTATGAATGATATTGAATATATAGAAATTATGACAACTAATTATGCTAGATATAAAATTTTTAGTGATAATATATTAGAGTTTAATTGTAATATAAGTGAAAAACCAGTAGATTGTTCAACATTTTCAGATTTTGGAGAGCTAGATATTATGTTAGTAGATAATTTATTATTAGTTATTGATAATACTGATAAGATTGAATGTTTTGAAGAAGAATTTGATGTTGAAGATTTTTATGTTTGTGGAATTAATATTTGGTATAAAAATGGTGAAAATAAAAATGCATATGTTAATTTAACAACTGAAGATTATAATGAAAATCAATTAAATTATGTCGCAAATGGTAGATTATATATAACTATTGATGAAGAAATTTAAAAAATATTAAAAATTTTTAAAAAAAGTATTGACTTCTTAATTTATCTATGCTATAATATAGATAATGAAGGGAGAGATAAAAATGAAAGAATTAGAATTATTTTTAAATACTTATATGGCAAAAAGTACAAGAGGTAAATATGAAGATGATATAAAATCTTTTTTGAATTATAATAATATAGAAAATATAGAACAACTAAAAGAAATAGATGCAGATGATTGTTTTGCTTGGAGAAATTATTTACTTGAAAGTAATACTCCAAATACAATTAAAGCTAAATTAAGTTCAGTAAGTTCTTTTTACAACTATTTAATGAGTAATCCTAAATATGGGGTTATAATGAACCCAATAGCAGCTGGAGAATTAAGAAAAAAGACAAAAGGTAAAACAAATCCAGAAAATACAACATGGCTTGATAAACAAGAGGCAACTAACTTTATGAAATGTTGTAAAAATGCTAGAGAAACTGCAATGTGTGCAGTATTATGTAATAATGGCTTACGTGTTAGTGAATTAATAGGATTAGAGTTAGAAAGTTATGAAAAATTTAAGAATGAAAGAGGAGAAGATTGTGCTCATATTACTATTAGAAGAAAAGGTGGTAAATTGCAAGTAATTCAATTTAATTCTTATGTTACTGAAAAAATAGATAAATATCTTTTGACTAGAAAAGAAACAGATTGCCCAAAATTATTTGTTTCAAATGCTGGAACTCCAATGACTACAGTGAGTATAGATAGAACAATTAAAAAGATAGCAAAAAGAGCTGGTATAACAAAGAAAATATCTGCTCATAGTTTGAGAAGAACAGCTGCAACAAACATGTATAGAGCAGGATTTCAAGTAAAAGAAATACAAAATGTTTTAGGGCATCAAAGTTTAGGAACAACAGATATTTATTTAAAAGGATTGGAAGATTGTGCTAATAATGTTTTCCAAAATTTTGTAATAAAAGGAGAATAATAATGAATAAATTAAAATATTTACTTTTATCTCTTATGATTATAATAGGGATTTATACAACATTTTCATTAATTAATAAAAACAAACAAACACAAGTGTTTCAAATTAGTTTGCCTTTAACTCAAATAAGTATGGAAAATATTAATACTCAAAATATTCCTATACCATTAGACATAAAAGAAAGAATGATAGCTGAACAAAAAGCAAAAATAGAAGAAGAAAATAAAATTCAAGAATTAAAAAGGCAAGAAGAAATTAAAAAACAAGAACAAATTAAATTAGCTAAAGCTAAAGAGCAACAAGAAAAAAGGAAAGTAGCAAAAGTTATAAATAATACTACCTCAAGAGGAGATGTAGAAAGTAGAAAAGATAATAACGGATATGTAAAATTTACTGCCACTGCTTATTGTGGTTGTATCAAATGTTGTGGTAAATCTACAGGTAAAACTGCTTCTGGAACAATAGCAACTGCTGGTAGAACAGTAGCAATGTCTAGCTCATATTCTTTTGGAACTAAAATAGAAATTCAAGGAATGGGAACTTATATTGTAGAAGACAGAGGTGGAGCTATAAAAGGAAATAGAATAGATATTTTCTTTTCTAATCATCAAAAAGCTTTGGATTTTGGAAGAAAAACAGTATATTTAAAAGTGTTGTAGGAGGAATAAAATTATGAATGAAGCAGACGAACTTAAAATGATAGAAGACTTAATAGTATTTTTATTAGATAATGGATATTCAGACCCTGGAAATGATATAACTTTTTTATTAAGCGAAAATAATAAGGATGAAGTTATAAAAATATTTGGAGATAACAATGAATATGTAAACTCTTGTATAAAATTATATACAATGTCTGTTGTAATGTTTAGTATATCTTCTGCATTATATGAAATATATAAAGACAAAGAAACAGTAGAAGAAAAAGTAAAATATATTACGGATAGATTAGTTGATATAGCTTCTAATAGAAATGGAGAATAATTTATATGAATGATAAAAATTTATATTATAAAAATAAATATGGAGAAATTCAATATAATTCTTCTTGTGAAAGTTGCCCTTATGATTGTAAACAAAGCTTTAGAAGTACAATTGTAGATTGTAAAATGTTTAAAGAATTAAGGAAGAAAAAGAAGGTGAAAAAATAATGTTGAATTTTGATTATGCAGCAACTGCTCCTATAGATACAAAAGCTTTAAAACAAACATTAGACAGAATAGATGAGGGGTTATTTGGAAATCCATCTAGCAATCATATACTAGGAATAAAAGCAAAACAGTTATTAGAAGAAGCTAGGGTAAGAGTTGCAACGTGCTTAAATTGTGACCCAGATAATATCTATTTTACAAGTGGTGGTTCTGAAAGTGATAACTGGGCATTAAAAGGTTTTATGACTCAATGTCCAAAAGAGTTTGAATTAATAACTAGCACTATAGAACACCCCGCTATATTAAATACTTGTAAAGAATTAGATAGATTAGGGTATAATATAAAATATGTCAAACCAAATTCTAAAGGATATATAGAACCTAAAGAAGTAGAAAAACTTATTACAGATAAAACAATTATGATTAGTATAATGGCTGTTAATAATGAAATAGGAACTATAGAACCAATAAATGAAATAGCTGAAATAGCACACAAATATAATATTATTTTTCATAGTGATATGGTTCAAGGTGTAGGATTATATGACATAGATTTATCTAATATTAATATGGCTTCATTCTCAGGTCATAAATTTGGTTCAATAAAAGGAACTGGAATATTATATTGTAAAGGTACTCCTATAATTCCCTTAATCCATGGTGGTGGTCAAGAAGATGGGTTGAGGTCTGGAACAGAAAATGTATTTGGAGCGTTAAATATGTCTTATGCATTAAAGCATACCTTAAATAAATGGACACCAGAATATATAAATAGTGTTAGGAAATATTTGGAAAATATAAAAAATAAATTATATGAGAGTTTTCATGATAAAGTTTATCTTGTTTCAAATGACTTAAGTGTTCCAAATTGTTTAAGCATAGGGTTTAAGAATATTGACAGTAAAACTTTACAGTTAATAATGTCTCAGAAAGATATATTAGTATCTGTTGGTTCTGCTTGTCATTCAAAATCTGATGAAATTTCTCATGTAATAAAGGAAATAAATGTTCCAGCACAATATCAAAATGGAGTTATTAGAATAACTTCGAGTCCGCAAAATTGTAAAGCTGATTTTGACATTTTATCAGATAACTTAATAGCAACATTAAAATATTTATATGAAAGTGAGGAAAAATAATGGAACCAGAAGTAAATTTAGTTAAAGATAATACAAAGAAAACAAAAAAAGTTTTTGAAACAAAATGTTATCATTGTAAAGAGAAAGAAAAACTAACAACAGATGATGGTTTAAGTTTTGATTTACCGTTTGCATATGTAGAAGTTAAGAAAAATAAAGATTTATTAAAAGAATGTAAAGCATATGTAAAAGAAAGTGAAGAAAAATATAAAAATGCTAAAGTAATTAAAAGAGCATTAATAAATGGTTGCCCAAATTGTGGTCATACTATTAATGTTTGTTGTAAAGATTATGTTGATTTTTATTCAGTAAATAAAAATAAATAGGAGAAATATTAAAATAATTTTAAAAAACACTTGATATTCATTATAAAATATGTTATAATATAATAAGATTAAAGCTGGTATTGATAAATTTTTATTTATTTTTAAGGAGTGATTTTAATATGTTAGATTTATTATTTAACCCATTTGCATGGAATAAAGAAGTTTATCAATTCAATAGATTAGAAAAGGATATGAAACCATATTCGGTTCATAAAAATGACAATGGAGTGACTTTAGTTCATAATGTTGTAGGAGTAGATAAGAAAGACTTATCTGTAAGATTAATAGAAGAAAACGGGATGTCAAAATTAGTAATAGAAGGTGAAACAGAACCTTCACTTGATAGTCCAAAAAGTAAATATTCTGTTCATTCAGAATTTATATTAGACAATAATAAAAAAATTGAAGATATAAGTTCTAAGTTGGAGAATGGTCTTTTATATATTACTATAAACTATGAAGAACCAAAAGAAGGAAGTATAAAAACTATTGATATTCAATAGCATATGATTTTAATTTAATTTTTTTAATATCAATACTGGCTTTATCATTATAGAAATAAGAAAGGAAGATTAAGATGATTGATGATTTAGAATTTTTAAGAGGAGAAGCAACAAAACTACAAAAGGCTTTAAGAAATGAAAGTGGAAAAAATTATAAAAAATATGCTACACTATTTCAAGCATATTTAACAGCAAAAGGAAATTTACAACAATTAGAAGCTTTCCAAAAACAAAAAGCAGAAGAAGCTAAAAGAAAAGCAGAAGAAGAAAAGATATTGAAAGAGGCTGAAGCAGAAATAAAAGCAGAAAAAAAATCTAAAAAATCTGATAAATAAAATTTTAAATAGGTGATTATATGAATACTTTCACTTTTATAGGAACAATTCAAAAACCTAAAAGTAAAGAAGATTGTATTAAAATGACTTCTACAGGAAATAAACAATTAAAGTTATTAATTAGAGAAAATGAAAATAATTCTGCGTTTGTTCAAATGTATGGAGATACTCTTATTAAAGGTAGCATTCCTGTTTGGTTAAGTAATCAAGCAGGAAGAACTACTATAAATTTTGAAGATAGATTTAAAGAGAACATTTTAAATAAAATAAGTTACTCTTCAAAGTATATTATAAATGATGGTGGTAATGAAAAACAATTTATATGGAAAGATGATTTTATGGAAAATGCATATGAGTTAATTTCTTCTCTACCTAATAACACAAAGTATGAAATAACTGGCGAATTTATATTATCTCAATATAATAATAAAACATATTATAATTTTAATATTAAAAGAATAAAAGTAAACAGAACGGATAGACCAGTTATGAAACTTACTTTAGATTTATTTTATAATTATAAATCTTTAGATGAAAAAGATAAAAAAAATAAATTTATTTTAAATGCTTTTATTGAACAGTATGCATATAGTTCTAAAAAAAGAGAATATTTTCCTTTAGAAGTACAATTTATTACTAATAGGTTTAATTTTAAAAATATTGCAGATGTTGAAGTAATTAGACATAGAAAAGCTAATATGCACCCAAGCCCAGAAGAAGGTTATGTGAAAGCAAAATGGGAAGCTCAATATGTAAGAGGAGCTCAATTAATTTTACCACCACTAGAAACATTACCAAAGGATATACAGTTTGAAATAAAAAATGCAGGAAGAGATATAAAAGAATATATGAGTAATGTTATTGGAGAAGCTACGGAATTTATATGTTTAACTAGACCAGATAATACTTTAAACAAAGAAGGTAAAGTTTATGTACCTTTGAATTGTTCAGATAAGCAATTTGAAGAAAATATTAATGAGCAATTTGCTAAACAATTAGAAAATAATACATTGGATAGGATTGCTAAACAAAATGCAATAGACAATCCGTTTAATTAGGAGGAAATTATGGAAGATAAAATAGATGAAATTACAATGATAAAGAATATGAATATTCATAAAAAAATTCAAAAAGTAAAAAAGGAATTAAGTGAAAGAGAATTGAAAAAATCTGGTAGAAATGATTTTTCTGGTTTTAGTTACTATGAATTAGGAGATTTTTTACCATCAATTATAGAATTATGTAATAAATATGGATTATTTACTAAGATAAATTTTGAAAAACATTATTCTATTAAAAATATTTCTACAAATGAAATTAATACAAATACAGAATATCAATTAGATGGAGATGTAGCAATATTAACGATTATAAATACAGATAAACCAGATGAAAAAGAAATATATTCTTGCGATGTAAAAGAACTTAATTTAAAAGGAGCTAATAGTATTCAAAACTATGGCGGAGTTCAAACTTATTTAAGAAGATATTTATATATGAATGCTTTTGATATTGTTGAAGCTGATATGTTTGATAGCACTGAATTTGAAAAGAAAAAAAGAAAAAAAGCTGAAAAAGGTGATTTGGAAATTCTTGTAGAAAGCTGTAAGACTGCTTTTAAAGAAGCTAATGATAAAGTAAAAGCTGAAATTGGAAATACTATGAAAACATTAGGATATGAAAGTTTTGGGGCTTTATCAAAAGCACAAAATAAAAATGATATAGTAGCATTAGCAACAACTTTAAAAATAGAAATTCCACAATCTTTACAGGAAGAAAACAAAGGGGATAAATAATCCCCTTTAGTAAGGAGATTATACATGGATGGTGAATTAACGCAATTAGAAAAAGATATTTTAGAATTGAGAGTAAAAAAAGGTTATACAGAAAATGAAACATTAGAAGAATTAAATATTACTAAATATCAATATAATAAAGTTAGAAAAAAACTTGAAGATTTAGAACTTTATTCTGTTCATTTAGTAAATAAAGCTAGAAAAAATAGAATAGCACGAGAAAGATATAAAGATAAAAAGTTGGGTGTTAATCAAATATCTGACGAAGAAGAAAAATGCAGAAAAGAATGTATTGATATTTTAAGTCAAAGGTATCTTTTATATAATTCTAATAAAAAATTTAATACAATTTTAGTGTCTAAGTTAAAACAACTTAGTAAGGTATATTCTTATAATGTTATTTTAAATACTATAAAAACAAAAGCTAAAAGTTTAGAATATGCAAGTAAAAAAGATTTTAATAATGATATAGCCAAAGTATCATATTTAATAGCTATAATAAAAAATAATGCACAATCTGTTTATAATCAAATGAAAAAACAACAAGAAATAAACGATAAAAAACTTAGAATGAATGAAAGTGATAAAATCATTATTAGAGAAATGAACAATCAAAGAGTAAGCAGACCAACAAGAAGAAGAGATTTAAGTGAATTTTTAGATGACTAAGGGGAGATAAGTTTGAAAAAAATAGATTTAACTAAAAATAGAGCACCTTTAGAAGGTAATTTTGTATTGTCTTTATATAAAAATCCCTTAGAATTATATGGAGATTTTCCTATAAACCCAGATACAGATTTACTTACAGCTGATGGGAAATTTTATTACAGTTTAGGAAAAAATATGGCAGATAAAGGTATAAAAACATTTGATGAAGTCTCTATGCTTACTTATTTAAATGACTATCCTGATTTAAAAGAAGAATTTGAAAGTAGAGGCGGATGGAAAAATATTGCAGAATATACAGAAGTATTAGATGATGAAAATATTGAAGCTTATTATAACGAATTAGTAAAAAACAATTTATTGATACAACTAGATAAAAAAGGTTTTGATATTGCAACTAATTGGAATACTTTTAGTAAACTTAATACAGCAGATGAAGTAATAGATTATTTAGATATGCAATTAAATACTGTTGCATTAAATATCACACATGATTTAGCATTTGAAACATTGGATTATACTCAAAAAGATATTCAAATAAAAGAAATGGGAGAACAAATAGGATTGCAATTTAATAAAACTTGCCCGTTGTTAAATAAATTCTGTAATGGTGTACCTAGAAAAGGATTAACAATGTTTGCTAGTTATACTAACGGTGGTAAAACAAGCTTTGTTTTTGAAAATATAGTTACTCCATTATTAAATCAAGAAATAAAAGTATGTATAATTAGTAATGAGCAAGATAGTATTGTATTTAAAGATTTATTATATTTACATGTATTAACTACTGATTTAAATTATTGGGAAATTGATAGAACTAAATTGAAATCTTTAGATAGTTTTACAGAAAAAGACAAAGAAATGTTAAATAAAGCAAATAAAATTATTCAAGAAAAATATAAACCTTATATTCTTTTTCAAAGAGTATATGATTATAGTATGAAAAATGTTAGAAGGTCAATAAAAAAATTAGCAAAACAAGGATTTGAATTGTTTATTTATGATACATTTAAAGTTGATGCAACTACAGATGCAGTTTGGCAATCTTTTTTAAATGATAGTAAAGAATTATTTCAAATAGCTTCTAAAGAAGGTGTCGCAGTAATAACTCCAGTTCAAATAGCTTTATCTACAAAAGGTAGAATTAGGTGGCTAAATGAAAGTGTGTTATCAAATAGTAAACAAATATCTGAAATATATGAAGAAATTTTTATGTTTAGAGATGTTTGGCAAGATGAATATGATGATGGGACTATGCCAATAAAACCTTATTATTATGTTTGGGATGAAGAAAATCAAACAACAGTTAAAAAGAATTCCCCTTTGCCGATGGAAGATGGAAAACATTATAAAGTATTCTTTCATTGTAAAAGTAGGAATGGGGAGGCAGGAAGAACGGTTGTTTATGAGTTTGTTCCAATAGCTAATAAATGGAAAGAAATAGGATATTGTCATGTAAAAGATGAAAATAAATTATAAAAGGAGATGGAATGATGTCAGTTGAGAATTTAAAGGATTATCTAATTGAAAATCCAGAAGAAATAATAAAAGTGCTGGAATTAACTGATTTTCATTCTATCTCTTTTTTTGATAATAAGAGAGAGATAAGATGTGCTTATTATGATGGAGGAAATCCAACTTCAGTATCAATAAATTGTGAAACACTCCAATCATATGTTTTTAGTAAAGGTATTGGAGGAGATTTGTTTTATATTATTAGTATTCATAATGATTGGAATATTCATAAAACTATTGAAGTTGTTACCAATATTCTTAATATAAAAGATTTAGATAATTTTAAAAGTCCATTTATATTTAATGGATTTTATAAACATATAAAAAGAAATAAACAAGATAAAAGTATTGTATTTCCTTTAAGCACTTTAGATAAATTTATTAACCACCCTAATATTAGATTTGTAAAAGATAATATTTCTTTTGAAACACAATATAAATTTCATATTAAATATGACCCAGTATCTCAAAGAATAGTTGTCCCTTGGTTTAATCATAAAGGAGAACTTGTAGGAATAACAGGTAGATATAATTTTAATAATATAGGCAGCAATCCAAAATGGAAAGCTTTAGAGAGTTTTCCAAAAGGAAATTACTTATATGGAATGTACGAAAATTTAGACGATATAAAAGAAGCTGACTATGTTATTATTGGAGAAAGTGAAAAATTTGTTATGCAGTTAGATAGCTATGGTTATCATAATGCATTAGCTTTAGGAAACTGTACTATTACAGATAAACAAGCTAGGTTAATAAAATCTTTACCTGTGAATAAAATTATACTAGCCTTAGATGAAGGAGTAGATATTGAACATATATTAACTCAATGTGAAAAATTAAAAGGTGGCATTTTTAATAATAATAAAGAAATATGGTGCATATATGATAATGAAAATAAAATAATGAGAAAAGGTAGTAAAGCATCTCCAACTGATTTTGGTAAAGATAATTTTAAATATTTATTAGAGAATTGTTGTTTTAAAAAGGAGTAATAAATGAAGAATAAAGATTTTAAAGAGAATATAAAAGTAGATGAAAATGTTTTAGAAGCAGTGGAAAATGTTTCTAAAATATATAAAGAGCAATGTAGAGTCCTTGAACAAGAAGATAAAGAAAAGCTTATAAGATATTTAACAAATATAGATAAAGAAGTTAAAAAAGAAAGATAAGGAGGGTTAAATATGAAATTAGAATGGAATGTTTTATATTATAATTTTAATTCTGATAAAATAGAGAAATTAAATATATTTAATTCTAATTTTATTAATGAATTGGATGAAGCAACTATAAATGATAGGGAAAGCTTAAAAAAATATATAAAAGACTGGGCTAGATATAATTATTGGAGTAGAGCAGAATATGAAGTTATAGTTAGTGGACTATTTAAAAATTGTAAAGAAGAAAAAATAGATATTTACAAACAAATAGAAATGAATTTAGATAGAATAACAGATTATGTTCTAGCTTATATAAACAAGGAGAGAGATTATGAGTAACTATGATAAAATAATTTTAGCTATTAAAGAAAAATATCAGGGTGAAGAGGGACAATTTTTAATTAATGAATTAGATAGCTTATATGATGATAATTTATTTTTAAGAGCATTAGAAAGTAGTGGTGTCGATAATTGGGAATGGTATGGTGAGGCAATTCATATGTATAATGAATGGAGGGAAGAAAATGATAATTAATTGTTCAGAAGATAGTATGGTGTTATCTTCAGGAAGTGGGATTTGAATAGAATTAGATTTGGAAACTGTAAAAGAAATTATAAAAGCATACAATTATTATTATGAAGAATGGAATGATGAAAATGATAATTAGTAACAAGATAAAATGTAAATCTTGTGGAGATATTATAGAGAGTAATAATAGACATGATTTTAAGTTCTGTTCTTGTGGACAATGTGCAGTAGATGGCGGACATGATTATTTGAAAAGAAGTTTTTCAGGAGTTTCTCCAGAAGAATATTATGAAGATTTAAGTGAAGTGGTGGAAGATGGAAGATAAATGTAAAAAATGTAAATATAAAAGGTATTATGGGAAAGGATTTTTTCCTTGTACAAAGTGTGAAAATCAGCCACCAGTTACTTGTTATGATTGTAGATATGCAGAATTAGGTAGGAATTGTAAAAAAGGTATAAGACCTTGTAAAAATTTTGAATGGAGTTAGGAGATAATTATGATAGAAATAAAAATATCTGTTGATTTTTCAAATACACCAGGAGGAAGATACATTGAAGAAAGTCCTAATTCAGGGCAACAGTTTAGAAATGACATTTTAGAACCTAAGTATATAGAAGCTAAAGAAAAAAATGAAAAAATACTTGTTGATTTAGACGACTGCTATGGATTTCCAATATCATTTTTAGAAGAAGCTTTCGGAGGATTAGCAAGAAAGTATCCAAAAGATAATTTACTTAATATAATTGAAATAAAATCAGAAGACCAACCATCTCTAATAGAAAAAATTCAACAATATATAAAGGAAGCAAATAAATAAGAAAGGATAAAAATTATGAAAATAGGAGATATTAAAAAAGTAGAAAATAAATTAGGAATTTTTACTATCAAATTGATAGAAATAATAAATAAAGATATTGGTAAGTTAGATGGTGCGTTGGGAGAATTTAAAAATTTAAGAGTAGAATTTTATAAAGATGATTGGATGAGTCTATTTGACCAGGCTAATACAAAATATATTTATTTTGTTGAAATTCCACAATGGAATAATTATAAACCTTTAACATATAAATTTGAAATATTACAAGATGAAGTTCCTAAAGCTGATTTTGTAAGATTGGAGGCTGAATAATTGAATATAAAAGAAAAGATAAATAAGTTAAAAGAAGAAGGACATACAATTTATTCTATTAGTAGACTTAATACAGTTGATGAATGTGGTTGGGAATATTGGCAAACATATAAAGAACATTTAGCTGGTAAAGATAATATATATGGTTTTACTGGAACTAGAATTCATAAATGTTTAGAAGATATTCAAAATGGAATAAAAGTAGATTTTCCTAAAGAAATAGAGAAAATGTTGGCTGAAGCTCAAATGTTAGATATTACATTTCCAACAGAAAATATAGAAACAAAATGGAAAAAAGATATTATATCTTTTGCACATAATTATGTAGCACCAACATATAATAAAACAGAAACAGAAAAATTATTTTTAGTTGAAATAAATGGTCATTATTTACAAGGAATTATAGATTTACTGATTTACAATGAAGACGGAACTGTTTCTATTAGAGATTATAAAACAAGTAGTAAATTCACAAATGCTGATTTAGAAGCTAAAGGCAGACAATTAATTTTATATGGATTAGCTATGGAACAAATGGGATATAAAGTTAAAGATTTAGCATGGGAAATGTTAAAATATGTAGAAATCAGTTATAAATTAAAAAATGGAAAAATAAGAAATACTATTGCTGAGCGTGGATATATATTAGAAAAATTAAAATCAGACATAACTAAAGAATTAAAAGCTTTAAAACAATATGATGGATTACAAATAGAAATGATGGTTGATGAGGCTATAGAAAATAATAGTTTTGATAATTTGCCTCAATCTATAAGAGATAAATATACTATAAAAGATTATATATGTTATTATGATTTTACAGAAGAAAGAAAAAGAGAAACCCAAGCTTTTATTCAAGCAAAAATAGAAGATATAGAAATGTTTGAGGATAATAAAAATTGGTGGGAACCAAAAGAGATTACACCTTATACTTCTTTCTATTGTAATTTTCTATGTTCCCACAGAGAACATTGTGAATATTTCCAAGACTTTTTAGAAATGCAAAAAATATTGGAAGAAGATAAAAAAAATCAAGAACTTGACAATGAACTTTCAAAATTTATTTAATTTTTTTGAAAAAGTATTGACATTTAATTAAAAAAGGTGTATAATAACTTTAATAAATAAAGAGGAGGTATAAAAATGAGTGATTATGTAAGAGCAAAGGTTATAAGGTATCCATTAAATGATTTTTATGAGAAGATGAAATTTGATGATATGTTTGAATTAGAAGAATTTTTTGAAAAAATTGATAACGATTTTGAAGCTTATTCTTCAACACCAAATACTTTTACTTTGGAAAATACTTATGGAAATCATGCAAGTCATATTTATTTGGATTATATTTTAAATTGTGAATATGGCTCAAACATGGGCGATTATGGTATATCTTATGAATTAACAGAAGAACAGAAAGAGAAATGGAAAGATAGATTTGGCAAATATTTAAAAGACATAGATAAAGATAAATTTAGATTGGTAGAATATTGTTATTATAATGGCTGTGATTGTCCGGATTATTATGAAGTCACACCAAAAGAAGAAATTACAGATAATGATAAATGGATTTTATAGGAGGAGTTATGGAAGAAGTTATAAAAATAATAAAAGAATTGCAGGCTAATTCTGGAAAAAGACTTCAAGAAATATTAGAAGAAAATAAAGATAATCAAATGCTTAAAGATGTTTTATATTTTGTATATAATCCATTTATTGTTACAGGATTGTCTAGTAAAAAAGTGAGAAAAGATATGAGCAATATAAGAATAAGGGGAGCAAAAAGGCTCAAACCTTGCATAGAAGACAGTGCACTTTTGAGCCTTGAAGATTTTGCAAAAGCTCTTTTTAATATCAAGACATTTGATATAACTTGCATTTTCGATTATCTAATAGACCATAACACAGGCAGAGATGAAGATATAGCTTATGTTCAAGCATATATAAAAGACCAGCCAGAAGAATACAGAGAAATATACAAACAAATATTTACTAAAGAGTTAAAATTAGGCATTACTGCTAAAACAATTAATAAAGTATGGAAAGATTTTATACCTGAATTCAATGTTATGTTAGCTGAAAAATATTGGGATAGAATGGAAACCCTAGAAAAAGAAAAGCCTGATATAATTATTACACAGAAATATGACGGAATACGAGCGGTTGCAAAAGTAAGAGAGGGAAATGTAGAAATATTTTCAAGACAAGGTAAACCAATTGAAGGTTTAAAAGATATAGAAGAAGAATTAAAAGAACTAAAAGATGGATTTTATGATGGAGAGTTATTATTGAATAAAGAAAATATTCCTTCTAAAGATTTATACAGAGAAACAGTTCAGGTAGTAAATAGTAAATCCGAATATAAAAGCAATGTCGTTTTTAATATATTTGATTATGTACCATTAAATGATTTTGTTATAGGACATTCTGAAATAAATTGTCTTGACAGAAAAAGATTTGTTTATGAAAAATTAAGAAAAATCGAGCCTGATTGGTTAAAACCAGTAGAAATATTATATCATGGAAAATATGACAAGAGAATAGTCCAACAAGAATTAGATAAACAAATTGCATTAGAGCACGAAGGAGTTATGGTAAATTTAGCAAATGCTGCTTATGAAGGGAAAAGAACTAAAAATATTTTAAAAGTAAAGGCAATGCAAGATTGTGATTTAAAAATTATAGGGTTTGAAGAAGGAACTGGAAAGAATAAAGGAACTTTGGGCGCTATTATAGTTGATTACAAAGGATTTAATGTAAAAGTCGGTTCTGGTTTTACTGACCAAGATAGAGATTATTTTTGGACTAATCAAAAAGAATTATTAGGCAGAGTAATTACGGTTCAATATTTTGAAGAAACTACAAATAAAAAGGATAATTCTTTAAGTTTAAGATTTCCAGTATATTTAGAATTAAGAGAAAAAGGAAAAGAAATAAGTTATTATTAGAAAGGAATTATAGAATTATGGAAAATAAAAACGCTAAAACCCTTGATGCTCTAAGAGAGAGAGAGAAAGAGAGAGAGAGCATATCTATATTGGAATTGTTTGGAAGAATTGGGGCTTGTACTAAAGCATTAAAAAATATAGGAATGAATGTTAATGTAGTAGATTATGTCGAGATAGATAAATATGCAGTTAAATCTTATAATGCAATAAACGAAACAAATTTCGAGCCTCAAGATATAACAAAATGGAATAAAGATATAAAAGTTGATTTAATAATGCATGGGAGTCCTTGCCAAGATGTATCAAGTGCTGGTAAACAGGCTGGTGCAATTAAAGGAAGTGGAACACGTTCAAGTTTAATATATGAAACAATTAGGATAGTTAAAGAATTGAGACCAAAATATATCGTTTGGGAAAATGTAAAAAATATTCTATCTAAACCTCATATAGATGTTGTAAATGATTATATTAATCAATTACAAAAACTTGGATATAATAGTAAAATCAAATTAACAAATGCAAGCTATTATGGAGTACCTCAAGAAAGGCAAAGAGTTGTTTGTGTTTCTATATTAGGCAAAAATAATTTTGAATTTCCTATAGAAAAAATAAAATCTAATAATCTACAAGATTTCTTAGATTTTAGAGAGCAAGATGATATAACTTATAATTTTTATAATAGATATAAATTGATAAAAAATAAAAATGCAACATTAGAAGAATTTGTTAATTATGTTAATTCTTTGCCTGAAAAACGAGGTATTGGAACAAAAAAAATGAAACTTTATAACTTTTCAGAGATGGATACTATAACTATGCCCACAAAGACAACTGGGACTTTAACATGTAGAAATGTTCAAAATTATAATAAAAAATACTGGTACAACAATAAATTATATAAACCAAGCCCAAAAATGTGTTGGAAATTAATGGGATTTTCAGATAGTGATTTTGAAAAAGCTTCTACTGTAAATGATGATGTTCACTTATATAATCAGGCAGGAAATAGTATAGTTGTTAAAGTTTTAGAAAAAATATTTTTAAATTTATTTAAAGGAGATTAATTATGGAAAGTAAATTACCAGCTATAAAAGTATATGATATTGATTATAGCTTTATTATAAAAAATTATTTAAATCCAGAGATGTGGCAAAAAACTTGGACTTTATTTCAATACAAAACATTTGTTGTAACTTTGCAACTAACATATATTAATTGTCAGGATGAAAAAATAACTCTTAGAGTTAAAATAAAAGACAATTCTAGTGAGAATGAATATGCTTATGATTGGGGAAAAAATTCAGATAAAGATGCAAGTGATGATGTATATTATTCTTTAAAAATTAACGACTTAAATTTTTTAAAGAATTCAGTTGAAAATTCTGTTTTTGATGCCATAGAAAAATTAGAAAGATATAATATAGTTGCAAGTGAAGATTATCAAAACTTAAAAGAAATGTATAGTAATGAACAAGACTCTCTTAGAAATATTGCTGAAAATTTTTTAGATGCAAATGATGTCTCAAATGAAGATATTAGAGAAGCTTACATTGATGCTTATGTCTCTAATAATACAAAACTAGATGGGTATTTAGAAAGAATGTTAAATAAAAAGCAATATATTATATTCCCAGATTTATATTTAATGTTTGCTAATGCAACAAGGAATGATAAGACAGTTAAGAAATGGGAAAAAATATTAGCAGAGAATAATAATATAGAAGAATTAAGAACAGAGATTTTAGAATATTTAGAATATATGCAAAGTGAAGATTTTGAAAATGATATGAATAGTAATTTGGAGGAAATATAAAATGTTAAGAAAAATTGAAAAAATGTCAGAGTTAGAAGATATTTTTAATGAAGCTTTAAAAGAGCATGCTCAAACAGTTGCAGTTGAACTTACTATACCAGGGCAAAGAGATACAGAATTTATTGTTAATAGATATAGAAGTATTAGAAATAAATTAAATTATTATAAAAGAACTTATAGTGAAGATTTAATTCATAATAAAGTTCCTAGTATAAAAATTGTTTCTGCTGGCTGGGGAGATGCTGATTTATTTAATTAGGAGGATAGAAATATGTTTTTTGATTTTAATTTTACAAATATGTCAATAGAAGATTATGTTCTAGAAATAAAAACAGGAAATAATATTCAAAGACAAAGATTACAAGCCCCACCAGAAATTGCTGAAGCTCAATTTAAATCTTTATGCCAAGAAGTCTGTAATTCTAATCAACCTATTAAAGTTAAAATTAGCCGAATAGAACAAGTGTGGAACCAATTTAAGAATGAATATAAACCTTTGGAAGTTTCTGCTCAAATAGCTAATAAACATTATATGGATGCTTTCTCAGATGAATTTAAGGAGAGTGATAATAATGAGAATTAAAAGCTTTAGAGGGAACTCATTGGTTGAATTAGATAAGGAAGTTAATAGTTTTTTAAGAGAATGGAAAACTGCGAGGGTTATTAATTTTGTGGCTACTAATTCTGGCAGTTCTATTTCTAAATTAATTTATATTTACATTGTAGAATATGATTATGACAAAGAAATAGATAATAAGGCTACAGAATGTATAGATGATTATTTTAAAAAACAAGGTATATTATAAGGAGGAAATTATGATTAAAATAGATGATAAGTTTTATATTGATGCTGATAGTAATAGTTACACTTTAAAAGAAAAAGATAAAATACAAGATGAAAAATCTAAAAAATATGGAGAAGAAGTTTTTAGAGATAGAGGATATTATGTTACTTTAGAAGGAGTTTTAAATGGATATTTAAAAGCTCAAACAAGAGAATTTGTGCAAAATAATGAGACAGATATAAAAGAATTGATTAAAGAAATAAAGAAACAAACAGAATTTGTTAAGAAATTAAATTTGAAGGTGTAATATGAATAAAAAATTGCCAGAAGGTTTCCCTTTTGTATTAAAAGATGATGAAGAAATTAAGCAAATACAAGAATTTCCAGATTATTGGATTAGTAATTATGGGAGAGTTTTTAGTTATAAAAAAAATAGAAAGGTAATATGGAAAGAACTTAATTGCAAAAGAAATAAGAAAAATGAAAAATTAGTTGTATTGTCTAATAATAAAATTTATAAAAGCTTTACCTTAGCAAGATTAGTTTTTGAATACTTTTGTGAAGAAATAAAAGCAAAACATGTTATTATTTTCAAAGATGGAGATAACACTAATTATTATTATAAGAATTTAAAACAAATAAGTAAGTCTGAACTTATGTTAAAGAATAAAGTCAATAAGTATAAAAATAGATATGAAAAAATAGATGATTTTACAATAATGGGATTTACTCGAAATGGAGATAAATTTTTAATTGATAAAGAGGATTATCCTTTAATTGAACCTTACTGTTGGCACAAACATCAAGATGGATATATGAGGACTAGGCTTAACTGTTATATAGAAGATGGGAAAATTCATAACTCTTATATTTTAATGCATAATTTAATTATGGGTAAAAAAGATGGATTAGAAATAGACCATTTAAATGGAAATCCAGCGGATAATCGTAAACAAAATTTTAAATATAAAACACATCCTGAAAATATGGATAATATTGTTGGATATACTGGAAATAAAATAAAAGGAGTTTATTATAATAAAAAAGAAAAGAAATGGAAAGCTTTAATAAAATATAATAAGAAAAAGTATTATTTAGGAAATTTTGAAAAATATGAAGATGCAGAAAGGGAAATCTTAGCCAAGAGAAAAGAATTAGGGTTATCAGAAAGGAGAAATAAGAATGCAAAGATATGAAAATTATCATAAACATCGGTCACTATTCAAATATTGTGACATTAGATGTTGTCGTAAAACCAGAAGATTATATGAAACGTGCTAAAGAATTAGGGCATAAAATATATTTCACAACAGAACATGGCTATAATGGAAACATATATGAAGCTTTGACATTAGCAGAAAAGTATGGTTTAAAGGTTGTTTCTGGAATGGAAGCATATTATGTTCCTGATAGAAAAGAAAAAGACAAATCTAATTATCATTTGGTCTTAATTGCTTTAAACACAGAAGGATATAAAGATTTAAATTATCTTTTATCTATGAGTCAAGAAACTGGAATTTATTATAAACCTAGAATAGATGATGAGCTCCTTTTTTCTATAAATCCTAAAAATATAATTGTTACAACAGCTTGCGTTGCAGGAAGACTAAGAGAAAAACAAGGAAGAGATGAATGGATTTTAAAAATGAAGAATTATTTTAAAGATAATTTTTATTTAGAAGTTCAATCTCACCCTTGTGAAACTCAAGCTAATTATAATAAAATTATTTTATATTATCATAATAAATATAACATTCCTATTATACATGCCAATGACTCTCATTATATTTTCCCCGAAGATGCAAAATATAGAAATAAGTTTTTACAAGCAAAAGGTTTAAATTATCCAGAGGAAGATAACTTTATTTTAGATTATCCTGATAGTAATACCATAATCGAACGATACAAAAAACAAGGAGTTTTAAATGATAATCAAATACAAGAAGCTTTACAAAATACTTTAGCTTTTGATAAAGCTGAAAAATTAGATATAGATAAAGAAATAAAAATGCCTATAATCTCTAATAATCCATTAAAAGAATTAAAAACAATATTAAATAAAGCTTGGATTAAAGAAAGAAACAATATACCTAAATCAGAATGGAATAAATATTTATCAGAAATTAGAGCGGAAACAAAAGTAGTGGAAGATACCAATATGGCAGAATATTTTTTGTTGAATTATTATATTATAAGAAAATCTGTAGAAAAATATAATGGAGTTATAACTAAAACAGGAAGAGGTTCTGCCCCAAGCTTCTATATTAATAAGTTATTAGGATTTACAAATATAGATAGAATTTCAGCACCTATCACTTTATTTCCAAGTAGATTTATGAGTAAAACAAGAATACTTGAAAGTCACTCATTGCCAGATATAGATTTTAATTGTGCTGATACACAGCCTTTTTATGAAGCTTCAAAAGAGCTTTTAGGTAAAGATGGCTGCTATTGGATGATTGCTTATAAACCTTTACAAACATCTAGTGCTTTTAGATTATGGTGTAAGTCAGAAGGGTTGAATATAAATGAATATAATGCTGTTGCTATGGATTTAGCAGAATTATCCAAAGTTAAGAAACCTTATACTGAAAGTATGTATTATAAAGATGAGAAATGGAAAAAATTAATAGATGAAAGTCAGCATTTTGTAGGAGTAATAGAAAGTCTGTCACAACATCCTTGCAGTACATTATTAATGGATAAACCTATTAGTAGAGAGGTTGGATTAATAAAAGCTGGAGATGTAATTTGTGCTAATATTACAAGTTATGAAAGTGATAATTATAAATTTTTAAAAAATGACTTACTTACTGTTTCAGTTTGGTCTTTAATAAATGATACTTGCAAATTAGCTAATATAGAAACTCCAAGTATTGCTGAATTAAATAAAAAATTAGATGATAAAACATGGGAAATATATGAAAAAGGACTAACTTGTAGTATAAATCAAGCAGATAGTGATTATGCAACAGGATTAGTAAAAACTTATAAACCACATTCAGTAGCTGAAATGTCAGCATTTGTTGCTTGTATTAGACCTGGTTGTGCTAGCTTATTACAAGATTTTATTCATAGAAAACCATATACTACTGGGGTACAACAATTAGATGAATTATTAATTGATGGTGCTCATAGAATGATTTACCAAGAATTAATAATGAAATATCTTATTTGGCTAGGAATTAAAGAAGATAATTCGTATGGTATTATAAAGAAAATAGCAAAGAAAAAATTTAAAGAACAAGAATTAAAGGAATTAAAAGACAAATTGTTAAAAGGATGGATAAAACAAGTAGGAAAGCAAGACCATTTCGAAGAAAGTTGGCAAATAGTAGAAGATGCTGCTAGATATTCTTTCAATTGTTTAGCAGGAGATACTAGAATTCAAAGATTAGGACAAAAAACAAATACTTTTAATCCAACAATAGAAGAAATGTATTTAATAAAAAATGATTATGAATATGCAAAAAAAACAGGTCATGTTTCTTTGTATAAAAAATATAACAATTTAGGATATGGAAATGCTTTTTCTATGTTTGATGATAACAGAATTTATAAAAACAAAATAGTAGATATATATTTCACTGGTAAACAAAAAATTTATAGAGTCAAAACTTCTTCTGGATGTTATGTGGATTGTACTTTAAACCATAGTTTTCCAACCCCAACCGGTAAGAAAAAACTAGAAGAATTATCCGTAGGAGATAGTCTATATGTTAAAGGAGTGTATGAAAAAACTCCAGATATTTATAGATTTACGAATGGTATTTTCGAAAGTAATATTCCAAAAAAAGGAGAAAAAGGTTTTCAAGTAAAAGAAGATGGAGAATGCCATAAGTTTAAAGCTATTTATAAAGAGAATATTCAAAATAACAACCCATGTGCTATGTGTAATAAACCTTTTGATAACTCACAATTTGAATTGCATCATATTGACCATGACAGAACACACAATGATAGAGATAATTTAATGTGGCTATGTAATAATTGTCATAAAAAAATACACTATAAAAAAGGTAGAAAAAAAGTTATGGAAAAAGGAATTCCAACGAAAATTGAAAAGATTGTATCTATAGAATATTTGAGAGAAGATAATGTATATGATATTGAAATGGAAAGTCCGGCTCATAATTTTATAAGTGAAAGTGGATTGGTTGTTTCTAATTGTTCCCATTCTCTTGCTTATGCTTATGATAGTATTTATGGTGCTTATTTAAAGTCACATTATCCTTTAGAATATTATACAGTAGCCTTAAATTCTTATCAAGGAGATTTTGATAGAACAAACAAATTAACAAACGAATTAGAATATTTTAAAATTAAATTATCTAGCCCAAAATTTAGATATTCATTTGGAGAATATTCTTGTGATAAAAACACTAATACAATTTATAAGGGTATATCTAGTATCAAAGGCTTATCTAAAACAATCGGCGACAAATTATACTCTTTAAAAGATAAAAATTACCCTACCTTTTTAGATTTATTAATAGATTGTAAAGAACAAAAAATAGGTATATCAGATTTAACTGTGTTAGCAAAGTTAGATTATTTTAGTGAATTTGGAACTATAGGAAAAATATTAAAATTCTTAGATATATATAATGAATTATATGGTAAAAAAACAATAAAAAAAGACAAAAATTATCTAGTTAAAAAATTATATTTAAAACAATTTTGTGCAAAAGAAACAGACAAACAATATTCTGGATTTGATAGTTATAAATGTCTAAGTGATTTAATAGATAAAATTCCTAATGAAGACATATCAACATATGATAAATTAAAATATCAATTAGAATATTATGGTTATGTAAATATAATAGATGAGAATATAGATAGAAGCTATTGGTTTGTAAGTGATATAACACCTAGGAACAATAGTCAAATATTAGATTTATATAAAATAAATACTGGAACACATCAACAAACTAAAATTAGAAATAAGATATTCCAAGTACAACCATTTAGTAAAGGCGATACTTTAAATGTAACATTATTTTCACAAGAAGGGAAATGGATTAAAGACGAAGAAGGTAAATGGAAACAATCAAATAGTGACAAAGAATATTTTATAAACGAATATAATATAGTGAGTGAACAATAAAATGGTGCATCATAATTTTAAAAAAGGTCAAAAAATATATTGTATATTAAAAAATGGCTCTGTAGTTATAGACAAATATGTTAAATCTACGGGGCATTTTCTTATACTTGAAAACAATAAATTTCATTGGTCAGAATTAAGAAATAGTACAATTTATAAAAATATTTCAAAAACACTTGACATTTAATAAGAAAAAGTGTATAATAGATTTAACAAATAAAGAGGTTTTGATATGAATAATAAAATTAAATTAATTATTATTTTAATTATTGCAATGTGTATGTTTATAGGAATATCAATATTAGGAGTTTTGGAACCAAATATTAAAAATAAAAACGAACATAAATGTACTACATTTGTAAAATATCAAGAACATTATCAAATTACTTCGGTAACTTGGAATTATAGAGATAGTTTTAAGTGTGTTGAATGTGGAAAAGATTGGAAAGATTAGGAGGATTTAATATGAAAGTTGGAGACACAGTAAGAATTAAAACAAATTTAAAAGAATTAGATGATGAAGAAATTGGCATAGCCCCAGAAATGTTTGCGTATGAGGGTGCTATAGCTCACATAGTTAATGTCACAGAAGGATTTGGAATAGATAACGTAAATTTAGGTTATCTTTTAGATATTGACAATGAAGATTGGGTCTGGTCAGAAAATTGGCTGGAAAATATAGATGATACTTTAACGGGATATATAGATACTTTAGCTAGTTATTTAAAAGATAAAATAGAAAATGTAAATATTTTAGTTGATAGTTTAAGGAACGAAATAGAAAATATAGGGAAAGAAAAAGATGAACTAAGAAAAGAAAATAAAGAATTGAAAGAAAGATTAGTATGGAGGGTTAATTATTGCCAAGAGTTAGAACATGATTTATATGAGAATATGGAAGAACACACTGAGGCAAATAAGTTTAAAAAGAGTATTAATAAAATAGAAGAAATTTTAAAAGATTTAAAGGAGGAAATGTATAATGAAAACGATAATTTGTAAAATTTTAATTTTAGTAGCTGTATTATCTTGTATAGCAATTCCAGTATATGCGAGGGCAAGTGTTCATTCTTCACATTCTACACATGTTACAACCCATTCAACACCACATACTTCTACTCATTCTACAACACATTCTTCAAGTTCACACTCAACTACTTCAAGTAGTAAATCAAGAACAATTACTGGAGCAAAAAGTTACTCAACACCAAAAACTTATACTACACCTAAAACATACACAAGTAAATATAATTCTAGTAATATAAAAACACAGACAGTAAATACTAATCCTAGTCATTTTAGTTCTTATAGTTCTACAAATATATTTAGACCAAATTTTTGGACTGCAATGTGGGCTTTTAATTGTATGAAAGATAATGGAAATGACAATAGTAAAGAAGTCACAGAACAAGATATTGCTAAAGAATTAGAAGAAAGAGGGTATTCTCAAGACGAGATAAAGGAAATATTAAAAGATGGTGAAAAAGCAAAAGAAGAAACAAACAAAGAAGATAGAAAACAATCTATTATAGCATGTATTGTAATAGTTGGAGTCATCGTTATTTCAGGATTAGGTATTTGGCTAGCCTGTATTGCATAGGAGGTAAAATATGGGTATATTAATTATTACAATAATATTAGTGATATTGAGTTTTTTATGGATGTGTATATGTATATCGAAATTTGATAGTATTTCTGTTTATATTTTTATAATATGTGTAACTGCTCTTGCAATAGAATTGTTTGCAGTAGGTTTTAAACATTGTGATTATAGAACATTTGAAAGAAAATACAATTTAGCACAAATTTCTATTTCTCAATGTCAAGAGATTAAAGAATATGCTTTAATTGAAAATATTACTGATATAAATCAAACAATAGAATATTATAAAGAATTTTCTAATAATCCAATGACAAATATATTTTTTAGTAAAGATATAGCTAATATGGAATTATTACCTTATTCTAAATAGGAGGATAAAAAATGGCTGAAGAAATTAATTATAAAAGAAGAAATATCTATATTAATGAAGATATAGAAGAAGAAATATCTAAAGAAGTTATAAGGCAAATAATAGAAATTAATAATTATGATACAGAACAAAGAATAGAAGATATTTATTATAAAGCAGACCCAATTAATTTGTTTCTAACAACAAATGGAGGCAATGTAGAAGAAAGTTTAGCAATTTATGACACTATTAAATACTCAAAAACACCAGTTGATATTTATGTCTTAGGAAAATGTTATAGCGCAGGACTTGTGATACTAGGAGCAGGAAAACATAGATTTGCCTATCCAAATGCAAGGTTTATGGTACATGAACTTTCTTATAATGCTTCTTATAATAATCTTACAACACATAAAGATTACACAAATGAATTTAGAGAAAACCAAGAGCAAGTAAACAAATTAATTTTAAGTGACACAAATATTCCTAGTGAAGAGTTAAAATGGCATTATGAACATAAAAAAGATTGGTTTATGAGCGCAGAAGAAGCGCTAGATTTAGGTGTTATAGATAAAATTATAGACAAATAAGGGGAGGACACAAGTATGGATTTTTTAGGAAAAATTAAAAATATAGATGTGTCCCCTGAAAATATGGTTGATATAACTATATCTACAGATAATGATACAATATTAGAAGAATTAGAAAAATTTTTAAAATCTCAAAAGAATATGTTCATAGAAATAAAAAGACTTTATAACAGAAGGAGCTTAGATGCTAATGCTTATTTTCACTTTTTAGTTAATAAGCTCGCTAGATTTTATAAGATTTCTGATGATGAAATGAAAATTAAAATGAATTTACAATATGGAACTATTGAAAGAGATGAGAAAAATAAATGTGTTGGAGTAAAAATACCTGCGAATGTTGATATAACAAAATTTTATGAATATGCAAAATGGTTTGGAGATTGTATTGAGGGTGGAATAAAATTTAATAAATATTTATTTTATAAAAGGACACATACTTTAAATGCTAAAGAAATGGGCGACTTAATTGAAGGTGTCGTTCAAGAATGTATAGATGCTGGAATACCTGTTAAGACTAAAGAAGAAATAAAAGATATGATTGATAATTGGGAACCTAAAAATAAATCAGGAGGATATAATAAAAATGACAAGTAAGGAATTAATTAAAAAATATCCATGGCTACAACTTAGAAATGTATGGACTAATAAAATAGTAGACGATGAATTAACTTGGCTTGATGATTTACCTGAAGGTTGGAGAAAAACTTTTGGTTTACAAATGGTAGAAGAATTAGACCAAATATTAAGAAAAGCTAATTATCAAGCCAAATATAAAATCACTCAAATAAAAGAAAAGTGGCGGAGAATTAAGATGGTATGACAATGGAGTTCCAGAAAATATTCTCGAAAAATACAACCAATGGCTTATTAAATATGAAAAGTTAAGTATGCAAACCTGTATAATATGTGGAAAGCCAGGAAAGCTAACTAATAGTGGCTGGATTATGCCTTTATGCGAAGATTGCAAAAAGAAGGTTGAAAATAATGAATTGTAAATATTTAACAACTAGGTCAAAGAATTATAAAAGGTACTTTTATTGCAGACACCCAAATATAAAGTCTAAAATAGATTATTTAAAGTGCAAATTTTGCACTTTAAAAGAATATAAAGAACAAAAATCTATTCCAACTAAAAAGAAAACAAGAACAATAGCTACAAGCATCCCAAAATCTGTTAAAGAAAAAGTATGGGAAAGAGATGAGCATAAGTGTATATTCTGTCATAAAAATGTCCCAGTAGAATGCGCTTGTTGTCATTATATTAGGCGTTCTCAAGGTGGAATGCGGGATTGAAGAAAATATATTTACTGCTTGTAATGACTGCCATAAAGAGCATGATGAAGGGGCAAATCAATTAAAAATGCAAGAAAAGTCAGAAAAATATCTTGCTAGCAAATATTCTAATTGGAATATAGAAAATTTAATTTATAAAAAATATTAAAAAGTATTGACTTTTGTTTGAAAATATGTTATGATATATAAAAAGGAGGTAAGGTATGAGTTATTTAGATTTAACAAAGAAACTTGATGATACAATAGATAAAATCACAATAAAAAATTTAGAAGAAGCGTTAAAGAAATCAAATGAAGAAAAGAAAAAACAAGATGAAAAATTTGATGTAATATTTGAAAAAATAGAAGAAAAGGTTAAAGACTTTGCCTGTGTAGAAGATTTTGTAGATGATTATTATGATAAGCCAGATTATGAATTTCTTAGAGATATAAAATATGTTGGAACCATGAGAGGCGGAGAAGACCACAGATGGTATGTCGTAGGTAATAATGTATATTCTATAGATGTTGATGGAGAAACTTATTTTTTTGGTGTTTCAGAAGTAACAATATTAAAAAGTGAAAAAATGAGTTGGGAAGATACTTATTGGGAAACAAAAATATTTAAAGTAAAAAGAATAATAAGAGAGGAGTTTGAAAAAGATGAATAATACTGTTGAGAAAATTAAATGGATAGGTATTGTTATAGGTCTTATTATAGCTTTTTTATTTGCAGTTGCAACGCTTTGTATTTTAATGTTGTGTGCTTTATTTGGTAATTTATTTGGATTTATTGCTATAGCTATATTATCTGTATTATTAGCGATAAATGCATATATTTATTATAGAGAGGAGGAAGATTTATGGAACTAACTGATTTAGATATTCAAAATATGAAAACTAGATTTATTGAATTATTGAGAGATACAAAAAGAGAAGGAATTGAAGATTTGATTAACTTTTTAGAAAAATCAGATTTTTTTACTGCTCCATCTAGCACAAGATTTCATGGTGCTTTCAAAGGTGGGTTATTACTTCATAGCTTAAATGTTTACGAGAATTTTTTAAAGTTAAAAAATAGTGGAATTTTCCCGCTAGATGAAAAAATTGATGAAACAAGTTATATTATTTGCCCTTTATTACATGATATATGTAAAACATATTTTTATGTAGAAGATACAAGAAACGTAAAAAATAAAGAAACAGGAAAATGGGAACAAGTTCCTTATTATACTATTGATGATAAAATACCTTATGGGCATGGAGAAAAGTCAGTCTTAATGGTTTCTGAATATATCAAACTTTATCCTTATGAAAGGATGGCAATTAGATGGCATATGGGCGCTTATAGTGGGCAACAAGATTGGAATACTTTAGGTGCTGCTTATGATAAATATCCATTTGCTATGATGTTACATCTAGCTGATTTAATAGCAGCGCACGTTGATGAGGTGGAAAAATAATGAAATTATATAGAGTTGAATATTCTTATACAGTAGAAGGATTTAGAAAACAATTTTTATCAAAAAAAATGAGACCAGTAAATGCAAAAGTGGATAATAGAACTGCATATATAATATGTGAAAAAGAAGATGTAGGAAATGAAGTAAAAAAAGCAATAAAGAATAAAATAGAAGAATGGCAAAAAGAAATTAATTCTTGTGGTTATATATTCCTATATGATTGTGCATCAGCATTTATTCCAGAAATAAAATTTAACCAAATAGAACGTTGTAGTAATATAGAAATATATTATGAAGAAGCTACTATTGAAGAATGTATAGAAAGATTATCTCCTACAGAATACAACGAAATGTATGGAAATATTTTAAAGGTGGTAAAAAATAATGATTAAAGTAATTACGGGGGCTATGTTTTCTGGTAAAAGTTTTGAACTTATTGAATTATTAAAAGCACTAGATATGAATACAGTTAAAATATTTAAACCTAATATTGATACTAGAGATAAAGGTATAATAAAGAGTAGAGCTACCTCAAAGACATATACGGCTTTGTTAATAGATGATTTAAAAGAAATTCCGCAGCATATAGATAATAATACTAAAACTATAGTAATTGATGAAGCTCAATTCTTAACAGGAGATATTTCTATAATTGTAGATTTATATTTAAAAGGATATGATTTTATAATCGCTGGGTTAAATTTAACCTCAGAAAGAAAACCTTTTGGATTAATGAAAGATATTATGTGTATTGCTACAGATATAGAAATATTAAAAGCTAAATGTATATGCTGTGATAGAATTAATGCAAATTATACTTATTCAATAAAAAATAAAAAAGAAGATATTCTTGTAGGCGAATATTATATTCCTATATGTAGAGAATGTCTAGGAGGGAAGATTTTAAATGAAGGATAGAATTTTATTATGGAATGATGACAATCATGCACCTTGTGTGTGGATTAATAATAAATTTGCTGGGGTAGATTTAGATACAGTAATAAAGAGCGCATTATATGCACAACCAGTAAGTAAAGAAGGTTTTTATGAAATATTATATATTTATCCTTGGGATTTTGAAGATGAATTTAATGATGATGATTTCGATAAATTATTTTATTGGTTTCAAACAATGCCTAAATTTACCGAAGAGCAATGGAATTTAATTTTTAAAAAACAATGGAAGGAATTATTCAAAACATTATAGAAAGGAATTATAGAATGAATAGATTAGAAATATTTTCAAAATTTTGTTCATATGTGCGATTATCTTGCTAGTAGAAAATGTTTAGAGTTTGATTTTAATGCGGAATTATCTCAATAAAATTTATAAAATGTATTGACATTCATTGTAAAATATGATATAATATAGGTATGAGATAAATCTCTTATAGACAATTTTTGTAAAGGAGTGAGGATATGCAGGTTAAAAAAAGAGATGGGCAAATTGTAAAGTTTGATGCTAATAAAATTATGGAAGCAATTTCTGGAGCAAATAGAGATGTAAAAGGCAGAGAAAAAGCAAGTATTGCTAATAAAAAAGAAATTGTAAAATATATTAAAGCATTAAACAAAGACATAATTACTGTTGAAGAAATACAAGATATTGTTGAAAAACAACTTATGGAAATAGGCAAATTTGAATTGGCTAAACAATATATTGTTTATAGAGAAAAAAAGAATATAGTAAGAGCTATTAATACTACAGATGATGAAATTAAAGAATTAATTGGCGGGAATAGTGATTATTGGAATAATGAAAATTCTAATAAAAATGCTAAAGTTGTAACAACACAAAGAGATTATTTAGCAGGTATTACCAGTACAGATATTAGCAGAAGATTATTGTTACCAAAGGATGTTGTTAAGGCTCATGATGAAGGAATAATTCATTTCCATAAAGAAATTGTGGCTTAATAAAGAAATTTATTATGAAAAACTAGGTGAACCTAGAAATCTAGGGTGTCAACTTAACGATAAAGTAGCTATAGGAAATGATAGTTAATAAGTTGGCTAACAGGGGAAGTTTTTTAATAAAATTATCCTGTGCTAAGATTGTTTGAAAGAATATTAAACAATAAAGTCAATCGACTATCGAAAGTATATTATAAGAGAAATACTTATAAGAATAAACGAGTAGAGTAGCTTTAAGGTGAAACTCCTTATTGCGAAGTGCCTAGCAACTTATATTTGGTTATAGAATATAAGTTGATGATATAGTCAGATGTTATTAATAACATTGGATATGGATTACTTTGGTCAGAATGCTCTGAACAACTGTTGTTTAATTAATTTAGAAGATATGTTACAAAACGGAACTAGAATGAATGGTGTAATGATAGAAAAACCACATAGATTTTTAACAGCTTGTACAATAGCAACTCAAATTATTTTAGGTGTTTCTTCTAGTCAATATGGTGGTTGTACAATAAGTTTAACACATTTAGCCCCATTCGTAAGAGATAGTTATAACAAATATTATAAAAAATATAAAGATAGAAAATTACCAGAAGAACAATGTAAAGAATTTGCTATGCAAGACACTAGAAAAGAAATAGAAGATGGAGTTCAAACATTTAACTATCAGGTTTTATCTATGACAAATACTAATGGGCAAGCACCTTTCTTATCAGTATGTATGTATCTAGGAGAGACAGAAGAATATAAAGAAGAACTTGCAATGATTATAGAAGAATTTTTAAAACAAAGAATGCTAGGTATGAAGAATGAAAAAGGTGTGTATATTACGCCAGCATTTCCTAAATTATTATATGTCTTAGAAGAAGACAATATACACGAAGGCAGTAAATATTGGTATTTAACAAAGCTTGCAGCAAAATGTACGGCTAAAAGAATGGTACCTGATTATATATCTGAAAAAATAATGAAACAATTAAAAATAAACCAATATGGAATAGGGGAATGTTACCCATGCATGCGGATGTAGGTCATTTTTGACACCAAGTAGAACTAAAGAAAACATAGCAAAAGCTTTAAATTATAAAGAAAATGTTGGTAAATACTATGGACGTTTCAACCAAGGGGTTGTTACAATAAATTTACCAGATGTTGCATTATTTTCTGGTGGAGATATAGAAGAATTTTGGAAAATATATGAAGAAAGACTTGAATTATGTCATAAAGCATTACAATGCCGTTACGAAAGATTAAGTAAAGTAAAAAGTGATATTGCACCTATTTTATGGCAAGATGGAGCTTTTGCTAGACTTGGAAAAGGAGAAAGCATAAAACCATTATTACATGATGGATATTCAACAATATCACTTGGATATGCAGGATTATATGAATGTGTTAAATATATGACAGGACATAGCCATACAGATAATGGAGAAGGGCATAATTTTGCTATAAAAGTAATGCAAAAATTAAATGATAAATGTAATGAATGGAAACAAGCTGAAAATATTGATTACTCAGTATACCGGTTCTCCTATTGAGTCTACAACATATAAATTTGCAAAATGTTTAAAGGATAGGTTTGGAGATGATTTATTTGTAGAATTAGATGGTAAAGACAGAGATTATATAACAAATTCATATCATGTACCTGTATTTGAAGAAATAGATATTTTTTCAAAACTAAAATTAGAAAGTGAATTTCAAAAATTATCTCCAGGAGGAGCGATAAGTTATCGGTGAATGCCCAAATCTTCAAGGAAATATTGAAGCAGTGTTAGAAGTTATTAAATTTATATATGATAATATAATGTATGCAGAATTAAACACAAAATCTGATTATTGTCAGGTATGTGGATATGACGGTGAAATTCTTATTGATGATAAATTAGAATGGTATTGTCCTAATTGCGGCAATAAAGACCATGATAAAATGAATGTGGCTCGTAGAACTTGCGGTAAAAATTAGACATATTGCCGCAGAAAAATGATTGAAATTCAGGGGAAACCTAAGTCAATAATGATATGGCAATCCTGAGCCAAGCTTACTAACTAAAATACACATAAGACAGTAGGTGATAAAATGTTAGAACATAAATGTGAAGTATGTGGAAGGATGTGGAGAAAAAAGTTAAAAGCAGATGGAAAAATTGTTTGTAATAAGCATTATAAGCAATTTAAAAGAGCTGGATGTTTTTTAGATAATTCTCCCAGAACTCAAAGAGATAAAAACGAAATTATAATTGAAAATAATTTTGCAAAGATTTGTTTATATGATAAATATTATAATGTAATTAATTATGCAATAATTGATATTGATGACATAGATAAGGTTAAGAATATCAAATGGAGAATAAATTGTAATGGATATGTAATAAATAATAATCAGCATAGTTTATTTCTTCATCGTGTTATTTTAGGAGTAGATACATTTGTTGACCATATAAATGGTAATCGTTTAGATAATAGAAAATCTAATCTTAGAGTGTGCACTAAGCAAGAAAACAAAATGAATATAGGAATATATAAAGGGTATTATCATATAAAGGATAAATGGATTGCAAAAATAAAACAAAATGGAAAACAATTACATCTTGGAAGTTTTAACTATAAAGAAGAGGCACAATATGCAAGATGGTGCGCAGAAAAAATTTTATTTAAAGATTTTATGTTTCCTAAAGAAGAACCAAGTCTCCCAGAAAAAAGGAAGCAAGAAATATTTGAATTAGTTAGTAAGAAGGTGCAACGACTACAATAATCACTATAGCCTTAACAAATAAATGTACGAGGTATAGAAGGTATAGTCTAGTCCCTAATAAAAATATCAGGAAACTGAGGGTATAAACGTATATTGGAACTAATTTCTGGAACAAAGGAAGGACAGAGGAAATTAAGGAAAGAATAATCCATCTTGACAATAAAGATTTGGAGGAATAACAATGAAATATGCAAAAATTCGTAAAATGGATATATCAAATGGAGAAGGAGTAAGAGTATCCTTGTTTGTACAAGGCTGCTCCTTCCATTGCAAAAATTGTTTTAATCAAGAAACCTGGGATTTTAATGGTGGAAAAGAATTTACTACGGCAGAGATACAAAAAATAATAGAGTTGGCAAATAAAGATTATATAGCAGGTTTATCTGTGCTTGGTGGAGAACCTTTACATCCAAATAATATAGAAAGTGTATCAATGTTATGTCAATATTTTAAATTTAAATATCCTAAAAAATCAATATGGGTTTGGACTGGATTTAAATATGAAGACATATTAAAAATGGGGAAAAATTATAATATATTTGATTATATAGATGTTTTAGTAGATGGGCAATTCGAAGAAGATAAAAAAGATTTGACATTAAAATGGAGAGGTTCCTCAAATCAAAGAGTTATAGATTGTAAAAAATCTTTAGCTGAAAATAAAATTATCTTAAAAGAAGATTAAAATATAAAGGAGATTTGTATGAATAGAAAAGAAAAAGTAATGAAAAGATTGCAAGAACACTATGATTATTTAGTAGACCAAGGACACGAAGTTGTCTTTCTTGCCCACCAAGGTTCTTACAACTATAATTTAGATTATGAAAAATCAGATATAGATAGTAAAGCAGTTGTATTGCCTTCATTTGAAGATTTTGTTCATAGCAAATCTCCTTTTAGTTATACTTATATTTTAGAAAATGAAGAACATATTGACACTAAAGATATTAGAAAAATGTGTGAAATGTGGCAAAAAGAAAATATAAGTTATATAGAATTATTATATTCAGATTTTATAATTATTAATCCAGAGTATAAAAATTTAGTTGATGAATTAATTAAACACAGAGATGATATTGTAAATATAAATCCTGACCAATTCTTACGTTGTATTGTAGGAATGAGCAAAGAGAAAGTTAAAGCTTTATGTCACCCTTATCCTAATTTAATAGAAAAAATTAATAAATATGGATTTGATGGCAAGCAATTATCACACTGTTTGAGGTTAAATGAATTTATAGCAAGATATGTGATAAGTAAAGAACCGATAAAAGATTGTTATATTTCTAAAATTCCAGATATACTAATAAATCTCAAACAAAATCTTAATTCTATTGGTACGGATTATTTACCAGTAGAAGAAGCTATAAAAATGTGCAATAAATATGATGAAGAGACTTATAGAATTGAACAGGCACATTTGGGAAATCCTATAAATGAAGATAATTTAAGATACCTAAATGACTTCAAATATAAGACATTAGAAAAATTTTTTAAAAAACTTTTACAAAATACTTGACATTCATTATAAAATATGTTATAATGTATATAGAGTTAAGGTAAGACTTAATTCTACCGATGTCTTAACGGTCAGAGTAAGACAAATCAACTAAAATAAATTTAAAAGTTTAAAGGTGTATAACTTTTAGATAAAACTTTTACAGATATATGGTACTATGAATACACCCGAGAAAATGTGCCACGAAAACAAAGGTCAGTTCTGTAAACAAACAAAAGTTAGTTGTTTTTGAGTTTGTTTAAATTTAAAACTGAAAAGTATCACGCTTGCTGTGAATACCAATAGAAAAGTAAAATCTGAGATGTGCTATAAAGCAAGTATATACACATCACATTTAGAAAGTAACGGAGTAAAGGTTATTATTATCAGTCCCCTTTACATTACATAAGTTGGAGGATAGAAAGGCAGCTATCACGCCTATAAATATAAAATGTTCCTCGCTCGGCTAGTAATAGCAACGCAAGAAGGTCATTTATAGGTCTTGAAAGAGATGCAGGGTACGCCGACCTGCCCAACTAAATATATTCGGAAATGGTGAAATGGTATCATTTAGTGCTTTGACCACTAAGTTGTTTGTTCAAATCAAGCTTTCCGAGCCAAAGAGATAAATTAAATGCAAATAGTTACTTATCTATTCAAAATAAGTTTATACAATTTTACATTTAATGTAATAAATTATACCTCCTTTCCGATAGTGTTTAATTTATCTCATTACATAAAAAAAATAAATTAGGAGGAATTGATATGAAAATACAAACAAGAAAAATTGCAGAAAGAACATTAGAATACACAGATAATATTACTGGCAAAAAAGAAAAGATTAAAGAAAGTTATGAAAATGGATTTGTAGAAGAATTAGAAGTCTCATTACAAGATATAACAGCCTTTAATTTAAACAAAAAGATTAGAATGATAGGCATAGCAAAACAAGGAACTTTTCTTTTAACACTTAAATCTTGGAAAGAATTAAAGAAAGAATTAACTAAAGCTGGACTAATGAACAGATTTAATTTAAGTAAGGCAAATTAATGCCTTTCTTATATGGGTCGGTAGTGTAATGGTAACACGATGAGCTCCAAACTCATTAATTATGGTTCAAGTCCATACTGGCGCCGCCAATGGGCAAAATAAAGTAGAAAGATAATTTATAGCCCTTATTTATTGTAATGCCTTTGTATATTGTATGAAGGCATTATGCTTACATATGATTAAGGAGGTATTTAATATGGAAGATAAAGAAAAAGTAAAATGTGAGAACTTAGAATGTCCTAACAATTTAAATGGATATTGTAATAATTTAACATACTCACAAATGTTATATAATAGAATTCATTGTGATGAAAGGGAATGGTAATTATGTTTTATAGAATATTAGACTTTATTAAATATTTACCGAGAGAAATTAAATGGTTTTTCCAAAGAGGAATTAGAGGATATGCTGACTGTGATTGTTGGGCAATAGATGAATGGTTTGACAGAGTTGTTATTCCTATGATACAATCTTTAAAAGAAAATAAACATGGTTATCCTGTAGATATGACAGAAGAATTATGGAATATAGAATTAGAAAGAATGATATATTATTTTACTGAAAGTACAGAGGAAGGTTGTTCAGAAAAAAATGAATATGAAAATGTTTATGATAGTATAATATGGGGAGAATTTACAGATAATAATGAAATAGTAAAAAAATATTTAGATAGAGAAACACAAATAGACAAATATAAATATAATATGAAACAAAAGGGTTTAAAATTATTTGCTAAATATTTTTATAATTTATGGGATTGAATATGCCATTGTTGATACTTTACTCAACATAAAAAAGAATATTATTAATGTTCAAATCCGACTGTTTGGTTTGCAGCCGGCTTACATAAAAAAATAATTAAAGGAGTGTGTTTATATGAAAACAAATTTAGTAGACTTAATGTCTAAAGTATCTCAATTAGAAAGTGAATTTACAGAATTAAGTTATGAATTACAAACTCAATCTATGAATGTTACTGTAATAGAATTAGATGGACAAAGCCAAGATTTAGAGTTTTATCCTTACTTTAAGGATGATTTTGACAGATATATAGAATTAGGCAACGAAATTACACAATTAAAAGGAATTATATTTGAAAGAAATAATTCATTAAAATTAAAAAATGGAAATACTATACAAAAAACTATAGCTGAAATACAAAATAAAAGAAAGGTTTTAAATTTAGTTAAAAGATTAGCTAAACAAAATCCTTCTAAAAAAAGAACAAGTGAAACAAATAATTCTTATTTTACATCAAGAGAATTAGCTTATGATAAAGATATGATGGTTGATTTACAAAATAAATTAACCACAGAAATACAAGATTTAGAATTAGAAATAAGCCAATTAAATGCAGAAACATTTGAAATTTAGTTATTAATCTTGCTACTTTATTGTAGCAAATTTAAGAAAGATATGAAATATAAGGTATTTATTATCCGAGACATTATGTCTTGACCACATGTAAAATAAAAAAAGAAAATCAATATTCAAATGTAAGAGTAAGTTTAGGAAATAAATAATACGAGCAACTTACAATTTATCAATAGATTTACAATTAACATGAAGAAATTACAATGTTAAAATTTACAATTTATTAGCGGTTTATAACGCTTCCAGTAATTTTTATTTAAATTAAAAAAATGTAAATAAAAGATGAATTAAACAATACCAAATATTTTGTATCTTTCTATTTTATTATAGAAGGAGTTATAGAATGAGTAGAAAATTTGAATATGTAAGTAGAATTACAAGCACAGGTTATGAAATGAAAACCCCAGAATTTGATTTGCCCAAAAGAGCTACACAATATAGTATAGCATATGATTTTTATAGCCCAGAAGATTTTGTTGTTGAACCACATAGTAAATATATGTTATGGACAGGAGTAAAAGCACAATTTTTAGATGATGAAGCTTTATTGTTAAATGTTAGAAGTTCAATGGGTAAGAAGAATATAATGTTATCAAACACTCAAGCTTGGATAGAGTCAGATTATTATAATAATAAAGATAATGAAGGAGAAATAGGTTTGTTCTTTTATAACTATGGAGATGAAAAATGGGAAGTTAAAAAAGGCGACCGTATTGCTCAAGGTATGTTTATAAAATATTTAACAACAGATGACGATAATGCTGAAGGTATTCGTAATGGAGGCTGGGGAAGTACCAACAAATAAATTGGAGGTAAATAATAAATGGCAAGAAAATTAGTAAGTATTCAAAGAATAATAGACTTGCAACCGATAAGTGGAGCAGATAAAATAGAGTTAGCTACTGTATTAGGTTGGAAAGTTGTTGTATCTAAATCTGAAAATCATAAAGTTGGAGATTTAATTGTTTATGTAGAAATTGATACTCAATTACCTAATATACCAATGTTTGAATTTTTAAAAGATAAAAAATATAGAGTAAGAACAATTAAATTAAGAAAACAAATTTCTCAAGGGTTAATTATACCTTTAAAAGCGATAGAGCAAAATTTTAATATAAAAATCTCTAAATTAAAAGAGGGCGATGACATTACTTCTTTAATTGGAGCAACCAAATATGACCCTGAAGAAGAAAAAGAAAGAAAATTAGCTGAAGAAGCAATGGCAAAAAATAACAATCCTATACACAAAATATTAATGAAATATAAATGGTATAGAAAATTATATAAACAAATTGCTATTCCTAAAAAAGGTGGGTTTCCAAAGTGGATAAAGAAGACAAACGAAATAAGATTACAAGTAATGCCAGAAGAATTTTATGAGATAGTTAATGACCCAAATGCTACAACATTATTTAATAGTACAGAAAAAATCGACCGGTCAATCTGCTACTTACTTTATAGAAAAACATAAAACTTTAGGAATATTTAATCAATATGATTTTGGAGTTTGTTCAAGAAATTTAAGATTAAAGGCACCTAATAATTCTTCATATTGGACTATTGCAAAACAATTTGATATTGAAAAAGTATTAATAGAATTATCTAAAAAATATAGAGCGAATAAAGTAGTGTTACAAGGAGAGATAGCTGGAGAAGGTATTCAAAAAAATAAATATCATATTGAGGGTTATAAATTCTTTGCTTTTAATCTTATAATAGAAGGTAGAAAATACAATACAAAAGATATGCAAATTATATTAAAACCTTATAATATAAATACTGTTCCTATTCTTGATGAGAATGTAGAGTTGTTAGATACTATTGATAAAATGGTAGAAAATGCAGAAGGTAAGTCTACTTTATATAATACAGAAAGAGAAGGAAAAGTATGGCGTGATATATATAATAATATATCATTTAAAGTTATAAATCCAAAATTCTTATTGAAAAATGATGAATAATATAAAATAGCACCAGGATTTCAATATTCTGGTGATTATTTTTACTAGAATAGGTCTAGGAGCTACGAGGATGGACGTAGAACAATGTTTATACTTTATGTTACAAATTATACGCCTAGTTATTAAATATTGTTTAAATTTAAAATATAAGATTAAAAAGGAGTTAATTATGGATTTTATAAAATCTATTAACCAAAAAACAGTAATAAATATTAAAATTAGAGATTGTATGGATTATCTTAATGCAATAGAAATGTTTAGAGTATTAAATAATGAAAAACTACCATGTTCTTATATAAATATTCGTACCGCTGATAAGATAGGTGTGTTAGACCATACAATTATAAATAAATTAAAAAACTATAACTATTATTTAGGAAAAGCATATTCAATAGACCATTACTGTACAGAATTTATACCTAATAACTCAATAGTTTTAGTAGATAACGAAAAGTCTGATGGGTACATTTTTAAAATATATTTATCCACAGATTTTAAAATAGATAAATATATAGAGAATATAGATGGTTGGGAATATTAATTAGGAGGTAAAATATGGAAACAAATAAAAAATGCATACAATGTGGTGCAACAGATAAATTATTAGAATTAGACAATGGAATATTTACTTGTAAAAAATGTTTAGATGCATTAGGAAAAGAACAAAGAGAAATGCAAGAATATATAGAAGATTATTTGGCTGAAAACTTCGGTATAAATAGTCCAGAAACTCAAGCCAAAACATTAGAAGCTATTAGTATAAGTATAAAATATAAAAATGGACTATTAGGTGAAGATGAAGTTGAAAAAATTAATCGTGAAAAAGAAAGGATGGAGAAAGCTTTTGAGTAAAATTTTAATTGCATTAGATGAAAGTACAACTTGTACTGGATATGCAGTATTTAATAATGGAAAACTAATAGAACATGGAGCTTTTTCTTTTAAAAGCAAAGATGTTCTTGAAAGAGTAAGTTTTATTATGGAAGAAATTGAAAAACTAATTAGTAAATATAAACCCAATAACATGATAATTGAAGATGTTCAAATTACAATGAATGCAGCTACAGCTAAATCTTTATTAGGATTGCAATTTATGATTGAGATATATGCTCATAGAAACAATATACAATGTGAAACTATCAGAACAACAAAATGGAGAAAAATATTAGGATTATCAAATAGTAGGACATTAGATAGAAAAGCAAAAAAACAAGAAACTATAGATTATGTAAAAAATAAATATGGAATTGAAGTTGTAAAAGATGATGAGAGCGATGCTATTGCTATAGGAACAGCATTTTTATTAGAAAAGGAGAGATAGATATGTTTAATTTATCTAAAGAAGCATGTAATACTTTACGATTTATTATTGTGTCTGAAAATGAAGATAAAATAGAAGAAGCAGTATTAAATATTCTTTATATATTTTGGATAAGAAAAAAAGAAGGTATGAAAATTGTAAAAGATTTACAACAACAAAAAAATGATATAGGACAACTTAGAGATGTTGATATTTATATTGATACAAACTATCACATTAATATTGCTATTTTTCCAAGAATAAAATGTGTAAAAGGGCAAAGAGCGCCATTTATAATTATTGATAAAGATATAGAGATAGAAGAATATGATATATGTGACATTATACTACCTGCTACAGAAATCCATAATAATGCAAAGTTATTTACTAACGGAAAAGGATATATATTAATATAATTAGAGGAGGTAAACCAAATGGCTTATATCAAAGTTTTAAAAGTTAAAGAAAGCATTGAAAACTTACACAAATATATGAATATATATCAAGCAATGAATACACTAGATTGGGTATTAGAGAATAAATGTATTAATTGTCAAGAACAATGTTCAGACTGTTATTTAGATTTTGAAAATAAAATAGCTATTGAAAAAATATTAACCCATTTAAAAAAGAATAAAAAGAAAATAAAAGGAGGAAGAACATTATGAGAGACCCAAAAAGAATAAAACTTTTATTAATGGAAATTGAAAAACAATGGGAAAATTTTCCTGATTGGAGATTGGGACAATTAATAGAAAATATAAAAAGATTTTATAATATAGATGATTTATTTTATATAGAAGATGATGAAATGTTAAAATCAATTGAAAATTTTATGAGAGAAAAAGAAAAGGGAGAATAATTAAATTCTCCCTTAATTTTAACCTATATAGTTTATTGTCTAGCTAAAATAAAATGGCTTAGAACTAATCCTCATGCTTTATTATTTTGTATATTTTTTCTTTTTATTGCCATTATATTTTGGTTTTTGTGTGTTTGTTTTAGGTTTAATTTCTTCTGATTTTTCTGCTACTTCAATTTCTTTTTTTTCTTCTTTTATTTTTTCAACTTTTGGTTCTTCTTTTTTATCAGCAATTTCTATTATTGTATAGAAACTTCCTTCTAAATTCTTGTCTATTCCCCTAAGTTGCAAATCTTCACAAAATACTTTATAAAAATCTTGACCTAATTTATTGTTACCTTCACTTACTACTTCATAGCAACAATCTTTATACCATATTGGTCTACTTTCTAAAGATACTGTTTTTAGAAATTTTAGTTGTTTCATATTATCCACTCCTTTTTATGTGCTTTCATACCAGCTATTATTTACTTTTATATATGGAGTTGCTTCTACCCAACTACCATTAACTTTTAAATATGTGTCTCCTTCAACCCAAGAGCCATTAACTTTTATCCACATTTGATTACCACGAATTTTTATAGAAGAAGTAGTTAAATAAGGACTTTGTTGCCCCCAATTATTGTTAGTACTAATTCTAAATTGTATTAAATCTCCGTTTTGAGGTTCTGTATCAAAAAGTGATAATACAGCTGGATTTGATAAATCTAATGTAAAATTAGTTACACTTACTTTTGTAGTAAACCATTCTCCCCAAGTAGCAGTTTTATAATTATATTTTCTGTAACTAACATTATATGAAGTTATAGAACCTGACCCACCAGTAGCCCCGCTCCAACTAATTGTAATAGAACCATCCTTTTTTATACTTGTAGAACTTAAAGTATAACTTGTGGGAGCAGTAGGAGTGTCAAAAGATACAATTAATTGTGGAGAATTTACAAATCCAGAAGCTGCATAAGCGTAGTCAGATGATTGAATTCTATATTGATACTTAACGCCTGCAAAAGGCTTTTGTCCATGAACACTCATTCCATTTAAAGCTATTTCGTTATATGATGTTCCATCTTGACCCGCTGATATTGTAAGCCAAGGTGTCCAAGAACCATCTGGTCTAGTTGACCTAACTTCTACATCGTATCTTAATACCCCTAAACTTCCTGCACTTGCTCCACCCCAAGTAATTGTTGGAGCAGAATTTATACCGCAAGGATTAGGATTTATATTAATCCATGTTGGAGCACTAGGAGCAGCATATCCTGGAGCTCCTAATCTTTGATACTGGTCTCCAGTTCTAAATGCAGCCCCTGATGGTCTATTAGAAGGTATTGTTATATTAAATCCTATATCAAATGAATTTCCTGTATCTACAAAACTCATAGAACAAGTTCTAGTTCTAGTTCTTGCTGTGTTTTTAGCCCATCTATCTGAATATCCTTTTATATTTGCACTAGCACTAGCCCCACCATGCCACATATTAAAGTTAATTTCACCATCATAGTTAATATATCCACTAGAATAAGTTAAAGTACAAACAACAGTTGCATTAACTGTTAGTGTTGCACCATTTCTATAAACATCCATATATATGTTAGCTGTAGAAGTTGGATTTGTCCAAGATTGAGAATATACTAATGCCATATATCATTACCTCCTAAGCTTCAATTTTTAAATATATATTTCCATCTGTACCAACAGTTGGGTCTGGTTCAGCAGTTCCTTTTAATACAAAAGCTTGTTGTGTCCAAGAACCCCATACGCCATTTGAATAATTTCTAACCCATGTTTGTACTCCAGATGTTGTGTTAGTTGTGAATGTTTGTTTAACCCCAGAATGTCTTTCAACTAATAAACTAAAAGGAAGTTGTGCTGGAGTATTTGTAATTGTAGTTGCATCTGCACTTGTAGCATTATAATATAGTCCAGCAGTTGTATATTTATTTAAATTTGAATTCCTAGGTATTAAAACGGGAATATTTAATTTTTCAGCTAAAGCGTCTCTTACCGCCGAAGAAACAGGTTTCTCTGCATCTGATGTATTATCTACATTACCTAAACCTATTTGTGCTTTATCTAACATTAAATAAAAATTATTATTATAATATCTAACAAGAATGCTTCTATTTGCAATTAAAGTGTTTGCTCTAACTGGTGTCCCATCTGCAAATAATATTGGTCTGGCTGTATCTCCATTAATAGATAAAGTAATATTGTCAACATTATTAACAGTTGGCATAAAAGATATTATACCCATATCGTTACCAAAGCTATTGGTTAATGGAGTAGGAATACCTGTTGCAGTAATATTATATTGACTTGATGTGCTTGTGTTTAAAAAATTTGCATTTATTATTTGACGTGGTGAAAATGGATACATTGGTTCATATCCAGCACTTGTAAGAACTTGCATTATAATATTTTTTGACATTCTTCATCATTCCTTTCTAAGATAATATTGTTTCAATTACTTTACCTACAATAATATTATCTGTCATTTCTTCTGATTTTTTACTTATAAAATCTATGGCTAACTTTTCAGCCTCTTTTTTATTCATTTTTACATAACCACTTTCATTTGGATTATGGTCTTGAAAATATATTAAATTATTATCTATGTAAATTAAATATGCTTTATCTATTTTATAATTTCTTGATTTTATTATTTCTTTAGCAGTAATTCCATTTATAGGAGATTTTTTATCCCATATTTCATATCTCATTCTATTAGTTTGCACTTTTAAAATACTTTCTCTATCTTGTTCATTTATAAGTTTATTTATTTCTGAAACAGAGCTTTCTCCATTTCTGGAATTGATATATTTTAAAATCTCTTTAACATTAATCATTTTATTTCTCCTTTTTATAAGAGAGAGCATAAAGCCCTCTCATGTTTATTTCCAACCTGAAGGGATAGAATTGTAATCACTTAATTTAGTACAGTTTCGTAATGCTTTTTCATGACTTGTTAATGTTGTTATCTTACTTAGTTCAGTTACTAATTTATTACCATTACCTACTAATTGTGTAGCATTAGAAAACATATAAGAACAATTTTGTAATGCTGGACATAATGTAGATAAATTATCCCAAGAATATTCATAATCTGTACCACTAAACATATTATTTAACTCTCTAAACATTGTTTGGTTTGCGAACATACTATCAATGTCTTTTAACACGCGACTATTATAAATAAATGGAATTGTTTCATAACCTTCTACATCTGTCATCTGACATCCATCCCATAAACTTACAGCCCTTTCTATTTTTGTTCCTGGGAATAACATTCCAGTATATCCTATATTTTCAGTAATAAATCCAGTTATTTTTGCGTTATAGAATAAGAAAGAAATATCTTTTAATTCTGGGTTATTTGTAAACAACACCTGACTCATATATAACATTGTTGCTCCAGTAGCAATTTTTTGGCAAAGTCCAAATGCGTGCATAACTGTTGTAAGTTTAGGACAATGATAAAATAATCCCATAGGAATACTTGTTATTCCTGTATCTTCTAATATATAACTCATATCTGTAATATTAGGACAATAAGTAAATAATTGATTATTTAATTTTGTTTGGTCTAACTCATATCCGCCTGGTTCCATACCCGTTGGGTCTTCTACATAAGTAAATACATCGTGTACTCCCACTGTACTTACCTTAGAACACATTTCAAATAAATGAGAAACATTTGTTAAATTATTATTATGCCCAAATATTGTTGTATAATCAGATATATCCGCCAAATCTAAATTAGTGCATAAGCTAAACATTCCTTCTGCTGTTTTTATATTATTTCCTAGTATATTAGGTTTTATTTTTGATATTCCTGTCTGTTCAAACATGTAACTTGCATCTTCCACACTTGCCATACTAAATGTAGGCATTTCTGTTAATGTAGAACTATAAGCAAACAAATTACTCATATTTTTTACTTTACTTGTATCTAAACTATTTAAAAAATTCCAATTGTTAAATGTAGTTAAACCAGAAAAAGTACCTTCCATACTTGTACAATTAGAAGTATCAAAATTATCAAAGTTTAATGTCGTTAAGTTAGAAACACCTTCAAATGTTTGAACCATAGTTTCAGGTTTAAAATCTCCTTCAATATATAATGTTCTAACATTTTGTAAATTTATAAATAATTGGGTTGCATTCTTTATGTTTTCTAAACCAGCAGTCTTTAATCCTATATCATATCTATCTCCTATAATAATTTCATAATAATCTTCTGTATCATTATTTGATAAATAATTTTTAAGTATCGCTCCATCTGGGTCTCCAGTTAATGTTTTAGATAAAAATACTGGACTCGCATGTGCTCCAATATTATTATGCCATATATGATATTCTTGAACCGGAATTAAATCTGGGTCGTAAAAAATACCTGTAGATTTTTCAAATGCATATATTGCTACCTGCTTTGAAGTTATTTTATTGACTAAACCAACATAATAATATAAATTAGTTTCAGCTGGGTAAGAACCAAAATCAAGTTCTTCAGCTTTTGTACTTGAGTCACCTTTTAATTTTTGAACCATATCCATAGCAAAGGCTCCATATCCACCAGCGGCTTGTATGTCTTTACTTATATCATATCCTACTAATTTCCAATATTTGTTAATAATAATCATTTTTTCGTCAACTGATAATTTTGCTAAATTTGTAGCACCTAAAGTCAAATTTTTAATTGTAGCTGGTGTTTGTACTACTAAACTATCAGATATATTTAATAAAGAAGTATGTGTTAATGGACTATTTTCAAAAGTAATATCTACTGATAAAGATGGTTTATTATTATCTCCATAGAAAAATCCAGAAACATTCTCTAATGAAGTACAGCCATAAAACATTCCACCCATGGTTTCAGTTATAGGTTTAAAGTTTATGTTTCCAATAGTAGTCAATGTAGTATTTCTAAAGAACATTTGAGTTGGCTGATTTGCAATAGAAGTAGCATTCTTTGACCATAACGCATCGTTTCCTAATGTTATAAGAGCAGAAGCTTGGTCTTGACCACTAAACATATCAGAGCTTAATGCTAATCCATTTAATCCATTATCTCCAATTTCTTCTATTCCTTCTACATCTAATGCATTCTCATAAGTTGCATTATCTCCACTAAAACAATTAGCTGGTATATTTCCACCATAGAAATTAAACACATTATCATAATTAGTTGCAGAATAAGCTTGTCTAAACAAACCTGCTGGTAATGAAGTTAATGGCACATTATATAAAGCACCTGAGAAATTAATTACGCTTAAAGCTCCGTCTCCAAATAAATTAATTGGAAGTTCTTTAATACCAGTACAACCAGAAAATACATTTTCATAAGTTATAACTTCAACATTATTATTAAATAAAGTGTTTGGTAATTCTGTTAAAGCAATATCACCCATGAAAGCATTTGCAAAAGTTGTTGCGCTTGTATTATTTTTAAATAAATTCATAGGTATAGCTACTAATCTAGTACAATTTTCAAACACGCCGCTAAAATCTGTAACAGAATTGTTTGAGTCAAATAAACCTGTAGGTATATTGATTATTGATGTTCCTTTAAATGTATTCTTAAAACTTAATATTCCAGACATATTATCAAATAAACCTACTGGTATCATACCAAATTTAGAACAACCTTCAAATACACTTTCAGCAGTTGTTGACATAGTTGTTTGACTAAATATACTTTCAACTACATTAGTTAAATTTGTACAGCCTTTAAACATATTTTTTATTACAGAAAATGCTAAATTGCATTTTGTTACTTCTTTTAAACAAGCTGCTATATTTCCTGTGTATTCTAATTGGTCTAATGTTCCAATTAATCTAATAGTATATTCTCCATCAGCAACATAAGTATGTGTTGCATTTGTATCATTATAAGCTGTAATTTGAGTAGAACTTGTTCCATCTCCCCAATCAATCCAATAATCATATGTCCCACCTAAAACCATTGGGATTGAAATTGTTTTACTTCCTGTACTATCTAATGTGGTATCTATAACCATATCATAATTTGAAGTAATATCTTTTACTTGATATTCTTCCGTATATCCATGAACATCAGAAGTTGCTATATTTATTCCGCCAATAGCATAACCTTTAGTCCCTATTGCCATTGCATTTAAACTACTTCTTGGATAATTCATTGGTGTATCTGTTACCCATTGATTTTCTTCTATATTATATTTCTCGTTTGTATCTAAACTATACCAATCAGAATTTAATCCTCCAACAGCATAAATCGAACCATTAGCAAAAAATGAAGAGAGAAAACTTCTAGGAACTAACATATCATCTTTTTCAGACCAAGTGTTTGTAGCTATATCATAAGCTTCATTTAACCCTATTGTATCGCCATTTTGATTTATTCCACCCATAGCATATATATTTGTTCCATCACTTGCTAATGCATGTCCATATGTTGGTGTTAGCTTATCTGTAATTGCTGTCCAAGTGTCTGTTGTTGCATTATAAGAATAAGCATTACCTACTGTCTGATTTCCTGTTGTTTCTCCAGCTATTACATATCCTATATTATTTACTGCTATTCCACTTGTGACTAACGGAATTGGCAATGATTGTTTAGCTGTCCATGTATTTGTATTACTGTTATATTCTTCAACAGTATCTAATATATTACCATTACTATCTACGCCACCAATCACATAAGCTTTATTACCTATTGAAAAAGATGTAGTTCTAGCTCTAGTAGTAGGAGCATCTGCTTTAGCTGACCATGTATTAGTTACAGTATCAAATACTTCTGTTTTATTACTTCTAACAAATGTTTGTGTAATTCCTCCAGTAGTATATATATTATCTCCAATAACAAATCCAGCACTAGCAAATCTAGGTGTGATTTCTTGTTGTTTTACATCCCATTTCTTTTGAATAACATCATCCCCAAGAGTAATTTGAAACCAGAAATCTCCAGTATCATATCCAGTTGGCGTAGCTCTTTGTATAGGTGTTTTATTAGCCATTTTGGGCATACTTATAATTACCCAGGGATAATGATTTAAATTTGGTTCATAATTTGTATTATCTGCTAAAGCATACCACATTTTATTTTTATATATTACTATATCTCCTTTTTTATAAGATATAGTATTATCCCAGTTAAATTTTAAATTTAAATCTAGCCCACCATATCCTTGAAATCCTCTTATATCAAATTCTAACCAATACTCAGTATTCGTTGGCAATGTTCCAATAGGAGGTTCTTTTAATGTATAATATCCTTTACCATTATAATATACTAAGTTATGTAGGTAATATTGAACTGTTGAGTCAAAATCTCCCCTAACTCTAGTATTATTTATCATAACTAAAAAATCTTGATATAATTTGTCTAAATAATAGTCTATATCCCTTTTGGGTTCTATTTCTCTTTCATTAACCCCATTAATTAAATAATTAACATTTTGACTGTTAGTAATTTGATTAGCCAAAGAAGGATTATTCAAAAGAATAGAATTAGCGCTAGAAGTATTATTAGATTGCATAGCATAATAATAATTTAAAAACAAATCTCTACTACTCAAATGCATATCATCCATTAATTCAATAATTGTTCTATCCATAAATATTATCCTCCTTTATATAACTTGATACCATTGGTCTCCTATTATTTGGTCTGTTGGTTGTGCTGCTGTTACTGGTATTTGAATTGCTGGTAAAGCAGTAAGTATTTCAGTCCAATAAGCAGAACCATTGGCTGGTTGTTGACCTCTATTTATTTGTGTAGAAGCCCACCATTTATTTCCATAAACAACTACATCATTTACATTATATTCCATTGTACTATCCCATATCCAAGTAAAAGACAATCCTTCTCCTGAAAGACCTCTTTCTCCTCTTAATGTTAATATTCTCCAATAAGAAGTATTTGTTGGAGGAATACCTGTATCAGGTTGTTTAATACATAAATATAAGAAAGTCCCTTCTGTAGTAGTATAATTTACCATATTGTTTTGGTAATATTGCGTTGTAGGGCTATATACCCCTTGAAAATTAAATCTATCTATATTAGCTTGCCATTCAGCTTGTTTCTCAGCTATATAGTTATATATATCATTTTTATAAAATCTCTCTAATGCTAAAATTGCATCTCTAATTTGGTTGTAATCATTAGCATTAAATATTTTTCCATTTAATTGAGGATTAGCATTTATTATAGCTGAAGCATTAGAAAAATCACCAGCAATAATTGCTGTTTGAATTTGTTGAACCAATTGAGCATCAGTAGAATTTGTTATATTACTTTTTAGTTCTATATTATCTAACGTTCCAGGATAATTTGTAAAATCCAAATCTGGATATAAAACTGACATAAATTATTCCTCCTTTTATTAACTTTTAAAATAAATTCCTTCAGCAATTAATGTAATATTATCAGAGTCAGAACCTGCTCCCACACCAGTTAATATATACCCACCGCTAGCTGGTCTATAAAAAAAACTAAAACCTAATTCGCTATTAAAAGTATAAAGCTGTGAAGTATTAAAACCAGTACATAAAACAATATAATTAGTTGTGTTAGAAATTTGTGCCCAATCAGGAATATTCTCTATTTTTTTTAATGTACTAAAACTACCATTTTTCTCTATTTCTGCTGTTACTCTAACTTTTACCAATTCTCCATATCCAGTAAAGTCTACAGTAACAGTTGCCCCAGATACTCCTGATAATGTCTCACTATAATGTTGCACAGTTAATGCTTCTGGAATATCATTTACTTGAGCAATCCCATCTTCCATATGATTTAATCTTTCTGCTGACATTGGGTCTCCCTCATTTGTAATTTTACCAGGTGCAGGAGTTAATGTTACAGTACCATCATCATTATTAGTCATAGTAAATGTTAAAGGTTTCTCAACTTGTCTATCATTCCATAATTGTTTTTCGTAAGCCATATTAATTCTCCTTTCTAAGGTAAATAAGGGAATTGCTCTTGCGTTGAAGAATACCATTGACCAGTATATGGATATTCTGCTATTATAGTTTCTATTTCTGGCTCTTTTGGATATACTTTTATAGCTGTTATTGTCATATTATTTCCAACTCCTAAAGGTATTTCCAATGTCTTAATTAAATATTCTCCCTCAATACCAACATTTTTATTTGTATGAGCTATTTTTACATTAACATCATTTAGCCAATATAGCGGCACGATTTCTAGTGTTATACTATTATTCATTCTGGCATGTAAAAATAATTCATAATCTGCTCTTTGTTGAGCTAAATCATTATTATATATTTTTTCATCATCTACTATATAATTTATTTGTCCAATGCTATCTACATTATATGGACTTGAACTAATTGTATCGGTAGAAGTAGCCATTACTTGTTCTCCATTATCTAATAATCTTCCATATACAATTATATGATTTTTTACATTTTCAAAGTCTACATCTACAGTTTCACTTATTATTACTTTTTGTTTTAATTGGTTAAAATCAAGAACTACTGGCTCATTTATTCCATTAGGAATTTGTTGCCAATGAAATACTCCATCAACATCAAAAAACATTTCCCAGTCAGAATATAAATCTCTTATTTCAACTAATAAATCATATATAGTAGAACCCATATCTTTTTTTATATCATAAGGTATTTCATAACCTGCATCTTGAATTATGTATTTATCAAACCCGCCAAGTTGTGTTATTGTTTGTTTTACAACATCTGCAACTTTACTTTCTGCGGGTACTACAGTAGTTACAGCTGGTAGCTGACCATTTCTTCTTCCTGTTAATTTAGCCATTAAATCTAAACCTTCAAAAGTTATAGTATTTGTTGTTGCATTATAAACACTTTCAGGGTTATTTATTAAAAACAACCCCATATTATTCCATACTGTTTTGTTACCATTTCTAGGATTATCTGTTCCAACATATACTTTTATAAATTTATCTAACCATACTTGCCCACCTGGAGCAATTATATCAGTGCTATCTTCAACTACCAGTGTAATATTACAGGTTCTTCTAATATCAGAAGTGGCATCTATAGAGATACTTCCATCAGTTACCTTACCTTCTAAAGAATTAATAGTTTGAAAATTAAAATTTAATAAATCTACTTTTATTCTTTGATTTCTTACTTTTAATTGTGATAAATCATAATCTGTTTGACTCGGTATAACTGCCACCTGTAATCACCTACTTCCTTAATTATTTGCGTAAATTAAATTACTATCATATAAATCTTGACCATCTGCTGCATCACCAATTTCTGACCAGTTAAATGATAATTTTGCAAATCCCATTCCTACCTCAGTATAATAAGTTAATGATAAATTATCACTTAATGTTACTAGCCAAATGTTTCCGTTGAAATCTTTTAATATTTTTGCAGAAGGAGTAGCCAAGAAATTCTTTATAGCTTGCAATCTTTCAACTGTAGCTTTTCTATCTAATTGTTCATCTGCTGTATATACCACAACATCTCCATCCATTGTTCCTTTATCATAACTCAAATCTCCATTACTAATAACAATAGGATATTTGCTTCCATATGGCTCATATACGCCTGTTTGATGAACTCTTTCATTTGCTGAATATGTTGCATTTTCTTTGAATTTATAATTACTTGTTCCGTCAGTTATAAAAATTCCATAAAATTCAGAAGTTATACTATTAATAGAATATTCTCCCTCAACATTTCCTATGATAGGAACAATAGCATATTCATAATCTGTGTCATTTTGGGCAAGATAATCATATCTTACAAAATCTATATCATTTGGGTCAGTTACTGGAATAGTATATAATGTATACCAGTCAAATTCACCCTTTTTTCTTCTCTTGACTTTTATGCTGCTTATTTGTGTTACTACATAATCTATATTTCCTGCGTTAATATTTCCATTAAAATCTGCATCCATTTGTGTTTGCAAATCCCAACCAGTTGGATATGTTGTTATATATGGAAAACTAACATCTTTTGTTATATTGAAATGGTCATATATTCCATTCTCAAGTTTAACATCTTCTATGTTTATTAAATTTGTAGGAACAGGTTGCCAAGAATACCTGTCCTGCAAAAAATTATATCCTAAAAATATCATAATTCTTAGCCGCCTTTCCTATGCTAAAGTTGTTACATTCTCACTTATTCCACCAATATTACCAGATAAATCTATTGCCTCAGCTCTTATTGTATATGTTGTATCTGGTGTTAATCCTGTGAATGTGTAGCTATTTACAGAACTTAATCCGTCTACAGGAACAATTTCATCCCAAGTAGCTCCGTTATCTTTGCTAAATCTTACCGTTCTTAATCCAACATTATCTATTGAAGTTGCAGTTACCGGTATTTCAGTTCGTGTTACACCAGTCTTGTCTACTACTAATTCAACTACTGGCTTATCTGTATCTATAGGTTTATCATGCTCTCTATAATCTCCTAAATCTTCTATCTTTAAATCAAATAGATTACCTTTTCTTCTGCACCAAATAAATACTTTATTATAATCTGATGGTATATCTATATAATTACTATGAATTACGTAAGGCATTTTATTAGCATTCCAACATTTTAATAATACATAAGCATTTTCAGTTTGTTGGTTACTATAACCACTTACATAATCTAAATATAATTTCCCTAATACAGTATTATTTGTAAATACATTTGAAATAGGAGTATAAGTTGTTAATACTTCTAATGCGTTTTGATTATTTGCAGATAAATCATAAGCAATAGGTGTATCTAATACAGATATTACACCGTTTTCTTCTTTACAATATCTTATAAGACTAGGCACAGTAACATAAGGATAATATACTTGAGCTGTTTCTCCTATATTTATTTGAACTTTGTTATTTGTTAAATCTATTGCTTCAACATTTCCTATTTGAACCTTTACACAATTATCTGGTGTTGTAAATACGCCGCTAGTTAATACTGTAGAGGATATTTTATTATTATCTTCATTAATAAAATCTAGTGTATATGAAACATTACCAGCTTGTGATAAATAATATTTTTCGTCACCAGATACATTAGCAGATTGATTAGCTGGATTTAATAAATTAGGGCTAGCTAAACATATTAAATCTCTATATTCTCCGCTACTTCTCAATGGCTCTTCTAATGTGATTATTGAAGAATTTGAAATATAAGGGTCGTATGTTGTTATTACATTACTTGCTTCTATTTGTATGTTCCATATATCTATATGATTTGTCATACTACTGCTATCTACACTAAATACTAATTGTAAATCATAAAAACCATCTGGCGCAACAAATGTATTGTTATTAAGCGGTATTTCTGATATTATTCTTTGACTATTTTTATCAGTCTTATATAATTTAAAATCTTCAAATTGACCTAGTTGGCTATAAGATACAGTATAAGTATCTCCTGGATTTAATAATGATTTCCAGCCTATATTTAATGAGGCAGGTGTATCTACTATCACAGGAGTGATTTCATAACCACCTTGTATTTCTGTATATGAAACATTGTTTTTTTGTAAATATAATGGTGTTTTATAGTTATACAAATTTTTAGCAGCTGAAGTTAAATAAATATTATACAACCCTGGTGTTTGATAATCAGTAGCCTTTTTACCATATTCAAGTTGTATATTACTTATATCAACATTTACATTTGCCAATATTATAGTCTGTGCAAATCTAACCCATAAAGTATCATTTTCTGATACTTCTTCAGGAACTATAAATGATATAGTGTTTCTTCCTTTATTTTGAGTTTTATATTGAATAGAGCTTGCTATATTTGTTTTATAACTATCTGTTCCATATCCTATACTAAAGTATAAATCTGTACTTTCACTATTAATATTATAATCAAATGATAACGTATATAAATAATTTGGTTGTAATTTAAAGTTTGTGTTTGTATCTTGATAATAAGCTTGATTATATGTTATATTAAAATCAGATACATTAATTATATTTTTAATATCTCCTACAGAAGAATATCCATAAGTTGTTTCAAGAGTTGTACTAAGATTAGTTATAGGCTCAAATATATTAGTACCTTGCCATAATTCTATAGGAGATATACTAGGTAATGTAATTATTTGTGGTTCAGCTAATCTAAAATAGACTGGCATGTCTTTTAAAATAGTTCTTGCCTGTTCTTCAGTCGTGTTTGGTTCAAATATAAAGTACACATTTTTTTTGCCTTTCATCAAAGCTACTTGCCCTGGTAAAAATAAACCTTGTTGTGGTCTCGATTTAAATTTTGTTGTTAATATATCGCATGTTTTTGTTGAATCATCATATTGGTATATACCATAATTACTAAAATCTATTCCCCAATATGTTCTAGTAGTAGATGATGATTTTTCAACTAATTTCTCACTACCATCTAACACAACTTTCCCAATCTTCTTCTCAATCTCCACATCGCCATTTCTATAAATTTTAAGTAAGTCTTTTACATCTCCTACTTTTGCTAATGTATTTCCTTGTAAATCTATTGGAATTATTTTAGATTTATGATATGGTTCGTATGCTGTGGCTATTGTACCTTCTTCAACTTGTAAATTTATTTTTAAATTATTAAAAGAAGTACCAGGAAAAACAATAAGACTAGCTCTGATATAATCGTGTCCTTTCACCGTTTTATTTAAAAATTTACTTTCAAGTGACACCCATACATTACTATAATCTTGTTCCCATAAAGTGAACCTTATACCATTTGCACCTGTAAGAGTTTGACTACCACTTATTTGGTTCATAGATAATATATATTCCCCATTTAATGTTGAAATATTAAATATATAATTCCAATCCTTGGTTCCTGTATAAGTTCCATTTAATGTTATTATTCCATTTTCATTTGTAAGTGTTACACCATCTTTTACAATTGTTTTAAAAATAGAACTATCAAACTTGTTTTTTCCGCTCTGTTCCAAACCAATACAACCGTGTGGTAGGTATGGTTTTGGGGTTATGCCTTCTGTGATTTGAAAATCACTTGATAATAAATCACTAGGTTTTATGTCTTTTCCTGTTGGTGTCTTTATTTGAATAAATAAATAACCTGTTGTACTAGCAGTTATAGTATATGTTGAACTTGTTATCCAACCACTATCATCACTTGCTGTTGCACTTTTATTATAACCGTTACTTGAAGATACGCCACAACTAAAATTATATTTACTTGTATCATAATTTATAATTGTATAACTTTCTCCAATATCTATTTTAGTTACCCATATCGTAACTCTCTGTAAAGCATATACATTATTCCAAGTACCTTGTTTTAATTTATTTATATCAAATCTATTCACCCCATCAATAACTTCAATCTCACTTGGATAATCGGGGCTTGGAATTTGTGGTACTATATTATAATCTAAATTTAATATCGCTGGATAGCTACTTTGATTTGTTATATTTGTAACACCTTGATATAATGTCATATCAGTTAATTTTGTTTTAGCTTCTTTTTGTACTTCGGTTAACTCTAAATCTATAGGTGTTGCTAGTTTATAATAAACGATTACTGGGTTTCCTTCATCGTATTTAGATTTAAGCCATGCTTTGAAATCTTTTACTGTTGTATATTGACTTGTCATAATTCTAAAATTATTTAAATCTAATATTGTGACACTGTTATCTATCGTCCAGCTATTGTTATAACCAACACCTTTAAAATAATTAGAAAGTATTCTTACTGCATCATCTCTAATACTTAAACCGCCCACAGGAAGCTGTGTGGTAAATTGTGCTATACCGTGGTAAACATCGTCTATATAAAAAGGTTCGTTTCCTGTAAGTATTATTTTTTTCCACTCGTGGTGTTCTACATCTTTTATATAATCTCCAGTTAACATTTCTTGTTGTATTGGCATTATTGCTGATTGAGATTGATGCTCGACAAAATCGCTTTTGCCAGTATTTGCCCAAAATTTTATTACTGCATTTGTAAATACTGCCATGTTATTAATCCAAAAACCATGAATATCTTTATCACTTTCAACTATGCTCTCTTTAAATTCACCCTGCTTAATATTTTTGTTATCATCTAATGGATCTAAAAACGAATTGCCACCACTTTTGCTTGTATCTACAGTTCCACTTACTAATTCCCATTTTATATAATATTTAGTGTTTGCTTTTGCTGTAAATTGTTTGAATGCTAAAGTGAACCCACCTTGTCCATTTATTGTAATTGTCCCATCTTCGTTTACTGTTACTTTGCTATCTTGTGCAACATTAAAATCTAATAAGTTATACCCTTCTCTAGTTGCTTGGTATTGGTTGCCATTTATTTTTGTTATGGCTCCTGGTTTTTTAGCATCAACATCTGTCAAATGGATATCTTCTCCACTAGCACTTTTCTTACTACCTTCCTGTGTTTCTTGAGAATAGTTTCCATCAATAACAAGTTTTGTTATATTATCTTTGTCTTCAACACTGTTTCCACCAACAGTTAAATTTTGTATATTAGCAGCTTCACTGTCTATTATATTTATATTGTTTCCACTCTTGCTCGTATATAGTGGCAAGTTTTTAATTACATCTCCAGTCATCCATTTCATTTCTATTTTATTAGGAGTTTGTGGAGTATCTATATCATTTTTTAATGTTATTATTGGCTCATAAGGGTTAAAATCTCTCCCCCAAGCTCTAAGTGTAAAATCATCTTGTATTCTAAATCCAGAGTCCCATTCTACCCAACTATCAGGGTCTCTTAAATCTACTTCTTTATCATCTATATAAATTGGTGGGTCTGGATTTGATTTTCCATCAATCGCAACGATATTAGAAGATACTTGTATATACCCATCGTCACAATTATTTACTAAATCACAAATAGCAAAAGAAGCTGGCTGAATATATCTTACTGTAAAATATATTACTCCTGATGTTATATGTGTTCCATTTACTGTCTCACCAGATAATTCAATATAATATGAAGTATCGTTACTCATACCAACAAAAGTATAAGATAAAGATGAGTCAGTTTCATAATATATTAAAGGAGTTTTACTAAGTACATTTTTATTACTATCGTATAATGTATATTGATAGCTATTTAAAATTTCACCTTCTTGTTGTATGTAAGTACCAGTAAATGTATATGTTCCATTCTCTATTGTTTCAGTCGCTGGTATGTTATCTATTGTTAAGACCGGCTGGCTATAACAATAAAATGGTACTGCCGTACTTGCAACACTTTCATTATTTGCATTGTCGATTGTATAAATAACAGCATTATAATAACCGCCATTAGTTAATGTATTAGCAGGAATTGTATGCTCTAATTTCATTGTTATAGCAGTTTTATTATATACGATTGCTCCTGTTTCGTTGTTACTTATTACTAATCTATTTGCTACTACTTGTGCCCCACCTATTACAGTAAAGGTAATATTATGCGCTCTTGTTGCATCAAAAGCAGAAATAGGATTAACAATAGGTTGTGTTAATTGTTGTACTGCCATTTTATCTCCTTTCTACAGATTTTAATCTGTTGTTTTTGTATAATATAATGTTACATATGATGTTATAGTTCCAGTTACACTGGTTCCTCTAAAGAAATAAAAATATGTTTTATCTACATTTTGTATTGAAATTGACCATGCTGAAACATTGTCTACCGCAGCAGACATAGGAAACATGTAAAAAGTCCCAGATGAATCTTTTGCTGAACCTTTACCTTCTATTATTGTATCTAAATTACTTATGTTGTGTTTTATTGAATGTTTTCCAATAGCTGATGTTGTAAATTGAATTGTTTTCTTATATATTGGTTTACCATCTATCCAAGTTTCTCCAGTTTTTACTTCTTCTGTACTATAATCATTGACTTTCTCCCAGTTTGAAGGTACTGTAGTTCCATCATATTCTACTATAGTTCCTATAGGTAAAGTATCTCCTACTGCATTGGAAAGTTCTATCCAATCCCCAGTTGTAGGGTCTTTGTATTTTAATACTGCCATTTAATTGTCCCCTTTCTTAATCTGTTGTTTTTGTATATTCAATAGTAACATAAGCTTGATTTGTCCTTGTAGACCAATTAACGCCATGAGCTCCTATCCATATTTGTGTAGAATTAACATTATAAGCGATATGAATTGTTGTACTATCCCACCTTCTATTGCTCCACCAACAATTATCCGCAGTATCAAACCATACCATAGAAGAACTAACAACTCTATCTATATTAGAAATATTGTGAGAAAAAGTCGAAGCAGTATTTGCGGGTAAAGAACCTATATAAATAACTTTTCTATATATAGGTTTTCCATTAATCCAAGTTCCTCCTGTTAAAGTTTCGTTAGTAGAATATGAAAACCCTGTGTTTACTTTATCATTAAGTATTTTTCCTTGATTAGCAGACAAAGCATCTATAGTGCTAGTGTTTGTTAAATTATCAACTACAGTAGCCACTAATCCAGGAGTTTGTGCTATTTTTCTTATTTTCATATAATCATCTCCTATTTACCTTTTACCATATAACTTATTCCACATTTTGAACCAGTTAAACCTTGAACAAATACACATAATGTACATTTTGTATTACTTAATGCAACCACTTGAGTAGCTACAAATCCATAATATGAAAGACCTTGTTCTGAATAAAAATTAGTTATAACCGTTGGTGGTGTAGAATAAGAATTTTGAAAAGTTAATTCATATATTTTACCATCTTGTCCACCGATAGAAGCATTTGTCATTTGAGCCGCTGTAATATTTCCATATTCTATTTGTTCTGTCCCTATAGAACCAGTCCCTTGTTCTGAAGTATCTACCCATAATTCTATAGTATCTTGAGTTGGCTCAGTATCTCCTATCTCTACTTCCTCAGAACCACTACCTCCACCTGTAGAATTTATCGTTATATTTTTACCATCTACACTAAGAGTAATGTTTTCTCCTGCTTTTATATTATCTGTTTCTATTTTTTTTGAGTCAAGTACCTTACCTTGGTTTGCACTCAAAGCATTAGTTGTAGAAGTTGAATTTAGATTATCAATTATATTTGCAGTTGTAATAAAATTACTATCGTTCTCTAACTCAGAAGTTTTTGTTGGCACAGTAATATCAACAGTTTTATTAGTTATAGGCAAACTAACGCCATTCTTTTGTATTTTTGTAATCATACTATCTTCAATATCGATTATATCTTGTTGTAATGTTGAAATCATAGTATCATTATCTTCTATATAACCTTTTAATATCCTACCTTGGTTTGCTGAAAGTGCATCAGTAGAACTTTCAGAAGTCAAGTTATCTACTACTGTTGCAACCACAGCTTGTGTTTGTTTAGCCTTAATTATATAGTTAGATACTATGTATGGTTGTAAATTGTTATGGGCTTGACCACCACCATTAACAGTACCTATTATATAATCAGTAGCACCACCGGTAGCACCTCCTGCGACAACTCTTCTATTTACAGCTCCTCCTGACTCTAGTCCACCTCTATCATACCATGCGTCTTTTGTCATGTGAACATTCATTGGTGGAATTTCATTTTTAGTTAAAGTATGTGTCTTTTCTCCACCAGTTTTACCTAAAGTGTTAAAATTGGTATCATCTATATCTAAACCAACCGTTGTTTTACCTTTAATATTAGGTAAATTAAATGTTGTACTTCCATCTCCAGAACCATATTTAGTTCCAATTACCGCAAATAATTCAGCATATTCGGTTCTACTTATTGCTTGCCCATTACATTCAAGCCAATTTGTAGGAATTGTTGTACTAAACCATTCTACTACAGAACCTATTGGTAAAGTGTCAGATACTGTACCACCACTTCCTCCTATAGCATTTAAAGTACCATCTTCGCCAATTGTTAAATTTGCTCCTACTTTTACAACTCCTAAATCAGTAGTAGTAGCTATTGGCAATTGGTTATCTGAAATTTTAGTATCATTGCCTAAAGTAGCTACTCCACCAGCAACTCCTTTTTCTGAATTAGGTATAAAATCTAAATCTGGCTTATTCAATAAATCATTGTAATTTCCTGTCTTTGAAATTTTATGTAATGAAATTGTTCCCTTTATAATTTCACTTGCATTTGGAGTTTGTGAGGTACTATGATTTGAATTTAATACTGGCTTGTTTGTTAAGTTATTATAATCTGTAGTACCTCCACCACCTCCACCGCCACTTCCTGGCAATGCTTCTATATATATATCAGAGAAATTATTTAAAGGAGCTTTAACTTTTACAATATCACCGACATTTAATGTGCCGTTATATGGTAATTTGTATTCTACATTGTTGATTTTAACCATGTATAATCCAGTGTCAATTTGCTGGGTTACTTTCGCTCTATATGTTTTATCGTATTTTAATTTAGCAACCCTTGGCTCAACTATATTATTAATTGCTTGTAAAATACAATCTAATCCATCTCTATTATCTGACATATTAAAACTCCTTTCTTGTTATGTTCTATTTGTTGCTTGTGAACTTGCTAATCTTGGCAAGTCTTTTAAAGCTTCTACAAAATCATTTACATCTTTTACATTTGGTAATTCTATGTTGTTAATGTAAATGTTTGAATTATCTGAACTTCCTTTTATTTTATCATAGTCTATATTACTCAAAGTTAATCCTGTTGATGTTGTTGATGGGATTAAATTTGATAATGCTTGATTTATTCTATCTTGTGTTGCAGAGCTATAAATTAGCCCATCTGTCGCTGTTGTTGAAGAACTTAATATTCCACTAACAGTAGTATTTAATTCTGCCAATGACTTATTATAATTGTTTAACCAATCTGTCGCTTTGCCTAAATACTCTGCACTATCCAAACCAAATTTAGCTAATTCTTTTTGTAAGTCTTGGAATGATTGTATTCCTTCTCTATTAGCTTTGTCTATTTGATAATTTTGTTCATCTAAGAAGTTTTGAAGCGCATCAATTCTGTTTTGATAACTTTCCTCAATCTGACTTTTTTCTTCTTTAAGTCTATCTATTTCATCTTGCTTTATTTTGTCGTTTAAATCATCTTGAGCGTCTTTTAGTTCATCTTGAGCATCTTTGATGGCATCAAAATCAGCTTCCCATCATTCTGTTACTTTTATGACCATATTTTCATATGGCGGTTAGTCATTTCTGGCTAACTCTCACATTTCTCTTTTAGGTTATTGTGTGAGTTCGGACTGTATATTCACCCTAAAAAGGGGAGTAACTTCACGATTAATATTGCTATTAAACGCCCGCAGTCTCTAAAGTTTCTAAATTTAAGGTTTCTTTTAATTTTTGTTCTATGTTTTCATTGTACCATATTTCTAATAATTGGATATTATGTCTTTTTGCATATTCTTTCTTTCTACGGTCATGTTCTTTTACATATTCAAACAACTCACCTTCCACAAATCCCTTAACTGGTTCTTTATGTTGTCTACCTTGATATTCTATTAATAAATTATAATCAGGTAAATAAAAATCATATGCTAATTTTCCACCACCTAATCCAATTAAATCTTTATATTTCTTTTGTTGAATATACTTTATATTATTCTTATCTAAAAATATTGAAACATCTCTTTCTCCTTTAGATAAATTACAATAAGGACATCCTGTCTTTTTTAACAATCCTTCTGGTTTAGTATTAAAAGTCTTTCCACATACTAGACATTTAACCTCTAATGGTATTTTATTTGTTTCATATTTTCCAATGATTTTAACAAATGGATTTATATCTTTCATACGCTTAATAAATTCTTCATGAGATAACCTGTCGTTCAATGCTTTGCAATTAGGACAACCATGTCCACTTTTTATAGCATTTGCAAACGGATACCACTCGTACCCACAAATCTTACATTTACAAGTTATTTTATTCCCATTTCCAGTATATTCTCCCATTACTATTATATTTGGATTAATTTTTTTTAATTGAATTTTATATTGTTCTGTTGTCAACTTTGGATTGGATTTATTACATACAGGACATCCATTTCCTCTTAGTAAATTTCTAGCCTCTGTTTCCCATTTGTTTCCACACTTTTTGCATTCACATTTAATTTTAGACCTTGAACCCTGATATTCACTCAATATTTTTATATCATTAAGAGAACCTTTTATTCTCTCTAAAAAATCATCATTACTTATTTTTTTAAATTGTCCTTTGGTATTTCTTTCCATAATTCTATAACTCCTTAAATTTAGTCTTACCTAGGTCTCTGCTACCTCTAGCCTTTGACCTATATAGTTACTTATTACACAACATATTACTATGCTGCTGGGCATAATTTTACCCATCCGCTGATTTTCTCGGTAGATTTGTAGAGAGCGATTTTTTCTAGCATTTGCTAATTTTTCTTTAGCCTGTTCTACCGCAAGTATTTTTTCTTCAAGCTCTTTTTGTGAATCTAATGTATCATTTTCTGCTTCTAAAGCTTCTATCTGTTTATCTATAGCCTTGATACGTTCATCATTATCCATCTCATGTTGAATATCATCAATTTGATTTTGAATTTGGTCAAGTCTTCCTTGTTGAAATTCCTTCATTAACTCGTTAAATTTCTTTAACTTTTTCTCAGGTATTTCCTCTAACTGTTCATAATAATCTTTTACATCTCCAGTTAAATCTCTTACGGAACTATCTAAGCTTCTATTATCATCATTTAAGTCTTGTATTTTCTTTATTAGTTTTTCAAGATTTTTAGCAGTATCTCCAGAAAAATCTGCTAGATGTTGCATATTGTTTATGAATAATTCATTTTTAGAAGCATTATAATCTATTGCAAAACCTTGAGCTCTTAATTGATTTATATAGTCATTCATTTGTGCACTTTGAGCATTCTTTAACTCATTAGTTTTATTAATTTGATTATTTGTTGCGTCTATTAATTGCCTTAATATTTTTTCTTGCTCATTAAAATTATCTGTATCTTTTAGGGCATCATTTAATCTGTCTACTGCGTCTTTTGCATTATCTAAAGCATTTTCATAAGCATATAAAGTATCTATCTCTGCTTTATATTCTTCTTTAGTTGATTTTGAAGAACCTGAGCCAGACTTTTTACCAGAACCACCAGATTTTTTGCTAGTAGCTGACTTACTTGTAGATGGCTTCCATTTACTTATAAAATCTTTCGTAGACTGAGCTTGTTTTAAAATATCTTGAACTTTTTTTGTAACATCTTCCCCAGGAGTGTAACCTGCTCCACCAATAGAAGCTAATTGAGCATTCAAAGTAGTTACATCCCCAGCAGCACTCATCATTTTCTTACCCATCTCTTGAGCAGAAGTACCAGCATTTCCTAAAGCCGTACTAGCATTTTGTGCTTCTGTTGCAGCATCAGCTTCTTTATTTTTTACATCTTCTAATACAACACTTCTTATTTGTTCATAAGTACTTGCTTCTAAATTCGCTAAAGCATTTTGCTTTATAGCTTCCGTACTATTTTCAAACCCTGCTATATTAACACCTAACTGACCATCTACATCAGTTAAATATTGCAATAGATTGTTGTCAGATAAAGATTTAAAAGTTTCAGCAGTTATATTACCTGTATTAGCAATTTCTTCTTGAGCAGTTTTCAATAAATCTAGGTTTTCACCATAATTTATCATTTCATCAATATTGTCATTTAATGCATCAGCATATTCGGTTTGAGCTGATTTTGCATTGTTAATAGTTTCGTTTAAGGCTTGCTGCTTTTCATTTTGATTTTCAGTAGCTGTAGCATCTTCATTTTTTACATCAATTCCTTGCTCAAGCTGTTCCATTTGCTCTTCGTTAAGACCATAGAACTCCTGCATCCAATCAACCATGCTCTGACCAGCTTCAGCTTCAGACAAACCATTCATCAAAGCATTATAATATACTTCTGCTAATTTTGCATCTTTTTCATAATTATCTGCGTTTTTCTGCTGTTCTCTATTTAATAATTGCAAAAACTTTTCAGTTGAAACATAAGCTTCATTATTTTTCTTTTGTTCTGCTAATAATGCGGAATATTTAGACTTCATATCATCTATGGTCTTATTATATTTCCCAGTATTTCCATCTGCTTCTTTTACCGCATCATTAAATTCTTTAACATAACCTGCTAGTGCTTTATCTTCTGAGTCTACTCCAGTACCTATATAAGAATATATTCCACCTGCTGTATTTTTACCTTTTTGCCCAGCTACATTTCCTACAGCTTCTTTTGCAGCAGCTACCTGCTCTTCTTTCATTTTTTTTATGTTTTCTTCTCTTTTGTCTATTTCTTCCTGCTTATTTTTTATTTTCTCTTGAGTCCCATCATCAGTCTTTGCTAACTTTTCTAATGTTTGTTTTTCATCCTTTAATTTAGTTATGTTCTTTTCTTCTTCTTCTGTTTTCTTTTTTAAAGAGTCTGCCTCTTCTAAATGGGTGTTTGCATTATCTATTGATGCCTGCCTTGCTTCATTTTGCTTATTTATAAATAAATTATATGCAGCAGTAGCAACTCCCAATACTACACCAATGATACCTAAAGCAGCAGTAAGAGTTTGAGCAGCAACAGCTAATCCAACAGTAGATATTTTTGCAGCATCTTCAGCAGTTTTTACTCCTGCTAATACTAATTGAAAATTTTTAAATCCACCGCCTAATTCTTGTACTGTAGCTTTAAATTTGCTAAATTTATTTATTAATTCTGTTATTCCTTTTGCTACACTTCCAGCTTTAAATAGAGCAAATGTTCCAACTAATGTAGTTAAAATAGGAGTTAGACCTCCAGCTGCATCAGCAATCTTTATAAGATTTGTAGCTACATCCAATAATCTTTTTATAAAATCACTATTTAAAGTATTTGTAGAGAATTTTTGCCATGCACTATTTAAATTGCTCAATTTTCCTTCTAAACTCTCCATATATACAGCATTTTCTTGTTCTGCACTACCGGCACTATTCATAGCTATTTCATTTGCTTTTAAAGCAGAATTAAAGTTTGTTAAAATAGAGTTTACAACGTCTACTTGAGTTTTCGTTTACCTAAGGGACTAAGGTTATTGTTGTAAACTATCTAAAAAATTTTGTAATATATTTTTATAACTATATGGTTTCCTAAATCTCCAATAATTTATGCGTAATAATGGTATATTATTTTCTTTACAAAATATATTTTTTATTTTATCTCTTTCTTGTTGTTCGTAAAATCTTTCTACTGAATATTGTGGTCTGTAATGAAAATCACCATCTACCTCAATTAAGCAATATAAATTATCCTTAATAAATACCTGAAAATCAAATGGTAATTGTCTTTTATATTTACAACCATCAAATTTTACTTCTTTTTTATACCTATAATTATTCTCAATTAACCATTCTTCTGTTTGTAACTCATAAAATGATTGAATTCCACTGCATTCTTTACATCTATAAACATGTTGATTTCTCAAACTATTCCATGTTGTATAAAAAATATTACCACATTGACATCTTAATTTTAATTTGGTATTTTCGTTTTTATAATTTTCAGATAATAATTCACAAGTATAATTATTATCTTTAATAAATTTCTTTATATTTAAAATAGAGTAATTATTCGTAGGAGTGACTATATCATTTCCGTTTATATTATTTATATTACTTAATAAAGTTTCTAAAATATATCCATCTTTATTCATTACTTTAAGTTTTTGTAATATATTATTATAAGTATCAAATAATGGTACAAAACCTGCATTTACTACTCTAGCTTTTACCTCTTTAATGCTTAATCTAGTAGAGCAACCTTCTTTAAAAGAGCAATCAGGACATTTCCAATTATTACCTTGTTGAAAATGTGTCCATGTAGCAGAATATTCTTTCCCGCATTTACATAAAAAACATAATTTTGTATTATTATTTATATATTCATTACTTAATAATCGAGATTTGATATTATTTAATTTTATAAAATTTTTAATATTATTTATACTATATGGATTTCTCTTATCAACTATATTAGGTCTATATCCATCTTTCCAGTTTTTTAAATATACTTTAAAATAATATCCATCTTTTTCTACTTCATCATATATATAAGATTTAGTTTTATATAATTCTTTTATTAAATTATAACCATCTTTTTTATATATTTCTTTTCTTACATCAAATGTATTTTTTATTTCCATAATTCCCTTTCTAAATTACTTTCATAATCCACAGACCATATTTTCATCCTTATTATAATAAGGAGCGAACCTTTTCGATTTAAGGGATTTTCACCCACGCATTTACGCCCTACTTCTATTGTTATATTATATCATATTTCACAACAAATGTCAAGTATTTTTTAAAAATAATATAACCAATGGAATGGTCGTTGAACCTTTTCCTATTCGGAACTTGGCTGCTGATTGCCCGTTTGTTAATTCTTAACTAACACTTAGAAATTTCTTTCATATGCCATACTTTATTTTTTTCTGCTTTCGCAACATTCACACTTGATTATATTTCAAATCTATGTTGTAGTATAAAGTCTTTGGGGGTTCCCAGCAATTAAATTCGTACTCAAGCGCACATTACTGTACACTGTGGCAAAACTCTACCACCAATTAACGCAGCATAGTAATTCTGCGTATCTTTATCTAGCTCTGGATATTTCCCAGCTAAATCACTCATTATTTGGAAAGTAGATTTTAATTGACCATTACTATCATATAATGTTAATCCTAATTTATTAAAATCTTTTTCCATAGATGCTACAAGTTTTAAGTTTTGATTGCCTTCATCATCCATACCTTGTAAATTCAAAGTAATAGACCTCAAACCTCTAGCAACCCTTGAACTTTGTCCAACCATAATTTCAGAACCAGCAGTTATAAGAGCAGTAGTTTCAGACATTGTGTTTCCTGCTTGCGCCATTGTTGCTGATACTTTAGGTATAGCTGTTGCTAAATCACTAGATGAAACACTAAGATTGTTACTAACAGCATTTATTTGGTCTATGATTTGAATACTGTCACTAGCATCAATATTAAATGCTTTCATCTGTGAAACTAATAACGCCGTTGCATCTGATGTAGACACCTCTCCATCTGCTATATTTTGATATAATAATGCAATCCTAGATAAATCAGCCGCTTGTTCTTTGTATCCAGCTTTAGAAAATTCGGCAGCAGCATCAATAACTTCTGTTCCAGTCCTTGCTACTGTTTCAGCAGTTTGATATGCTTGTTCTGTGAACGACTTTAATTCTCCTTCACTTAAGTCTGTGACTTTATTAAATTCTGTTAAACTAGCATCTAAGTCAAATACTTGTTGAACCATATCTTCCATAGCATTTTTTACACCATGAATTACATCTCCAACAATTTGCCAACTACTAAATTTACTAATAATATCACTAAGTCCTTGAGCACTATTTTGAGCATTTTTTGCAGAACTATTAAAATCTTTTAACGAATTATTTAAATTGTTTACTTGAGTATTATCAGCATTAATTTTTATAGTTTTACCTTTTGCTAAATTTTCTATTTGAGATTGTATCTCTGATATTGAACTTTTATCTAAGCTCGCTTTTAATACAACTTCAAATTTTCCAGCCATATAATTTTCCACCTTCCTTTCTTATCAAGATAAAAGGAAGTCTATAATTACCTTACAAAATCACCTTTATAAAGTTTTAATGCAGGTATAGTTAATCCTCTATTATTAAATTCAGTATATAACCAACCACCTATCTTTTGTTTTAACTCATCTTCAAAATTATCCCAAAATGGTTGTCTTATTTTTGTATCATGCATATCCCCATCTGGAGCTACTCCAGAAACATTTAATATATCAGCCATTTGACTTGTTCTATTGATATTATTTGTCCCCGAAGCATTACCATGTAAATAAGGAGAGCTTGAACTTGGTGGGGTTAATTTACTTCCATCATAAAATAATGAAAACAAATAACCTTCCAAATCTTTTTGAAATTGAGTATCCCAAGCCTTATCTCTAAATTCATAAGATGGTTTTCCTGTCCCATCCAAATAAGACTTATTTATAGATGGCTGCCCTATATTAGTTTTACCAATTCCATAAGTATCCACATTTATATGTTGTTGCAAAAGTTTTTTAGCTCTTTCGCTTACAGCTTTTACAACTTCTTCTATAACAGGATTTAAAGCATTCTTTAAGTTATCCTCAAAATTATTGTCAGCTATTATAGCCATTTATACCACCTACTCTTCTGATGTAGTAGATATATGACTTGCTGGCGCAATTTGTTGACCTAAAGCTGGTAAATTATTCCATACTATACTTTTACCAATTAATTCTAATTTATCATCAGGTAAATTTTCTATTGTCTCAGATAATTTTACCATACTTGCTTCCATTTCATCAGCTGTTGGCAATTTATTAGCTATAATTCCGAAACAATTTTCTATTACCCATTTATCATATTCTTTTTCTAAAGATTTTAAAGTATCATTAAAATTAAGTATATTTTCAGCTAAAAATCCAGCGGCGTAAATTTTATTAAAATCTTCGCCTTCTAAATCTGTAGTATCTATATTGGTACATAATTCTAAAACATCTTTTATGTATCTCATTTTTATTAAAGCATATTTATCAATTACCTCACCATTATATAAAATAGTATTTCTTATATCTTCTGCTATTGTTTCATAATTTTCTAAACTTATTAAACTATTTATTTTTACAGATTTACCAGAAATTTCTATTTCTTTTTGAGATATTTCAGGCATTGTAATCTTTACTTTTCTTCCCATGATTATTCCACCTTTCATTCTAAAAAATAAGAAGGATAACATAAAAGCTATCCTTCTCACTATCATACGTTAGTATGGTTTATAAATAACTAATTAAAGTTATAGCTTCTATAATTATTCAGCAGCAACAGGAATATCAAATCCTTCTTTATAAGTTTCTCCTTTACTATCTGTTGCTTGTACATATATTTTATATGTTTTTGCTTCTGTTAAAGCATTCTCTCCTACTTTAACTTCTGATGAACCAATAACAAATTTATCATTATCTTGTGCAACTTCGCCATCAGGAATTAGTTCATAAGTATAAGGAGCTGTCCCACCTTGTGCTTCCATTGTTAATACTGTAGCACCACTGGCAACATTTTCATTTCCCACTTGTAATCCTTGAACTACTTCTGCTCTTATTTCTGTAATTTCTGGGTTTACTGGTTGAGCAGCAACTTTTTAATATTCTACTCTTGCTACAAAAGTGTTAATAAATTCATTACCAGATTGTCCACCTATTCTAAAACTTTTTAAAGCTTCTATTACAAGATAAACTTTACTTTCAACTTCATTTAAAGTTTTTACATATTTTAATAATCCAGAGTCATTTTCTAATGCTAAATATCCTAATCCATCAATATCATTTAAATTAGATATACAATCATAACTAATTTCAAATCTAGCACCTGGTAATAATCTAATAGCAGTTATTACTTCATCAGGTTGATATACATATTCTGTATAATCAGGATTTCCATCAGGTCTTCTGCCATCAACCAATGTCTCAAACGAATTATTTAAAACTATAGCAGGAACTTGTTTTGAAATATCACTAATATTTTCTGGTATAAATGTTAAATAATTTTTGTTTTTTTCTCTCATATTAGTGTCCAATGTTTCTGCTAAATAAACATCACCTGTATGCATTTGAGTACCTTCTTGAACTCTAAATTGAGCTTGCATATATGCAGGTAATTCTGTTACTGTTTTACATAAATAATGTTTTGCCATAATATTCTCCTTTCAATATTAATATTTGTATATTAATTGACAATAATCTAAGCAAACATATCCACTTGGAGTTCTTGCCCAATTACTAATAATTTCATATGTGTCAAAAACAGTACCATTTTTATATGTCTTTTTTACTGAATAGTTTGTTCCAGCTCCACTTCTTACGTTTAAAGCTTTTGCTGTAACTTTATATCTACCTAATGAATATTTAGAATTATTAGATGGGGCTCCATCTACTAAATATTGACTAGATACCCATTTACTATCTCCTATTCTTGACCAACCATTTTTTTCTTCATAAACAGTTACTTGTGCACCGTTTGATAAAGAACCTACTACCCCATATTGAGTACCGGCTCCTCTTCTTATGTTTAATTTGCTAGATACTTTTACATATTTAATTTTTGTTTGAGAAGCACTTGGAGCAGTTTCTGATAGATATGTTGAACATACCCAACCTTGGTCTATTCTTGACCAACCGTTACTTTCTTGTTTTACTTGTACTTGAGTCCCATAAGATAAAGTAGTTACTATTCCATATCCAGTTCCAGCACCATTTCTTACATTTAATCCAGCATGAGTTGTAACAAACATAGTTTTATTTGTATTATCAACTATAGGATAATCTGGATTAACTAATTCTCCGTTTCCTAATAAGATAGATAATCTATTTTTAAAATCATCCCATCTTGCAGAATTTGATACCATTGGCTCAGGACACATTTTTCCAGTGACATCATAATGTCTTAATACTCTATCTATGGTAATTCCATATTTTTTACATATATACGCAGCTAATTCTAAAGTATTATTAACAGTTTGTTCTGAAATATCTAACCCCCCATTATTAAAACAGCACATTTCAATTCCTATAGAATTAGAGTTTCTACATTCTGGATGTTTATAACTTTTTGCTCCTACATGCCAAGCAATATCTTTATCATTAACAACTTGATATATTGAATTATCATCTACAAAATAATTAGCAGATGCAGCTCTATATGTGCTATAAAAATATTTTGCATTTGCTTCAGCACTAGAAACAGCTCCTACATAATGTATAACTAAATATTCAACTGAACTCCTATTAGCTACAGTTCTATTTCTTATTGTTATATATTGATTAATTGGTAGCATTATTCACCAACTCCTTCTGTTCCTTCAAATCCCATATCATCAGCAACATATTCTTTACATTCATCTTCTAAGGCTTCTTCTGCTATCTTTTCAATATCAATTAATTCTTCTTCCATAATTTCCTCCTTATAGATAAATTTATTTTGTTTGATTATCTAGTGCAGCTTTTACACTATCAAACACTGTTTGTATAAAGTAATTTATTGTACTTTCGTTTAAAAACATTTTTGCTGGTGCTGGTAATGAATTGATTATCCCATCAAATACCAATTTAAATTTTTCATTATTTTTTCCTTTTTCATAAACATTTTCAGCCTCAACTATCAAATCTATAGCTGTTTGTCTTAATCCTTTTAATTTTATGTTGCTATATAATTTAAAACCCATTAGTCCTAAAAATAAAGCAACTATAACTACAATTACTACTATACTTAAAGTTTCCATAATTATCTCTCCTTATAGACTAGAAGCTATCTTAAAATTAGCAGAATAACTTTTCCATACAAAATTATCTGAAATAGCTACTATTTGCAATGATATTATTCCACTTTCTTTTGTAATATCTTCTGTTATTTCTAATTTTAACTTTATATAATTTTCTAATATTTCTGGTTCTTCTATTTGTTTAGAAATTATACTTCCAGAATTTGTTTTTATATTTATAGTGAATGTTTTATCTGACATATCTACATCATTTTCATTTATTTTTGGAACTAAAAAATATCGAACGGCTGCATTATTTTCTCCTTGAATTGCCAAAACTTCTTGACCACTAGGTATTACAATCGTTTTACATATTACATTAATATCTTTTGGAGCACATCCACTATTACATGAAACACCTGATATTTCATTAATTAAAGGTGTAGTATTACTATTGCAATTCATGTCTAACACCCCCATTAACAGCTATTAATGTTTCTAATCTTGGAAAATTTTTCTTTATACTATCTTCAATAACTTTTTTATGAAAATCATCTTTGTTTAAGAATTCAATACATAATATACCTATAACATTATCATAACTATCTTTTAATGCTACTCCAAATTTAGCTTCAACATTTATTGTTTTTAAATATTGATATAAAGTAACATCTTTATCTTTTATTTCTTCTACGTCTTTAATCATACAATAACCATTTTCCTCAACCTCATGACACCAATAGGCTAAAAAAGACCTAAATATATCTTTAAAACTTGTCATCATAGAAGCTACTCCAACATTAATAACCTCATTTGTCATACTCATTTTTAAAAATGATTTTCCTGTCATATCTTTATTTCCATTATGATATTTTACTATACTAACTCTCGAAGCGCCTGTTTCTTTTAATATTGTATTTAAATTATCATTTATTTGTTTTTCTATGTGGGCAATATCTTTACTTTCGTTTGGAGTAAGATGTGCATTATGTACTCCTGTAACAATATCGTCTACCATTTTATTGTATCTATCCCTATCTTCTTTGCGCTCTTTGTCTCTAATGTTATTTGACTTTATATATAAAAAAATTATAACTAAAATAGCCAGTCCATCAAATAATAATTTGACTAATGCCGTTATAGTTGCTACATCTAATCCAAACATTATTCTCTCCTTTACATAAAAAAAATAGCAAAGATTAGTAATAAACTAATCTCTGCTATAGTTTTATTGTTTTTTTAATACACAATTTACATATGTGCTCGTATGAATTACTTTTAGCATTCTTGAGCAATATTTTGAATGTGCACATAGCTCATTACTTTTATTACATTTTAATACTTTCAACTTATTAGGTTGAATTTCATAAAATGCATACTTACATAAAGGATATTCTTTACAAGCCATATATTATTCACCTACTGTAATTGATATTATATCTTGTAATCCTTCATAAGTTGCAGTTACAGTAGTATTTCCAGCTTTAAGTCCTGTTATAACTCCTGCCTCTGTTACAGATACAGTTTCATCATCAGCACTTTTGAATGTAACCTTAGAATTGTCTATAGTAATATTTGCATATGGTGATGTTCTAACTCCTACTATACGAGCAGTAGCTTCATGAACTCCAGCCATTGAGAATGTTAAAACGTTTGGTGAAGCAACAATATTTTCTACTGGATTAACTTCTTCTCCTGCTCCAGCAACATATTTAACTGTAGCATAATAAGCGTCTCCACAGTCTGTTGCATATTCTTGAGCTGTACCACTTAAACCAAATGTAGAAACTGCATCAGATGTCATATTTAATGTTATGCTACCATCGAATTTTAATCTTGGTATTGTTATTTCTAAGAAACCTTCTACACCATCTTGTGTAAGAACGTGAACTCTCATTACAGCTTTTACTGTTTTTGGTTGAGTTTTTGTATCTATTTCAACTTGTGTAATTGTATCATTATACATATAAGCACATTGTAATGTTCCGTTAAATTCAGGCATACCTATATCTACATTGCTTTCTGTTGGTGTAACCATTTTAGTAGCACCATTAGGCATTCTTACATAAACATTTCCTACTGGAACTTTATGTGTTGCACCTACACCGTTTCTAAAATCAACACAGTCATTAAAATCATATACTGAACCTAATCCAGTAAATAAATCTGTACCTGTTTGGAATGCTAAATATTCCATTTTAAATGTAGCACTTTCTAATTCAACAGTGATATTTTTGCTATGTTTTATATCGAATAATAGCGCATTTAAATATCCACCTCTTTGTTCAATACTTTGAACTTCTTGAGTTATAGTTGAGTTTGTTAATGCTAAACCTTCACCCATATAAGCATCTGTTACTGGATTAAAGAACATAACATCAGCTACAGAAACTAGGGCTAAACCTTTGTTAATTACTGCCATATTTATCTCTCCTTTATTAAATTTTTCCGCCATCTCCTAATGATGACATAAAAGTATCACCATTAACCAATATATCATCAAATTTTCCTTTTGGTTCATAGTGACTTATCCAATGTGGTAAATCAGCCTTCATTTTTATCATACCGCTTAATTCTAATTGCTTATACATATAATAATCATCTTTACTCATTATAATATGTAAATATCTATTAAATCTCCTAATAGTCATATTTTCCATATCTTCTGGGTCTTTATGAAGACTATAAGCAACTACAGTAATCAAATCTTCTAAGTCTGTTTTATCATTTGAATTTTTAACCTCTTGCATTTTACCTTTCATTTTATACAAAAAACTTTCAGTCTTTGCATCATAATGTTGAGGCTTTATATCATTTTGCAACATTATTAATTGTCTTATGTTTTCAAAGTCTTCAGAACTTAACATAATAGTTTTATACATTTGTTCTTGAAGCTCTGATATTTTTTGAGCGACTTGTTGAAATTCTTCTCCTGTTGCTTTTTTTTCTTTGTGTCTTTCTAAAAAGTTTGTCTTTAAAACATTAATTTCTTTATTCAATAATTCATAATTTTCTGACCTTTGATAAACCTTTATATATAACCTACCATCTTGTCTTAATATATCAAAAGCTTGTTGTTCTTTAAAAACTATATTTAATATGCATATTAGCATACTCCATCTGTATTTAAAACCCTCATCTATTAATGATTTTTCATACATATATTCCAAATAAGGTAATCTTAATAATCTAATGTCCTTCTCATCTAGTCTTGAAACATCCAGACATTCATCTGCTGAAGCAAAAACAGAATAATAAGGCAATGTAGCAGGATATAAAATTATATCTTTGTACACCAAAGGCTTATCAAAAGCCAAACTTGTTTTATTTTCAAAACTTATATCCATTAAATCCACACATCCATTGTTAATTGAAATCCTGAATAATCATTATTATAACTTACTTGTGAAGCTCCCGCAAATCTATCTATCTCATTATTGACAAACATTTGAGATTTTGTCTTATCTAACTTAACCCCGTTCAATGTTTCTACTATCGTTTGCATAATAGCTACATCACGTTTGTCATTCTTAGATACTGGAGTGCTAATCATCATTTCATTATTATTCACAATTACTTGAAATATTATTCTTGCTAAAGCATTTGTTCTTCCATAAGAACTAATATTATCTACAAATACTCTTACTTGAGATTTTGCCTTAATCATTGCATCTACAGTATATTTTTGAAATAATACGTTATATTCTTCTGTATTAAAAGATGATTTACATATCATATCAGCCTTTTCTTCGTTTGTCATATCTGGTTCAGATAATGGATTTTGCGAATATTTTAATAGTTTCCAAAAATCAGGGGAATTGTCAAATAAATAATTAACTATTATAGTAGGTAAATCTCTCGCTAAGCGATAATTATTATAAGCAACTTTTTCAAATTTATCTTCATCACAAGGTGAATACATATTACCAGTTACCTCCTAGCCATATATTTTTAATTATTTTGTTCCCTGTAATATCATCAATACATTCTATTTTTAATGGATTGATTTGATATTGTTTTATATTTTCTATACTAAATTTATTTTTATTAATTGATACAAAATTAAAATATTGTTGTGGAATACCACTTACTTTAATTGTAAATGTATCATTTTGCTTTATTCCATTGATATAATTATATACATCAAATTCTACAGTTTTCCCTAACATGACTTCCTCTACATTAGGTGATACAACAATGCCATCTAAATCAATTATTGCTTCTGGTTGTTTGTTTATTGCAATATTATCTTCAAAATCATCTCCTTCAAGTTCAGGAGTTTTCATCATATATATTTCCATATAATTAGGATTTAAAATATTAAAAAATTCTTTAACTCTAAATCCAATATTATTAAATAAAAATCTATCATTGATTTGTATTTTTGAAGTATATTCGTTTTTTTGAACCATAACTACAATATCTCCACTTGGTTGAACAACACCTTTATTACCCCATTTAAAGTTAGTATAAGTCATAGCATCTTTTATTACACAAGGATAACAATTAAGTTCTCCATTTTCATCTGTCCATTTTAAAGAATTATTACATTCTAAAATTTTTCCTTTAACATTATACAAATATTGAGTATCTAAAGAAGTTATAAGCCAAGTTGATAATTCTCTATGATTAAAATTCCAATGAACATAATCACCAATTCTAAATTGTGGCATATCATAAGGATAAGATTGTAAATATTTATAACCAACTATCTTATCTTCATCGTTACCTTCATAAATCCATGTATCATAAGATTTATTATAATTAAAATTTTTATATACAACCCTATAATCAGTGCTATTATTAAAATTACTTTTTGTTAGTTCTGTTATTTGGTCGTTAGCTTCTGTTGTGTCTTGAGAATGTAATAAATTATTTACTCTTTTGACACATTCTGTTTTGGTTGATACCTTAGTGGGTGTAAGCATACTGTTCTCGCCCCCAATCCACCTAAACCTACTGGAGCAGTACGATAAGTATATCTATTAACATCTCCCTCAAGTTCTCTCTTAGTCATTTGATAAGCAGAAGTTAAAGTTTTTAATTGTTCAGCTTGTGAGTGCATTTTTATACTTCCACCATAAGTAGCAAAATTTAATATTTTACTATTAGTCATTTGCTCTTCATAATATGGTATATTCATTGCTCTAGCTAAAATAGCTTTTTCATCATAATTTAAATCTGCATTAAAATGTCCTACATCATAAGTTACAATATTAATAATCTCTCCTATAGCTGGTGTTATATCTGTTAAAATTATAGTATTATTTATATCATCCCATTGATAATTATTTATTTGTACTTCTGGCTTTCCACAATCTATCTGTGTAGATATATAAAAACTTAAATTATCAGTAACTGTTGGTGCTGGGTCTAATTTAAATATATTACTTTCTCCATCACCTGTAAAAGAATACTCTGTAAGAGAAAATGGAACTAAATCAAGCAAATTCTTTCTACAATCATATTGAAAATATGGTATTGCTAATTGCAAATATTTCCAATATAGGTCATATAAAGCATAAGAAGGTTTATTAGCTAAACGTTGGTCTATTTTTATAACCGAATTAAGACAATATATATCTTCAAAACTTGTTGCCATTTTTCCACCTCCCCTACAAATACACATTAAATTCTAACGTTATCAAAAGCATCTAAAGTAAAAATACCTCTGTCAAATTCCATATTAAAATATCCTTCAACACCTTTTCTTGTATAATAATCTAAATTTATTGTATGTTTTCTTATCATATCACAAATTCTAAATACTATACAATTTACAATGCTTCCGTTTTTTTGACTGTCTGTTATTTTATCTAAATCTCTTATTATATCATTTATATCAGATTTTGTTAATATTGTTATTAAATTTTCGTCTGATAAATCAATATATTTTCTTATATTAAATAATTTATAACTTTCTGGGTCTGCAAAATAGCACAATCCATCCTCAAAAAGCTTTCTAACAGAATGTTGTCTTAAAAATCTTTTCATATCTGAAATAGGAATAGATATTTCTTCATTAAAATCTAATCTTACTTCTCCTACAGTATGAGTTGGGTCTTGCCAACCAATACCTTGTAATACTCTACATCCTATTACTACTTCTTGTTCTTCATTCATAACAACTAATTTTTGAGCAGGTTGTATAGCTTCATTTTTTGCACTCATTAGAGCTTCCATAGCTTTTTTCATTTCCTCTATTTGTTGTTTTAATGAAAGAACTTCTTCACTTTCCTTTGTTTCTACTGGTTGTGTTTTTACAGTTTTTACTTCTTCAACTTTTTTTGTTGTTGATTTAGTTGTATTTTTTTTTGTTGTTGTTGCCATTATTAATAGCTCCTTTCAATAATAATCTATAATATTAAATTAAAAGGGTAGAAAATACTACCCTTTTAAATGACTATGAATTTACAGATTGAATTCCATAGTTAGCTTGTGTTATTATAGCAGCATCAAAGCTCATGAAATATTCATAATTTTGTCTGTATTGAGAACCTTCTGTTGGTTCTTTAACTTTTACATGAACAAAGTTTTCTCTTACTAATTTAACTGGTTTGTCATTTACACTTGATAATAAAAGAATTCTGTCATTAGGAATAGCTCTTAATGTTGGAGCAGATGTATTTGTAAATGGTTCACTTAAATCTGTGAATTGGTCAATTACAACGTTATCTACACCATAAGCTCTACCTAAAAATCCTTCTCTTATCATTTCATCTTGGCTTTGGAAACCATAATCTGTAGTAGCAAGAGCACCTATTTTATTGAATGCAGGTAATGTTCCGTAAGCTGTTATATCAGCTCCACCATTTAACATTCTTAAATCTTCTATCATTTGAATATATTTTTCAGCATTCCATGTATTTTGATAGAATGGTGTACCTGTTATAGGTGTTACAGAATAAATTTCATCAACAACTAATCTTAATTGAGCATATAATAAAGCAAAAGCAACTCTTGCTAATTCTCTACCCATATCATAATTATTTGATAAAATTCTTATATAATCCATTGTTGTTCCAATGCTATATGGTTTTGGTGTTACTGTTATTGAACTTCTTGCATGACTATCTAAGAATGTTACGTTAGTCATATAAGATGTTCTTTGAGCAACTGGTAAACCTTTTGTTTCGATTTCATATGTTTTACTATCTCCAACATCAACTTCATCAACGTTAGCTAGTCTAAATATTTGTTCTGGTCTACTTTTTAATATAATGCTTTCTAATACATCTACAATTATAGAGTTGTAGATTGTAGCAAATGTTGAGTTATTAAATGCTCTTATAACATCACCATTTGATTGTATTTTATCTATTCCAGCTTTGTCAGCACAGAATGATAATAAAGCTAATTTTGTTTTTTCATTTACTTCGTTATAGTTTCCTATTTCTGAGTCAACTAATGCGAAAGTTTTATCAGCCATTTTACCTAATTTAGCATCATGGTTCATAGCATATTTACAAACTTTTTCTAAGTTTTCTTTTATTACTTTAACTTCGTCCATTGAAGAAAAAGTTCTAATTATTTCTAATTCTTTCATTTTATACTTTCACCTCTCCTTACGCCATTTTAGCTCTAACAACAAGTGTTTTAGCCATATCCATTCCAGATTGTCCACCTAATCTGAAGTATTTAACAGCTTCAATTTCTAAATAATTTTTAGCCGTTGCATCTGTAGCTTTTGCTTCATATGTTAATTCATATTGTCCAACTTTTGGAATTAATTTATCACCAGGTACTATTGTAGCTGCTCCAACTGTTGCATCGCAAGCATCTATAGAAACTTCATATCTTGTTTCTGGAATTAATCTGTGCGCTGTAACAACTTCTCCTGTTTGCATTACATATTGTGTGTAATCTGGTTGACCATCTGGTCTTCTTCCATCTGGTAATGTTTCAAAACCACCATCTAATATAATTGCAATATTATCTTTTGTAATATCAGCAACTTGAGTTGGTGCATAAACTCCAACATTTTTGCTTCCTAATGCAGCATCTAATGTTTCAGCAACAACTACGTCTCCAGCGTGTAATTCTGTAGCAGCTGGAACTCTTATTTGTGCTTGCATATATGCTGGATTTTCTGTAACTGTTCTTGCTATAAAATGTTTAGCCATAATTTATTTCACTCCTTTTACTATTATTTACCTGCAATTTCTGCATGGCTATTATGAATTATATCATCTAAACTGCTTATTTCAGTTTTAGAAAATTTCATAGTATTTAATTCAAATAATGGATTAATTGAATATTTCATTTCTTTTTCTTTTGCTTCATCTTCTTTATTTTTTAATTCTAAAGCAAATTCAGCAACTTTTGAATTGATTTTTTCTTTCATTTCATCCATAGACATTTCTTTAATAGAATTTTTTAATTCTTTAGCTTCTTCTTCTGACATACAATGAGCAAATTTATCTACTTCTGCTGCCATCATTCTTTCTTCATCAGCTCTTTTATATTTCTTTAGCTCATTTTCGATTTCAGCGTTTTTGATTTCTAAAGCATTAGCTTTTTTCTTCCAGTAGTCTTTATCTGCATCAGCATCGTCTTCTAGTCCTTCTTCACCTTTGTCGTCTTTTTCGATTTCATTCTTTTTAATATCTTCTTTACCTTCTTTAGTAAATCCAATATCATCACATGTATCAGCATTCTTTACTTCTTTGTCTTTTTCTTTTACATCGTCTTCTTGTGCATCTACATCATCTCTAACTTTTTCGACATCTTTATTGTCTTTGTCTAGTTTGTTTTCAACTACTTTTTTATCTTTGTCTAATTCTTTTGCCATCTTTTTTTCACCACCTTCATCTTCATTATCTATGTCAAGTTTTTTATATAAACTTTTCACCTTAGTAATTACCGCTGTTTCATTATGTTGTTCAGCATATGCTAAAGCACTTGCTAATCCGTATCTGTTATAAACAGCTTCTCCATCTTTTATTTCCATAATTGGATATTTCAATTTTGAACTTGGTGCATTTTCCCAACCTTCTTCAACAATTACATATACATCTTTAACTAATGATTTGTAATTTTTTGCTTCTAATACTTTTTTTCTTAGTTCTGTCTTATTTACTTGACCCCAACTTGTTTCTGACATTGCTTCTTTAGATTTATTTACCTTAATAGTTTTACCTTTACCATAATCTTCTTTAGCAAATACAGTAGCATCTTCTGCTTTGAATTCTTTTGCTGAGAATTTTTCTGTAGTTTCTTCATAAGTCTTATGAACTGGTTTCTTTTCTTCCATTAATATAGAAACTTTATTATTTTCTACTTTATATGGAACTTTAAACCATTCAGCAGTTTCATTATCTCTTATTATAGCGATTTTTTCATCACTATAAATTTCTTCAACATAATATTTTCTGCCTTCCCACTCACCATCATGATATTTATATGAGCCTAATTCATTCCATAATTGTTGTTGTAATTCATTATTGCTTAACCCTTTCAATGATTTATCACCTGCTCTTTCATTTTTAATATCATTAATCCAATTTTCCATAACTTCTCCACCTAATATATCAAATGTTAAAGATTTTTCTTTGTTTTTTGAAGCGGATAGTGATTGGTAAATTTTATTAATTTGAAATGTATCTATAGATGTTTCACTAATTATTTTTTTAGCCATTGTAACATCTTGTGTCGTACATCCTTTTCCAATACTTTTATATGAGTTTAATCCTTCTCTAATTGAATTCTTAACTTCTTCTGGTATCATATAATCTGATATTTTTTTAGAGAAGTTTAAATAATATTCATTAGCTTCTTTGAAATCATTTTCATTTAAAGAAAATCTTAAAACTTCTAAATGACTTCCTTCTATTCCTTCCATTATACCTTCACCTAAAAGTACACAACTTAATAATCTAAATTCATTTATATCTAATACTCCAGTAATGTCATCTTGCTTACCATCTATTACTGCTAACTCAATGCTAACTTTTACATTACCATTTCTTCTTTTTAATATATTCATAATTATTGGGAAATAATTTTTCCAAATAACCACTTTAGCAGTTAAGTAAGTTTTTCCGTTATCTCTTTCTACAAATTTAAAAGTAGAACTTTCTGGAATTGTACCAAATGCTATAAATTTTTTTCTTTCATCTTCTGAATAAGCATGTTCTTTAAAGTCAGATGATAAAGAAGGTATTATAGAATTATCTAATATACATAATAAAGGTTTGTTATAAAAAGATTGTAAAGATTTCTCTACACATTCTTTGCTAATATTACATTTATTTCTATTCGTACCAATATGTAAAAAGTCTATTTCTGCAATACTGCAATAGCCATCATTTTCTAAAAGTCTGAAATTATCTGAGTCTAAACTAAATTGCAAATTAACTGTTTGTTCGCTCATTCTTTACTCTCCTTTCTAACTAATCATTTTGTATTCCATTTAATAAATTATATTCATCTTGTAATATATAAAATTGCTCAGCAAATCCATCAAACATTGCTAAGTTGTCTTTGTATATTTCAGCCTTGTCTCTTAATAATATAGCTTGACTCATAAATTTATTCCATATTCTTAATAATCTTTTTAGGTCGCTCTCTACGTTTAAATCTCCATTTATTGTAGCTGTATCAATAGCTGATTTTATTAATTCATATGTTTCTATATGTTCATTAAGATTTACATTAAAGAAATCTATCATAGAATTATATTCTCTTACATCTCTTTTTGTTTCATAATATTTTGGAGCAATATTATATCTCAAAAGAATATCAGCAAATTGGTCTGCCAACAAAGGCATTAAATGTGCATACTTTTCATGAAACACTTTACTAAACGTAACAAAAGACCATTGGCTATCTGCCCAACCTAAAAAACGGTCAAGAGTTCTATTATGATTAAACATAGCTTGTATTAACAAATTAATTTTTTCAATAGTTTCCTCTGCTATAAGCATCATTATTCACCACCTTTAAGATATTATCCATACTAACCTTTATATTATCATTATATGCTATTTCTATTAATTTAATATTGTTCTTTTTGCAATATTCTCTTTTTAATTTATCTCTTTTTTTCTGTTCTTCAAATGCTTTATCCCCACCAAATATTTCAACTTTTTTATAATGTTGTACTCCATTATATTCTATACAAATATTATATTTTGGAAGATAAAAATCAAATCTTAAAGGTGCATTTTTATTTTTAAAAAAACAATCCGAGAATTTATATTGCGAAATAAATTTAATGTTATTTTGTTTTAAAAATGAAGAAACATATTTTTCTCCTTTAGACATGTTCAAACTAGGATGTTCCACGCCTGAAATAAAATCCTTCAAAGCACATTGAAACTCTCTATCTTCACCATCTTTTATATAATTACCCTTATATAAAAAAGTACATTTATTTCTTTTTCCATCAGTAATCAAATTAATACATTCATAATCTGGTCGATTAATTTTACACCAATGATTTAAATTATATTGTGCATATTTATTACATTTATTATATAAATATGATTGTTGTATTCCAAGACTATTCAACTTACTTGGAACAGTTTTTATTATATATCCTTCATCATTTTTAGCATACAACACACTTTCCGAATTAGTATATTCATCAAAATTAATTATTTCAAGATTAAATTTTTTGTATAAATCTAATATTTTATTTTTATTCCAAACTTTAACTTGTTTGTGATTACAATATTTACATCCATGTCCATTATGTAAATGATTTCTATATCCCCAATATATATGCCCATTTTCACATTCTACTTTATAATATATTTTAGATTTTTCTTTTTTTATATCCAATAATTTATACTTAGGAAATGTTAAATGTAGATATTTCTCATGTTCTGAGAAATTTTTAATTGTATTTTTATTTTTTATACATTTTTCACAACAAATAGTTCCTAATTTTATACGTTCTAAAGACCTATAAAATTTATAACCACATATATTACATTTTAAATAAGCATATAAAATAGAATTATTACGTCTTTCAATAGAAATCACTTTATAAGGCTGACTAAAATTATCTATCAAATTTTGTATTTTATCTTTATTCCATATTGATTTCAATATAAAAATCTCCTAGATTATATTACTTTATTAGAAGGCTTATTATTAGACCATTGAGTTAATAATTTTGATAACTCATCTGTCATAATAAATACCCACATAGTACGGTTCTTTCTTTCTTTGTTTAATTGGTAAGAATAAATAGGTTTTAACCCATTTTGTTCTAAAAATTTACGAAGATTAGGAGAACCACAAGTATATTTCTTTACGTCTTTTAATTCTTTTTCGTTATCTATAAACATTCTATTTTTCACCTACCCTATTGTCTTTATATTCTCTACTTTTCTCACCACTGTCTTGCATATCACCAATATCTTTCTCTGGTCTTCCACCTTCGTTACCTGGTTTATTTGACATTGTATTCATTGACTGCAATGGTTTCATTTTTGATTTTAAATCTAATTTATTTGCCCAATTTACAAAACTAGCAACCTCAAAAGGTTCAAATCCTGTATTAGCCATTAAATATTCAACAGGGAAATTAGAACCTGTAACTAATTTTAAAGCATTATCTATTTCTTTATCTTTATCCATTTTATTTCCAAAGAAAGTTACTTTCCATTTAAAAGTTCTAGTCTTTTGCATAATTATCCAGTTTGCTAAATTTGCAAATTGAGAATACATATGAGTAGCTGAATAATCAAATGAAATTTGAGAAGATATTTTTAATTGTCCTGCATTCTTGTTTTCTTTTCCAAACATTGCGGCACCCATTCCTAATGCACTAAATACATTATTATCTCCCAAATCTACTAATTTATCCATAGTATTTACTTGATTTGCTGCAACCTCTTGTGCATCAAAAGGTGTAGCAAAAGCAACTATGTTTTCAGGCATTTGTTCTTTTATCATTGCTATTAATTCAGCAGCCTCATCATAAGGTATTTGCATTTTATTTGTTTGTTTATCAATTGGAATTTTCATAGCAATTAATTTCCATAAATCCAATACTGATTTCTTCTTTAACAAATCTCTATAACTTAACACATCTAAAGAAGCTCCCATAGCACCTGTTAGTGGAGGAGTCTTATCAGCTCTGTTTGGGTCAAATGTCAAACAGAAAGACTTTTCTGGTGGTAAATTATAGTATTGGAAAGGAGCCAATGCTTCTCCTGTATAACCTGCTTCTCTTTTTTCTACAAATACTCTATAAGCCTCAGTTAGTTCTGGTAACATTTCTGGCATTCCAACTAATCTATCGAAATATGTTAAATCAATAGCAAATAACCATCCATATGTCCATGGTGCTGTAATATAACAATAATCTGTAGGTAATTGTAAAAATGTTATAGTATCATTAGTTTCTTGTATAAAATAAAAACCTACTCCATCCTGCATTACTTGTAAATCCATTTTAGGAAATTGATATTTTATATTCATCTTTCTTAAAGTATTTAATGCTGTATTATAACTATTCATATACTCTTTACTATTTATCATATCTTTATTATCAGCATCTGCCGGAGTTAATAAATAATTAAAAGATTTTTCTGTATTTAAAACCCATACAGCTCTTCCATATTGTCCAACTGCATTCTCTAAATATTGACTTAAATGTCTAATATTTGCATCAAAATATTGTGGAGACATAAGCCACCTAGATATTTCGTGAGAACTTGCTTTAGATGGGTTAAAATTTGCATCATTTACATATTGTTCTGATAATACAGGATTGTATTGCCCTTTATTACTTGATATTTGAGTTATCAAATCCAATCTTCTTAACTGCTTAGATAAATCAGCTGAATATGTTTTCACAAAATTTTCTAAAGTTTCAATTTGTTCAGGGGTCGCCATTTTACTTGATTGTATTTCTTTTGTATCATTATTTGATACTTTTTTATTAGATTTTTTTTTAGCCATTTATTCACCCCTCCCATTATTGAAATAATTTATTTAATGAGCTACTTCTATGAGCTCCTATACTATTCATTCTAGCAATTGTCATGACTAAATCTCTATTATCTGTTATTAATGCATTATCATAAGCCATTGCCCACCATAACGCATAAATAAGGCTAGAAAATCTATCCTTATCAATTTTACTTAAAACTTTTTCGACTGTAACTTCTCCATTAGTTAAATGTTTTAATTTTAAATTTGTTATTTCTTCAACCAAAGCATTTGTTTGAGCAAAAGGTACAAATGCTTCTACTTGGTCTATATCTCCTGGGTCAAAACTGTTATCTTTTCTTTCTTCTAATAATCTTAACTTTTGACTTTCTATACAATCTATAAAATTAATAATAGCATAACTATTAATTCTTCCATCTTTTTTTGTTTCATCTTTATTTTGAGAATTCAATGCATATAATATAGGTATTGCTTCTCTATATTCTGACCTTATTTCACCATTTATAGCATCCCATGGTAAATAAGTCTCACCAGTCTGAACATCAACATTAGGTCGCAACAATTCATCTCTCAAACCATTACCTAATCCGTTAGTATCAACTACAACTACCTTAGCTGTAAACTGTTGTTGTATTCTTTTAACAAGGCAAGCTTGCGCACTAAAACTTAAAGTATTTGAAACTAAATACATATTTATTAAATCTAATTGCTTAATTAACCCATTATCTGCGTGATGCTCCTCTATAACACTAATAATAGTTTTATTATTAGCATTATTTGCAGAACGTGCAACATCGACACCTAATATAGTTTCTCTCTCATTTTTTATGTCTTCATCAATAGGTTTAGTTAAAGTTCTTGTCCTTAATAATCTTTGCACATCAACAAGTTGATTATCTACTGCTCCTACCCATTTTTCTTCATAATTTCTTGCAAAGGCTACTGAACCAGTATCTCTTTTCTTTTTTAGAATTTGGCTTTTATTAGAACCTCTACCCATCCAACAACCAAGCATCCAACCTGAACCAAGTACCATATCACCTTTTAAATCTATCATATCTTTATACATTTGTACACTTCTTGACCACTCGTCCGAACCGACGAAAGCCGCTAGTAGTAAAAAAAGAAATTGCTTGATTTATTTCCAATGGGTCAGTAGTGCCTAATTTACCTTGTGTCGTTCTACCAATTTCTACAATAGGTTTAAGAGCATCTTCAAAAGTGTAATTATCAATTAAAGCACTTTCTTCTATCTGTATTCTATTTCTTCTTTGTCCTTTACTTGTTTGTGCATTTGCCAACACATCTATTCTTGAACCATTAACAAAAGTAAGCTCAAAATCATCTTTAGCTGACCTTACCTTTAATATTTCATTTTTAAACCATGGATATTGTCTAGTTATTTCATCATATTTATCCTTTAACAATTCAGCTGCATTTGCCTTTGTTTGTGCAGTCATTGCCATAGTTACCCCTGGATAAAGAACAGCTATAATAAACATAGATATTACTTCTCCCCACGTTTTTCCGCCATCCTCTAGGGAATACTCCATAAACACTAGAAAATCTACATATACACCTTAAATATACTCTTTGGTCAAAATGTAAATTTATTCCACCTTTTTCAGGTCTTATCATATCTAAAAATAAATCTGGATACCATCTGAAGAAACTTATCATTTCTGTATATTGTCTTATATGTGCCTCAAAAAAACTTTTTTGACTATCATTACTAGCAGTGACAGTAGGATTGTCCCAAGACTCATAATTACTTGTAGGTGTTCCTGAAAACCTTCTATGTTTAGTATCTTCTCTTTCAAAATCATGAATATATGCCATTAGTCTTTATCACCTTCTTCATAGTATTCATCTGGCAACTTAATAAATTGTTCAACCTTACCTCTATTATTTAATGTAGGGTCACCATCAAAAATACCATAAGGGTCTCCTGTGCTAGTAATATAATCTTCACGCATTTTGTCATAAAATTTATAAACATCTTTATACTCAACCAAGGGTTTCCCTTCTAAGTTTCTTGCATAATTTATATAATTCCATATGCAAAAATCTACCGCATCATTTGGTCTATATCTGAATTGTGGCAATATTGGTATAATGTCTATATTTTGTTCAACGGCTTGTGCTATTTCACCTATTGTAGATAAACCTCCTTGTAAATCAGCTTTACTTAATTGGTTAGGATTGATTTTAGCTTTATCTGCCTGTTTCATTGCTAATTCTCCCCAAGTCTTAGCTTCAGTAGGCTTTCCCGCAGCAACTGCCATTTCTTCTTTTACTTTATATCTAACATAGGTGACTAATGCTTCTGTATGCATACTTGTCTGTTCTGTATAATTACCTCGTAAAAAATTATATTTATTCCACATATAATAATATTCTTCTTCAGTATATCCATTTCCAAATAACTCGATAATATCATTAGTTACCTGAAAATCTTCAAATTTTTCTATCTCTGTTTTTATTGGTTCTACATTTTTTATATCAGTTAAAGTAGGCTTAATATTAGCATCTTTTTTATCTAACATATCTAAATCTCCATCAAGCCATTTCATATCTCTATATTGTTGTAAATTAATTAACTTTAAGTAATTCCCTATAACATTAGCCCCACCTTTTGACAAAGCCTTTTGCCACATCATATCTATAAATGGTCTATCTATTGTTCTTAGCATTCTTAATGTCTTTTCTTTATCTATATTGTTAAATTTATCATTACACATTTTTTTTATACAAGTTTTACAATATGGTAAAGTTCCTGTTCTAGCATGGTTTTCATTATAACTAACATAATAATCTTTTTTATATTTGAATTTACCGCAAGAAGTACATTGTATTAATTCTTCTTCGTCTTTAGAAACTCTTTTTTTTACAGTTTTACTTTTTTTCTTTGCTGGCATTCTATCATCTCTTTCTATAAATAAATTTATGTATTAAAATAGAGCCACGCCAACTTGACATAGCTCCGCAAACCATATGGTTTTCCTAGAATAACAACTACTCGTAGTTTGTTATCCCCCCTTAAAGGAATTTTGATTAAAATATATAATTATAAGGATTTACAGCCTTATTATTTACAATTATTTCAAAATGCAAATGATTTCCAGTAGAATTACCAGTAGAGCCCATATATCCAATTTTTCGACCACAATCAACATATTGTCCATTACTTACAATAATACTACTCATATGCGCATATCTAGTTTTAGTTCCATCGTTATGTTCTATCAACACCATATTTCCATAACTAACATTAGAATATTGTACCTTTATAACTTTACCACTCTTATAAGCATATATGTCGTCTCCATATTTACCACACAAATCAATTCCTGTATGATAATCCCCACGAGACCTTTTCCCAAAAGTTGAACTTACTTTATGTGAAATTGTAGGGAAACATGTTGTTGGTTTTTTATATTTATTTATATATTTATTAATTGTACTATTTACCAAATCTTCACTTGATATATTATCTAAATTATTTTGAATATTCTCATTTAAAATAACCGGCAAATTTATAGTATTATTTAATAAATAATTCTTTTTTTTATTTGCATTTTCAAAATTATCAAAATATAAAATTTCTTCATTTATAATCAATTCATAAACTTTATATTCTTTTATCTCTTGTTTTCTTTCAATATCTCCTCTTGTTGTTATTTTTTTATCTTCTTTTACTTGTGATACTTCTACATTATGATTTTCTTCTGTTTGAATACTAATCTGTGTATTGTTATCTTTATTAGGCATTATCATACCTATATTAGTCAATAATAAAACAATACACAATGAGAATGCAATAATTCTTTGCATAATTCTCATTGCAATTTGTTTCATTTAAAATCAACTCCTAATTATAGCCTAATTAAATACTGACATTCAATTCCTTCTTCTTCACTTAATATAAATAAATTTTGTGAAGGATTGCTTGTTCTTCTCAAATTATTAGCATAAGCATCGGTTCCTGATAATGTTCCATTCATATAAATATAAGTACCATGAACTTCATTAGCCTCAAAATGATGGCAATGTGCCATAAATATTCCATCATAAAATCTTTTTGTCATTAAGCTTAAATTTTGAACTATATCTCCCATTTTATCTCTATGTCCATGTGTAAATCCATAATTTCTTCCAAATATTTCTAAAGTTCCTATTTCATTACTAAATTCATTTTGCATTATATGAACTGTTTCAGAACTATCAAATCTAGCTTTTAAATACCATCTAATAAATAATGAGAAATTTTCATCATTAAAACACTCATCTTTATTAGCAAATACCCTACCATGATTATCACTTATATCATAATAAAATACTTCTACATATTGACTTAATATTGATAATAATTGATATATATATTCAGATATTTTTATAGTTTGTTGAACTATACTTTCTCTATTTTCAATTCTAGTAGTTGTATGAATTATTCCACTCATATAATCTCCTAGCCCTAAAACATATATACGCCCAACTTCATTTAGTTTTATATACTCTATTGTTTTTTCTAATAATTTGTTTATTCTTCGTTCAAATATTTCTTCATTGTAAACATTATTAAATTCATTTATTTCTAATCCAAAATGAAAATCACTTAATGTCAATACTGCAGCTTTTTCTCCTTTTATCTCTTTTGACAAAGGTTCTATTTTTATATCTTCAGATTGAGCAATTTCTTTAGCACATTTTATAGCTAAGTCTTGTATATCTTCGTTTCTTGATTGATTTCTTAATCTTCTATTCAACGCTGCTCTCTCATCTGATAATTTTGTTCTTTCTTTTTTTAATTCTTGTAATTGAATTTCTAATTCTCTATTATAATCTATAGGTTCTTGATTTGCTTGTCTTTTTTTCATCTTTTTATAAACAGCAACTCCACCAAATATAGTATCTTGACTTTTTCTTAGACTATCTTTATTTAAATCTAACCCAAGTAATTCTACTATATCTCCCCAGTCTAAATCATCTGGTCTTTCTTCTTTTTTTATGTCTATTAATCTCATTGCATAATCTAAATCTTCTTCATTTTCTTTTCTTAAATATTTAGAATTCATATAATCACCTTTCTATAAATAAACGACCACGGGCTTCAAAAGTTTCCTTGGTACTAATATTGGGAAGGTTTTCATTTCCCTAGAAATCCAAAGATTTTCTACCTCTATTTTGGTTGCGAACGTAGGAGTCGAACCTCGTCCTAAGGTTATGAACCTTATATGCTACCATTGCACCACCTTCGCTATATCCTTATTCAATATATAGTAAATGAGCAAGCCCTTTACATTCTTAGAGTGCCAAGGGCTTACAAAGTTTTCTAAATAAAAATTATTTTTTTTGAGCAAATAGCAAAGCATTTTTAGCATTTATATCCTTTGCACATTCTTTACAATATTTTAATCTATTATTTGTTTTCTTTACTAATTTACCACAGATTTCACAATTAATAAAAATTCCACCTAAATATTTTTCTTCAAATCTATATACCATTGTTTCATCTGGAACCACTTCCATTACTACTTCGCTATCTTCATTTACATAATTTACTATAGAACTCATTTTAAAAGTAGGAGTAATATATCCTTTTACAGTAAGATAATGCATCATATCTAATCTCTCTTGTTTTCTAGTGTACATATCACAAAGTTTAAATATATCATTATCTTCACATCCCACATAATACTTATCAGAATTACTATTCTCCATATAATATTTAGCTAACACTAAATAAACAAATAAAAGTTTTTGATATTTTACATTATCCTCTGAAAATACAGTATCTATTTCTGCTTGAGTTATTTTTACTGAAAAATCATCTTTAAGTTTTCTCTTTTTACTTCTTTTTACTTTATTATCTATATAATCAAACATCTTTACTTTATTATAATCTGAAAAATTTGCTTTACAAAACAAATGTAATTCTTCTTCTAATTTTTTATCATTATATCCTTGTTCTCTTAAATAACTTGCAACTAATTGTAGTTCAAAATCTTTGTTCCTAGAAGTCTTTAATCCTTCTTTTAATATTTTCCTTGCATGTTCTCTCTCATTAAATATTATAGACATTCTATATCAACTCCTTTATTCTCATATTTTTTACCCATATACTCAATACTTCCATTTTCATCAAGTATAGGTAATTTAAAGTTATGATTAGAATTGTCATAAATATTTAATACAATTCCATCTCCAAATAAATCCCAACAAAAATTCTTAGAAGAAGAAGGATATAAATAATAATTTACATATACTGCCAAGTTTGCCAAACGTTGAATATCATCACTAATATAATCAAAATTCAAATCAAATAATTCTTCTCTTACTTGTAAATTTTCTCCTTCTGCTTTTAATGTGTTTTTCATATTTTTATTTTGACTATTTCTTTTCTTATATCTTTTATATACTTTTTCCATTTCTTTTATTTGGTCTTCCGTTATTTCAATATTTTTATTAAATAAAATATCAAATATATAATCTGGAGATTTTTTCTTTGCATTAATTTTTATTTCTGCAACTTCTTTTTCCATATATCTACAAATATTATTCATAGGACAATCTGTTTCTAAAAACGGATTAAATCTATTATACTTTTCTGCCAATTCTATTTGTTCTTCAGTCTTATTTTCTAAATTTAATAACTCATCTATATGAATACCATATAATCTATAACATAAATAATCATATCTTTTTCTATGTTCATTATATTCTACTTTATACTTTGGATATAAATATTTCATAAAATATGGTCTTTTTTCTATTAATAACTTATTATTAAATTCTATTTCTTCTTTTGTAAATTTGTCATTTGGTTTGTCAGGATTTTGCCATTTAGTCCAATGTTCAGGAAAATCCTTTACAACTAAACCTTTTGCTCTCAAATTATACCCCCAGTCACCTGGTACTTTAACACTTTCGTGGGTTTAGACTATCTCTTCTACCTTATAAGGTAGTCAGGCACTTCGCAATAAGGAATTTCACCTTAAAGCTACAGGGCTACACTCATCACCCTTAGTCGTTACACCTTCTCATTTCTGAGCTTGGCACGGTATTGTCCTATATAGGATTTTCACCGTTAGCCAGAGTTCTCTGACACCCTAGATTTCTAGGTTCACCTGATTTTCACTAACATATTACTATGCTAGGCGACTAGCAATTAATCGATTTCATTTCCTTGAGCTACCCTACACTCTTTTAATCTGTGTATTATAGTATTATATTCTTTGCTATCTTTATCAAATAAAGGAAGCATACTATAAAGTGTAGTGCTACAATTTGTAATGTATCCAATTTTACTATCAAAAGATAATAAATCAGCTTTATATAAATCTTTTGTATCTATATATTTTTTTTCTGTTGGTTTCTTTTGGTAGGTTATGGGGTTTCCACCAAATTCATTATTCAACATAATTTTATTATCAGAGCTAAAAATTATATCTCCATCAAAATCACTTAGGAATACCGTTACTTTCATAATATTTTAACAAATTTTATTTCAAATTTCGGCTTAGACTATATCATCAACTTATATCCTATAACCAAATATAAGTTGCTAGGCACTTCGCAATAAGGAGTTTCACCTTAAAGCTACTCTACTCGTTTATTCTCATAAGTATTTCTCTTATGATATACTTTCGATAGTCGTTAGACTTTATTATTGATTTATTCTTTATAGTGTTTTTTTGTAACTATATCATATATAGTTTGCGGGGAGCAGCTGTATCTTCTTGCTAATGCCACTCCGCTATACATAGGGTCTCTCTTTTTATAATTTTTTCTAATAAATATGATATCTTCTTCTGTGAATTTAGATGAACTATTAGAGCATCCGTTACAATGCTTTTTTAGCCCAGTTCTTATAGAATGTTCAATATTTTCTTTATTTGTACACCATTCTAAGTTACTAACACAATTATTCAATTTATTTCCATCTTTATGATTAACTTCTGGTTTATTTTCAGGATTTGGAATAAATGCTTCAGCTACCAGTCTATGAACACGTTTGCTTATTTTTCCATTTCCGTTGTTTAATGAGACCCTACAATAACCCTTATCTTTTATTATTGAATTTTTTAATATTCTACCTTTCATAAAATATTCTCCATATTGATTGTTAGTCATTCTATCCAAACTTTTAATTCTTCCTAAATTACTAACTTGGTAACAACCTTCATATCCTTTTATATCTTTCCAAAGTTCTTTCATATCTTCACCACCTTTTATTAAATAAATCAACAATCTTAGCACGGTATTACCATATCCTATAAGGACTTAGGCTCCCTTACTCATAATATAGTTTCCTATTTCTGAACCGTTAGCCGAATATTATAATTCGACACCCAGCATTTGCTGGTTCACCTAGTTTTTTATTAACATATTTCTATATTAAGCGGACAGTAATTTATCCGCTGCAATCATTGTGTCTACACCCCATACATTATAGACTATTCCTGAATATAAGTATTTATACCACTCATTTACTTTATCATTATTTTGCAAGTGCAAAGTATTTACTTCACTTCTCCACGTTAATGGAGCTCTCATAGCTACTACAGTATCTACATTTCTATTATTCCAATACTGACTATAATGTTCAAATTCATTCAATAATCCTTTAATAGGTAATCCATATATATGTTCACACAAAGAATATGGTTCACTTATCATAAATTGAAAATTTCCATTAACTAATAATTTACCTAAATAGCTTTCATTTATTTTTGTATTTAAACATCTAGCCAATTTTGTTTTTATATAAGTATCTCCAAGCATATCTCTATTTAAAATTAACGCTCTAACTGGTGCTTCTAAAGAATTAAATACATTCATAAAATCATCTAATTCCATTTCATTCAAAGGTTTATCACATAAACCACCCAATAAGTACAATAAAGCATAATCACTATCTTGACTTATTATTTTATTTAACCATTCAATAGTAGGCTTACATAATTCTTCAATCTTTTCTGGAGTATCTAAATTTAACACTTGTAAAAATTGATAATTAGTAAACACCGCCGTTTTATCTTCTTTAGGTGTGAATTTTGTAACTCCCCAACGACCGGTCATTTTCTTTACAACAATCTAAATAATCTTGCCAGCTTTCATAGCCTTTCCATAATTTAAATTGACTTTCAGTTATTATCATATCTATATTGTCAGTATCTACTTCATTACCATATAAATCTATTATTATATGCTTATTAGCTACTTCTCGTGAAAATTTATGAAAATCAAAAACACAAACCATTCCTTTTACAAAATAATTTCTTATACAAAATGAACATGGAGTATAATCAAGTTCTAAATCTTCTGCCCACTTTTCTGCAAGTTCAGGAGAGCAAATACCCATTCCATCCCATAAATTAAAAGTCAATTCTCTATCTTGTTCCTCGATAATATCATCTGGTTCACTTTCTGTAACCCAATCTATTTTTTTTGTCATTTGAATTTCTTTATCAGGAACTACACATACTCTAGGTTCACTAACACTATAAGTAGCACTATTTGACAATGCATAATAAGCATTATATTTACTTTCTGTTATTTTCAAAGGCTTATGACCATTTTGCAATATCTTATCTAGTTCATCATAAATATCCTCTTGTACAAAAAATACTGTATTCCTTCTTGCATTACCTGCTCCACATAACAATCTAACAAAAGTTTTTCCATTTACCTTAAACTTATTTTTTATCATTTGTTTATAATGTGAATGTTTATCTATTACCACAGACACATATTCAGGAATAAAAAGCAAATTATCAATATCTTTATCTATCTGCCTTATCCTTTTTTTATTCTCTATACAGTTTCGCTTTCTTGTAAGTTTTCTTCTTTCTTTAAAAAGTCCATTAATAAAGTCAAAATCTATATTTCTACCTTTTATTTTTCTTATAGACCTTAAAACTTGATTATCTCCCAATGAAATTATTTCATCATTTTTTCTAGCAGTTTTAATGTCTATCTTTATATCATAATTACATTTTTTCAATCTGCTTGAGTTAAATTTTAATACATAAAATTGTTGTAATTTTTGCATTTAATAACCCCCTATTATCTATATAGTTCTTCTTCAATCATTTTCATAGTTTCTCTTTTTGTCTTTGCTCTGTTAAAACTATGTTTAGGTGAACTCTCTTTAATATTTTCATATAAAGGGATTTCTATACAATCAGACATATCAAACTCTAGTCTACTAGGTTTTTGTATATTTAATCCTTTATCCGTAACCTTCATTTGTGTTACATCTAATTGTCTTTTAAATTCTTGTAATTGTCTATTTATTTCCTCTTTAACTTCTGGAGTTTGTTCATGAAGCCACTCATGGTTATAGCTAGCTAAATTAGCACCATTTTCTATAGATACTTTCCCACCATATTGTTTTTCAAAGATATGATGATAAGTTATTTTTCTATTTAATTTTTTGTATCCTTTTATTGTTCTTATATTTTCTTGTTCCTCATCCTCAGTTATCTCTCTTATACCAGCTCTTTCCATAAAGCATCCTTTTCCATATCGTTGCTCTAATAAATTTCTTCCTGTTTTATTCTTCAATGAATACCCCACCTTCCATTATAACAAATTATCTTTTTCTATTGCTTCCATTAATGCTAATAATTTATTAATTTTTACTGTATCTGTCAATTTATTCAATTCTGATAATAAATTATATAAATAATCCCAAGCATCATCTATATTATTTATATCGTTTTCCATTATTTATTATCCTCCAATTCATTAAAAAAGTATTCTAAATCCTCAGTAAATTTAGATATGTCAGTATTACAAATCTTAAAATCAAACTGATAATTGTCCAATGCAATCTCACTTAAATGATTTTTTTGTTCCTCTGTTAATCCATTATCAAATAATGTCATATCTTCGTTATATCTATCAACTCTCAGACTTGTATATTTAAAACCAGTATCTTTCCAAGCCTCTATTTCGTTTGGAAATCTAGTATCTGGTATTAATATATAATCAAATTTATTTCCAAAACCTTTAACTAACTCAATAACACAATTAACCCAAGCATCTGGATTATTAACTCTTACTAATTCAGTGCCAACTTGTTGTAATAAAGTTCTACCTTTACTATCTTTTTCACCATTCCAACCAAAATATTCTTTACAGACATATTTTAATATATCTGCATATCTAATAATTAATGCTGTTTTATTATTCATAATAGCACATCTTTTAAGAACCCTTGCAGCAGTATCTTTACCATGTCTTGCTTTCCCAGATATTAATATAACTTCTGGCATATAATCATTCCTTTCTATAATTACTTTCCACTAAAAAACAATTTACAAAACATTTTTATTAAGCTAAATACACAAGCTAATATAAATGATTTCCAAACTCCCCAAGTAAAACTTAATCCAAATAAATATATTATTCCACTAAATATTCCCCAAATAATTAACGTTCTAACTCCTAATACAATTGCAATAGTAATAGGAATTACTAATAATAACGCAATAACCTCAATAATTAATATCAAAATATCTTTCATATAATCTCCTAACTACAAATAGTATCAGCTTCATTTAAAATACATAAATCTTCAAATTCAACTTGACCTACTTCTTTTTTTATTTTTTCATATACTTTTGATTTATCAGCACCTATACAATGCATTTTCATATGCAACCCTATTAAATCTGCTACATATAAAACTTTATCTAAATTATTATTTATATTTTCTTCTGTTTCATACAACAAATACATATAAGCTGAAACGTGTTCATGATTATAATAATGTGCTATATCAGTTGTTTCTCCTTTTGAATTAACAAAAGTTTTTGTTATTTTTTTACCAATATCATGATACATAGCCGCAGTAATTAATCTTTCTAATCTATGAATGTCTCCTGCAAATGTTAATTTATAATTATCTATAATATATTTGGTCACTGCTTGAATATGTCCACCTATTGTCAATAAATGATGTGGATTGTCGTGATTAATTGTACTTAAATAATCTATAGACTTAAATATATCATATTCATTATTATTATCTAATGCTCTTTTTATTATTATTTTATCCCAACCTTCTCTATATTGTGGAATATCTATATTAAAATACATTCTTTTAATTACTTCATAAGGAACTATTCTATCTCTTAACCTATTTCTAGCTAGGCAAACATTTATATCAGAAGCAACCATTATACAGATTTTCTCACAATCAATAGATTTTATTTCAGTTAAAAATTGTTTTCTTCTTTTAGCTTTAATATTAGTAGCATCATATATACAATCTTTTCCATTTTTTAAAGCTTTTTTTATTCTAGCATGTAGTTCTTTAAATAATTCAGAATTATGTTCTTGTATATTTTCATTCCCATATAATTCTTCTCTTAATTTATCTGAAGAAAATATTTCTCCACCAAGTTCAGTTACTATTGTTGATTTTCCTGAACCAGGTAAACCAACTAACATATAAAATTTAGGTCTCATATCTTCTTTATCCTTTCTATAATTTTTGCATTTGTTTGTTGCTTTAACCATTCATTCCAATTTTTAACTTTTTTATCATAAAGCATAAAACCAACTGCTGTATCCATTGGAAATTCAGATTTTAATACTTGGGCAAAATCTTTCTTTGTTTTAACAGTCTGTTTTAATCTGTTTACTTCATTTTCAATTTCTTGCAAATATTCCTTATATTTATTGTATAATTTAGATAATTTCTTAAAATCTTCTATATATTCTGGGAAATATGCTAAAAATTCATCTTGCTCATTCTCAATAATCAAATTTAACATTCTTTCTAAATTTATCATTCTATTGTTTACTAAATGGTGAGCATTTACATAAGCTGGAGATTTTATTTTAACTCTTTTAAAATTATTATCCACAACCACATATCCTTCCTCACTAAAAGGCAATTTCTCAGCTGCTTCTTTAATTTCATTTTTAGAATTTAAATTGTAAACTTTGGGTTTCTTAACCCCTATATCTACATTTAGTTCTTCTCCAGTAATATTGTTTCTTGTACCTATATGATAAATATCTATTTTATCATAAGGTACTACTACTTTATTATAAGGAGATACTAGCTCAAACATATATGTACAATCTTTATTTAGATTAAACAAAAGGTCAGCATCAAATACAGACATAAATAATTCTCCAAAATTATGATAATCACTCATATTTTCCATTAAATTAGCTTTAAAAGCATCTATTGTTCCATTTGTAGATATATTCCAAACTGGTAGTCCATTCTCAGAAGTATCAGCCCAAACCTTAATAAGAGAACCATCAACCTTTTCTTGAACTTGTATATTTTCCCAATTAATATCATCAGCATAAGGTTCTTCTACATTAAAAAATTTAATAAATGGGAAACATACTACCTTAAAGTCTTTTTCTCTAAATATAATTCCCCTTGCTTCTTTGACTATATCTAAAGAGAAATCAGATTTTATTTGGTCATACTTAAACATAATATATCCATTATCTCTAGTTATTATTAAATTATAAGGGTCTTGACTTAATAGTTCTTCCCAATTTTCATTATTCTTCACAAATTTCAAAATTTTTAGTCCCATGATATATTTTTTCTCCATTTCTAAAATCTTCAATATAATCCTCATTTATCAAGCAATACTCTTGATTGTATAAGTAAGGACAATTCCAGCAATTACATTCCTCATTCATTTCTTACACTCCTATCTTAACTAGGAGAGCTACACTGCAAATTCAAATCCATATACCTCTTTAAAATTTAAGTTATGAATATTCCCATTAATATCAACTATTTTTGAGAATGTTTCATCTAACGCCTCCATATCATTATCAACTATATTCTTATTGATTTTTTCTACTTGTGATATAGGTACATTTAAACTTATAATTTCTCCAGCAGTCATTTCATTATCTTCATTTGGCTCTCCCATAAATGTTATATTCATTTTCACACTTTCCATAATTAAAATTCCTCCTTTATAATTTAATTATACCACATTTTACAACGAAAGTCAAGCTTTTCTATAAATTTATTATTTTTTATAAACTTCAATCTTTCCAAAATGAAACATTTCATTTTTACATTTTATTACATAAGCACATTCTTCAAGACTATAAACTATAGTCCCCTCAAATTCTATTCCTAAAAATTCAAACTTAACTTTATCTCCTGAGAACAAAGGCACCATATTCATATCTCTATATCCAATAAAGAATGAAACATTATCCACCTCTATATCCTCTTGTTTTGAAATATCACTAATTCCTTCTTTTCTAATATAGTGTGTAACTTTAAACCCATTTTCTATAACACTCCAATGCCAACCATATACTGTTTCACCAGTTTTTATGTCACGCCCCCTTGCTGAACCTATAGCAACATAATTAGGTGTTTCCATTATCTAAATTCTCCTTTTCTATCTTATTAATCATATCCTGGACAGTGGTAATGAAACATTCACAACCACCACCAAATAAATCACAACTTTCCTTAGTACAAGGAAACCAACGGCAATTCTTACACATTTTTACCACTCCATATCTTTTTTACTTTTGTATAAATAAACATTCCAAGATTAAATATTTCATATCCTGTAAGACATATCCCAAATAAAGAACATACCAATACAGATATTAAATCACTAATCTCTAAAACTAACATAAAATATTTCATATTTATTCTCCTTTATAATCAAGTCCAACAATACTATCCTCTCTTTCAATTAACCAATCAGTAATATCTTCCCAATCTTCCATATTATTCACCTATCCAATCTTTATAACCCTCTGAGTCACAATGTCCCTCATAACTCATATTCTCAATAATATAATCAAGTAAATCCATATCACCATTTTCATATATTTTATCAATTAACTCATTTGCCAATTCCATTATTTCCTCATTGTAGTATCCCATTCTTTATAATCATCCCTTTCTCTTAAATCTTTTTCATATCCAGAACATTTATCAGTTCCATTAAAATCTTCTAATTCTAATCTATTACAGTCACCTATACAAGTTCTACATAAACCCCACATTTGTTTAAGCTCTCTCATATTTATCTGTCTAATCCTCTCTCAATATTCATATATTTACGACTATTTTTACTAACCATTTTTGTATCTACATTTACTTTAAGACTATCCTTAAAAGCATTCTTTTTATTTTCTTTCTCATATTTATTAATAAGTTCTAATATATAATCAGCTTCAATCATCATTCTATTATCACCATAAGAGCCTGCCATACCTTCACATAATTCTTTTATATCTTCCATTCTTATATAAACTTCTTTTCTGCCATTTCTTGTTTGCATATCAATTTCTTTTTTTAATCTTTCTATATCTAACATAACTTAAACTCTCCTTTTATACATTTTATTTATTATCCAAGCTTTTAAGCTTTTTTTAAAAATTTCACCATTAAATTCATATCCCTCAATATATAAAGTGTCTTTTATCCATTTGTATCTGAACTTACCAGATAAAACCTTCATTTTTATATCCTCAGGTAAATTATACACAATCTCCCCATTAATATAAAACTCTCTGTCTATTATAGACATTTTTTCTAATATCATACATTCACTAAGCATATTACTCACCTACATTTAAGTCTGAATTATTTTTAACCCTAAAAGACTTGTCTAAAGCAATTATTTTTTCAGTTAGTTTCTCTGAGTCTAAATAAGCAATCACTTCACTTTCTGGTAAGTCATCATCACAGTTATCAAACCATAATCTTATTTCATTATTACTATTAACACATATAGTATTTATTGTATCTGAATACACATATACCATTTCATGTCTGTAATCAGAGTCCACAATCCAAACTCTATCTCCTATATTGTACTTACTTTCTATTTTCATTTTTATCTCCTTTCTCTTGACCATATATATCTTTCCCTTGAGTTAAATACCATATTACAATCATTAAAGGATAACCATATATAAATAACCCAAGTAACCAACCACCTTTTAATAAAAACGGTAGCAAAAATATAAATCCTAACATAATAAATACTACAACAAATTTTAAAATTGCAGCTATACCATTCATTAATCCCCAAAATATTCCGTTAATCATTATTATCACCACCTTCCATATCTGTACATTTCTTGTTTACTTTTAATATCTGGAATTTTTTAACATACTCCCCCTGCTCAGAATTAATGCACCTATACTCTATTAATCCTAATTCTTTTAATTTCTCCAATATCATTTTTATTTTTTTATTGTTCCTTGTATCTCTGTTCTCAGAATATCCTATCTCAGATAATATATTACTATATGTGAACCAGGCTTTCTTTCCATATGTGGAATATAAACTTCCTAAATATATATAGATTTTTATTATATTGTTTATATTGGTTTCTAACAATCTACGAGCTGTATCTTCATATATATATCTTTCATACTCAGTTATATCTTTTGATACTTTATACTTATAATTTGTTTCAATTAAATATCCTTCCTCAACCAGTTCTTCTAATCTCTTATAAAATGACCTATAATGCATATTTAATTTATTATAAGCATTTCTTGGTTTCTTATCTATATATATATCACCCTCAATATATTCTCCATTTAATAATATCCATACATACAATCTATCTGATATTTTCTTATTAGTAAGAAATTGTTTGTCATTAGGTATTAATAATGAAGATTGCTTTCTCACACATATATCACCTGCTTTCTTTCTGTTTACATTTTCTATTATATCAGATTTTATTTTTAATGTCAAGTGTTTTTTATAAAAAAAATTTAATAAATTTTAAAAAGTAAAAATGATAAAAATATTGAAAAACTCTATACTCTTAGAACCACAATAAATATAAGCCGAATTTTTGGATTTTTATGACAGAAAAACTTTGCATTTTTACACCAAAAACTTTGCATTTTTACACCAAAACTTTGCATTTTTACACCAAAACTTTGCATTTTTACACACTAAATATGTAATATATGTATTATATGTATAATAATATGTATAAAAATTTTATTCTTTTATTACTTACTTATTTTTTACTGAACTTTCTATTCTTACTTTTTTATATTTCTAACTTTTTAAATTTATAGAAATTCTACGATATTTTATACGATTATTTTTATATATTTATATAAATCGTAGAAATTTCCTGAAATATCAAGGAATTTTTAATGTCTTTTTATTACCTTATTTTAATCGCTTTCTTCTGTCTTAAAATATACTAGGCAGACATCATTCCTGAGAAAGCTTGATATGTAAGGGTTTCGTCGATTTTAATTTGCTATTTTAGCGATACGCACTATTTTTAAAATTTAAAGTGGCGAAATTGAACGGAGAGTAGGAATTAGTCGGAAAATCGGAAGAGGAGTGCGAGAGCGGAAGTGCTAGGGCGACCTAATTAAAAAAAATCGAACAGATGGTTGCTAACCATACCCCTGGTTAACATAATATGTTTAAATAATATGCCTGTATTGTTTACAAAATTAATATTTTATAAACAATTTATAAATTGTTAAAATATAAAAATATAA
>ULML01007325.1_pt1 | contig 100247 bp, 89 predicted proteins | sample 1951651 | NCBI WGS metagenome assembly ULML01 (sample SAMEA4835549, study PRJEB28245) | human gut metagenome | biome: gut microbiome; material: fecal sample | place: Denmark | collected 2008
CGGAGCGGGTCACAGCGAATCTATTAATGCTGATTATATTAAATATTATATATATAATATATCTATATAGATACTATTGCTAACTTATAATTATTTGATTATCAATAAGTTACAATATATAACTTGTTCCATCCATGGAACACATTTCGCTATTTATTTGCTATATTTGTTCCATGGGTGGAACACATTTCGCTAATTTCCTAGAGTAATATATTTTTATGTTGAACTTAATACTATTATTGTTATGACTTTTAAAGAAGATTTTAAACCTAGTAAAGTTTATAATAAACTTGTTAATGATGTTTGTTATAATGCTGATTGTTTAGAAGAATTTGAAAAACAAAGACTTGTTGTTGCTAATCCTTTTAGTTATAATAAAAGTACCAGAACTGGTATAGTTGCTGAATTTGATAATGGTTATCATCTTAGTAAAGAAGTTGGTATTAAACGTAATTTTGTTACTATTGGTATGAGAGTTTGGGATATAATAAGAAAAAATAGATATGCTGTTATTATTTCTTTTATTGGTTATATTGCTGAAAATATTAAATTTAATAGTAATGTTATTTATATTTCTCATGATTTAATTAAAGGTTATGGTTTAGTTAAACCTAATCGTAGAGATTATTATAATGCCATTGCTTATCTTGAAGATGAAAATATTATTAAAAGAACTAATTTACAAAATATTTATGTTGTTAATCCTATTTACATATTTAGAGGTGATGTTAACAAACTTATTAATATTATTAGTGAAGCTAAATTAATAAAAACTTTTGATGATAAAGATAGACTTATAGTTGATAAATTTGTTTTATTTAAAAATGATACTGATAAAGGTATTGTAATTGCGAATAAAGATTTGTATGCAACTGAAGTTGTAGATATTGGTGAGGACTGAATTAAATATAATAGTAATGATAGTAAGGATAATGACGAAAATACTGAAGATAAAAATTATGAAGATAATAGTAATGTATATTAATGTTTTGATAATGATAGTAAGAATGTTAAAGATGATAGTAAAAGTGATAGTATTGAAAATAGTGTATGTTGGTGTTTTGATGAGGCTAGTGAGTATAACCCCCGGTCATGTTAAACTTGATTGACTACCCCCGCCTAAAGTTGATAGAAATAATGATAATCCTGCTCATTATCAACATTAAATATTTTGAGATTATTCATCTCATTAAATTACTAACTATTAATATTAATCATTATGAAAACAAACAAACCATTACTGTTAGTTGCAATCATACTGATGATTCCAGCTATCATACTAGCATTGAAAGTAGAGCCAACTAGTGATGAACAGATTACTGCTGTTGTATTTGGAATACTATCGGCTATTGTTAGTTATCTTAGTAGAGATTAATCTCTACTAGATGATGCTGCTCATTATCAACATTAAATACTTTGCAGTTGGAACGAAAACAACTGTCAGTAATGCTACTGATTAGCATAATTAAATACTTAATAGTCATGCCAGACGTTAAAGATTTAGCACAAGCTGCACAGAGTGCTGCTGTTGCTCCTGAGAGTGTTAATGTAGTTGATACAACTGCTAGTGTTAACCAACCTGTTCAACCTGTTGTTGATGCTGTTCCACAGACTCCACAAGTTGATACAGTTAATCAGAGTTCTACGCAAGTGGAAACCATTGATGATGTTGTTAAACGCATCTGTACTGATGGTCATAGTTATGTAATGACAACTGTCATTACTAATATTGACTGTCAAGAACGTACAGGTCGTAATGGCAAGTATTATCTCAATGCGTTTGTTACTATTGCTAGTCCTGTCAAAGGTGCTCAAAGTATGCCTGATGGTACACATCGAATGGGTATGCTTGGTGCTGTTCAGATGCCATTCAATCAGATACTGCTTGTAATGCGCAAAGACAAGTTCTACGGTAGATTTGTCAACTATGTTGGCGAGGCTGCTGAAGCTGGTTTTGCTAGTATGTATCTGACTGGTGTTGCTGTCAAAGTTCTTTGCCAGTTTGTACCTGCTGGTGTACAAGACCGTAATCCGTTTACTCGTAAAGACAATCTTTACAATGTTGTGGATTATGATAGATATGTATATCATATTGTAGGTATCGAACAGCCGGCTGACCCTGTTCTTGTTGGTGCATATAATGTACTTATCAAGCAGATTATGGAGGACGCTCGTGCTGCCATTGCTGCCAAGCGCGAGGCTAAAGCTAAAGCGGCTAGTTTTGTTGCTACTGCAATGAGTGATGACGATATGCCGTTCTAATGAACATAGTGCTACTGACCTTCGGGTTGGTAGCACTGATGTTATCAACAATAGTTTTGTTGATGCTGTTGCTAGTGTTCAACCTCGAAATGCTCATCATCAACATTAAATAGATTGCAGCAAACGAACTTAACAGTCTGATAAGACTTGTCAGTCATGAACTAGCTGCAAGTTCTGATAAGTCTTATCCTAATATTAAACATTATGAAAGTACATCGTATTATTACTACTATTGAAGTTGAGAATGATAATTCTATTACTTCTGTTGAACTTATTAGATTGAATACAGCTAATATTGTTATTCCTCTTTCTATTACTAATATAACTACTAATGGTAGTGCTGATGATATTGAACAAGTATATAATGCTATTGATGGTTGTAGGCTTTTTATTAATGATGAGTTAAAAAGTATCGCTTATATTATTAATAATTGTTTTGATAATCATAAATGTAATATTATTACTGATGATAATACCATAACTGAAACTAATGATGATTTACTCCTATAACATTTTGTTATACTGATATTGGTCATGGAGATTTACTCTCATAACAAAAAGTTATAGAGGTGAAATTATAGGTGACGAGAGGTATTGAATGTGGAGAAAGAGGATGTGGAGATGAAAGTGGACATTGTAGAGTTCGTGGAGAATGAGATGGTGGAGTTGGATGTGGTTCAAATAGGGTCAAATTGAGGTTGATGGTGGAGATGAGAGTGATTGTGAGAGTGGTGAATGTGGAGATGGATGTGGAAATGGTGATGCTGAAGAGACTAGACTTGCTGCTCTTCTTCCTAATCCTCTTCATCCTATTAATAACACTCTTCCTAATCAATCTAAACCTATTGTTCCAACTCTTTCTCCTATCTCATTATAACTTTTCATTATATCTCCTATAACCTCTAGTTATATCTCCTATAACCTCTAGTTATACCACTATCAGTTTCAGTCATAGCATCATCTTCTCAATCTCATTCATCACAACCTTTAGTTATATCAGTGTTATCGTCAGTTCTATCGTCATTATCATCTCATTGACGTTCGTCATGACTATTAGTCATACAATCATCATTAAGACTAGCTCTAACAATACTATCAAGTCTAATAAGACTTCTAGTCATAATGACCAACAGCATTAATTCTAGCTAATAATAGCACTATTAATATTATCAGTATTATAATGACTATTAATACTAGTCATGCTAATATTACTGGTGGTATTACTAATGATATTCTTAATATTCTTGATATTACTGATTCTCTTTATACTAATGATACTCTTGATACTATTGATATTTATTATACTCGTGGTAAGTTAATTCCTATTGCTATAACTATTTTAGTTATTTTAATATAGCTATTGATTATTAGTTAGAATTATAGTATAAATAAATTATAATATATTTGGAGTATTATATTTAATTATTATATTTGTCGTGTTGTTCAGTAGAGTAATATTGCTACTGATAATAATATTAATCTTAAACTTATAAGTGTTATGGTAAATTTTGATAATGTTACTAGTAATGTTCAATCTAAGCCTAGAAAGAAAACTATGGCTGAAAGTTTAGAAGAAGCTAAACAAGAAGGTAAACTTGTTGTTCCTGAAGAAGATACACAAGTTAATGCTGTTGTTAGTAGTGAAACTGTTCAGACTAAGAATAAAGCTAGGAAGAAGAAACAAAGTAAAGTTCGTAAACAGGAAGAACAAACTAATGTTGTTAGTCAAGCTAATGAAGATAATGATTTTAAAGATGCTAAGACTGATAAACGTGGTGTTCCTGTTGGAATTAATGTTCCTCAACATATTCTTGATGTAGTTTGTATTGTTAAATTCAATGCTGCATTTAGACGTCATACTTCTCTTAATATTCTTCATGCTCTTGAAGATGATGGAAGAATATGTAATTCTAAAGGTGCTTATGTTGACTTCTTATGGAATAAGTTTAGAGTTACTGCTGATGGTGGACTTCGTAGAGAATATAGATATACAGATGATTTATTCATTGATGCTTTAGTTAAGGCTTATGCTGATGTTGCTAGTGATAGTCAGCGAGTTATTAGTATTATGATTGATACTGAAACTGAACTTTATAAAAAGAATAAAGATTCTGAAGCTAGCTAAGTTTGTAGTATAGACTCCCCGTAGAGGATGGATAGTGCTGTTGAGCTTATTAAAGCTAATTCTCATTTGCCTGTCATTTTTATCCATTTTGTTTATTGGGTTTGTTATAGTTAACTAGTTGATGATAATCATCTTCTACTCGGAGTTTATTTTATATATAAAGATATGGAAAGAACTGATATTTATTTTGTTGAAGATGATACATATTTCAATAATAATGTTGAAGGTGTTGAAATTCATGCAGAATGTCTAAGTCAAGATTTTGACGATATTGCTTGGGAACCAATAGTTGATGATAGTCCTATTGTTGACCCTGAAAATGATGTTTTTGGTTATTATGATTAAATAAATAAAATTATGGAAAATATTAATATTAAAGTTATTCTTGATGAAGTTTTTGGTAAATCTTGTGATAGTATTACTTGTGATACCTGTAAATATAAAGAAGATTGCGAACTTATTAATAAATTTATTAATGATATTAAAGATAAAGGTTTATCTCCAGACCAATATGTTAGAGGTTTAGCTTTATTTGTATATGTTCTTAAAGAACAAAAATATATTAATGATTTTGGTAAAACTCAAGAAGATATTATTAAACTTGCTACTGAAAATGGATTTGAACTGGATTGGCTTATTAATCGTTGGGATAGTATAATTGAAGATAAAGATATTCTTAAACCTATTATTGCTGTTTTTCCTAAATATGCTAAAGATATGATTATTAATATTGTTGAAGCTAATACTAAAATTAATCAGTTGATTGCTCAACATATTATTGATACTTCTAATGCAGAATATAAGGAAATGATTAAAATGGTTAATCAATCTGTTGATAATAATAAACAAGAGAATAAGTTTAAGAATTTTAGCGATGATGAAATTTATGCTGAACTTAAACGTAGAAAAGCAAATAAATCTGCTAAATAATCCCACATAAATTTTTGATTATATTTCTAATACTACTATCTGTGAAGATAGTAGTATTATTTCACTTGCTGATGATGGAGGAATTGAACTCCGAAACTATGATATTGTTATTATCCGTTTTAATTTCTAAAATTGTAGGTTTTGTAATAGTACGGTCTGTGAAGATAGTGCTATTAATATTTATCATAGTCCAAGTGTTATATGTCATATTTGATTTGGTGTTAATGATATTATTATTGATTGTGAAATTAGTAATAATGATGTCTGTGTCAAACATTTCGTTTTATATGATTTCGTATTTGTAGTTTTGCCTAGCATTGTCTGTGAAGATAGTGCTAGGCTTTTTAGTATGTATATTATTAATTTTAAATATATTATTAAAATGGATAATTATGATTCTTTTATTTTTGATGGTCTATTAGATAGATACATTGAAGAACAAGCTAAGTTTAAAAAAGGACAAGTAGTTTATATGGAATATACTTATCAATATCATAATCAAACTAAGCTTGGTGTTTGTGTTGGTATTGTAACTGAAGTTGGAATTACTAAAGTTGAACGTACAGTAGGTAATAATAAATATATTAATTATCCTATTGTATATACTGTAACTCATGCTAAAGGTATTAGTCGTTGTGTTAGTGAATGTAAACTTGGTTCTGTATCTGAACATATTCTTAAAGAACGTCTTAAACGTGATGGTAAGAATAATGAACAGAATAATGAGGCTGCTACAAATGACTAGCTATTTACGCTCATGATACATTCACAGATACGGTTCTTTTGCTCTCTGTTGAATTTTCATATATAATCTGATTAATCTATCACGATTAATATTGAGTTCAATACAGGGCAAAAGAACTAGCTAATAAATGTTAAACTAAAAATTTAATACAGTTATGACAGTTAAAGAACTTATTGATAAACTTAAAGAATTTGATGAAAACAAAGATATTTTCATTGAAGATTCTTATTATGGAGAATTAGCGGTTACAACTATTAAAAATGATGATAATGACGTTGTAATTACTACTGTGGCAACTGATATTTTTAATATACTTTTACCATGAACTACATTACTTATAAACAAATTGATGGTACTATTACATCTGGATTTAAAGTTAAACTTTATGATATAGTTACTTTGAATACTGGTTATTGGAAAGATAAACTTGCTATTGTTCTATATATTAATGAAGATAAAAAACAAATTAAAGTTCGTATTATTGAATGTGGTATGAACTTAACTCTTAAAGTTAAAGATGTTCAATTTGTTAATCATAATAATAGAACTGCTGCTCGTTCTTATATTGATTTATGTAATAAACTATCTAAAACCTTTCGTGATAAATATACTGATAAACAGTATATAAAAGATAATTGGTTTACTGATAAGTTTATTATTAATGATATAACTGCTGATACTATTGCTAAAGGTATTGGTCAATATATTACTAATACTGATAGTGATAGATATTCTGTTAGTGCTATTATGTGGCTTAGTGATATTAAAGATTATATAGATGCTTTACTTAAATATGGTGATTTTGATTTTGTTGCTAAAGCATTTAAAATCTATAATATTACTGATACTAGATTTGAACTTATTCGTAAACTTTATCATTATTTTTATGATTGAAAATGTTTCTCATTTTATACTTGGTATGATATTTGGTTTATCTGTATATCTTTTTATAAGAATTAGCATTGTTAGTAAAAAACTAGATAGACTTATTAGAGATATTAATGATACTCAAAATTGGATTAGAAAGATTCAAATTGATATTTGCGATATTAATAAACAATGGGAAGTTAAAAGAGATAGAGATAGAAATAGACTAGATAGAATTGAAGATAGGATTGGTAAACTTACTAGTGATTTTAATGATATTATTAGAAAGAAAGTTTAATGACTAGCTTGCTTCCATCCTCTACGGGGGGTCGCCACGGAGCGTAGCGTAGTGGCTCTACTAATCTAACTATTATTGAATTTATTATAGTTTTAACTATTAAATATAATTGTTTTATTAATCTTTAAAAATGTAAAGTACTTATGAAAAAGTATGATGAAGTTTCTGTTGTTCGTCAACTTAATAATGTTGGCGCTGTTATTGGAATCAATCCTGCTAGTAAAGTTATTAAAGTAGCTAAAAATAGTGCTATTGGTAATGGAACTAGTGGTAAGATTGATTTTCTTTCTCATTATTGTGGTTATCATGTTGAAATTGTTGATGTTATTCAACAACAAAAAGAACGTGATGAAGAAATTGCTGCTAAGAAAGCTGCTAAAAAGGCTGCTCGTAAAGCTAAATTTGCAGAGGATAATACTTTTAAAGGTATTACTCGTGCTGTTGATAAACGTATGCGTACTATTAAAAGAAAGTAGTATGTTATGGTTAGCTTTAAATTCTCATTTGGAGTTGTAGGTAAATCCAAAGAGAAAGGAATAGTCAATAAATATGTTATTATAGTTGCTAAATGTGAAGGTATTATTAGATATGTTGATGGTACTTATAAAGTAGAATACAATGGCAAACTATATAGCATTACAGGTGAAAGTTACAGAACTAAAGGAAAGAAAGTTGTTTATGCTCGTCGATTAGATGAATATAATCATAGAATTAAAATTATAAGAGATAGTGAAAATAGAAAAACTGTTGATACTAGATTTTATATTCCTTTTGCTGCTGGACTTATAGCTAAAGGTAAAATTGTTAAAATGCCTTTTGCTAAGGAATTGTTTCATATTACTACGTGTTATAATCGTGGTGATAGTGAATCTACTATTTTAGCTTTTCAAGAATGGAAAGAATATGAAGATAAAGTTAAAAATAATCTTATTGATGTAAACAACGAATTATAATGATTGGTAATCTTAATATTGCTAATAGTAATAGAAAAGATACTAACATTAAGTTTACTAAAGACCAAGAAATAGCTGTGCATGAACTTATTGAGTTTCTTGCACAGCCTTGGGATGAGAAGAAATTTATTAATGCTCTTTGTGGTGCTGGAGGTACAGGTAAGACATTTGTTATTAAATATGTTATTAATAATTGTAAATGGTCTGGTGGTGTTATAGGTTGTGCTGCTCCTACACATAAAGCTTGTAGAGTTCTTAGTAATTCTATTGGCGGAAAAGATGTTAATACTATTCAATCATTATTTGGTTTTAGACTTGATGTTAATATTGAAAATTTTGACCCTGAGAATCCTGCTTTTAATCCTGTTGGAAAAGATAAACTAGATGGTCTTAAAGTTTTAATTATTGATGAAGCTTCTATGCTTAATGCTAAACTTGTTAAGTATATTAGTAATAAATGTAAGAAGCTTCAAATTAAAGTTATAATGCTCGGTAAAACTATTGCTGAGTTTAAATTCTTCTAATTGCTGGAAACTCGTGAAGATAATAGTGCTACAACATAAGATGAAAATCTAAGTGTGAACGCTAGAAAAACTATTATTATATGACAATCAGCAGCCAAGACTACTCATTATGTTGTGAAACATGATAATAGTAAGGTTCATCGACTATCTCGTAAGAGAGTAGATTTTATTTAAAAATCGAAACGGAGAAAGTTGTATATTATCAATTTTATCCATATCTTTATAATGTAATTTTAAATTTTAAAGATATGGTAAGTTTTAAATTTCGTACTAGTAAAACAGTTAATTTTGCTACTGATGTTCCTAGTAAACATGGTTTTCATTTAAATGATTTAAATCGCATTTGTGTTTATCTTCATTATTATGATAATGAAATTAATCCATTTTATGTTGGTCAAGGTTCAATTAATAGAGCTTTTAGTTTTAGTAGAAGAAATAAACTTTGGAAAGAAAAAGTTATAGATATTACTAAAGTTAAAGTAAATATTTTTAAGATAGATATTACTATTGAGGAAAGTATTAAAATTGAAAAAGAACTTATTAATAAATATAAACGAATAGAAAATGGAGGATGTTTAGTTAATGGTAATGATGGAGATACTTGTATAGGTAAATGTAATTCTGAAAATTATTTTTATAATAAACATTTATTTGGAGAAAATAATGGTAATTATGGAAATAAATATGAATTTAATAGTTTATCTATTCCTATATTGCAAATAGATATTTTAGGTAATATTGTTAGAGAATGGTCTTCTGCTACTGAAGCTTCTGAAAAAGGTAATTTTCATGCTGGACCTATTGCTGCATGTTGTAAAGGAAAACGACATATTCATAATGGATATCAATGGATTTATAAGAAAGATTATAATCCTAATAAAAATTATGAATATATTCCCGGTAAAACTAATAATAAAATATATATAGCTATAAGTGTTGCAAATATAGATAGAAAACCTGTTAATATTAAAATTCTTTATGGAGCAGAAGATTTAAGAATAAATGGTTTTACTCCCAAAAATGTTAGTCAAGTTATAACTGGTGCTAAAAAATCTCATGCTGGTTATATTTTTCTTGATTTTTTTAAACTTCCTAAAGAAGAAAAAGAAAAATATATTAATTTAATTGATATTACAACTAAGATATAGTCAGGCTTATAATGAAAGTTATAAGATTATGGATAGTTCTCAGCTTCCACCTGTTAATGAGAAAACTAGTCAAGCTTTTCTTATTGCTAGTAATACTTATTATCTTAAAGAAGTTGTACGACAAGGAGATAATAATCCTATTAGTAAACTTCTTAAACTTCTTCGAGAAGATATAGATAATAAGAATGGATGGAGATTTCTTGATTATATATCTAAAAATAGACAAGATTATAATGAAGAAACTAAAGGATTTTATGTTTGTGGTCAAACTGAATTTTCTGATTTAATTGATACTTGTTTTAATGATGAAGAATATACTAAAAATATTGATTTGTATCGTATTATAGCTTATACTAATAGTCGTGTTGCACAATGGAATAACCATGTAAGACATATGATTATTCAAGATGCTGATAAGAGTCTTATTACTCGTAATGATTTAATAATGAGTTATACTACTGTTGTTAATATTTTTAATGATATTATTATAAACAATAGTGAAGAATATATTGTTAAAGATATTGTTGATACAATTGATAATGATTATGAGTTTAAAGGATTTCTTATTAAGTTTCAAGCTATTCATGGTGGTGCTATAACTCAACCTTTATTTGTTATTGACCATTATGATAACTATACATTTCAGATGTATTATAAGAAGTTGACTAGTCTTATTGATGATGCTAAAAAAGCTAGTAGTTCTGAACGTGGAAGTAAATGGAAACAATATTTTGATTTTAAACGTAAATATCTTATCGCTTCTAATATTACGAATAGTAATGGTAAGATTTTATTTAGTAGAGATTTAGATTATGGTTTTGCAATTACTTCTCATAGAGCACAAGGTTCTACTTATAAAAATGTATTTGTAGATATTAACGATATGATTTATGATAAGTATGGACATCCTTATACTAATAGAGATGAAATGCTTCGTAGATTGTATGTTGCTTGTTCTCGCGCTAGTAATCAATTAGTATTATCTTATGGCAAGTAAAACTGTTGACGAATATCCTGATTGTGAAAGATGTCCAAATCGTATATTTAATACAGGTAAATATATACAAGGTGGTAGAGGAAGTATTCATGGAGATATTGTTTTCCTATTTCCTAGGGGTGATAGAAATTATTGTGAAGGTTATCAATTATTTACTGATATTGGTAATCTTTATGATGAATATTCTGGACGTAATAACACTGAAGATGTATATATGACTTATAGTATTAAATGTGCTTGTTCTAATAATTATAATACATATCTTACTGCTATTGATAAATGTCGTAATATTCTATGGAAAGAATTAGCTAGAATTAATTATAAGTATCTATTTATATTTGGTGATGCTTATCTTAGTATTAGTAATAATCATATTCCTAGATTTATGGCTACTGGTGGTAAATATATATTTAATAATTATTCGCCTCTTATTAAATTTAAAGATGATAATCTTTATCATATGTTTAAACAGCGTTTTGCTGATGATGTTAATTGGGTTACTAAAAATAGAAATAATTATGGTATAATATAAATGATTAATTGTATAGCTTATGATGTTGAAGTTTTAAGAAATTTCTTTTCTATTACTTTTGTTAGTATTAATAGTTATCTTAAAGTTTTTAAAGATTGTGTTAATGCTGATAATAAACCTATTCCTTTAGTTCAAAAACTATCTGTTGAAGAAATTAAAGCTCGTCTTAAAACTGTTGAAAAACATAGTTTTTATATAACAGATACAGATGATAGTCAATTACTTTCTATGATAGGTTATGTTAATAAGACTAGATGTTATAAGGATTCTAATGGAACTATTATTCGTACTGACTTGTATGGATTTAATAATTTCAATTATGATAATCTTATGATTGCTGCTTTACTTAGTTTTTATATGCGTACGAATAGTACGAAAGAACTTATTAATAAGTTATATGAAACTAGTAAAACTATTATTTCTAGTCAAGATGATAAAGATAAATTTAGAACTGATTTTTATCTTAATAGTCTTAGAAAATATAAACTACCATTTACAGGTGTTGATGTAATGCGTATATTTGCTCTTAATAAAGCAAGTGTAGTTGTAGATAGTAAAACAGGTGAACGTAAACCTGTTCCTAAAGGTTTAAAACAAACTTCTATTAATCTTCAATGGTATGAACTTCTAGAATATGAACTTCCTGATATTAATGAAAAAGAAGCTGAACTATATAATGAAATTCCTAGTCTTAAAGGAATGAATGCTAAACAGCTTAATAAACTAGTAGATAAATGGGATAGATTTATTCTTGATGAATATATTGAACCTATGATGTATTATAATCTTAATGATGTTTTCATTGTAGCTGAAATAGTTCGTCTTTATCCAGAAGAAATTAAATCTCGTTATGCTATTAGTAAAGCATATGATGTTGATGTTCTTAATTCTAGTCGTAGTAAAACTGCTGATATTCTTTTTGAGAAATTTTATAGTAAGTTTAGTGGTCTTGCTCCCGAACAATGGAAAGGTAAGAAAACTGAAAGAACTGCTATGAGTTTTAAAAAAGTTATTTTTCCTTTTATTAAATTCAAAACTAAACCTATGCAAGACTTTCTTGATGAATGTCTTAAAACTACTATTTATAGAGTTAATAAAGATGCGTTTAGTAAAGAAGTTAAAATTGGAAATGTAACTTATACTGTTGCAACTGGAGGTTTACATAGTCAAGATAATCCTGTTGAACTTTGGAGTAGTGGAAGAGAATTATTTCCATCCTCCACGGGGGGTCAACACGATGTACTTGGCAATGATGACTATGTTTATATTCATGCTGATATTAATAGTATGTATCCTAGTATTATTGCTGCTCATAAAGTAGCTCCAGCTCATCTTGATACAAATGCTTTTTGTAATCTTATTGGTTGGCTTAAAAATAAAAGAGTTGAAGTTAAACACAGTGATGAAGATACTGTTGACGGAATTGATAGAGATACTTTAGCTTTAGTTTTAAAGATTGTTATTAATTCTGTTTATGGTAAACTTGGATTTGAAAACGGTAATCTTTACGATAGATTAGCTGTACTTAAAACTACTATTAATGGGCAGTTAATGATGCTAATGTTGGTTGAGGAATTAGAGTTAAACAATATTCATGTGTTAAGTGCTAATACAGATGGTATTGTTATTAAACTTTATAAACGAGATATTGATATTTATAATCGTATTAAAGATGATTGGGAACAAACTACTAAACTTAAGTTTGATACTGATTATTATCATTGTCTTGTTAGTAGAGATATAAATAATTATCTTAGCCAATTTAGAGTTATTAAAAATGGTGTTCATAAACTTAAGCTTGAATCTAAAGGCGCTCTTAATCCTATGATGTATTCTTTAGATTTAACTAAAGGTTATTCTATGCCTATTGTTGCTCAAGCTATTGAAAACTATTTTCTTAAGAATAAACCTGTAATGGATACTCTTCAAGAAGCAACTAATATTCTTGACTTTTGTCTTACTCAAAATGTAGGTAAACAATTTCATGTAGAAGAAACTAAGATTGAAAATGGACAAGTTACTCATGTTATTTGTCAAAGATATGTTAGATTTTATGTTTCTAATAGAGGTTATATTATTGAGAAAGTTCATAATGAAAATGGTTCTCGTAGTAGAATGGCGGCTGGTTCTGTTGTAACAGTTATTAATAGTCTTGATGATAAAGATATTTCTCTTAGAGATATTAATTTTAAATTTTATTATCAAGAAGCTATGAAGATTATTAATCCTATCAAACTTAAAATTTCTCCTAAAGGTAAAGGTAAAAGTAAAATTAAAAAATATAGTGGTATGTATAATCCTATTTTTAATGAAGATGATTTTGGATGAGAAATATAGTTGAAGAAACTTATGATAGACTAATTAATAAATGGGGTTCTAAAGAATATAAAGGTATTGGAACTATTAATTGTATTCCGCCTGTTGATTATTGTGAAATTATAAGTAGAATTATTAGTCTTATGAGAAATAAGAATGATAATATTAAAATACTTATTGTTACAGATAATTGGAAAAGAAGAACTGAAATTGTTGATGGTCTTAAAAATCATAATATAAATATAGATACTATTAATATTCTTACTCATACTTATGTTAATAGTAGATATAATTATAATTATGATATTTCTATTGTTGTTGGAGTTAACGAATGGAATTTATCTTGTAATACAGTTTTTAATCATGCTAGATTTAAACTTATGATTATAACTAAAGATACTATTGATACTGCCAAACTAAAAGAAATTTATACTAATATTCCTCCTATTAATGATAATATAAGTTCTAGTGGTATTAATGCTATGCGGGCTTTACTCCCCGTAGAGGAATACAGAGAGCCAATTTTGTTTGTTAATCAAGATGATATTGCTAATTATGATAAATATACTGAATTTATTACTCAGACTATTCAAGTATTTGGTAATCTTGATAATATTAAATGTGCTCGAAATGGTACTCAAGATGGACGTAGTGCTATTCAATATATTACAGAAATAGCTGAATATAATGGATGGAGTGCTGATATGGATATGACTAATCCTTTTAGTAAGCAAATTGATGAATGTTATAATCCTCTTGTTCTTGCTGAACGAGTTAAGACTTTTTATAATATTGTTCGTGAACGTATGCTTATATGTTCTGATAATGTTTGTAAGCTAGAAAGGATAGTTGAAATTATTAAAGATAATCCTGACAAACGATTTCTTATTATTAGTAAGAGAGGTGAATATGCTGCTACTGTAACTAAATATATTAATGATAAATTAGGTGAAATTTGTGGTGATTATCATGATAAAATTGAGGATAAAGTTCTAGTTGATAGTAATGGTATTCCTGTTTTGTACAAGTCTGGAAGCAAGAAAGGGACTGCTCGTATAATCAAATCTAAGGCTATTTCCACGCTGAATTTGAAGTCTTTTAATGATGGCTTATTAAGAGTATTATCTATAAAAAATAATTCAACTGACAGCCTAGAAACAAGCGTAGACGAATGGATTTTAACCTCACCTTTATGTGATACCATAGATGAACTTATCTATCGTTATAATAATGTTAATTGTAGTCAATCAAAACTTAAAGTACATAAACTTTATATAGCTGGTACTATCGAAGAAGCAAGTCTTAAAAAGGAAAAGTTATCAGTTAACCATGAAGTTATACAGAATGTTAATTCTGATATTAGTGCTCAAAATTTTGATGATATTGTTTGCTAGTATAAATATAATAGTTACATTTGTTGTGTAATCAAAATCGCTCTTTGATAGAATGGACGAAGATAAAGAAGTTAAAGTTAATGATACTGCTGTTGCTGTTAGTAATAGTGGTATTGAAAAACAACATGGTGTTCAACATTCTGTTGCTCCATATCAGCTTAATTATATGAGTGAAGCTGAAATTGCAAGTCTTGAAGTATTTATCAAACGTGTTATGCGTAGTGATAAATGTGGTATTAAGTCTGTTGAAGATGGTCTTGCTATTGCAATGAGAGCTAAAGACCTTAGACTTCCATTTTCTACTTGTATTGAACATATTCATGTAGTTCAAGGTAAAACAGGTGTTGATGTTCACATTATTAAGGCATTACTTGTCAAAGGCAGCGTGAGTTGGGAAAAAGTAGATAATTATCGCGCTCTGTACGAATATACAGATGGCTTTAATGCTTATGATGAAGATAAACTTCCATCTGACTGTATTAAGTGTCTTACTCCCAAAGAGGCACAAACTAAAAATGCAGAAGATAAAGACCATGAACATATATATGTTTATCCTGTTAAATACTATAAAGATTATAATGGTAATGTATATAAGGAATATCAACTTAATGGTAAGTTTGAAATAGCTACTAATACTGCTGAAGCTAAACAAATTGCTTCTACTGGTAAAGTTCCTGTTTATAGAATACCTGCTATTCCTATTGATTATATTACTAGTTATCGTTTTTATCGTAAAATTGGAGAACGTAATATAGTTGCTACTGGTGAGTTTACTTATAAAGATGCTATTGTTGCTGGATGTTTTGAAAAAGATACTTATAAGAAATATCCTAAAATAATGATAAGTCATAGAGCATTTGTTTATGGTGCTCGTGAAATTGCTAATGATTTAATTATGGGCTGTCTTAGCACAGAAGAATTAAAGACTATGCAAGGTATTGATTTAAGTAATGAAGATATTATTGATATTACTGAAATTCAATAACATAAACAAACTAGAGAAATTATTATTAAACAAAACAGTCGTATGACTGATATTATTCACTTTTTAAATAATTATAATTATGAAAGACTTTAAGAAAGGTTTGAGTTTTGGTATGGGTATTGTTAATGCTGGTCAAAGAGCAGTTAGTGAAGAACCTGAATTGGTAGTTGTTTCTACTCCCGGTAGTTTCCGTATGACTGCCCAAGTTTCTAAAGCTCTCGGCATTGCTCATGGTGAATATGTAATGTTCATTAATAACTGTGCAAATATTGATAATGCTATTATCAATAAAGTACCCGAAGTTGTTGCTTTCTGTGAAGAACAAGGTTTGGATATTGAATCTCCCGAAGCTGCTATGGCTGTTCATGCTGAATTTGATATTTGGGCTTTGGCTAAAGGTATTGCTGAATTAGACAAGAATGGTAATCCTTGCACTACTCGTGTTCGTATGACTAAGAATGATAAGATTAAGTATGTTAATACTTATTTCCAAGAAACTCTTGAAGGTGCTTTATCTTCTTCTAATGAAGAACTTAAAGCTGCTCTTGGTCGTGAAGGTATTACCGAAGATGAACAGAAAGAACTTTTGATTAGCTGCATTCAGGGTGATGAAGTTGCTAAAGTTAAAGGTTCTAAATGTGCTAATACTGCTGCTTTGTCTGGTATTGGTGTAACTCTTAACTTTACTGATTCTAATGTTTGGAAACAGTTGAAAGCTGATATGACTGATGAAGAAGCTACTTCTAAGAATCGTGTTTATACAGTAGATATTGATAACTTGCAAGAAGCTGTTGTTAATAACGGTCATAAAGATATTGTTGTTAAGATTGCAATGCTTACCGAATATAAAGATGAAGAACCTATTCGTATCGGTAAGAAAGCTGAAAAAGAAGAAACTGCTGAATAATCAAATCTTCGTCCTAGAAATATAGTATCTTGAACATAGAGCTGCATTGTTAGTATTGCTAATGGTGCAGCTCTTATTTTATCTAATAATTCTTTTAATTACTTTAATTATGTCGACAGAAAAAGAAATTAAGAATGAAGCTGCTGTTGCAGCAAGTGCTGAACAAACTGCTAATGCAGAAGTACAAACTCCTAAAAAACGTAGAGGTAGAGGTATTAATAACGATTTACGTGATGTAACTCGTAAAAAGTTTGATGAACGTACTGATTGTAACAAAGCCAATGGTTTATTTATTGGTCATCTTGAAGATGTTAAAGTTGATTGGGCTACACTGAAAGATGATGTTCAAGGTATGCCTTCATTTGCTGGTATGAGTATTCCTTATCTTACATTTACTTTTGCTAGTAATCATGAAAATATCAATGAACGTCGTTATGTAACTCAACGTCTTCTTCCTGCTGAAAGTAATGTTGAAACTATTCCCGGTGGTAAAGGTGCTTGGAAAGTTAATAACATTTTCCGCTTTATGAAACATATATATAATGTATTTGTTCTTAAAGGTCGTGATTTAACAGAAGAAGAAATTGATGCTCTTACTTTGCCTTTTGAAGATTTTGATGAAAATATGCAGTATGTACCTGTTGAAGCTGAGGAAGTTATAGCTGGTTATAAGACTGTGTTTGAAAATTATGTTAAGTTACTTAATAATAATGGTAAACCTGTTTATAATGATGCTAAAGGTAAACCTATTACTATTTGGATGAAACTTCTTCGTTTCGTTAAGAATGATGGTAAATGGCGTGCTGTTGTTGGAAGTAAATCTTCATTTGGTGATTTAGGATTTCCTACATTTATCAATGATGGAGTTATTGAACTTTATAAAGAACAATCTGCTCCTAGTTTGCATATTGACCCTTATAAAGAAAGTATTGTTTATCAGAAATCTGCCGAACAAGCTAAACAGCCAAATGTTGCTATGCCCGGTGTAGGTGTAATGCCTGGTGTTCAAACTGCTGCTCCTATAAATCCTGTTAGTGGATTTAATGGCGGTGGAGATTTTAGTCCATTTGGTGGTGGTAATGATGCTGCTGGTGCTTTTGTTAATCCAACAGAAGATTTACCATTTTAAAAAATTAAAGTTAGTTAAATAGTTGTATGTAAGAGGATTGGGTGCTATTTTAGTGCCTAGTCCTCTTTTTTTATATGTTCACGATAAAGGTCAAATTAGAAATATTATGAAAAGAAATATTAGTAATACTATTTTAACTAAAGATTATATTTTCTCTAAAGTTAGTCAAATTACTATTTTTAGTACTTATACTGGAATTAGTGTTGAAGATATACAACATTGTATAGATACAGGAGAATTTATATCTAGTCCTTTTCGTGAAGATACTCATCCTAGTTTTGGTTTTAGATATGATAATAGGAATAAACTTAAAGGAAGAGATTTTGCTGGATATTGGTGGGGAGATTGTATAGATGCTGCTGCAACTGTACTCTCTGAAATTGTTCATAAGCAAATTGATATTTCTATTAAAAGTCAATTTCTATTTGTTCTTAAACATATTGCTTATACTTTTAGAAATATTATTTATGGACAAGATAAAGATGAAAACAACGATTATAATATTGCTAGGGCTATTAGTAATGTACGTAATCATAAACCTATTATTGAACTTGTTACTCGTCCGTGGAATAATTTAGATGCTAAGTATTGGGGGCAATTTGGTGTTAATCTTAATTTTCTTAATACTCATTTTGTTTATCCTGTTGACCAATTTTATATTAATCGTTCAACTAATCCTATTCCTAAATATTTTTATGATAAAAATAAAACAGATTTATGTTATGGTTACGTTCTTGGACAAGATAAAAGAGGAATAGTTAATGTTAAACTGTATTTTCCAAATAGGAATAAGAAAACTGAAGTTAAGTTTATAACTAATAGTAATACTATTGAGGGAGTTATTAATCTTGAATTAGATAATTATGATATTATTATTATAACTAAATCTACTAAAGATAGATTAAGTCTTGAATGTTATCTAAAGAGTATTAATCATTCCATCCTCTACGGGGGGTCTACCCTTGAGTCTAAGACTATTGGTGTTGTTAATATTCCACATGAAACTTATAAACTTCGTCAAATTGAATATGATTGGCTTCGTAGTAAACTTAATCGAAATGGTTTTCTTATTAGTCTTATGGATAATGATAGAACTGGTCTTATGGAAGCTATAATTCTTAAGAATGATTATGATATTATACCTATTATTATTCCTAAAGAACTTGGCGTTAAAGATTTTGCCGAATTGAGAAGTAGTTATTCTACAAATGTTATTAATGAATTAACTCAACAAGTTGTTAAATATATAGAAGATAATTATGGAGAAGAAACTGAATTTACTTGGGATACGGAAGAAAGTAATACTTTGCCATACTAAAAGTTTAGCTGGTGTTACATATACTGTTATGCGTCCAATTACTGAAGAGGATGAACAAAATCTTGATAAATGGGAATATCTTAATATAGATAATAAACATATTGATAAAAAAGATATTTATTGTTATGGAGAAATTAATTTATCTTCTAATGATGATGTTGAATATATCAAAAAGTTTAGCTTACTTGATACTGATAATGGTGGAACTATTCATAGTAATTTTAATTATCAAGAAGGTTATGCTCTTGTTGAAGGAATAGTTAAAACTTATCCTACATTTGATATTATTGAATGGTTTAAATATAATCATTGTCTTATAGGTAAACCAACTCGTATTATTATTTATAAATGTAAGAAAGAAAATCTATGATAATAAAAGGATATGAAGAAAAGCTAGATGATAGAGATGTTAGATATATTAATTATGTTATTGATAAATCTACAATGGCTGATGCAATTGAATCTTATATTAAAGATTTAGATTGTACTACTATTTATCCTGATGGTTCTCGTCCTAGACAAACTATTAATTATGGTTATCGTATTACTCTTTCTAGTATTGAATATATTCTTGATAAACTTTATCTTGTTCTAGAACATCATCCAGAAAAAGCTCAAAGTTATATTGATTATCGTAATAGTATTATTAAAAGAATTATTGATATACATGAAAAAAATCTTGATTTCGAGAGAAGAAACCCAGTACGATATTATAGTAAAGAACCAAGGAAACGCACTAGAAGTGCTAACAGAGTTAATCAATCAAAAGATGTCTTTACAGGTAAACCCATTGATGTTAGCACCGGTATTGCAAAGGCTATTAAGCTTAAAAAGGAAACGATTGCTCAGCGTAAAGCTAAACTTCTAGGTGGTAAAGCTGTTAGTTTTGCATTTAATGGTTTAAAAATAAGTGAACATAATGAATAAACTTTATCGTAGAAATAATAATGGTGCGCCTACTGTTTGGTGGGCTGAACTTGACAGTGGTACTAATAGTATCACTGTTTTTTATGGTCTTGTTCAAGGTAATATTCGTAAAGAAGTTTATGCTGTGACTCAAAAAGATGGTCAAAAAGAACTTGAAAGTAGATATAATGATAAGATTAAACAAGGATATACATATCTTAATGAACTTTGTGATATGCAGGGTTTACCCCCCGTGGAGGATGGAGATAATGATACTCTATTTAATTTTCTAAATACTTATCTACCTAAAGACCTTAGTAATGGAAACAGTAATCTTTTACTTCCAATGCTTGCTAAAACGTATAGTGGTAATGTTTGGAAAAAAGTCAGTTGTATGTATGGTCAGTATAAGATTAATGGTCTGCGTTGTATTGTTACTGCTTATACTCAAAATGATATGTTTAAACCTGTTAGGCTTCGTTTCCAAAGTCGTGAAGGTCTTATTTGGCATACTCTTGGCTATCTTGAAGATTATCTGCTTGCTACTATTAATACAAATATTATCGACGATATGATTAATGGATTTGCAGCACTTGATGGTGAAGTTTATCTTCCGGGTTATACTGTTAATCAAATTAATCATTTTGTTAAAGATGCTAATTGTGTTGAAAATAAACTTCTTCAGTTTTGGTGTTATGATATTATGATGGAAGGTAATCAAACTCATAGAAATACATATCGTTATCATATTAAAATGCCTACTCGCTTTAATAATATTAAAGAACATTATAATAATAAAGAACGATTGATTATTCTTCCTAGCGGATATATTACTAATGATAATGAAGCTATTGACGCTAGAAATCATTTTATTAATTTAGGATTTGAAGGTCTTATACTTCGTAATGCTGAAACTGATTATCAATATGGTAGACGTAGAGCTAATTATATGGAGAAGTTTAAAGATGCTGCTGAGGGAGATTTTATAATTCTTGATATTTATAAAGAAAAGAAACGTGATTTACCTATTCTTCTTTGTAAAAATGATATTAATAATGAAAAGTTTGAAACTCGTTTAAGCACTAGTCATATTGTTCAACAGGAAGTTTTATTCGATTCTCAATCTTATATTGGTAGAACTGTTCATATAGAATATGGTGAACGAAGTGGCGTTAGCAGAGTTCCATTTCATATTAAAACTGTTGTTATAAATGGAGATACTAGATTATAATGTAATTAAGAATAATAATTTTGATAGAACTAAATCTTATTTTAGTTGTTATTATAAATCTATTATTCTATTTACTGATTATGATGCTAAAAGTTATAATTTTGCTGTTAGATATAATGACATAACTAAAAGTAATGAACTTTATGTGATTTTATATAATGATGATAAAGTTAATAATAGTATTCCTATTGTTCGAGATGCTAATACCGGATTTAAATTATATATTCCTAATAGAGTTATTAGACTTCTTGATACAAGACTACGTAATACTTTTGTTATATCTAAAGATGATTTTAATATTAATGTTAAATTTGTAGAAGAACGTAATGGTTTTTGTATTATTTATCATATAGATATTGAATAAGGTGAAGCCTAGTACATAATATAGTGTGCTAGGCTTTTCTATTTGTTAGAGGTCTAAAACTATACAGAACACGCTCGTAGATATGATTCTTTTTGCCTGTATTCAATTTTATATATCAGAATGATTAATCTATCATGATAAGATTTGCGTGTCATGTTGAGGCTTAAAATGCGTCATTCTCACTATGATATTTAACATTAAATTCAGCATCATTATTACTAGTAAATTCCTATTATATTTTTATATTTGTCTTGATAAACAAAAACAAATTATTATGAGTATTAATAAAGTTACTATTGTTGGTATTAAAGGATTTAAAGGAAGTGGTAAAGATACAGTTGCTTCTATGATTAGTTATATCCTTCATGATGGTATTATGAAAGCTAATTATGATACTTGGCTTCTTTATCATAAAAATAGGTTTGTTGAAAATGATGAAATAATTATTCATTTTGCTGATAAACTTAAAGATGATATTGCTGCATTTTGTAATATTGACCGTAAACTTCTAGATAGACAAGATATTAAAGAAGAAAATTATTATAATTTTAAAACTGGTATTGTTTCTACTAATATTAAAGAAGCTACTTATGTTGTGGATAAATGGAATGATGCTATATTAAAATATAATGACTTATCTTCATATCTTGTTTTATATAATAATAATGTTAGTATTAAAATTAGAGTTCTTCTTCAATATTATGGTACTAACATTATTAGAAATCATTTTTGGAGAGAAGCTTTTATTCGTTATACTATTAATAAAGCATTTGATATAAGAAATAGTAAAGGACAATGTATCATAGCTGATGCTAGATTTGATAATGATGAATGTAAAGCTATTAAAGATTGTGGAGGAATGATAATTAGAGTAGATAGAAAATCTAGTAATAATAATCATGAAAGTCATGAAAGTGAACAAATAACAATTAATAAAGATGATTATGTTATTGATAATACTGGTACTCTTGTTGGTCTTTTTTATAAAGTTCTTAAATTTGTAACTGATTATATGGTATGAAATTACATCCTATTTTTGGTATAAACGCTCTTGCTAGAGTTTGTATATGTTGTGGTAAAGTTATTGGTTATACTCCACTTGGAAATTCTGTTGAAGAAGATGCTAGTAAGAGTAAACAAATAGCTGAAGCTATTGTATGTAAAGAATGTATAGATAAGCTTGATAGTGAAACTTGCTTTATAGCTTGTGACATGGATAAAGATAATTATATAACTGCTACTTATGATACTTTATGGATTAGAAATAAAGGTCTTAAAGAGTTTTTTAAAGAGCTTGATTCTATACAGCCTATTAATATTATACCTAAAGAACATTTTTATAGTATATTTGGAAATGTAGTTAAAGATTTTTATAATAATAAAGAAGATGAAAATAATTGAACCTAAAGTTGAACTTTGGCAACAAGGAAATAATGCTAAAGCTCATGTTGCTAGATGCGCAAGAGTTTGTTATGGTAGAGAAACAGGTAATGATGAAGCTACTATTAAACGACTTATTAATGATGAACATTGGAGTATGTTTCGTCATGGAACTTATTATATAATAGCTAATGATAGTGATAAAACTTTAGAAACTATTGTTATTAATTATGCTAATACTATTGGTTTTAGTTATCATTATGAAAAACATGTTTATTATATAACTGTTAATGGTAATTGGGTTTTAGACCATAAAACACAATTTGGTTATCTATCTAAATATATTGTTCCTATTGAAGATTTTTGTAATACTGAAATAGGATTTCATATGATGAGATATACTTTTTGTGTTGATACACAAATTAGTACTTCTCGTGAACTAAATCGTGTTAGTCCTAATAATATTGCTGAAAAATCAACTCGATATGTATATGAAGATGGGAATATTTGTAGACCTCATTGGATAAGTCAAAAAGAAGCTGAATTATTTAATAATGATAATAATGCTGATTTAGATGAAGCTATGAATGTTTATCTTAATGGATGTAAAAGAGATTTTGAAGAATATAAAATTCTTGTAGATAAATATAAAATTCATCGTCAAGATGCTCGTGGTAAACTTCCTCTTGATACTGCTACTAGATGTATCTACACATATTCTATTGATGAGTATCGCCATATTATTGATTTACGTTATTATGGTACTACTGGTACTCCTCATCCAAATGCCAAACTTATAGCTGGTATGATTAGAAATAATTTAATGGAACTTGGATATGACTTCAGAGATTGATAAACTTAAACATTTTCATGTTGAAAATTATATTGGTACTAATTTCACTGATGATTTAAATGATGGTGAAGAATTTCTTTATACTACAATTAGGTGTAAAGATGATAAAGAAGTAACACTTTTATGTAAATATGTTAAAAATAAACATATTGAAACTTGTCCTAATTGTGTATTTAATAATTATCTTTGCTATGGTCTTTTATGTAATATCGTTGTTCTTAAAGTAGTTAAAGATAAAGAAATGAGAAATAATAAATAAATTATTAACTATTTAAATATTAAAGTTATGGGAAGAAGATTTTATGGTTTTAATAACCGTTTTAGAACTACTAAAAATACAGAAGCCTTTGTATTTGAAAATGGTGGATTTGTTGGTAATCTTGGTTTAGTAAAAAAATTATGGAAGAAATATACTGAAGCTATTTATAAATATAGAACTAATACAGGTAAAATGACTGCTAGTGATTATACTCATTTATTTGGTTATTTAAATCCTTATTATCGTTCTGCTTATAATATACCTAAACGTAGAAAATAATGGCAAGTATTTATAATATTACTACTGAACTTGAGGATATATTTCTTGAGTTAGAAGAAAATGGAGGTGAATTAACTCCTGAACTTGAAGAACGCCTTGCTATTACACAAGATAATCTTAAATCTAAACTTGATGGTTATCGTAAAGCATATACTGTACTTAATCTTGAAGCTGAATCTTGTAAAAAAGAAGAGCAACGATTAGCTGTTCTTCGTAAAACTAAAGAAAACAATGCTGAAAGACTTAAAGGAGTTATGCTTGATGCTGTTATTGCTTATGGAGATTTAGGTAAGTCTGGTAATAAAGTTATTAATTTAGTTGATAGTAAACTCTATACTAAGAACAGTAAATGTGTTGAGATTGATGAAAATCTTAATCAAATATTTATTGATTTAGTTCTTGAACATTTACAATCTCTTTGGGATAATGATATGATTGATGGTAATTTTTCATTTAGTAGAGATGTTCTTCTTGAACAAATTAATGATAAATTTACTGAAAGATATCCTGAACAATCTGCTAGACTTAGAGAAGAAACTGGAGGTTATTTTACGCTTGATGATTTAGATTGTATTAAAGTTAAATTTGAAATTGAAAAACCTATTGGTGATTTAGCTAATAAAATTAATTTTGATTTACTTAATACTTTCTTTAATCATCAACATGAAATGACTAGAAGTAGCAGTGTTAATAAAACTACTATGAAGAATATTCTTAATGATGGTAGAGATATTAGTATAGCTAAACTTGTTGAAAATACTAGTCTTATTATTAAATAATTTGGTTATACTCCCCGTAGAGGACAGAATTAAGTTCATCCTCCACGGGGAGTCAACACTACTAATCTTGTTAATTATGGAACTAGAAGAAAAAGTAAAAGAATTAATAAAATGGTATATGGATACTTATGGTGTTAATGAGAATCAAGCTGTTAGCGATATTGAAAGTGTTATGTTACGTATAAGTCATAAATAATATGTATAAAGTAAAAGGTAAACCTTGGGCTTATTCTGGTGCTATTGATGTATCAGATTGTGCTACTGCTAAAGAAGTTATGCTTAAAGCTGGACTTAATTTTAATGTAGCTAAATGTGAACTAGTTGGTAAAATGCCTATTAAACTTACTGGAACTGATGAAGAACTTGACCGAATTATTAAAGAACAAAAAGAAGGCGCTCATGTTTTTGGTACTGACATTTATCGTAAGTGTGATAACGCCTTTGCTACCTATCGTACTGATTACAATATTCCTTTAGGTGTAGTTAAAAGCAAATACACTATTGTACAAAACAATGATGCTTTTAATTTCTTTGATGGTGCTATTGGTAAAAATTCTGCTATTTGGCAAACTGCTGGATTTTGGGGAAATGGTGAGAGAATATTTGTAAGTGCTAAACTTCCTAATAATATTCTTGTTAAAGGTGACCCTGTTGAAAATTATCTAGTATTTACTAATACTCATGATGGTAGTGGTGGAGTTAAGATTTTATTTACTCCTATTAGAGTTATTTGTCAAAATACTCTTAATGCTGCTATTCGTACTAGTAGTAATTATGTTAGTTTTCGACATACAACTAGTGTTCATAATAAGATTTCTGTTGCACAAGAAATACTTGGAATTAGTAAAATTAAATCTGAAGAATTTGGTCAATATTGTAATTTACTTGCTAATATTAAAGTTACTGATGAAGATGTAATTCAATTTATTGGAGAAAATCTCCTTACTAGTGATGAAATTCAACGTCTAAAAGATACAGGTCATACTATTAAAGATATTGCTTATCGTAGTGGTTTAGCTTTAACTGATAGTAAAATAAGTAGTAGAAAAATGAATGTTATTTCTGATACTTATAGTTATTATTTTGATGGTCCAGGTCAAAGAGATATTCTTGGTACAGCTTGGGGTGCAGTTAATGCTATTAGTGGATATTATTCTAATATAGATAATATTGAAGGTACTAAGCGATTTGATAGTATTTGTTATGGTGATAAATCAAGAAAAATAGAAAATGCTTTTGCACTTGCAGAAGCTCTTTAATTTAATAATTTAATTGTATATGGAAGTAAAAGTATTTAAACTGAAAGAGATTAAACTTCTTAGTGGAGATGTTGTAGATGTAGAACAGTATTGTAATGTTCAACCTATTCTGCCTGCTTATGGTAAAGAAGGTGATGCTTGTATGGATGTTTATCCTATTCTTTGTGAGCATGATGTAGATAAAGATAGATTTATCTATCATACAGGTTTAGCATTTAATATTGGAGATGATGCTAATGGTGAACCTAATGAAATGTCTTTACGTCCTAGAAGTAATCTTACTAAATCTGACTTTTATATGCCTAATGCTCCTGGTACTCTTGATTGGGGTTATCGTGGAGAACTTCTTATTATTTTTAAGAATCGTACTTCTAGAGATTTAGTTCATGCTGTATCTACTCTTGCTGAAATAGTTGATAAGTTGAGAGAACATATGCATTTACCTGATAGTATGGTTGGTAATGCTAGACTTAAACTTAATAATGTTAGAACTACAGTTACTAATATTCTTGGTAAAATTTCTACTCCGCCATATAATTGTGATGGTAAAGATAGATGTTGTCAATTAATTATTAATAGTGCTGAACGCATTAGTTGGAAAGAAGTTGAATCTATTGAAGAATTAGGAGAAAGTGAACGTGGAAACAAAGGATTTGGAGAAGGAACCGGTGGAGGAGCTAAAGCTTAAAGTTGGTGCTCGTTATATTCATAATAAAACGTCTAATGAATATATAATTATTAGTATTACTAAAATGAAACATCCAGATACAGGTGAATGGATTCCTGCTGTTATTTATAAACTTGATGGACTTGAACCTTTATGGTGTAGAAGTGTTGAAAGTTTTAAAAGTCATTTTAGTGATGCTAAAGTTGAAGGTAATGAAGTTTATCTATGAAAAAGTTAATCTTGTTTTATTTACCTGATTGTAATGTTAGTAAACTTTTTGAAGAAAGGCTTCACAAAGCTCTTGCTCTACCTGAGTTTGCCGGTAGGTTTAATCTTATTAGGCATAATCTATATACTGATACTGGTAGACAAGAAGCGCGTAGTGCTGGTATTGGTGATGCTCCTACTGCTTATTGTAATGGTGATATTCTACGTGGTGTGCAAAGCGATTACACTATTAGAAAGTATCTTCGCAAGCTGCTAGGAAAGTCATAGATACAGTTCTTTTGCCCTACATTGAATTTTAATTATCATTGTGATTAATCTATCACAATATGAATATCATTCAATGTGGGGCTTTAAAATAGCTAATTTTATAAATTCTCATTATATTATACGAATACTATGGTTAAAATTGAATTTTATTATAAAAGTGCTGATAAAGATAAAACAGAAGCTATGCGAGAAGCTATTGATATAGCTTTATTTGGTACTAATGTTCAATGTAATTTTAAAAATCTTCCTGACCATCTTATTCTTGAAGATATGATACTTGAAAAGGCTGTTGCTGGTAAGAATATTACTGAATATCCTACTTGTATTATATATCGAGATGATACAGAATATAAACGATATAGTAATTCTGTTACTTGGGAAGAACTTCGTAATGATATTAATTATCTTACTGGAGATGAACCTACAAGACAAACAAATAATATATTCGTTGAAGCGTTTATTGATGAACATGATTGTATAACTCGTGCTAAATGTGCTGATGCTATTGCTTGGATGTGGAAATATCAAAATACTAAAGTAGAATATATTCAAACTAATATTGATAATCCTAACAAATTTGCTATTGTGATTAAAGATAGTTGGAGAACTTATGCTACTTATGTATATTCTGATAGTCTTACTACTGAAATGATTAAGAATACTCTTCTTAGAGTTCCTAATACTATTAAAGAAGCTGTTAAAAATAATGCTATTGTGTTATGATACGTATTGATTGTTTTACTAAAGATGGTTGTGACGCTTGTAAAATAGCAATTAAAAATATAACTGATGCTATTAATGAAGCTAATTGTGATATTACTCTTAATATTCGTAATACAAATCTAGATGATATTCTAAGAAAAGAAATTACTAAATTTCCTACTACTGTTATTACTAAAGTCGATAATGATTATAAAAGAAAAGAATTAGCTCGACTTGAAGGTAGTTTTCCTAGTGATTATATTAAAGATATTATTAATAAACTTGAAAAAGAATAAGCTATGACAGTTAAAGAACTTATAGATAAACTTCAACAATTTGATGAAGATAAACTTGTTTTAGTTGAAGATACTGAATATAAAGAATTTCAGGCTATTGATGTTGAACCGGTAGATGATAGATTTGTAATAATTACTACTACGATTAAATAAATAATTAAATTTTAAAATTATGGCTAAATTTATTAGAGTTAAAATGATTGAAGCTGTTCCTATGACAGCTCGTGAAGCAAATGACAAAGGTCATAAAATTGGTAATCATTCTTTTGAAGAAAATGGTTATGAAGTAACTTATCCAGATGGATATAAATCTTGGAGTCCTGCTAAAGAGTTTGAGAAAGCTTATTATAAACTTGAAGACCCTGCTGGAGATGTTCTTAAAGAAAATGATATTAAGAGATTTATTAAAGATATTGAAAATGTAAAAGTTGGTACTAAAACAACTAATACTACTCTTACTTGTCTTACTGGATTTGAAGTTCATGGTCAAGCAGCTTGTGTAAAACCTGAAAACTTTGATTTAAATGTTGGTTCTAATTATGCTCGAATTAAAGCTGAAGATAAAATTTGGGAAGGTCTTGGATTTGTTCTTCAATGGGCTAAATATGGACTAAAGAAGTAAATAGTATTAATGCTAATGGTTTATATGTTATACTTAAAGCTGGCTCTAATAGAGCTGGCTTTATTAAATTTGATGATTAGCTTGGAACCGCTACGAGTGCTACGCACTCTTCGCTATACTCCCCGTAGAGGATGGAATGGTAGTTGTGCTAGTAATATTAGTATAGTTATTAATGATAATGATTATATTGATTGAATGAATACTAGTCTATTCCATCCTCCACGGGGAGTTGAGCGTAGCGAAGCGGAGCGTTCTACTAATCCTTAAACTTATAGTCGTTGGCATGACTGAGACCTCGGTAGCTAAGCTAGTCTTACTACTGGGGTTTATTTTTATCTTATTGTTAAACTTAAATATATTATAATTATGGTTGCATTTATTGTTCTTCTTGGAATTATATTTGGTGGTGTTAAACTATTAGCAGTTGCTAATAATATTAGTGATAGTGAAGCTATGGATAAGTATAGTGGAAAACTATTTGTTGTTGGTATTATAGTTTTTGTTATTCTTATGTGTCTTATTGGTAATAATGATGATGGTTTTAATTAATATAAAAGAAAAGGGGCTTGTCTAGGTAGTGATACCATAGGCAAGCCCCTTATTTTTTACTAGGTTCAAGTCCAGCTTATTCAAATATATCTTTAGCTATATCTTTATAAGGTATAATACTAAGTATATTTTCATCAAGTTTATAATAACTATTATTATTAGGTAAATCAAGAACTCGATTAATACTACGAACAACAGGTATATTACGAACAGCCATAACTTCAAACTTATTCATACCTTTATATCTACCAGTAGTATATTCTTCAGTAAAATCTTCTTCAATAAGGAATCTAGCAGCCATAGCAGTAGTACCAAGTAAGTCATTAATAGTTTGTCCAATAGCAACAGGACTAGACCATAGTTTTTTACCTTCAGCATAAGCACCAAATGGAGTAAATGAAGCAGCTTCAGAAGCAAGACGGTCAGCGTGATAAAGCATAAGATTATACATAATACTTTCATCATCATCTCCACCCATACCAGTTATAGCAATTGCTCCAATAATAGCAGCTCCTACATAAAGTAAATCACCTAAATTACGTCTAATATTTGCTTTTTCATGTTCAGGAAGAAGTTCATAATTAAGTTTGAAATTAACAGCAAATGAAAGTAAATTCTTACCATAAGTTTGGAATGCTTTAAGAACATCACTTACATTATTAATTTCTCCTATGTTACTTTCTTTAAATGGAATAGTTAAATAATCATAAAGACTAGTATAACTACCTTTTTCAATAGTACCTAGAGTTTCATTATAATAACCATTCCAACGATAACGTTTTTTAAAACCGGGATAAAGATGTTTATGATATTGCATAACCATACCACCCCACCAATGTTGTTCTATATTAGCAGAACCAAGTTTATCATAAACACCATGAACTTTCTTATTTACTTCACGAACTTTATCAATAAATTTAGCATATTCTTTAAGAGTAAGTTTGCTATCAGGTTTTATTTGAGCAATTCCATCTTTAAGTTCAAATTGATTATAAATATCTGGAAGTTCAGCAAACTTTTTATCAATATTCTTAATAAGTTCTTTACGTTTAGCTATATATTCTCTTTGTTGTTCTTCATTAAGATAAGTCTTAACAAAATCGAATATAGGATTAGCTTTAAATAGATTATATTTAGCTCGTTTTTTATTATCAGCTTTAGCATCATCCATGAACTTATTGAATTGTTCAAGTAGAGTTTGGTTCTCTCCTCTACGGGGAGTATTTATTACAGACATAAGAGCATCTTGTTCAGCTTTACGATGATACATTTCTTTACTCATTATATCATAACCACCTCTACCATTATCAACAAGTCTATGAGATTTAAGCATAGCAAATAGCATAACATTTTGCATATAATGTTCACCAACAGATTGAGGACTAAATAATAATCCACGGACTCTACGAATATTTTCTCTAAGACCTTCAGCAGTACTAACTTCAGTTACTCTATCAAAATCAACCACATGACTAAGTTTAATAATAGCATCTTGAAGTGTACTACTATTTTCACTATACATATTAGCCATATAACTAACAGTTCCTTTAATCCATTCAGATTTACCAGCTTCCCAATCTTTAAGATTAATATATTCACCAGCAGCTCGTTCCATAAATATATTACTAGAACCAGTAAGAACGTTAGCAATACCACCAGTAATGTTCATCATCATATATTTACTACCAGCAATGTTTTGAGCAAGAGAACCAAGTTTAACTAGATTAGGAGTTTTATTATCTTTATATTGTTCAAATACAAGACGACGAATAAAACTTCTAAGATGTTCACTAGTTCTAGTTTGTTTTTCTTGTTTATATTCAATTTCACCACCAGCACTAGCCTCTCTATTCTCAGTTATACTACCTTTATAATTTATATCATAAGCAGTATTACTAGTAATAATTTGGTCAGCAGTATAAAGTAAATTTTTAACTGTTTTAACAGCATTATATCTATTACTTTCAATTAAGAAACTAGTAAATACTTCTTCCCAATTACGATTAAGAATATCATTATGAATTTTATTATTCTTTTCAATAATTTCATCTCTAGCTTTAATAGCAGCAGCTTTACGTTTACTAAATTCTTCATCACTTTCATCAAGTTCTTTAAATCTAGGTATAGTAGGAAGTTGTTGAGTATCTTTATTAACTAACTGAACTAATCTAGGATTAGGAATATCATAATCTTTATCAAAAGTTAAATCTTCATTATTTCTCCAACTAGTATTATTAGGAACATTGGCTGTCCAACCAAGAAAACTAAGAGCTTGTTCAAAGTAATCTTTAACAGTCATATCTTTAGATTTAGGCAAAGCTGGAAGATAACCCATATCAACATATCGCTTATTACTATTAGTAAAACAATACTTTTTCATAAGTTCATTTACTTTATTCATAAGTTCAAGTTGATACTCATTAAGACTAGTATAATTAGGATTATCATATCCTGTTCCTACTTTGTACTTATTAACAAAACTACTATATTCTGGATTAACAAGTTCTTCTTTAGGAGTAATATGCATTTGATTAATACGTGGTTCATAATTACCAACAACAGCTGAACCATCATCTTTAATCATTTGCATAGTAGTCCAAATACGAATAGGTTTAATAGTACGAGTATATGGGTCAAAATAATGATTATCTCTATACCATTGTTTATATTCAACACTATCAATACCATATTTGTCAAGAACTTCTCTTTCTTTTATATAGTAATATTGAGTAGTAGTTTCTCTAGTTCTCTTTTGAAGAATATTAATTGCAGCTGTTCTATCAATATCAGTCCATTTATCTAAATCTTTAGGTTTAATAATACCATAAATAGTTCGATTAGGTCTTTCTGCAATAGTTCCATTTTCTTCAACTTGTTCACTAAATACTTCTAGCCATTTATCATAATACTTTTTACCTTTAGCAAAAGCTCTATTTTTATCAAGTTCATATTGTTTCCAATTATAAGTAACATCACATTCACTTTCAATAAATTCAGCAACACGTTTTGCTTTAGCTTTATCAGTACTCTTTTCACCTCTAGTAATTTCATTAAATACTTCAAAACCAGTCTTGAGTTGTTCTAAATCTTCTTGACTAATATCAGCAGTATTAAGAGTTCTAGTAGCATTATCAAAATATTTTTCAAGTATTTTATTAATAGCTTCTCCTACATTAATTTCTTCTTCGCTCTTAGATTTATTACCTGTAAGATAATTATAGAAATCAGCACGATAAATTCTAAGTTCATCTTCAGCAGAACGAATAATACCAACATAAGGCATACCATTACCTTTAGTATATTTATATTTTCTAACTGTTTCAGCTTTTATAAGAGCTGCACGTTCTTCAGGTATTTTACGTCCATCAACTACGTTAAATTCATCTTTAGCTTGAAATTCTTTAATAGCAAGATTAAGAACACTATTACCTTTATTAGCGTCTTTAAGTTCTTCAAATGCCCAATTTAAATCTTCTATATCTTTAATATCAAGAATATATCTAGTATTCTTACGAATCCATTCTTTAGCTTCACGATATTCAGGAACTTTCATAAGTTCTTCCATACTAATAAGAAGATTACCATTAGCATCACGTTGACTTTCATATTTACTAATAACAGAAAGCTGTTCTTTAAGTTTAGAATCAAATCCTTCTTTAGCTTGCTTATCATAGAACATTTCTTTAATTTTACGAATATTAGTTTGATAAGCACGAAGTCTTTCAGCTACATTTAAATCATGACCAATTTTTTTATTACCATCTTCATCGTAAAGACTAGTAAGACTATCCATTTGAGCGTATATACGTCCAAGTTCTTCATCTTGACTTTGCGTAGTAACATTATCAGTCGCTTGACTTAAAATATCTCGTATTCTACTATTAAGTCTTTTATATTCAGCAAATTCTTTAGGAATACCATCATCTCCTTTTTTAAGTCCTAATAAACTTCTTTCAAGATTTATAATATAAGTAGAATATTCAATAATAACATCATTACCATCTTCATCTTGAACTGTAATAGGTTTAAGTTGATGAATAGTAGTCATATCAATAAATTTAGCTTTATTAGATAAAGCAATAAGATGTTCAACACTATTTATACCAAATTTTTGTTCAGCTTCAATAGCAGCATCTCTATATTTCTTCATCTTTTCTTCCCAAATAGGATTATTAGGTTGAATTAATCTACCATCATCATCAATAATACTATCAAGACTAACAGATTTACCATCTTTAGTAGCTCTAGCTTTAAGTTCTTTAAGATAATTTCTAAAGTCATTAGACTCTTTAATACCATTAAGACGACCTTCTTCAACAGTACCCATTACATCTTTAAGTATATTCTGCAATACAAAGTTACGATTAGCACGAATATCTTGTATCCAATAATCCATAAATCCAGTATCACCATAAGCATCAAATTCTTTCATAAGACCACTTATATAATTAGGATTAGTAGTGCGTAATTGAATCCATCTTTCAAACCAATCTTTTCTAGCAGAATGTACAGTAGTATTAGAATCAACTTGATTAACTAATTTTTGAATCTTTCTAATATTCTCTTTAGTTTTATCATCAAGATTTGTACTATCAATATCAATTTCGCTAATAAGTTTGTATTTATTCTTAAATGTATTAGCACTAAGAATAACATCTAAGAAACGATTTTGAAGTTGTTCATCTTTAAGAACTTTACCAATAACATCTTTATCGTTAATAGGTTTATCAATACCATCAATTTTAATAAAACGATTAATATCATTAAGAATATTATTAGCTTCAACATCTATATAATTAGCTATAACTGATAATGAAAATTCAGAATTATCAGAAAGACTACTACTATCAAGATAATTAATTTCAGCATTATTCAGAGCATTAAGAACATTTTGAGCAGCAGGTTGTCCATGACGAACAGCTCTTGAAATAATTAAACTTGCATTTTTAGCAAATCTACCAATAGGAGTTTGGTCATCAACACTACTATATCTATCAGTATTACTAGTAACTCTATCTATTTCATTTTCATTAATTTCAATAAATAATCCAAGTTTACTATCTTCAATATTAGGATATTTAGTTTTATATTGCTGTAAATCATCACTTAAATTAATAGCAGTAGTTCCATTAATATTAAGATAAAATTTATCATTAATAGTATATATAGTATTATTCTCAAAAGGAGTATTCATAAAAGGCTGAAAATACTCATCAGATATATATTTACTATATAGTTCAGGAACTTCTTTATAACCTTTATTTACAGCTTCATTAATGTTATCTTTAATACCATCAATAAATTTATCTCTTTTTTCTTGTTGAGTAAGACCTTTATAAAGAAGAACAGCTAACGGTTTATGAATATTATTATTAGCTATAATACTAGGTTCAATACTATTATAAGTTTCAAATGATTCAAGTCTATCAATAGGATAATAAGCTAAAGTTCCATCATAAGTTCCTTTAATATATAAATTTCTATTAATTCTAATAACATTAACAGCATTTCCATTTCTTATTATTCCTACATTATCAAGATTTTCTTGACCATTAAAAACAATAATACCACTACCTTTTAGACTATAATTAATTTTATTATTAGTAAGTCTTTTAAATGTATAACTAGGACAATTAAAACTATTATAATTCTTACGAATAAAACCAATTATATCTTCAACATTATCTTTATCAACAAAACCATAGTTATTAATGCCTTTCATAGCTATATCTCCAATAGCTATTCCACCTTCGCTTAATCCTCTAAGGGGAGTATTACTTATAAGTCTACTAATATTTCTAGTTCTAAATTTATGACCTTCAACAATAAAAGCATATTTAACTAAATCAAGAGCTGTAAGTTTAATAAGAGGATTAGGATGATTCCAAGCTCTATCAAACAATCTATGGGCTTCATCATTAGTAATATCACCTTGTATGTAATTAATATATTGAATATTTACATTACGACGATTATTTCTTTCATCATTAGCAACTATTTCAATATGTTCAAATACACTACCATCTTGACTAAAATTACGTTTAATCCAATCAACTTTCTGAGCAGGAGTAAGTCTAGCAAATACATCAATTTCAGTTTGTGTAGGCTCAAATATATTTTTAACTACAGCATCATCTGTTTTAATATTAATTAATGTACCACTAACTCTACCAACTTCTAAAGCTCTAGATTGTCCAGTACCATATTCTTTAATATATTTAGGATGAACAAAATCTCCATTAACAACAGTAACAGGTAAATTAAGATAAGAACTACCATTATTACCTATTTCTAGTTTATTAATAAGATAATCTTTATAGTCATTATATAACTTTTCAGTCATTATTCCACCTTTAGTCCATTCTGCTATTCTATATACATAATCAATAAATATAGGATTAGCAGTTTCAAATACTTGTTGAGTAGCTTTAACACTAAGAGCAGTACTCATTTGTAAAAATGCAGCTAAACTAGGATAACTACTTTTAGATATATCTGATTTAATAAATGCATTTATACCACCACTAATATCAGGAAAGACACTCTCTAACAACAAGGTTTGACCCCCCGTAGAAGATGGAGCATAAATATTACTATTTTCAATAACAGTTCTAGCATCTCTAAATACTTTATCACTAGCATAAAAACTTTGTTTAGCACCATATTTATCAGCACTAAGAATATTAAGATTATTACTTATATCCTGTCCAATTGAGTTTAGCCGATTAAATTGTGCTAGAACATAAAGGTCAAATAAAGCCTGCTGAACGCCATTCATTTCCCCTCTAAGACGAGATTTATATGCGTCTGATGAAAATATAAGGTCAGGTGATGAAAATGCGTCAGAAACGCTTAAATTGAATAATTTCTTAAAAGTTTCACCATAACTTTTATCAATAGTTTCAATTAGCTTTTTACGTCCAGCAAAATTAACTTTTTCACCAAAACCAAGACTATGAGCAACTTCTCTAATAGCTTCAGTAAGAGGATTTTTAGTACCTTCCGCAAGAACACTATTAGTTTCTTTCCATTTACGAACTAGTATATCAATAGCAGGTTGCCACATAAATCCAATAGCAGTATCATAATTACTTCCAAAGTCAACAATAGTTTTAAAAGCATTAAACGTATAAGTATTTTCATTATGTATAGCCCCCTCTTTCATAACATCGAGAATATGAGCAGTAGTCTGAGAACTATAAGGATTAATCAAATAGCCATCAACATTCTTATCATCTCCAGACCAACCAAAATTCTTATGAGTAATACGAATATGTTTATTACCAATAGTTTCAACATTTTCTTTACCGTATCTATTAACAGCTTCTTGCTCACTAATCACATCAGTAGTGTACATAACTTTAATACCTTCACTATGATTAGCTTTAGTAACATTACCAATACTCATAAAAGTATCTCGATTAACACTGATACCTTTAAGTTTAATACCAGAAGTAGCAGCATCAAACCAATCAAGTTGAGTAAAGAAATCACTAGGAGCAACAGTTGTTTTATTAGCACCAACTATTTCTGCATAAGTTTCATTAGCTTCTTTGACATTTTCAAAATTAGAAGTAGTAGTATTTTCTTCAAATGCAGCAGGATTATTAAGTATATTAATAAATGATTGAATAATAGCATTAGTTCTAGCAGCTTGACTACTTGTATCCTCCACGGGGAGTTTCAAGTATGATTCGTAAGACTTAAGTCCACCATCATTAGCAATTTTTTCAACAACTTTAAGATTGCCATTATAACCTTCAAGAGTAGCATTAATAGCATCTTCGCTATTTTTTAAAGAAGCTCTAATATTACCTTGTTTATTATAAGTCTTACCAAGAATTTTACGACTAGCTTTATCTACATTATCTTTAACATAATTAATATATCCTACTTCATCTTTAGTATATCTGGCATGAGTAATTTCAGTTGGAACACCTTTAACAAGATTAAATGTTTTAGACATACCATAAACACTATCAACATCAAAGTCAGAACCAGTTTGAGTAACCCATTCATCAGGAACAACAACAGTACTACCATAAGCATCAGGAAGAAACTCTTTAACATACATAATACATATAGATTGTTTACCTTCAGTAGGAATACGATAACCAATCATAGTACGTAAGCTATCAGGAACTTGTTCAATATTTAATCCTTTAAGTTTACTACTCCATCTAGGAAGTTTAATTTCAGTATAATAAACAGGAGTTCCATCAACTTCTCCAATCTTTTTATATTGAAGTTTACTATCAGTTTGAGTTTGTTTATCAACTTTAAATCCAAAATCAGATAGCTGAGCAGCGTGCCAACCACTAATAAGTTGTCTAGTAATATTAGTATTAAAATAACTATTAGCAATACTTTCAAGTTTACTATTAATATTAGATAAGAATAAAGGAAGATTATTAAATCCAGCACTATCTAAATCAAAAAATTCAAGAAGAGCTTTCTCAACTCCTTGTTGTTGAGCATTTTCTTTAAATCTATCAAAGAATACAAAACGATTAAGATTTTTAATAGTACCATTAGAGTTTAAATCAATATGACCATTATCATCTAATCCAATACCAAGTTCAGCACAAGTTTTTTCAAAACTATTTCTAATATTAGCTACATAATTATTAAATACTTTATCTTTAAGTTCATTAAGTTCAGTTCGATTAGGAAGATTATCAAGCATTTTCTTCATAATCTGAATAGCAGCTTTATTACTAGCATCAACCATATGTTGAGGAACTTCTTGCTGACGATAAAGATAATTATAACTAAATAGTTCAGAATTATCAAATACATTATTATCAAATTCTTTAAGAGCTTCATCAGTTAAAACACCATCATTATTCCAAAGTATCATTCTGTTATGTTGTGCAACTTTAACAGTTTCAACAGTATTAATTTGATGAATACCTCTATTAGTCATTATATTATAAACTTTTTCAAGTTCTGTTCCTTTAATAAGTTTAGGAATAAGAACAAACTCAGCATTTTTTACTTGTCTAGGAACTTCAATACCAATAGTAGTATCATAATATAAATCATAATAGAAATTCTTTTGAATTTGAACTTTATTAGCAAATTTAGTCCAATCAATTTTATCTATTGGAGTATCATCTGTAAGACTTTGAATAAGTCCAGCATATTTATCTAATTCACCAGCAGCAGTAATACGACGAATCCATTCCTCAAGAGTAATATATGATTGAGCATCATTAGCATTAACTCCACCTTTAAATGGTTCTAGTATTCGTTCTCTGTCTTTTTTATCAAGTCCAGCTTTTTTAAGTTGATTATCAAGTCTATCAATAACAACTTTATCAGAAGCTTTAAAAGTATTATAAATAGTAACACCCCTAAATTTATCTTGAAGAACTACTTTTTTACGTTTAGTAACTCCATTAACAGTATAAGGAACAGTAACAGCATTACCTTTGATAGTTATATCATATAAATTAGTAGCTATATCTAAATCATTTTTAGTAAAATCAGTATTACCAAAAGGATTACCACTAGCTTGTACTTCTTTAATACGTTTTAGAATAGCTTGACCATTCTTATAAAAACTTTGGTCACCACCATACATATCGTACATACTATCTCTAACAAGATAATCATTAACTAAAAATTCAGCTAAAGATTCATTATTAATCCTATCATCAATAAATGTACCATATTTATTTTTAAGTTCTTTATAACCATTAGTTATATATTCATTTAACCAATCAGCAACAGTATCTTCAAGAGCAACACGTTGTTCTCCATTAAGAACTACTTGATTATTAACATAGCTAAGTCCACGTGTAGACCCCCCGTAGAGGATGTCAATAGTCTTACCATACCCAATTAGTTCATTAAATGCTCCATTACTATTAGGAGTAATTTTACTAACTAAACGTTTAAAACTAAATACTCTACCAGCTAAAACTTTGTGTCCATCTTTAGTAATAAATACATTACCTTTTCCATCTTTATGATATTGATTATAAAAATGTTCAGGTTTATTATTATAAATATCACTAAATTCAAAATCTCCATTAGTTAAAATAGGATTACCATTAGCATTAGTCTTAAACATTACATTAACAGCTTGAGCCATATTAGTAAGTTCTTGAATAGCTATATTATAATATTGTTTAAATAATGGATGTTCTCTATTTATAATTTTAGTTCCATCTTCTAGTTGACTACGCAATCCAGCAAGACTATATCTAGGAGCAGTAATAGTAAAGTTTTTAGGAGCATCACTAGGTATAGGAAGTAAATAATTAGCAGTAGGAGTTTCAGAATTATTAATATCAGTCATAAATAATCCCATAGCAGTAATTAAATAATCACCGTCACTCATACTACGATATAAGTCATTATTGTTATTATCTAATTCGCTAATACCATTAAGAAGAGAAGTTTTAAACATACTACGAGCATATTCGGTAAGTTTAGGAGTTCCATTTCCAATTCTTCTAAACAATCCATAATTAATTATATTACCATTACTATCTCTATGTTCAAGAAGTAAATTACTATAATCATATTGATGACTAGCAAACTTTTGTTTAGCATAAGCTTCAACCATAGCATTTTGTTCTTCAACAGTAGATTTATCATCATTAATAATTTTAGCAATGTTAGTAATAAAACTTCTATTAATAACATCAGAACTTAAATTACCTTCAGGATTACGAGAATTAAGTTCAACAGGAATATAAATAATATCTTTAAAAACATCAGCCATTTGATATATAATAGAAGTATCACCTCTATTAATAAAACTATCAGGCATTTTAGTTCCTTTATCTTTTTTAAGTGCTTCTACATATTTATTATAGTTTTCAACTGTACGATTAATAACATTAGCAAAATTGATAAGATTATTAGCCATAGCAACACGACCAATCTTAGCAATAGCTAAATTAAAACTAGCTTGATTAATATCAGGAAATATTTCTTTAAAAGCATCATATAAATAAAGATTAGCATGAGGAGTATTTTTATATCTATCATATATACGAAATTTTTCACGAGCAGTAGGAACACGATTAGTAATAATATTATTTTTAACATTATTATAAAAAGTATTCTGTAAAATAGTACGAGAATCAGTATTAGGATTAGTTACACGAGCACGAACATAACTATTACCATTAGAATCAGTTTGAATATAAGTTTCAATTTTAGATATAATAGGTTTATTAAACACCATCATATACTTATTAGCAAATACTTTATTTTTGCTAAGTAAATCATGTAATTGAATTAAACATTCACAATTTGGAATAGTTTCAGATATACGTTTAAGACTAGCTATAAAATTATCTACATTACTAGTATCAGCACTAGCATATAATATTTTAGATAAGTAATTAGCATCAGAAAAAGTAACAACTCCTAATTCATTATTAGTATCAAAAGGATAACTTCCATTATCAAGTTGAGAAGCAGCAGTAAGTTTAGGTAAACTTGCAAGATGATATTTAATAATTTCTTCTACGTGTTTATTAAAATCTTTAACTTCACCAATACTTAAATTCCAAAGTTGAGTCATTAAATCAATACCATCATCTATACTATTTTCATCACCTTCATTAGAAGTTTCATCAAGATAACCGCCTAATTCTTCATAATCAGTAATTTGATATAATTCATCTCGTTTAATAAGTTTAGCTACATTTTTATTATTAAAAAGAGCTTCATTAAATTCAGTATTAGTTAATGAACGTAGTAATGCACCATAATTAAAATCTTGAGCATTACCATATTTACGAAGAAATGCTCCAAGACCATTAATTTTAATAGCAGGATTTGGATTATTAATAAAACTATTAAGTTCATTATTTTTAGCTTCATCACTTCCGGCTAATTTCTTAGCACGTTTAAGTCCAGCATTAATAACAGTTTCATTAGTACGTTTTTTAATTTCATTAAAATTTAATGGAGCGCCATTATATAAAAAATTAAAACTAAGTTTATTCATAATATCAGCCATATAAGTAATAGCTGTATCTCTAGCTTTAATTGTACTAAACAAACCACGTTCTTCTTTTTCAGCAACAGAAGCTATATCATCCATATTACGAAGTTTAATAGCTCTAGCTTCAAGAAGAGCATTATAAGCTTGTCTTCCAGAAGTTTTAACATTAATACCTTTATCAGCTACAATCTTCTTAAAAATTGGGTCTTCAACCATAGCTATAAGACTATAATAATCTGCATTATTAGAACCATGTTCTTTAATAATAACATTATTAAGATTATTATATCCTACAAGTTTAATATTTCCACAACTCATAAGTTTATATTTAAATTTAAATTCATTAATAGTAATACCTCTATGACTAATGTAAAGTAAAATTTAATTACATCGTCATAGAGGTGGTTTTCTTTCGTTTTAAGCGACTTTTATCTTTGCTCGATTAATTCTACATACAGCTAAAACTGATGCGTCCTGTGTCAAGCAAAGTGGCAAATTCGGGCTGTTGTGCTATCGGTAAACGGCTAGTTAATTCAGCCATATTCACCACTGTATTATCATCAACACTACTAAACATATCAAGTCCATCATTAAGATTATCATTATTATAATTATAATCTTGACTGTTATCTTCATTAGGATTTTCAGTTTGTTCTGTATTAACAGTTTCTTCTTCAAACTGAAAAGTTCCTTGAATAGCCTCTTGATTACTTTCTTTAGGCATTTTTTTAATAGCTTTATAAGCATCTCTAGCAGCAGCTAATAAACTATCTTCATTAATCTTAATACCTAACATATCAGCAATAACTTCAAGAAGTTTACTAAATAAAGTCTTACGTTTATTAATTTTTCTATTATCATATTTAATTTCATTAAGAGCTGACATAAGAGCGTTACTAGTAATACTTTCAACTAGAAATTCTTCAAGAGCTTCACTTGTATTAAAATTCTCAAATAGATAAGGTTTAAGTCTTTCTTTAGTAGCATCATCTTGAATATTAAGCCAAGCTTTAAATTTATCATATATGGGTTTAACTAAAGCAAGAGCTTGTTCAGTATTATATTTAGTATAAAGTTGTCTATGTAAACTTTCATGAAGTATAATATTAACAACTCGATAAACTCTTTGACCAGCAATAGCAGAACGATTAAGTTCAATAGTATCTGTATTTTGATGATAAACAGCATTAACTTGATTACTATTATTATCAGTAATACTATCTACAACTTGAATATTTTTAGGTAAAATACCAATCTTTTGAAGAGCATTAATATAATCAATAGCAGTTTGGTCATTAGCAAAATACTTTTTAAGTCCACGAGTTAAATTCTTAGCAGTTATAGCAGATTCAAAAGCATTAAAATTAATAGCATTAAGAGTATCATCTAACATGAACTCTGATAGCTGTTCAGGTATTGCTCCATCCTCCACGGGGGGTCTACCCTCAAGTTCATAAGTAATATCGAGTTTAGAATGAATATCTATTTGCCAATTACCAGCAGTTTCATTAGTATTAGTATTAGCTAATTTAGTTCTAACTAAACCATTACTAATAATAAAATCTTGATAACTATTATAACTATAAGTTTTACCATCAATATTTATAATAGTTTTACCATTTTCACGATAAATATATTTATTGGTTTTATCATTAGTTTTTGTACTATCATTAATAAAATCTTTACTAATAGCAAATTGAGCATAGTTAAACATTTCATCAATAACAGGACGAAGAGCATTATCTAATTCGTTAATAGTATTAGCATTAATACCATAACTTTTACCTATTTTAAAAGCACTATTAACAACATAAGGAGAATTAATAATAATATTACGTTTATAATTACCAGCATCAGAATTAATAGTAAAAGCATAATCCTTACCATTAAAATGTGCACCTTTAACATAAAAGCCTATATTAGTAGGATTAATACTAATTTGAAGTCCAGTATTTCTATCTCCGTTAATAAGTTTATTATTTCCAAATATATCTCCAAGATTTTGTTTAAGTTCACCAAAACTTATTTTTCTACTAATATAATCTCTACAAAGATTATTAACTTCATTTTTAATAGAATTAATAATACGTCGAGCATCACCTTTAAGTAGATTACTATTTAATGGAACTTGTTTACAAAAAGCATATAAAGAAGTACCGTCACTACTTGGAATACTAATAACAGGCATACCATTAGTAGTAAGATTTTCAATAATAGTAGGTTTGCTTTCTCCATTAAGATATACTTGACCTTGTACAACTACACCAAGTTTGTTAATATTTTCATTATAACCAACTACTGTTTCTTGTACATCATTCCATTCACCATTAGTATCATCAATAGTATTAAGAACTCCATATTTAATATTAACAGCTTTAATCTTACCTTTAAAATCACCTTTAACTATTGTAATAGCTTGGTCATAACTATTAAGAAGATTATTAAACCAACGATTAATACTAGCTTCATGACTATTTTCATAAGGCTGATTAAATATGTATTTAGTAAGATTAACAAGATGCCCAGCTAAATCAAAACTTGCAACAGGAGTAGTAAAATCTCTAACTATATCAGGATATTTAGTTTCAAATTCTTTAAATATATTAACAAGTTCTTCTTGTGTAACTTCTTCTTTAACGGCAAGTTCATATAAATGACCAATAAATTCTTCATCAAATCTGTCACCGTCAAGAATACTAATTAAAGCATCTTTAAGCGGAGAAATAACTTGACCATTTTCAGCATGAATATTATATTTCCAACCTTGATTAACCATATCATAATTACCAAACTTATCAATATTTGGAACTCCTATATAACCAATAATTGTATCATTAGCAAATATATCAATACGTTTAAGTTTAACATTATATATGGCTTCTAAATAATCACCTTGCTTAATACTAGTAAATGCTTTAACATTTTCATTCTCTACTATATACTTAAGATTAACATTATTAGTATGTTCAACTTGAAGTCTTTCAAGACGTTCTTTAGCAATACCGTCAACGTATTGAACAAATTGTCTAGCATTAAGTTTCTTAATAGTTGATTCATCAGTAGCACGATATTTACCTTGATTATTAGTGCTGGCGTAAAGATAGTTTTTTATTTGATTAAACAAATAATTTTTAATAATTTTATTACCTGTAATACTATCTATATATTCAACTAATTGACCAATACTAAGATAGACTTTACCATTAACAATTTTACCTCTAGTATTACCTTCACTATCAACACTATTAGCAAAATCATCCATAATAGCTTCTATATTACGTTCATTACCTGTAACAGTAGCATAAGTAGCATTAAGTAATAAACGTCTAGTACTATCATCTTGAACAGAACTATATAAACTACCACCTGTAAGACCGTCAATAATATTATTAACTATATCAGTAGCTTCTGTTTGTTCAAATCCAGCTTGACTAAGTTTATCAATAATAGATTGTCTAGCATTAAGTAAATCACTACTAGTAGACTCATGTCCTAAAGAATCTTCTAAATCAGCTATACTTTCATAAACTAAATCAGTACCTATTTGACCACGTTCGAAATCATCATCTGGAAGAGTATTATTAACTTCAGACTTAGGAGTACTAATAGGTTCTTGAGAAACTGATTGCCCAGTTTGAGATTGAGGTTGTTCAATATTAGTAGGCTCACTAGGAACCGCTTCGCTTCGCTCCGCTATACCCCCCGTAGAGGATGGAGATGAACTAGTATCATCTACATCAGTTTCATTAACTTCATTAACATCAGGATTAGTAGGAGCAACTTCTTCTTCTTTAGGAGTATTATTAACATCATTTTCAATTTCTGCAATTTCAGCTAATTGTTCTATTGTAGTTTTAAGATGTTCATTACCTTTAGAACTTAAATCAAGTGCAGCATAAGCATCTCGAATAATTTTATCTATATTTGGTTTATTACCATTATTAGCATCTTTAATAACAGAATTAACATAATCTTTACCATATTGTTTATAAGCATTACGTAAATCGTCCATAGATTTATTAACAATCTTTTTACGACTATTATCAAAGAAGTTATTAAGATAAGTTATACGAGATTTAATATTATCATCAGATAAATTAAGTTGATTTTTATTAACCTCAACATTAATCTCAGCATTAACAACTTCTGCTAAATCTTTAAATACTTCATTATATTGTTTTTGAAGTTGAATAGCTGATTGAATATCATTTTTATTTTCAATATCAATAGGAGTATAAAGTTTATTAATAGCATCTAGACGTTCATTTAATTGAGCAATACGTTCTTGCTTAACAGAATTATTAATTGCTGCATTATCTTGAATAGTTTTAATATCTCTTTGAATACTATTAATAATATGTTGATAAATACCATTCTTAGCAGAATTAATATCAACATCTTCAATATGATTATTTGTAATATCTTGGTTTAAAACATCATTAGCCCAATTAAGAAGATTATTATAATTTTCTTGGCGATTACGAGCATGAACCATTTGGGTAGCTATAATACGACCAACTTCAAATCCGCCACCAAGTCTATTAACTTTATTTAAAGTAGTATTATATTCATTTTTAAGATTATTAATTTCAGTTTTAAATCTATTAATAAGTTCATTACTATCTTGTTGTTGTAATCCAAGTTTATTAGTAATACTATCATTAAATTCTTTACTATTAATAGAACTTTCAAGAAGTCCTAAATTACCAGCGTTCATAGAATTAATAATAATATTATCCATATATTCTTTTTCAGCTATACTACGAAGTTCTTCTTCAGTACCAGTAATAATATCTGGATTAACCTGTTGACCATTTTCATCAGTAATAGTTATAAATGGATTTTTACCATTAGCAATACTATTAAGTCTTTCTTGGTATGCTTGAAAAGTAGCAGTACGACCAAGAATTTCGTTTTCTCTTTGTTTTTCAGCAGAAGTCCAATATTTATCAAGACGTTTATTAATAAATTCACCAGCTTTATTCATAACACTACTAAAAGTAACACCACCAAGAGCACCCCAAAATGCTTGCTCCCATAACATTGGGTCTTGAAGATAATCTTTAATAGTTTGTTGAGGAATATCTTTATCAAATACTTTTTTACCATTATATAAACCATCTTGACTAACTATATAATTAATAGCTTCTTCAACTCCTTCTGTCCATTCGGCTCTAACACCATGAAGAATATCATCACCTACATCTTTTAATGTGCTAGTAATAGCTTGTTTAGTAGTTTTATTACTTAAAGCATTAGTAATTGCAGCGGCATCATCAATATTACTATTAAATGCAATATTTAAATTTCTAAGTCTAGAACTAGTTGTATTACCACTTAAAGCATTTTTCCATAAGTTCTTTAAACTATAAACTTGCCATACATCAAAAAGAACATTAGCCCAATCTTCAGCAAAAGTAACATCAGCACTATTTTTAGCAATATCTTTAGCTACTTCTTCATCAGACATATCTCTATATTTAGGATTATTATTATAAAACTCTTCTCTTTGTTTATCATTCATATTAGCAAGTTGAGTTTTAGAATAATCTTCAATATCATTATAAGTTTGTCTAGCTTCTTGATAATTTTCAAGATAACGAGAAGGAACTCCAATAGCAGTAGCTTCTGCTATTCTACCAGTAATGGCTCTACTCTTTTGAGTCATATTAATAGCATTCGCCATTTTATTAGCTAATTTATTAAACTTTATGCCTTTACCTAATAAAGAAACACCTTTAGCAAGACCAGTACTAGGAACCATAAGAGTTAAAGAACTAGCTATACTAGGAGCATTGCTAGCCCACCAAGCAAAATCTCCAATATCAAAAGCAGCATTAGGATTTTCTCTATATATAGCTAAACGCTCATTAATAGATTCTTTTAAAGATTCAAGTTCAGAACTTATTTCAGATTGATAATCATTAGGACTATTACTAACCATATTATAGAAAGCATCAGCTAAATCTGCAAAACCAATAGCTGTACCAACAGTAATCTCATTACCAATCTGTCCAATCATTCTTAATCCTTGTTCCCAATTACTTTGATTAACAGCACGTTCTTTATCAAGTTTTTCTGGGTCATCAACAGGATTAACATAAACATCATAAGGAGCATATTTATCTATATCATATTGATTAAGATTATATGATTGTCCAGCAATACGACTAAATAAATGACCACGACCCCGGTCACTAATAGAAGTGCCGGGGTTGTAATCAACTAAAGTAGGAGGCTGTATAGCCCCCTTTTTAGTTTTAGGATTATATTCAGGATTAGGTGTTTTGTTACCACCTTGTAGAAACTTTAATACATCCATATTAATATAGATTATTAGTTAATTCATCATAGTAATATTGAATAACATAAGGGTCTGAACTACCACTAAGTTGAGCAAGTTTAGTAGCAACATTTTGTTGAATAGCTTTAACAGCATTTTCATCTACTGCCATACCAGCTTTAACAGCAGTTACAGTTTGTTCCCATTGAGATAAATTATCTACAATATCAACAGCATTTTCTTTACTTACTAAACCAATAGTTTGATTATTAGTAGAATTAATTAAATTAAAACCTCCACCATTGGGTACTAATTTAAATTTATCAATTCCAGTAAATGCAGCATTATTAGTAAGAGAAATAGGTCTATTAGCATTATAATAATTTTCTACTTTACCAGCAGCTCTCCAACTAGTATCTTGATTCCAAGATTGAATAATAGAACTATCAATAGCACCACTACCTACAAGTAAAGTAATAGGTTCTCTTTTAAGTTTACCTTCTGTATCATAGTAACCTGCAATATTAATTTGAACTCCAACATCTCCAGTTTTTGGGTCACGAACAATAGTAGGAGTAATCTCATTTTCTTTAGCACTTCTAAGATAAGCTGTATAAGCTTTTCTATCTTCAGAAGACATAGGCTCAAATATTCCATTTTCACTAGTAATATAAGATTCTCCTTGAGTTAAATCAATACCAGCTTTAATAGCAGACATAGCTTGTTCTTCTAATTGTTTCTTTTGAGCAGAATATTTACTAGCAGCTTCTGGATTAGAACTCATAACAAAATTAAGTTCAGCAAGTTCAGGAGTCATTGCAGATATACCAATAGTAGAAGAAGTTATTTGACCACCATCAAGAACAGCATCATTTTTAGATTTAAGAGAATCAACATAATTAACTAAACCAATATAAGGTTCTTTATTACCTGTTGGTAATCCAGCATGATGTTCTTCACCATTAGAATCAACTCTAACAAATTTATCACCATATCCAAAAAATCTAGTCTTAGCAGAATTAAGAAAAGCATTTAAAGGATTTCTAGTATCTTCAGCTTCTTTAACAGCTTTACCAAAACTATAAATAGATTTATGATAATCTTTTGGTAATTCAGCATATCTATAACCATTACCATCAGAGCCAAATCTTATTCCAAGACTAGCAGCTTTTTTCTCTCCACCAAGAGCATTAATAAACGAATTATAAACATCATCATTATTAAAATATTGTCTAATAGAACTACTATCTCCAAATATCTGATTAACATATTTACTATATGTATCAGAATATTTATTACTAGGTAAATCACTTAAACTAATAATAGAATTATATGTATCAAATCCATCAATACTATCTTGAGATTTACCAACTTTAAGATTATTAATATATTCTTGATTATCAATAATATCATTAAGATAACTAAGAGCATATGCTCTATCAGATGGATTAGTAATATTAGTCATAATACTAGTTCTAATATCATCTGGATTAGCAGTGCTTAAATTAATATTAATATCAGGATTATATTTGTTAAGTAATCCAGCTATTGATTGTCTATTACTAGTAATTTCAGCTTGAGCTTGAGCAGGCATAAAATTATCAATACGAACAGGAGTACCTTTATAAGTTAAATTATCAATAACTTGTTTTCTTTGATTTGTACTTCCTAATCCAGCTTGTTTAGATAAAGCTAATTGAGCTTTCCATGCTTCTCCATAAGTAGTATTACTACTTTGATTATAAAAAGTTGCAGCATTATAGAAAGGGTCAATACGTTTAGCAAGATATTGTTCAGGAGTAAGAAGAATACCATTTTTATCTGTTATATCAGGATTACTACCATTTTGGTCATATTTCCATTTAGCAATCTTATAATCTTGTTCAAGACTAGCTTTAGCGCCAGGAGTGTTTTCAATAACAGCTTTAACAGCTTCAGCAAGTTTAGCTTTACTTAATCTTTGCCAATCACCTTTAGTATGAGAATAAATCTCTCCTGTAACAGATTTAGTAATATCATCAGTAACCTTACCGTTAGCATCCAGCCATCTTGTTTGACTACCACCACCTTGTTCTTTGGCAGCCCATTGAAGTGCTTGATTAAGTATTTGATTCATAGGAATTTCAGAAACTTCTTTATCAATAGGAGTCCATTTACTTCCACCAATAACATTACCATTCTTATCAATTATATCTTGATAATTATATTTATTAACTGTACGATAATAATTTTTATAATCTTCAGATAAATCAGTACGTTTATCAAGATTATTCATATAAGCTTTATAATCTTGTTGAGCACGTAAACGACCAATCATTCCCGGACTTGAAGTTATATCTCCATAAGTTCCAACTATATCATCAAGACTAGAATAAGCATTACCATATTGCATATTTTCGGTAAGAGCATTACGAACTTTATTAAGTTGTTCTTGACGCCAAGCATCTTCAGCTTCATTTAAATCTAATTGAGCAAGTTGAGCATCAATTTGAGATTTAGTTTGAATAGCTTGTTGATGACCTTGTTCAAGAGTATTATAAGTTCTAGCTAAGACATTTAAGTCAATAGGATTAACTTGTTGTCTAAAAGTAGGAGTATAAAAGTTTATCGGCATGATTGTTTTCCTCCAAGTTTTCTACGTTTACGAATAATAAATTCATCATAATCAACTCCAGCATCCCGCATAATTCTATCATCTACATTAGGAGCAGATGCTCTCATCGCACCAATAGTATTATTTAAAGCTTTACGATTTTCATATCTACTAATCATATCTTGAATACCAGTATTAATTCCACTAAATAAATTATTAATATTAGTTACTTTAGCTTCTCTAATACCATTATCAAATGCTGCTTTTCTATCTATATATTGATTATATTGTTGAGCATTAAATTGACGAACACTTTGTTGATTACGTCTATCTTGATTAATAAGATTAGTTTCTATATTTTCCTTATTACCATAAAGTTCATTAGCAGCTTGACCAGCAGCATTACGAACTCGTTGTTTACGAGCTAAACTAACACGACTACTAGCTGTATTAGCATCAATATCACGATAAGCCTCAAATTTATCTTCTCTAATTCTATTAAGTTGAGGATTAATATTATATTTAGTTTTAAGTTTATTAGCACTAATAAGAGTAGGTTGACCTGGACCTCTCATTTTATTAATAGCTCTTCTACTAGCAAAATAACTAGCTAAACTACCAGCTACATTACTACCTAGTCCAATCCAATCAGCAGTAGTAATATTTTTAAATTTACCTTGTCCTTTACCATCGGAAGATGTAGTTCCTTTAGCAGGTGTACTAGTAGAAACAGGTAAAGTAGTAGGAATACTAGCTTCTACTTTAGGTAGATTACGATTATAAACAGCAGTTGGAGGTGTTTTAGTAGTAACAGATTGAGTTGGTTGACTTGACTTACTTCGTCCTCTACGGGGGGTCTTCCCGCTAGATTTAGTTGCAGATAAACTTGGAATATTAGTATTATTCATACTAATACCTTTGTTATTTCCATGACTCCAACCAGCTCTAACTAAACCACTAGTAATACCAGCACCATCTTCAAATAAAGGAAGTCTACGTTCTGCATAATATTGAGGACGACGATTTCCATTATCAATATTAGGTTTATTAGTATTAGTATTTACATTATTATTTTTAGACAATTTTCCATTTCTAAAAGTATAATCACTTCCAATAATAGTTTCTCCTCTAGCAGATTTATTAATAGGATAAGCAGAAGTTCTATTAATAGTTCTATTAGTTATAGGAACATAAGCTCCAATTTGTTCATCATATTCCCAAGTTCTTCCATGACGATTAATACGTTTTCCGCCAACAGCAAATTTATCGCGTAGACCCCCCGTAGAGGATGGGGAATGAATTAATCCATTCTTAACATTACCACTAATACTTACAATCATATTTTTTCCTCCAAGTTTTCTAGATTTACGACTATAACCTTTGGTATATTTACCAAAATGGTCACGAGTATAAGGTATTCCTTTAAATTTATCTGAATTAACATCTACTATATCAATAACTTCAAAACCTTGTTTTCCAACATCACCTGTAAAAATAAAATGTTGATAAGGATTTCCTTCATTTCGACTACTTTTAACTAGTTTTTCACTAGTTATAACATTATATTTTTTATGTTCTGGATGAATACCTTTAGATTCAATATATTCTTTTAATTCATCATCAGTAATTCCATTTTTTGCAATTTCTTTATTAATTGCTTTACGATATTGTTTATTAAATTGCTTTTCAACATATTTTCTATAATTTTTAGAAAGCAATTTACCAAGTTTATTATTAACATTATTATAATAAAGAGCTTTAACTTCATCCTCAGGTATTTTATCTATGGTTTGATAATCAGTAAAATTATCATCTATATAATCAAGTATTTTATAATCTTTACCATCATAACGTATAGAATAAGTAGAACTATTAATTCCTCTTTTTCGAGCTATATCATAAGCATATTGTAGTTCTAAATAACCATTGGGATTATAAGAATCTGTATTACTAACTTCACGAGCTATAGTACTATTAATATAATCTTGTTTAATATCACCAGTTATTTGATAACTAGGTTTATATTTTATATTAGGGTCATTAATAATTTTTTTGATTTTATTTGTAATATAATCGCTATAAACTGATTTATTTATTTTATTAACTTTAGAAACAATATCTTTATATGGAATTGTTTTATGTTTACTTAATTCAGTTCTAGCACTCTTACCATATCGAAGTAAATACGGAAGTTCATAATCTGCATAAAGTCTACTTCTTTTAGAATTATCAAAACCAAAATCAGCATTTTTAACCCAATTTTCTCTATTACCTTCAAATTTAATAGGGCGTCTAATAGATACTACAAATCCATCTTTTTCATTACGATGTTTAGCTTTTGCATATCCAATACCAGTATTTAAACTATTGGAAGAATAAATAGTACCTTCTCCATTATATGAAGAATTAAATCCAGCTCTACCAGCTCCTGTATCTGGAGCATAAGTTGAAGCATAATATTTAGCTCTATTTTCAGGAGTAGGTTCAACACCATTTCTTCTAAGTATATTATTTATATTTTCTTCATTACCTGTTTCATGTACACCTCTAATGAAAGTATTATGTTCTAATAATCTATCTTTAATAAGTTTATCAGCTTGTTTAGGATTTTTTGCAGCAGATAAAGGAATAGGTTCATAACCATAACGAGTATTCCATTTATTAAAAGTTTTAAGAAAAGCTCTTGTATCATCAATATTAGTTTGAAGAACATCAGGAATGTTAATAACTTTTCCATCACTATCTATTATATTAACAAAATCTTTATATTTGCCAATATTAGAAGTTAATTGTTTTCTAGGAGCTTCAAGAAGTTTAGTAGGTTTAACTCCAAGAGCTTTTCTACCATTATTAATAGATAAATTATAACGAATATTAGGAGAAATAGAATAATAACTTAAAGCATCTCTACTTTTAGTAATAGCTTTTTGACTTGCTCTAGAAATATTTTTATCTAAAGCCATAGCAACTTTAGTAGCTTTATCAACACCTCTTAAAATTCCAGCTCCTCCTAATAGTATATCAAATTCAGGATTAACTTGTTCAAGAGGAGTCATATCAACTTCTCTTCTAGCAGGAACTTTTTCTAAAGTATTATTAGCTATTCGATAAGTTTCCGGATGATAAATAAAATCTCCTTGTTTAATACCACTATTTCTAGGAGATTCCATTATTGGAGTTACTCTAGTATTATCACTTTTAGCTACATATTTTTCTTTACCATATTTAGCTTTACTACCATCATCATTAATACCATTTTTATCTTTAAAATCTTCTTGAGCTTTAAATACTTTATTAGGATTAGCTCCACCCATAACTAATTTAGCAGGACTAACACCATTAATAATAGGTTGTGCAGAATAAACTTTAAGTTCATTTCCATTAGTTTCAACAACTTCACCATCTTCTACTTCAATACCTGTTTTATCATTAGGCCCAATATCAATACCACCTTGACTATGTTTTCTTCCATTCATATAAAAGAAATTATTACCAAGAGGTTGAGCAATACCACCAGCAACTACATTTGGTATTTTACCACCAACAGCATATTGTTTTTGAGGAAGATTTCTTCCATTACTTCTAGGAGTTTGAATAATATTAAATGGAAATGTTGGTCCAAGTTCATCATCACTAGGAAGAGATTCTTTATTAAAATCTTTAACATAATTAATAAGTCTACCGGCAGTATTATTCATTAATTTTTCTCTATTATCTTTAGATACCAAATTATTTATACCATTATAGAGAAATTCATTACCAAGTCTTATTAAACCAGTAGATTTAGCAACTTTATCATAAGCTCCACCAAGTGGAGGAATACCATTTTGAATAAATCTTCCATTACGAGTAACATTACCTCTAAATGTACTAGGTAAATTACTTATATGAATAACTTTATCTTTTCTAGGCATTTTATATAATATAATGAGAAATTATAATTTGATTGATTTTAAAGCTCTCTGTTGAACGATAGACTATTAGCCGATTAATAGTTCATATCTATATATAATAATTCAACAGAGAGCAAAAGACTAGCGTCTACGACCGCCACAGCGATATACATTTAGCCTATCTCGATATACCGATTGAGGCATAACAGGTTGTTGAACAGTACCATTAGTAATCCATTCAGGACGTTCAAGACCAGTTTTAGGAGCACTATAACTAGCTTGGTCAGCTTGTTTAACTTGAATTGGTTGTTGTCCTTTACTTCCAAACATACCACCAATTAAACTTCCAGCAGCACCAATAGCAGCACCAATCCATGCTTTTCTACGTCCACCACATTTATATTTATTAATAAAACTAGAACGCTGATACATAGTCATTGGATTAGTCATTTTATCAGAAGTAATATTAAGTTGCTGTTGACCAGCTTGAAGTTGTTTACGCTGTTCAGCTTCTTGAGCAATACGTTTATTTTCATTAATTTGTTGATTAGCAGAAATACCTTGACCTATTGCAGTACCTAATTCACCAAGTCCTTGAACTCCTGTAATAGAACTAGCAAGATTACCTAGTCCTGGAAGAGCTTGAGCAAATTCAGTGCCGAAACCAGCTTTACGTCTAACTCTACCACCACATTTAAGAGTAAGTTTATCATTGTATTGACCAACATAATCTTGATTAGCATAAGCACTAGTTAAAGCTTGAGCATTTTGCAAAGCATCTTTATGGTCTTGTGCAGCTTGGGCTTCAGCTTGAGCTTTTTCTTGAGCTTTCTTTTGTTTATTACCTTTAATTATACCACCAGCAATACTAGCAGCTGCACCAATAATAGCACCAATAAAAGCTTTTTGTCTTTGTCTATCTCTATACTGTATCATAATTTTCTAAATTGAGTTTGAGCACATTCAAGACTTTCAAATTCAATGCGCTTATTATCTGAATTATTAAATATAAAACGAACTACAAAATAATTACCATATACTCTACGAAGTTTATCGCTTATAATAGTAGGATGTTCTTTAATAGCATTACGAAAATAATTAAAATTATATTGAGTTAGTTCATACCAAGGTTTTTTATACTTATTAAATTCATTAAGTTTATCAATATTGATATCTATATCATCAGTATCATTATCTTCATTAAATATACGAAGTATATCTCCAGCATAAGGATGCTCTCTTAAATCAACAGGATTATTAATATTATCACTATAAATAGGAATATATATCTTACGTACTTTATATTTAATAAATTCAAGAAACTTAATAAGTTCATAAGATTCATTAACTATAATATCAATATAACTATTATGAACTAATATAGGCTCATCACCAACTTCTTGTTTAGATATTAAATATAGACTTCTACTATCATCACCCATGTGAGTATTAAATCTACCATAATTATATTCATTAGTAAACACATGAAGAGGACAATTAAGTCTATCATCATTATGTTCAGTTTGAAAGTAACATTTAGTTTTAGTAGACCAAGCATTATTAAAATAATAATCATGTAAACTAATAAAACTACCTATTTTATAATTAAAACTAATAACTTCATTATGTGATTCTATAATAGATTCTTTAGTATTAGGATTAATATTATCATAAATATAATCAAACTTAATTAGAATACGATTATTAAATTTATCATGAGCAAATCTAACTTTATTAGGATGATATTTATCTAGCCATAATTTAATATCTTCATCCATTATTTTAAGTTGACCATCATCAAATTGATAAAGTTTATGAAAATCATCATTATAAAAAATATAACCAAATTCTCCAACTATATATGCTAAATCATCTTGCAGTCCACCATAACCTTTATCACTAGTAAAGACTTCTTTATAATCAACTTCAAAAGCATCAGGTTGATATAATTGAACATTTTCATCTCTAGTTTTAAGTGCAGCACTTATATCAAACATAAACATACTATGTTGAGTATGAACTAAAAGATAATATCCAATTCCAACTAAATTAGTTATACTTCCTTTATTTTCAGTAATATTTTTATAACCTTCGATAGGAAATATTCTCCAAGCGTTAACTTCACTTTCATCTTGAATAACATTACTACGTCTTATAGTTTTATCAAAACGAGTAATATTAATAATATCATTACGATATTGAGTTAACAATTTAGGAACATATTGGTCAACATTTCCAATAGGGTCTTTAAATAAATCAACACTATTCTTAGGTTCTACAAATGTACCAAAAGCAACACTTTTTTTATCACTATCTTCTTTAATACTAAAAGCTATCTTACTAGGTTCATTATTAAAACATTTACTTTCAAAGAATTTATCATTATAAAGAGGAAACTGAATATAAACATTGAATGGAATATCAAACCAACATGGTTCATCACCACTATAATAATATTGATTATTAGTAGGAGTATATAATTTATAATTGCCTTCGTTCATTATAACTCCATTATCATTATAAATAAGAACGCCATCATAAGTCATTCTACCATTATATCCATGTTCAATAGAATAAGTTCCACCATTATAGCAAACGTCATTAAGTCTTACAAGTTCTTTTTCTTTGCTAGTATAAATATTTTTAGTACAATTAAGAACTGTTGCGAGAAACATAGTTTCAGCATCAAGTAGTAATTCCTTATAATCATCCATTTCAAGAGCAGTTCCTTTTCCAGCTCTACTATCAGTAACACTATCAGCAACTACTAGTTTATAATTATTAATAGGTTTATATTCATTTCTACTAATAACACCTATAACTGGCATATTATAACTATAAGGATAAGTAGTATTAACTACCATATCAACTACATCATGTTTTTCTTTATAAGGTTCAAATTTACATTTACCATCAATACGAATAATATTAAAATCATATTTAATACTATCATCAATATCAAATCGACCACTATATAGATAACATTTATCACTAGTAAAATTATTAGCTACAAAACCTGGTTTTGTACCCCAACTACCATCTTGCCAAGTAACATTACTAGCTATATTACAATAATCTTTTCTAGTTAGTAATCCAGTATATCTAGTAATAGGTTCAACTTTTTCATAACTAATAAACCATCCAACATAACCTAATTCTTTAATTTGATTCCATAAAGTAGTATCAATATTAGCACGAATATAAAACTTATTAAAAGTATTATTCATATTATATATAAAACCTCTAGTATGTTCACCACCAATAACTTCAGAATCAAATATCAAATCAGGTATTCTAAATAGTTCATCGCCATTAATATTTTCATAATAACCAAATTTAGCTTCATTATCAACACCAATAGCGCCTATTACTTGATTACTACAAGGAGTATAACTACCACTATTTATAACTTGATAAACATATAAATCATTATATTTATCTTTATCTTGATAATCAATAAAGTAATTAGATATAAGAGTATATAGTTCATCTTTATTACTAGCTTCAAGTTCACCAGAGCTATTAAGTAATATATTAGTAGTAGGATTATTTATTGGTTCAGCAGTATAAACTACAATTTTATGATTAGCAATATATCTTTTAATATTAGAACTAATAGTAGATATTGGAATATCTCCACTAATAACAGCCCAATATGGAATATTACCATTACCTTGATTATTCCAATTAAAAGTAATTATAGTACAATGAGAACCATCATTAACAACATTATTTATATATTTATCTTTATTAGATAATTTATATCCTCTACTAACATCACCATATTTATCAACAAAATGAATAAAAAAGTTATATACTTCTCCAGGAATAAGAGTATCATTCTTTTTACGTTCATTAAAATCATAACTAGGCTCAATAATAGAATGAGTAATTCTCATTTTACAATTATCAATATCAAATATAGTATCACCAAATAATACTTGTCCACTAGTAAATACAGCATCTTCTGTAAATCCAGTTCCATTATAAACATAACAAGCTATTTTAACTGTACTAGGTAAAGTATAAACAGATTGATTATTCTCATATTTATAACTTGTAGGAATAATAAAACAATGACAAGCAAGATATTCTTTAAGATTATGACTACCTCTACTACCTACTTTTATTTTAGCATTATAATTAATTTTTAAATATTCATGTGCCGCAATACCTTGTATAACTGTATCATTAAATAAAGTTTTAAAAGTACGAAAAGGATATTGATTATTATTGAATACTTTATCAATATCTTTAATTTGCCAATCAGCAGTACCAGTAATTTGAAGGCTAGCCATTTTAAAATATGGACCTTTTTCACTAACAGCATTAACAGTAGTATAATCATTATAATAAGCATTAACAGCTTTATTACGAAGTTTAATAGTAATATCTTTAACAGCCTCTTCTAATGTTTTACCATTACTTAAAGTTCTGTCATCGTTATCAGTTTTTTCATTATAATTAGCAATATATATTCTATTCTTATAATTAATGATATTACCAACATTATAATAATTATAATAGTCAGTAGTTAAATCAGCAACATTATATTCAACAAGAACATCTCTACTAAATTTAAAAATATTATTATTTAAATCATCTGTTCTAAACGCTTGAGTACTATCTTTTTTACATACAATAAAACCAAGTTGATAAAGACCAGAACGACCTCCACTAATATTTATTTCAAAAGTTTGATTACATATATCTTTAGAATCACTAAATGAATCGGTATTACCATAACAATAACCATTTGGTTCATCTTTCGGTTCATAAACATTAGTTTTTCTAAAACAAACTTTATTAATAACTTGTGGAATTATAACATCATTAAAAATAGGAAATCCAATACTATACCATTTAGTATAATTAGTTTTATCTATCTTATATCTAATAAATATAAAATAAAATCCTTTATAAGCTCCACCACTAACATAATTTAAACCACTAATAGTAGGTAAAGTTACTTGTGGAATAACAGACATTTCAGAATCAGGACGGTCAAAATCTAAATCAATATTAATAGTTTTAAGAGGAACATCAACAGAAGCATTACTTTCAGCAATAGCTATAATAAGATGATTTTTAACATTATAAGTATATGTTCCTTTAATCTTTCCACCATTATATTTCCAATTACTATTTACTCTATAACAATTATCAGCTTGTTCATTATATCTATAAATATAAGAACTATTAGAATCAGTATTAACAATAAATAAAATAAGTTCAGTACTAGTTGGAATAACACCAACTATTTTAAAATTATTAATACCATCTTCATGAATAGCATTAGCAATTACTTTACAATCTTCAAGTCCTTCTTCATTAATAATCATCCTATCATCATTACTTACTTTAACATTCTTAGCAGCAACTAATGAATAAGGTACACAATCACCTGGATGTTTATTAAGATTAAGTTTCTTTTGTATATTCATAATTATTTAGGAAAAGTAAAGTTATAAAAGAACTCATTCCAACCACTATCATCATCACTTTGTTCATCTAATAGAATACTAGTCTTAATATCTTTCTTCATACTCTCCCATAGATAGAAAGGATTAGTTCCATATTGACTAGCAGAAAGATTAAACACAGGATGTTTATATCCTCTCATAAGCATACGAGCCATACAATAATAAGTAAGACCTTGAATTAATTTACCATTAGCAGGTATAACAGGAATTTCACAATGATAATTATCACTATATTGAGTTTCAATATCTTTATAAACAACTGTTATACAAGTATCATTAAAATTAAGTTCAATAGTATTACCTCCAATAAGAATATAATTATGATTTGACTTATCATATCCTCCACGGGGAGTCTGACAATGAGAATGAACTTCATGCTGACATCTTGGACATTCAGTATTATTATGAACTGTATAAACAACAGGATTACATCCTACTTTACCAATATCAATAACTTCTCTAGTTCTAGAACCATTAGGACAACAATCATCAGGCATACCAAGATAGTCTTTATTAGTAGCACGCTCCGGACTTTCGTCCTCCGCTTGACCCCCCGTAGAGGATGGAGCAGATTCAGTATCACCACATCTATATTTACTAGTATCAGCTCTAGGTACTTCACAACCATTACTATCATATACTTTAAGACCGTCATCAATAAGACAACATTTACTTTTGGCTATCTTATTAATGACGGTTAGTTTCATTTTCTTATCAACTTTACGAAGAACTTTAAGTTCATTCATAGCATCAACACACCAAGCAGGAACTCTAGGAATCCAATCACTTCCATCAGGATTGAAATCATTATCAAGTTTAGCAATGATATGCTCTATTGTAATTGTTTTATTATTTGCCATAATTTATAGATTTATCAAGAATAACTCTACCATCAGCATCAAGCATAATACCAACTTCTTTATATATGTCAAGATAAACTTTAATAAAATCAGAATAACTACCTTTAAATATCATTTCATGATTAACAACATAAACAGATTGTTTAGTAGTTCTACGAATTATATTATTCGCTTCAAGTTCTTTAATATATCTATGAAGATGAATAAATGAACAAATCTTCTTAGTTTCATCATTTTCTTTAAGTATAATTTTATTAGAATTAAACTTAATAGTTTTAGCAATATAACAAATCAGTTTAACAATAACTACACTTTTTGCGTTATTAGTAATATAATTTAGTAAGTCGGTACTTATTTGAGCATATCCTCTACGTTCATAAAAACTTTGAATAATTTTTATTCTAGCAGCTTCAGCTTCAACAATATTAATATCTTTAAGTTCTTTTTCAACAAAAAATGGACTAGGAATTACTTCTTCAAGAATAATTTCAGTTTCACGAACTTTACGAGTAACAACAGGACTTTTAAAATTAAATTCAGGCATACCTTTATTTGTTTAATGATTAGTAACTTTATCAATATAACGAAAATTCGACCTCCGGTGGCGATATTTTAGTTAAAATAAGTGTTAAACACGCCATGGGTGGCGTAACTTTTTTTTATTTTTTCTTCTAACTTATTGAGTATCAGCGATTAATAAATGTTAACCCTATCTTATATATATACATACAATAGCAATATTAATAAGTTCAGCATTAAAAAGATTAGCAAAATCATTAGTGGATACTCCCCGTGGAGGATGAGTATGATTAGTATTAGCTAGAATTAGTTCAAGATGTATCTCCATCCTCCACGGGGAGTTGAGTGGAGCGAAGCGGAACGTTCAACTACATTACTTTATTTATCACTATATCTAGTTTTATTACCATTATTATGTGCTCCACGTTCATACTTTTGTTGATTAACATTTCTAATATATTTAAATGGAGCATTAGGTTCTCGTTCAAGATAAACAAGAAGTTTACTTCTTAATCCTAATTTAAGATTAAAAATATCATCAACAGTTTTACATTCAGAATTAAGTTGCTTAGCATCTTTACCTCTAAGTTCTCTATTAATATAATTAGCATACTTAAATTTAATAGCACTATAACTATGAGTTCCATTATTAATAAGTTGTATTTCATAAAACTCTTTATTAGTTTTATAAACTACATAAGGAATACCATCATACTTAAGTCCACGAATTTTATATATTTCTGCTTCTTCTTTATCATAAGGTTTAAGACCTGCATCAATAATTTCTTGTTTTTTAAGTCTAGTAGCGTTCCAATCAACATAAGTATCTCTAGGTTTATCTCTATATCTCCAGAAATTAATAACTAAATCACCAATCTCATATTTAAAATGATAAGCATAACCTTCAAGAACACATTTATGAACACCATAACTATAATATCTATGAATATACTTCTTATAATCAGAAAGACTTAATTCAGAACGTCTTGTAGCAAGTTTAAGAGCAATAATATAATCATTTGCTTTTTTAGCTAAGTTACAATAACGCAAAAGTTGGAGAAGAACAATACGTCTTTCTCCAACTGTATAACTAAGTCGATTATTAATTAATTGCTCTAACTTATTAATTAATTCAACATTATCATTAAGAAATTGAAACCCATATTCATTAAGATTAATTTTTAAATCATCTTTAATAACTTGATTTTTACTTTTAATATAAGCACGACAATCAGCTTTCATCTTATTTATAAGTTCAAGTTCTTTATTATATTTTGCCATATCGTCATTAGAAGTTTCGATAAACTTTTTATAATAATGACTAATATCTATATCTTTAATCATAATTTATCTAGTTACAAAATTATCAATAGGAGTTTCATTTGTTTGACGAGGAACTTCAACAAGATTACGTTTAAATACAATCTCTTTAAGAGCTCCAATCATATCTTCAGGAATAAGAAATTCATCATCATCGTATTTAGCTTCATCATCAATAGAGTCATAATTTACATCTTTAGCTTTTTCAACAGTTTCGGTAGGAACAAGATAAGGAATTTCAAAAGGAGATTCAATAATAATAGAACCTATATTTTGAAACCAATCTTTATTATTACTAAAGAAATAAATATAACCATTAATATAATCATAAACAGGAAGATTACACATACCTGCAAGATAATGATAAAACTTAGCACTAGCTTCTTTTGCAAATGGTATTTCTATCCCAGTATGTCCGGTAGTTCTAATTGATTGGAAAGGTAAGTTATTAATAAGTCTAACTGGCTTTGGAACTTCTTGTTTAGTACGTTTAATTGCAGGAAGCCCAAGAGTTTGACTATTATATAAGTCACCATCAGGAACATTAATAATAGAAACACGAATACGTTGTTGCAAACCTTTATCAACATATTTATGATTTTCATAACTTTTGCGAATTAGTTCATTACGACCATGAAGAATAGCATATCGAAGATTACGTCTAAGAGGAATACTATTAGGATTGCCAACAGCATGAGCAAATTCACTAATTAATTGATTAAGACTAGCCATATTAAGATTGACTTGCGTTTTCTAATTGATGAACTCTTTGTTCAAGTTCATTAATCTTATTAGAATATGTTTCAACTTTAGTTTTAAGTTCATTAACTGTTTCAACTAATTCATTATGTTTTTGTGTTATAACTTTAACATCTTGTTCAAGTTCAGTATTATTAGTATAATCAACAATAGAATTTAATAATTCAATTAATAAATTTCTATCTTTATTAGATATATCACTATTTAAACAGCATATAGTTCTAATAATATCGTCTTTAAGTTTATCTTTAGTCATAATATATTATGTTTGAGGTTTAACTTTTTCTTTTCTATTTTTAGCATAAATACGCCAATCATATTTAGTAATTTTAAAATTAATAGGAAAATGATTAAGTCTATGTATAGAATAAAATAGAGTTTTATCTCTACTATCAGCATAATAAGATTTACCATTTCTAATAAAATTAATTCTAAAATACTTAGCATAATTAATAACTTGAATTATTCTAACGTATTTACCATAATATTTAGTAATATTAGTTCTTTTACCATTCCAATTAGAATATCTAATACCTGTAAGACTTTGAATTTTATAAAGAAGATTTTTAGCATCAGCATGCTTAAGCCATCCATAATAAGCACACATTCTAACTTTAAATTCTTTCCTATCAATTTCTCTATTTAAATAACTATTTACTAATCTTATAATTTTATATTTAATAGATTTTCTAATTAGAGTATGAGTATGATAAAATACATAACCAACAAAATTAATTCCTCTACTATTAACAGGATATATTTGATAATTATCTTTAACTTTCAATCCAATAGTATGAACATATAATTTAATATAAATAAGAACTTTATGAAGAAAATCTTTATCATTACTTAAAATAACTATATCATCAGCATAACGATAATAGAATTTACATTTAAGTTCTTCTTTACATAAATGGTCAAGTTCGCTAAGATAAAGATTAGCAAAGTATTGAGATAGATAATTACCAATAGGAACTCCAATTCCAATTTTATTAGATAATTTAGAAGAAATATCACGAACATTATCAGTAGAATCAATAATTTCATCAAGAATCATTAGAAAATCTTTATCTTTAATCTTCTTTCTAATACATTCTTTAAGACCATCATGAGGAATACTAGGATAAAATTTTCTAATATCTAATTTAAGACAATATGTAGTTTCGTTAGGATATTTTCTTAAATCTCTTTTAAGATTATTTGCACAAAGATGAATACCTCTACCTTCAATACAACTATATGTATTATGAATAAAACTTTTTGTCCAAATATCTTTTACAACATTCATTATAGCATGATGAGCAATTCTATCTGGATAATAAGGAAGTCTATAAATAATACGTTCTTTTGGTTCATATATTTTATATAGACTATATTTAGAAGTTTTATATTTAAGATTAAATAGTTTATCTACTAAATCTTCATTTTCATATTGTCTATTTTTATCATGTTTATTAATACCATATTTCTTATTTTTATTCTTTCTTGCATTATTATCAGCAACTTCAATATTTTCAATAGTACATAGTTTATCATGTAAACCATTATATCTTTTCATATTTATATAATTTATATAAGAGCCTTCGTGAATATCACTACCAACACTTTTAGTTTCTAAATAACGTTATCTTTTACCAAGAGGTAAGGTTATACTTCCCAAAATAATATTTATATTAATCTTATATGTATTAGTTTCAGGAATTATATAAAAGAAGCCGACATTAGCATTAGAATCTGACTGAACTCAATTAGAATTAAAGTTACTAGAGCTAGCTTTAGAACTGTTATTAGCGTTACTGCTAAGCAGAAGCACTGTATCTAAATGTCAATCATTCTAAGAAATATAACCTTAAATATTATTATAATAAACTGTTGCAGGAGTAGTATCGAGAAATACAAAAACAGAAAACAAATTAATTAACCAACTACTCCTAGCAACAGTTCCACGTGGACTTATTTAATCAAGTTTAACTGTGGTAAAGAAGCCGACATTAGCATCAGAATCCGACCGAACCCAAACAGAATTAAAGCCACCAGAGCCAGCCTCAGAACCGTTACGAGCGTCACCGCCAAGCAGAAGCACACGAACAGCTTTATCTGTATCTTGCCCATTACCACCTTTTATCCAATTATAATCAGCTTTTTTATTAGTTCCAACTTTATTAGGAACAAAATAAGGGCCAAATCTAAAATCAAATTCAGTAATAAAATTATTAGCATTAGCTTGGTCACCTATAAAATAACATTTATCTTGAATATTATCTTTTGTAATATCAGAATGATTAACTCCTTTTTTAAGAAGATAAACACTATTATAATTTGCATTACGATTTATAATAGCTACATCTCTAATAAATGTCCATATATCACCAAAGAAATTTAGAATACCACGATAAACAGCAGGATAAGTATTTAAATTACTTCCATCTGTATTATAATTTCCTAATTCATAATGGTCACCATTTGTACTACCATTACCAATATTATGTTCAGCAGTCCAATAAGTTTGTACAATAGGATTATTGCCATTAAAAGCTGTCCATCTATCCCAAACTAAATTTGTAACACCAGCACCAAGACCACCTTGTTTAAATCCATCACTAGTTAAATTAGTATTTAATGCAGCTTGATTATCAAAATTAGCATACTCAATATAACAAAGAGCTTGTAAAGCACAATATTCAAGATAATCAATCATAGTAATCCAATCACCACGATTAGCACAAAATTCATTAGCTTTATCATAATTAATACCAGTTCTAGGTCTACCTTGTAATTTGGTAGCAACAACAGAAGAACTTTTATTTCCTCCTAAATATCTAGTATCATCATGTTTAATACAAGCACTAAATACTTCTTCTTTACCATCTTCTCTAGTTCTAGTCATAGTTTTAGTATGACTTATAATAAAAGGATGAACTCTAGTAAATGTTCCATCAATATTAAAATCACTTATCCAAAGTTGATATTTAGTACCAGTATCTTTAACACATATATAAAACTCTGGAACACTCACCCCAACATCGCCATCACTTCCATCAAGAGGAGGAACAAGACCATTTTCAAGAGGTTTAGCCCAACCCGTAGGATTAAGGAAATAACTGATTTTCTTTTCATTATAGACACAACCTTTAAGTCTATTTTGAATAGGAAGTTCTCTATGAAATTTAGCATTACCAATTCTGATTATATCATTGTTATCTTTAGTCCATTCAATACCATAAGCAGCATTTTCAAAAGTAGGAATAAATGCAGCAGAACCCCAAGCAGGATTGCCTTGTTCATTAATAATTAAACTATCTCCTTTAGATACTCCATCTAAATTAGGCAGATGTTTAAGTCCTTCTGCAAGTTCATTTAGTATATGCTTGTTAAATCTTAACAAGCCATTATACATCTCTACTAAATTAAAATTCATATTAAGCTTGTTCTAAAGCATCAACTCGACTATCAAGAGAATTAATATTACTAGTATTTCGATTAACTTGAGTTACAAGTCCTTGAAGAGCAGTAATTATAGCATCGTTCTTAGTATCATTACTAGCTTTCATAGCATTAATCGCAGCAACTATATCTGTATTTGCTTTATTAATAGTAGAATTAACAGTATCAAGTTTATTACCAATAGTAGTTTTCATACTATCAATAGCAGATTTAATACTATCTAATTTAGCATCAATTTTGTCAAAACGATTATTAAGAAGAGTTTGAGTTTCATCTGATTCACTTTTATGTTGATTTTCAAACTCATCAAATTCAGCTTTAACCATTTCATGTAATTCAGTAATCTTTTGACTAATCTCATCAAGATTAACTATAACATTATTTTCTCCAAGCTCATCATGTTCTTTATTACCAGAAATACTAAGTTTAAGATTATTAATAAGTTTATTAATAGCATCTAACTTATAATTAACTCTTTTATCATCTTCCATATCTTTAGAATTTAGTTTGTTACAAATATAAATTATATTATTAATAACAAGTAGTTTAACAATATTATTAACATTTTTTAATTAAGCAGTTTTAGAACTATTAATACCTAGATATTTAGTCCAAGTATAATGTTTACGTTTACTAATATAATTAAGATTATCATCATTAATATGAGATTCTTCTTCAAAACTTACATCTTTATAAGCATCATGTTGTTTAATATGAAATAGTCTTATAATAAGATATTCAATACCATACCATATATAGAAAAAGATATATAGCATCTCTTTCATTTGTTCTGTATGAATAGATTCATGATTAAGTTCTTTATTACTTAATTCTCTTTTAGTAAATATAATACCAAAAAGATTAATAGCTTTATAACCACCAAAAGGAAAATGTTTAGTCTTAATAACTCTCATAACTTTACTATTTTGAAATTTAATATTGTAAATATTTATGTACATCCATAAAGCCACTTTTTAGGCTCATAGTAAGACTTTTATTCAATCGTGTATAACTAATCAGCTAGGCTTAAAACTAGCCAAATTTGGCAAGCTATACTCCCCGTAGAGGATGGAGCAGGCTTGAATTAGTCAGTCAAACCTAGCTAATCAATCTCATACAATCTTAACCAATAGTATTATCAATATCTTTATAGCCAACTCCAAGTTTCTTTAGAATAGGACTAACAACCCAACTCCAAAACACAGGAGCAAGAATAGCACTATTAACAAGCATAATAGCATTATCATATCCAGCAGCAATATAAATACCAGCCATAGCAGCAATACTTATAACTAATACACATCGTTTTTGCCAAGTAGGAACTTTATTATCGCCATTAAAGTAATCAATAACTTTAATAATAATATAAGTTAGAACATTAACAATAAACATAAATCCAAAGTCAAAATTACTAAGGATTCCATCTACAATTACATCAATAAATTTGTCCATACTAAAATTTAGATAAATAAAAAAGGGAACTATCCGAAGATAATTCCCTTTTACAGTTTTACAATAATGATTAGTTATTCATGTGGAAATATTCCCATACTTTATCACCATCAAAATCTACATCTTTAAACCAAAATGTAATAGCACTTTCAAACACTTTATTATCTATATTACCACCAAACCATTCTTCAAATAGTTTAGCATAATCATGATATTGAGCGTTAATTGCAACATAAACATCGCAAGGTTCAACATCATTAGGCAATACTTCTTTATAGCGTTCACAAATCTCATGAGCTTTATTCATATCATATTTTTCACCAATATATTTCTTATTGTCTTTAACATGATACATTTGTTCTACAACTTCTTTAGCTTCATACTCATTAAAATGATAGCCATCGTCATTATATCCACCGCTCATAAGCATAGTTAAAATCTTTTCTTCTCGGTCATTTTTATTAGTAGAGCGACCATAAGTATCGTAAGTATCATAACCAATACGATTTCTCATACCACCTCTACCACCACGACCGCCTCGTCCTCCACGTGCATCAAGAAATTCACGAAATTCATCAAGAATATTTTGATTACCGCCACGACGATTACCAACATGGTAAGGTTGAATGTAAGGCATTTCTCTCATAATATTACTTTGTTTTTAAACTGATTAATGATTCTTTTAAAATTTCTAAATCAGTTTGATTAAGAGCAACAATTTTATTCACATAAGGAACTTCAAGAGATATAATACCTTTAGAAATATTACCGCCACCAATAAAAGGTATATCAAAATCAAAATTATCAATATTATTAATAACTTCCATTTCTTCATCAAATATACCTTCAATATCAATCATGCCATCTTTATCTGCAATAGGCTTTAAGAACTTATCAAAACTATTAATATTATTAGTAATTGCTCTTTTAGCTAAAGGAATTAAAAGTCTTATAGCTGGAGAACTTTCACCTATGGATACTAATTGTTTAATAATATAATCTTTAATAACCTCTTTAACATTACCAATTTCAACCATAATATTACTTCTTTAAAAATTCTTCATAAGTTAAATTAGGATTAGTTTTACTAGCTTCTTTAAAAGCTTTAAACAATTCCATTTCTTTGTTAGTAACTTCAACAATTTTACTTTTAAGTAACTTAACAAGTTTAAGTTGCTCTTCAAGTAAATGTTTACCATCTTCACTAGCTTCGATTTTTCCTCTAACTAAATTAAGAACTTCTGCTTGAACCATACTTTGTAAAGCATTATAGTTATTTACATAGTCTTGATTATTAAGAAGCATATTTTGTTGTTCTTGTGTAAGTGGTGCAATTTCAGCATCAATAGCATCCCAAATTCCTTGAGTTGGAACTTTCTGATTTTGAGTTGTACCATTATTTGCATTAGGAATAGCATTACGACGATAAGCTTCATTAATTGCTTGTTTTTGACTTTGAAGAAAAGCAATTTGTTCATCAATGCTATTAGTCATTTTTTCACTAGGATATAGTAAAGGGTCACTACTACCTAGTATGAATTGATTAACAGGTATCATATCTCTTTCAATTTTATGTTCTTAATCAAACTTAGTAATATTACTGAGCAGGAGTTCCGCTAGCAGGTTGAGTAAAACCACACGGTAAACATCCATAAGCATTACGTCCAACTAGACCAGTAACAGTAGGTTCATTTGGAAGAGTAACTACACCATAGATAACATTACAAGTCTTTCTATCAGTATAGTTGATACCAGCCGTAAACATCTTTTCCATTTCGCATTGGATAAGTTTATCTTGATAAGGACGAATAGCTTTAGTAACAGCCAATTCAGCTTTCAAATCAGATAACTCTTTACGGATATCATCATCAGCGTCACGAGTATATTTGTAAAGATTAAAATGGTCAGTGTTATTTTTCTCAACAAGAGCATCAGTACGATTACGTCCATCAATATAAACACCAAACAATTCACTATTCAATCGTTCTCTATCTTCAAAACGTTGATTCTGTTGAGTCAAAGCCCACTGATAAAGACCACCTTGAAGAGCTAAAGTATCTTCACAAGATTTTTCCCATGCTTGAAAAGCAGTAGGAGCACCGCTTCCACTACCAGCAGTAGCACCAAGTACGTTAATATTAGTAGAGCCATCACCTAACATTCCACCACCAGCTCCACCTAAAATACTAGCACCAGCAGAACGACGATTACCAAACAAAGCCCAAGCACCAAGTGCAGTACCGATAATACCAAGAGTTAAACCTGCATTAGCCTTACCGTTTACATCACGACGATTACCACCGTCATAATTCATTCCAGCACCATTATAGCCCTCTGGAACAACTTTCACTTTTTCAATTACTTGCATAATAAATTAAGGTTTAAGTTAAAAAAATAGATTAATACTTGTAGTTTGAACTACATAATCTATATCACTTAAACCGTTATCTTTGTTTGGTAATTAACATTAATTTAACTTTCAATAGGACTATATATTGTCAATTCACCAATTTTGTTAAGTTTAGTATATTTTATTTCACCTATTGAAGTCTTGCCATCATCAGCTTTGCCACCTTGTGTACCAACATAACATTGAATAGTTTGTTGTCCTCTAAATTCAGAATTACCTGCAACAAAACCAAATCTAAATTTATAGCTATCAGTATAATTATCATTATAAACAGTATTATCTTCATTTAATAAAACTGTATGATATTCATAACTATAATTATCATCACTAGTTATATTAAGAGTTGGCTTATCAAGAGTTAAAGGAGTACCAGTTGTATTGACTTGATTATTCCAAACTTTATATTTATTATTAGGTTTATTTTCATACCAACAATAACCATTGCCATGAACAAGTCCACCACCATGACGAATTATTTTAATATCATCTAAACCAATAACTTTATCATTAACAGGATTAACTCTAAAATATTTTACTTCATTGTTAGATTTAGCAACTCTTTTAATAACTTCACCATACCAACATTCTTTATAACCACCATGTCCATCAGGCATATTAATAGTTCCATCAGCCAAAGGAAAAATAAACATTCCTCTATTATCAACATCAATTTCATGATTCTTTAATTGCCAAGCATGAACAATAACTCCACCTTTATAAGCAGTACATTCAACAGTAACATGACCTCTACTCAAACTTCCAAACCAATTAGCACAAAGATTCATTTTCATTATATCAGGCATTTTATCTTCAAGGTCAATCATAGATTCAATATTAAACATAACACATTCAGCACCTGAGTTAGTATTATCGCCACCCCAATATAGATAAGGAATTTGACTTAAATTCCAAGACCAACCAACAGCTATATAATTTAAACTATTAATAGGAGAATTAACATAATATGATTTAGTATCCAAATCTCGTCCATCATCACTACCCCAAATATATCTAAGTTGGACACTAGTAAAATCACTAAAATGAATAACAGAAGTAGGCCAAATATGATTAGCACCATCATAAACATGAGCAATATTAATTTGACCTACTGTTCGTTTCTTAAGAGGTTTAGCAATTCCTCCTTCACGTCCAAGAGTTAAACTCATTATTCATCAATAATATTATAAGTCATTCCAGCAACTGGGGTAATAGTTGCATATTGGGTAGCAGTTCCTGTCCAAATTGGAAGACTAAGTTTATTACTATTTGCACTAGGCATAGTCATATTAACTCCACATCCATCATTAATAGCTTTTTGAATCTTATCAAGATTAACACTATTAGTAATAGTTTGATTTATTTCTTCTTTAAAGTTATTAAATGTATCATTAGTAACATATCTATTAAGTAAATTATTAACTTCTTCTTTATTATAAGTTTCAGATTTAGTATAATAATTTTTAAACATATTATTAATCTCTTCTTTAGTATAACTTTCCATAGAAGAAGTATCACCCATTACTCTCCATTCAGTACCATTCCAATAACAAATCTTTCCATTACGATATTCAATCTGACCTTTAGCCCAATTACTACAAGTTACATTAGGAAGATATTCAGACTCTTCACCAACCATACCTGTAAGTTTACATTTATTTAAATTAATAGTACCATTCTCAATAATACCACCTTCAAATACAAGTTCACAACCAGCAGGCATTGTAATAGTTTTACCACTTAAATCAAAAGCATAACGAATAATATAACGAGTATTTTCTTCGTTAAGCATATCTTGAGTAAGAACAGCTTTATAATTAAGATAAATATTATTCTTAACTTGAACTAGATTTTCTTCATTAAAATAATATTTAATAGTATCAGCTGAATTAACATATATAATACCAAGTCTTGGACGTTCATCAGAAAGACAAGTATTATAAATATTATAATCTTCACTATTTCCATAGTTGACATTCTGTCGAGAACGAACTCTATCAGTAGGTTCTACAATAGTCCATCTAGTATAATAATTATAAAATCCAACTCCATCATTAATAGTCTTAACTCTAAGAACAAATAATTTATGATATGTATCATAATAAATACCAGCAGTATTACTTAAATCTGTTTTAATAACTTCATACTTATCTGTATTAAGAATTATTTGTCCATATTGTTCACAATAAGTATCATCAAGAAAACCATCAAATAAAAGCTGTTCTGCATTACTAGCATCATCCTCTACGGGGAGTAAGACCTTGCGAACTATTTTATATCCTTTACCACTTTTATATTCAGGTTCATAAGGTCTATCTTTAAGACTAAGACGATTAACATTACAACAACCCGGGCTTAATCTTATAGTAATATCTTCTTCGTCAGGATAATTAATAATATTAACTTTACCATTTCCTGTAATCATTTGTTTAAGAGCTTCATTAAGCATATCCCAATCAATAGTTCCATCAGCAATTGGAATCTTAGCACCATTCTCTTCAAGATACTTCTCACTAAGAATTTTTGTCCAATTATCATCAGAAACCCAACTAGTTTCAACACCAGCTTGAAGATTACTACCTGTATAACTTTCAGTTATAGAAAGATTATGTTCAGTATCATAATAACTAATAGTAAGACTATTACGTCTAAAAATAGCAGGAACAGCTTTACGAGTATTAACTCTAGTTCCTTGATATGGAATCCATAAATGATTAAACCTAGAAAGAACAACAGTTAAATCATTGTTTGTATCTTTGTCAAGAATATTTTGAAGATAAGTAATAGGAAATACTTTATCATAACTATTCTGACCTAGTTTTTCATATAGTTGTTTATTGTTCATAATTATGTGATTAATTTAAATAACTTTAACGAGTAAATAAACAATATAAGCATTAGTAATATTGTTATATTAATCATGGTTCAATTAAAACTCTTACATTAAATACTGTACTATTAGAAGTCATAGTAAATTGACATAATATAGTAAATGAAGAAGTAGTTGTATTAGCAGTAACAGTAATAATATTATTACTATTAGATACAGAAACACTATTTGAAGGTGTACTAACACTACTTAAAGTACAAGTATATTTACTGCCACCACCATCTTTATTTTCAAACCAAAATTGCAATTTACCAGCGTTCATTATAGAAATATTAGTAGGAATATATACATAAACGCCAATAGGAGTTTTCTTAATATCATTATAACTTGCTTCTCCTTTATATATTGAATCTACCTTTTCACTATCTAAATAAATAGGTAAAGCAACATTTTGACTAGTAAAATAATCATTTTTAATAACAAGTCTACCACGCATAGGATTTGCTCTTTGTGTTCCTTTTGTAATAACATTATGATTTAGCCAATTCCATTCAATTTTATATTCTCTTGCAGTATTAGAATTATTTGCAGAAAGTTTGAATGTTATTATAATCATGCTAACATAATTAAAAGCATTTGCAACAGATACATCACAATTAACTTTATTTGTTACAATTATATGTTCCGGATTATAATATACAGTTTCAGTTCCACCTGAACCAGCAACACCATTCCAAGTCCAAGGTTGAGCTGTATATAATCTATAATAAACACTTACAGATATAGTATTAGCATCAGCAACTGTATCAATTTCATTAGTATAAGGATAACCTGTAAAATCTAATCCGCTTCCATCAGGATTAGTACCATAATATTTAGTATGATATACTTTAGCACCATAAGATTTAGCACCAGCGGATTGTGTAATATTAATAGATTTACTAACTCCACTATAAGTTGCAGTAACAGTTGTACTTCTACTTGTTGTAGCAGTTCTATTACCATAAGTAAGTTTACTTCCACTAGTAGTACCACTTAATGTACTATCTCCAGATTTAGTTAAAGTTGGACTACCATTTTCAGTTTCAGAAAAATTCTGTCCAATCCCATTCCAAGTATATTGTCTACTACGAACAGCACTACAAGTAATAGTAGAACTACCGCCAGCAGCAGCAATATTAGTAGGACTAGCAGATATACTTACTGACCATCCAGACCAATTACCATAAACTTTATTTCCAGCTCTTTGTTCAATATCACAAAAGTCAATAGCACCATTATAATTTGCAGTAACTCTAGTTCTTCTAACACTTGTGCTAGTATTATTACTATAACTTAAAGTACTACCACTTAAAGTTCCACCACCGCTTCCTACACTAAGACTTGGAGTAGCAGTTTCAGTTTCAGTTCCGCCTGAACCTGTAACGCCATTCCAATTCCAATTTCTAGAACGAGAAGCACCATAATTAATAGTAACAGAACCACCTGATGCTGGAACAGTATAACTATTAGCATTACAATATACAGACCAACTAGACCAACTATCATATGATTTACTACCAGCTGATTGACTAATAGTTATATCTTTAGTTATACTATCTATTGTTGCTCTAAATACAGAACTACGGGAACTAGTAGAAGTATTATTACCATAACTAACAGTAGAACCACTTAAAGAAGCTGCACCATTAACTTTACTTAATGTAGGAGAACCACTAGCATTTTCAGTATAAGTTGTTCCTGTACCATTCCATTGCCAAGTACGACTTCTAGTAGCTGAAGTAGATAATGTAGCATTTCCACCAGCAGCAGCAATAGTTGTTACATTAGCACTTAAACTAATAGACCATGCTCCCCAACTACTATAAGTTTTAGAACCAGCATTTTGAGTTACAGTAGTATCTTTAGTTACAGAATCCATTGTAGCTCTAATAACTGTACTTCTAGTACTTGTAGAAGTATTATTATCATAAGTTACTTTATTACTAGCAAAAGAACCAGCGCCACTAATTTTACTAAGAGTAGGAGTTCCAGTTCCTGTTTCAGTTCCACCACTTCCATTAACTCCGTTCCATGTCCAAGTTCTTGTCCTACTTGCAGAAGCAGTTATATTTGAACTACCTCCACTAGCAGCAACATTTCCACTATTAGAAATATTAACTGTCCATGCAGACCAAGCACTATATTGTTTAGCTCCAGCAGATTGGCTAATAGTTATATCTTTAGTAGTTGAATCAATAGTAGCACGAATAACAGTTGATTTACCACTTGTACTAGTATTATTTCCATAAGTAACTTTAGGACTAGCCCAATTACCATCACCACTAATTTTACTTAATGTTGGAGAACCGTTTCCAGTTTCTGTACCACCAGAACCAGCAACACCATTCCATGTATAACTTCTAGTTCTACTAGCACTAGTTGATATAGTAGCTGTTCCACCTGTTGCTCCAATACTAGTTTTATCAGCACTAATATTAACAGTCCAACTAGACCAATTACCATAAACTTTAGCACCAGCGGATTGTGTTATAGTAATAGATTTAGAAACACTATTGCTAGTAGCAGTAATAGTTATACTACGACTATTTGTTGTAGTATTGTTACTAGCAGTAACAGTTTTACCACTTAAAGTAAATCCACCAGCACTACCACTAAGTGTAGGTGTAGCAGTTTCTGTATCAGTATGTGTAGTACCAACTCCATTCCAAGTCCAAGTACGAGAACGACTAGCATTAGTAGTTATCGTAGATGAACCACCACTTGCAGCTATCGTTTGCGTACTTGCCGAGATAGAAACAGTCCAAGCAGACCACGCTGAATACACTTTTGCGCCTGCCTGCTGCGTTATCGTAACCGTTTTGGACAATCCTACATAACTAGCTGTAAGTGTCGCTGAACGAGCTGAAACGCTTTCATTTGATGTAAATTTTATTTGATTTCCACTAAGACTAGCACTACCACTAATACTAAGAGTAGGAGTAGCAGTTTCACTATAAACAGTACCAGTATTATTCCATTTATAAGTTCTACGAGCAATATTAGCTGTAACTGTTCTAGTACCACCTTTAGCTTCAACACTAGTTCCATCAGTTTGTAAATCTAGTACCCAATTAGTATAAACTTTAGCTCCAGCAGCTTGATTTAAAGCAGCACTAACTTCTTTAGTTTGACTATTTTCTAAAGTAAATACAGCAGTTAAAGTACCACTTTTAGCATTAGTAGATTCATTATTAGGTATAGTTAATACATTATTACTTATACTACCTAAAGTAGTAGAACTAGTAAAACTAGCAGTAAGATTAACAACAGTTTCAATCCAAGTTCCAGCATAAGTAGAGCCTTTGGTTATACTCCCCGTGGAGGATGCATAGTCAGTTCTCTTATATCCACTTTTAACAGAACTAGTAGGAAGTTTTAAATCATAACTTCCACCAGTATTAGCAATAGCACTATCAACTACTGTTAATGTATTAGTGTCATATATACTAGCTTTACTACCTTTAAACGTAACAGTATAACTATCTTTAGCTTCTGTATCATCAATTAATACAACTAACTTACCATTAGTTATAACTCCTTTTTCTATTCCATCAAATAAAACCTTAACTCCATCAGTAGGAAAAGTAACAGTATAAGAAATAAATCTTTGTTCCCATTCTAATTCTACATTATGAGTTATAGGTAAATAACCACCGTTACCACTAATAGTTTGAGATTTATAATGTTCAGCAGTAATATTAGCAGTATAATCAGTCTTAACAGGAATAGTAAATACAAATTTAGTATTATTTTCACTTATAACAGGAGTATAACCATTAATAGTAACAGTTCCGGAAACATTTAATTTAAACGTAATAGTAATTTCAGTATTCTCTGGATAAACAAGTTTAGAACCTTGATATATTTCAAATACATTTATACTACCAAATTTAATATCATGTATTCCAATATCTCCTTGATATATAGCCATAACTTAAGCATCCGATTTAACTATATAAGTAGTATTGTTATCTTTTTGAGCAATAGCTGCATATTGAACAGCAGTACCAATCCATATTTTAGGATTAACTATTGGCTCAACAGTAAGAGAAGATAATCTATAAAGAGTTTGGTCAACTATTTGAATAGTATTATAAACATAAGAACCATCCTCTGATAAAGCAACATGATGAATTGCATTAGCATTACTCCATTGAATAATTATAATATTATCTGTATATCTAACATTAAATTTACCATATACACCATTATGAAATACAGAATTAGGTTTACCAATGGCTGTAACAAATCCAGCAAAATTAGTAAAAATAGAATTAATAGCAGCTAATACTTCTTCTTTACTACCACTATTTGTTAATAATATAGTAATACTTCCAATATCATAAGATTTAATAATTGAATTACTATTTATAGCTACAAAAGTATTAATACTTTTAGTTTCTTCACCACCAACTCTAGCTATACCTTTATCCCAACTTAAATCGATTTTATTAATTCCACCATTAGAAAAATAAGTAATTGTAGCACTAATATCGTTACTGCCTACAACAATTCTATCAAAATTAACTCTACTATTATTGTTATCAATAGCAATAATACTTCCACCTTTTAATAGTATTTCTTTTACTTCATCAAAAGTTTTATCACAAGTAAATTCTTTTTGTCCATTAGTATATATTCCAGTAGGAACAGTAACAACTATACCATAAACAGGAATAAATCCTTCAGGAGTATCTTTTCTTTCATATAATTGTTGATTAATATCTTGCATAACTTTATAAACTTTAAATGGTGGCACTTATTCAGTACCACCATGATTAATATTAAGTTGTTTTCTTTTTAATAACAAATTCATAACCATCAGGAATTAAAGCTTTAATAGCATCAGCAATAGCTTTATCAACTTCCGCTTTAGTATAAGTATTTTCTACTGTTGGTACATTATCAAACTTATTATTAATTTCTTCTTTAGTATAAACATTATTACCAAGTTCAGTAATTTGATTAGGTAAAGTTTCATCAAGTTTAACTTTATCAGCAGCAGACATAACACCTGCTAATTGAGTAGTAGCAATAGGTATATCTACATACTTATGAGATTGTGCTGTATAATGGTCATCTTGGTCAGTTACAAATTCTTTACGATAATAATGGTATTTTAATTGTACATAGTTTGCGTATGCTTGACCAAATTCTATGGTATCTACAACAGTATTTGGTAAACTATTAGCTATCGCAGTAGTTTTTCTACCTTTACCACCATCATAAGCAGTACCTGTAACTTCACCTAAAGCTAAAGTTTCAGATATAACTGAATATTTAGTTCCAGACCAACGATAAGTTTTACCGCTATGTTCAGTATCTTCACTTATATCAACATAAATCTTACCTTTTTCAGGAGTATAATATACAGGAGCATCTTCTATATATTTCTCAACAAAATGAGTTTCATCAACATAATATCCTTCAAGAACATCATCAACATAACTAGGTAATTGACTTGCTGGAACTTTACCATCTCCATCAAGACTAGCAATACCATTTGCTACACCACGTTTAGCTTCAATAGCTTCATTACAGAATTGAATAATCTTCTCTTTAATAATAGGATAATTATCTATATTACTAAGGATATGTTCAACTGTAGATTCAACCTTATTCTCAATAACAACTTTAAGATTAGGATGATTATCAATATTATCAAAGATATTTTCTATATTACCTTTAATAACATTAAGTAGTTCAGTAAAGTTATTAATATGTTCAAATATATAAGTAACTCTAGCTTCTACTTTAGTTTCAATAAGATTCTTAAGAATAGGAAATCTATCAAGATTATTAAAAATATAATCAACTCTACTATTTACAGCATTATTAATACAAGTAACAAGAGCAGGATAATTATTAATATTAGCAAATATATTCTTAACACAATTACAAACTAAATCAGAAAGAATACCAATGAGTTCAGGATAATTATTAATATTATTAAATATATAATCTACTCGTTCATTAACATTATTCTGAATAGCTTCTTGTAATTCTGGATATTGACCTATATTCTTAAATATATCAACTACTTTATCAACAGTATTATTAATAATAAGATTCTTAATATTAGGATAACTATCAATATTATCAAATATATTATTAATAGTAGTTTCTACATGAGAATTAATAGCATTAGTAATAAATTGACTAAGAGCAGGATAAGAAGAAATATTATTAAAGATGGTTTCAGTCCATTGTTTAACATATTCATTAAATATATTCTTAAGTTCAGGATAATCATTAATATTATTGAATATGTCTTTAACAATAATAGGCAAACTTTCAACTGTACTATTCTTAATAATTTCAACTAGTTTAGGATAATTATTAATATTATTAAACACATTAATAACAAAATCATTAATAAAACTAGTAATAATATCAAGAAAGTCTTTATAATCACCTATATTAGTAAATATCTCTTCAAGTGCTTCAGACAAATCTTTAATAACAGTATCAAAAGACCATCCTTCCCAATTGTCAGAATTAGTCCAAGCAGCATCACTAATATCATCACTATTATATCGTTGTGTCCAATTAATATTAGTTGCATCACGATAAGTAATAATATATCCTTTACGACGATAAATTTTATCAAGTTTATTAACAGTATCAGCAAAAGTACCTTCCCAAGTTAAATAAACACTATTACAAGCGGCAAGTATTCTATCTAATCTTGTTCCAGTTAAACCATCAAATATAGCTTGTATAACAGTTAAAGGAAATATATTATATCTAGTATCATTTTCTTCACAATACTTATCTAGTATATGAATTGGCATATTGCCCTCTTTATCACATTGAACTTTACTAGGGTCAAAAGATTGACAATTAGTACCAACAAAAACATTTTCTTCTTCAGCCATAATTACCACGGATTAGAAACACGTTTAATATAATGTAAAGCAATAGTAGGCATAAGTTTATTAATAGCAAGATAATCACCTGTCCATCTATTACCACTTATTTGACTCCAAGTCATTTCACCATTATTACTAATATTAGGTCCAGTCATATACCAATTAGTAGAACGATTAATACCAAAATTATTAAGCTTATTTCTATCAGTACCATAAGGATAACCATTCTTAACATCACCATCTAAATCTCCTGATATAAATCGCCAGTTACTAGGTGCTATAACATGATTACCATTATCACCAGATTTAGATTTACCAACAGCAACAGCATGTTGATGAAGAGGTAAATCAGTACCACCAATATAAAACGTATATGCACTTACATTACGACCGGGAGCAGCAGGGTCATATGTATCTTTAATATTTTCAAGAACTGTTTTCCAATCAAGATTTCCTTGTTTAGGATTATTATAAATATTAATACCGTTAGGTATATAACCCATAACAAAACGCCCTTGTGCAGCAGTATAAACTTCCCAACCGTTAGGAGGAGTTGAAGTATCCCAAAGCATAATAGAACCAATAGGAACAACAGCAGCAATCCAAGCTTGAATTTGACTAGCAGCAACTCCACCACCTTGTCCACTTCCACCACCTTGTCCAAATCCTTCTCCAACTAATTTATTTTTAATATCAGTATAGAGAGAATTAAAATCTACATCAAGTCTACTAGGTTTAGTTTCACTATCTGCAAATTTATTCATAACAAGATATTTACCTGTTCTAGCTTCACCAAGTTGAGTAGTAGACATAACATTATGGGTGCCATCACCACCTGTTCCACCACCACCGCCGCCAAGACCGGCAATAATATCATTAATTTCTTGCTTAGTATAATAATTATTAAGCATAGAATTAATAATATTTCTTACTTCTTCTTCAGTTAATCCACCTCCGCCAGAACTTCCACCAGCAGCGTTAATAGTAATGGTACCATCATCATTTTCAACAAAAGTAATATTAGTACCAGGTCTAATCTTATTTTTAAACATTGATACATAATTACTTTCAAAATACTGTTTATACTCATTACTTACATTACCACCCTCTTGTTCTATCTTATTAAGAATTTCTTCAATCTTATTATTAATATATTGCTCAAGATTGGTAATACTACCTTCAATATTACTATTTAAATCTCCAATCTTATTATAAATATCTTCAAACTTAGCATTATATTCAGTAATAAGATTATCAATTCTAGTATTAATATCAATTACATCTTGTTGTAGTTCAGATATTTGTTGGTCATGAATCTCAAGATGGTCATTAATCTTTTTAAGTTCTTCAAGAAGCCAAGCATAGAACTTTTCCATCTCTTCTCTTAACTTCTCTAAGAAAGCTTCAAATTCAGCACGAGTAAGATATACAGATAAATCAAAACCCATACTTACCCATTTTTCACCATCCCAAAACCAATAAAAATCATTAGTATAAGCTCCACCCCAACCAACAATTTCAACTTGTTTATTATCTTCACCTAAATCAAGAGGATGATAAAGTATTTGACCTTTAGCCCAATCACCATTTAAAGATATAGTTTCTTTATCAAACATATCTTCCTGACGATAATTACTAAGAAGTCTACATTTATTTAGTTTAACAGCTCCATCATATAATCTACCACCTCTCCAAAGAATTATACTATCATCTGGAAGTTCAATAGTTTGTCCAGCTAAACAATAATCATATTGAAGTATATAAATAGTATTAGGCTCGTTAATCATATCTTGAGTAAGAGTATTAACACCACTAATCATATTCTTACGAAGATATTTACGAGCCTTTCCACTATAATCATTTGTATTATAGTCTTTATCTGCAAATTTAAGAAGATTATCAACAACAGTTAAATCTTCTTCATCTGCCGCATTAGTAATCTGTGAAGCAGTAAACATTTGTTTAACAGATTCACTAAGCATTTCAGGAGTAATCTGACCTTCAAGTATTTGAACAGCATTATCTTCAAAATACTGTTTAAGCACTTGTGCCATATAATTAACTACAACATTACGACGAAGATAATTATCTTGAATATTAATACCAAATTCATCAGCAACAGCACGTTCAGCAATGGCTCTTGGAAACATACCACTAAACGATTCTACAAATTTAGAACCAATTTCAGAATCAGCTTCAAGATGCCATTTCTTTGCATTAGTAACAGGAGTTATTTCATCAAGAATATAACTCTTTTTAGTTTCAATAACATAAACTTCACAACCTACTCCAATTTGTTCCCAAGTAAGAGCATCTCTATCTTCCATTGTAGATACTACAATTCTAGCAGCTTTAAGACCTCTTTGAACAACAGCAATAAGTTCTAGTATTTCTTTCTTGAAAGTTTCATAATCAATAACTAAATCTTCTCGAAGTTTAGCAATAGGTTGCCAATACTCTTCATTAGATAAAGGAATACCAGCAGGAACAGCTTTACGAGATATATAGCTAGCATAGAAACCGTCATGAACTATACATAGTCTTTCATAAGGTCTATCATTCCATTGACCATTACAAGTAAGGCTAACTTTACCAAGTTCTTCTTCTATTGTTTTCATACGTTCTCTAGGTTTACTAAATTCATAGTGTAGACCCCCCGTAGAGGATGGAACACATTCACATTATTCATTATCATAATCAACATCACTAAGACTATAAGTTTCATTATATTCTTTACCTTCTTCTCGTTTCTCCCAAAGTTTACCAGTTTCAGGGTCAACATAAAATTTAGGAGCATCTCCACAACTAACTATTGCATGAATTTTACCCTCTTCATCAACAGGAAGCGTAATAGAACCACTATACTGAACTTGTTCACTACCTTCATAAATAATATTAAGTTGACCTTTAATATATTTAAGAAGAGTTTCAGCAAGTTTGTCTTGACCAAGTTGATATGCCGCCATAGCAGATTGAAACATATTCCAACAAGTAACAATATTTTTATTATTACCTTTACAAGTAGCAGAACAATCATTAAGCATATCAAGTCCATATTGTGCCATAAGAACTAATAGTTTATGATAAACACAAACATATTTGCTAGGAACAGTCATATAAACATATTGAGGATTAATTTCAACTTGTTCAGTTCCATCAGCTTTTACATAGGCACCATTAACATAATTATCATCTATTTGTTCACTCATTCTATCATCAAGTTATTGTATGAATTAATAATTGATTTTTGTTGCTCATCAGAAAGCAATTCTAAGGCTTCTAGTGCTTGAATTAAAATTTGCCCTTGTGTTAGTTTGCACCAATTTTTTTCGTTCAATGGGAAGCCTAATTCTGCTATTCTCACCTGTTTTTCAGCCATGCTTGCGATACGTAATTGCATCTCTTTCGATAGCTGTTTTGGATTATTAATATAACCTCTTATCATAATATCATCTTATTTAAATGCCTTATTAATAATATAAGCAGTATAATCATTAACTCTAATATCAATACGTTTATTAAACGCAAGAATACGTTGATTAGAATCAAGATTTTTATTATAGACAATATTTATAATATCACCATAAATATCTTCTTTCCATTCTTCTTTCATATAATGACTAAGATAATCTTCATCACCACGATACATATTAAGTTTAGAATAAGCATCATAATAAACACTATTAACTAAATGTCTAGCGTTATATTCTATTTGGTCACGATTATTATCAACATTATTAGTAATAATAGTTGAAGCAACAAACTTTGCACATTCCGAAGCTGCATTAACCATAGTAATAGAAATAACAGCTTTAGATTTTTCTCTATCTTTTTCAATAATATCTCTAGTAACTATATTAAGAAGTTTGGCAATATCATCTAAAGGATTTCTTTTGTTATTATCAATTATCTTATTAATTATAAGATAAATAACAATAACAATACCGGGAATAAGACCTTGTTCAAAGGCATTTTGAATTAATTCCATTTTTATAGATACAAGAATAGGGACTATCAGTATTAACACTAATGCTAACACCAATAGCCCCTATTTGATTAATATTACCTAATATTTACCTAATCAAGTCGGGTAGTAGGTTATGCTTTTTCTTCAGTAGCAATAGCTTTAAGGATAGTTTCAACAGTTGCAATAGCAGCAGCTCCAGTAGGGAACGCAATCTGTACAATCTGATGAACAACTTCATCTCTAGTTTTCATTTCACGTGGAACAGCAAAACGAAGAGTAAAGATAGTATATCCAGCATCTGCACTATCAGGTTGCTTCAAAGGATTAATAGGATATGCAGGATACAGTTCAGTATAAGTATCACGGTAAGTATATTCAATACCTGCATCAGCAGCAGCTTTATTAGCTAAATCAGTAATATAAGCAGCGTCACCATAAGCAGGTAAACCGTGAGCTGTAACTGTAACAGCTATACCAACTAATTCATCAGCTCCAAGAATTTCATAATCAATACCTTTAGACTCAGCAGTTAGAGTGATTTTAGCCTCAGCAACAGATGCTTTAATACCATGTCCAACAGTATTATTATTAATTTGGTTAGCTAATTTCTTTGCTACATCATTAGCAGTAGGATTAAGACCAGTATGAATGGTAGCAGTCCAACGATTACGTTCATTGAACTTTAACCCTTTTTTCACAATCATAATAGAATAATCAGAATAAGCATTTACATCTCCGATAGTAAGATTAGCAGAGAAAGTAGTAGCAGCTTGATAAACACCTTTAACAAAAGTAAGATGTTTCTTATAAGCTGGAAGAACTACTGGACCATTTGCTTCACGACCAAGATTAATGTAAAACTTATCGGTAATCTTAGTACCGTCAGCGTCAATTGTTTCCTTGCCATTAGCAAGATAAGTAAAAGCAACCGCTCCAGCAGCAAGAGGTAAACTTGCTCCATCAGCGACATTGCCCGCTAACAAAAACTGTCTCATTTTTAATTTAATTTAGAGTTTAACTTTGTTTATCAGCTCCATTAGAAGTAGCACCAATACTAGCAAGATAAATCTGTACTGCACGCATAACTATTTCCATATGTAAATAAGGAGGTAAATCACAATTAACCCAATCTTCTTCTCTATCTTCATCAAATTTAACTTTAGCAGGTTCTTTGATATAAAGATATTTAACTAATTGAGGTTTAACTGTATTATTACGTCCAGTATATATATCAACATTGATACCAGATTCATCTCCAAATATAGTAACTATCGGAGCATCTTTCGCAGCACGATTACAGAAATCTCTTAACGTTTGACCTAAATCTTCAGCTTCAATAATTCTGCAATCATAAATTGTCTTGCCATTATAACTAACTTGAAAGCCTGTATATAGCATTATTCCGTTGCTATTAATGTTAATTTTATAAGGGTCAACTTCTGTTCCACCACCTGTAATATCTCCGCCGTTAACAGTACCCGCCGTGTATAAAGTTCTAAGAGCATTAACAGGACTAATAGAAGCATTTTGTCGAGCAACCTTATCATTATAAGGAACAGGTCCAACGTTTTCTACTATTACATTTCTAGCTTTTTCAATTATAGCAGCATTAAGACAAATATCTATATCTTCCATGAGAATAGCACGAACGGTCTGCATACCCATCTGTTGTGCCAGTTCTCTGAACGTCACGTGCATCTCCCCAATGTTCATAATCAAATGTTTTTAAGTTTATTTTTATAAGCACTAACAAGAGCACTATTAGTAGGATTCTTAAACCATGTAACAGCTTCCTTAACATTAGCACCAATGAACTCACCATCAGGAGTAGTAATATTCTGATTATGAATTGCTCTGATAAATTCTCCACGAGAAATAAGAACCTCAATTAAAGATTTAATAGTAATATCTTTATCATTGCAAAGTTTATTAAACTTAGCAGGTTCATTTGTACTAAATTTATCAAGATGAGTTTGTTTATCGACAGTATCCATAGCCATACCGTTAGGAATATTAATATTATTGGCAACACAGTATTGAATAAATACAGCATCAAACAAATCACTATTCGTGAGAAGTTTAACATAATTACCTTTAGCAGAATTAATTTCCTGACGATGTTTAGCAAGACGCTCAGCTTCTCTTTGGTCATCTTTAAAATAAAATCTAATAGATGGGTCAGAATTAATAAGAGCAATATCTTTAGCTACATCTTTATACAATAAACAATGACGATAAATTAGATAATCATCAAGAACAATAGGATAACCATATTTATACTTTTCACTTTCAAGAAGATTTAACTTAGTAATCTTAGCTTCAAGAGCTTCTCTAAGTTCTTTAACTCCTTTACGGTCACTATTCATATAAGCAGTTTCAATAGCTTCTTCTTCAGCTCTAAAACGAAGATAATCTCGTTTACGATTCCAAAAGAAAGAAATATCAAAAGTCTTACCTAGTTCATCAACTGAAACACTAATATTATTAAGATAAGCCTTAACCCGTGAAATAAAGTTTTCATTATTAGGAGCAAGACCAATTAAAGCAGGAAAATAAGATTCAATCTCACCTTTATTAGAAGAAAGAGTACGAGAACTACGAACACAACTACCAATCTTATCCATTCGTTTAGGTAATGTTTTATCATTAACTCTACGATATAATGAATAATTAGTAACTAAATTAATAGTAATAGTTCGTTTTTCAGTATAAGGTTCATCAAGACTTTCATCTCTAAATCCTACTGTATTAGCAGGCTGTTTATCTACTCCATCCTCTACGGGGGGTATAACCTGTTTATCTGTATTTACATTAGAAGCAGCAGGAGTATTTTCTCCTGCTTTATTAGCTTCATTTACTTTGTTAAAATCCATATCTTAAATAGCTTCTTTTAAATGATTATAATACACATTTCAATAAGAACATCTTAGTAGTGTTATCTACTTGCAAACCAATAGAACCTTTAACTTCATAACGAGCCATATCAATTTCAGTAGCCGCATGATTAGTATTAGGCAATCCCCAGCAAGCAGGAATATCAGTCATACCTTCGATAACTTTAGCTTTATAAGCCTGTCCTTTTTGACGTACTATACGAACATTCTGATTACCTTTATAATTACTCATATCAATCAAAGCAGCTTGATGAGAAGTAATAGGCAAACCGGTAGTAGGATGAATCATACCATTTTGCTTAGCAGCTTCAGCATCAGTACCCTTATCGAAATAAGCATTATGTACAACTGTAATGATATAACCATCTGGAGTTTTATACTTATTAAAGTAACGTCCATAAGAAAGACCTTCTCCATTATCTTGAATCATCTTTTCACCAAGAGGAGTAATAAATCCGTTTTCTTTAGCATCAGTTCTGATAGCCATTTCAAAGTCACGAATAAATCCTTTACCACCCATAAGAACAACTTTCTTATCACCATCTTGAGTATCACGGTCAAGAACATCACCAATTGTACGTTCAAGTTTATTAAGAGTCAGAACTTCACCATAAGTATCATAGTTAGATTCACGACAAATTTCTAACATACCAGCAGTACGAGGAATAGGTTTACCATTATCATGGTCTTTCAAAGGAATAGTACCATCAGGTAAACGATTATATTCAGACTTCCACAAACGTTCTTCGTTCATTACTCTCATGTGCAAGTTGAACTGTCGCATCTCTTCGTTAATCCAAAGATTAGAAGTACCACCATTATCATTTTGGAATTGATATTGAGTAACAACATTAGCAAGATTACCAGCTATTTCTTTAGAATAACGATAAAACTCAAGTTGAGAAGTCATTCCAGCAGGACCCATAGTATTGCTTCTGTTACCTTTAGAATAAGATTCAGAAACAGTAGGAGCACTCATTGCCCAATACATACCTTTAGCCAACCATTGAGGGTCAACATAAGCATCAGGATTGGGAGAAGTAAGTTTCAAAAGATAAGCATAACCATAAGCAGATTCACCTAAGTCTTTCTGAATACGAACTTGAGTAACACCATCAGGAGCAGTAAGACCATGTTGTTCAATAAACCAATGAGTAGAGAAGTGAACTTCAAATTCACTACCATTTTGACCCGGTTTAGTAACATCAGTATTAAAGTAAGTTACAAAGTCTGTAAACTTCATACGACCCATAGTTTTCCAAGTCCATTGTACAGTAGCAACATTTTTAATACCACGACTACCTTGACCTTCAGTAATAAAACTTAAAGGAAAACGGTCATCATCCATACCATAATTATAAGTCAGAAAACTATTAATTTCTTCTGGCTTTTGAAGCTGAAGATAAGCAATTGATTCTTCATTAGAATAACCTCTATCTTCATAACGAGTTTGTCCAATAACACGTAATGTTTTCATCTACAAATTTACTATTATGTTAATAACCAAAACGCTCATCTTTCAGAGCATCTTTTTTACTGTCAGGTTTAGTTATTTTAATAGCTCCTTTTGTAGATTTACGTTGACTAGCAGTAAGTTTCAACTTTTTAGCTTCTTTATCAGAAACAGCCATTTCTATCAAACTATCATAACCTTTACCTGTATATTTAAGCCAAGCTTTAAGCAGTTCTTCATCGCGTCTTTCAGCAGGAGATAACTTCATTAAATCATTTTCATAACGAGAAAGTCCTTTATCATCAACTTGATAAACATAATTGAAGAAATCTTCTGGAGTAGTAGAAATTTGTTTTCCATTACGTTCAATAATAACAGTTTCAGGAATACGATAACCAGCAATTTGTCGTTTATCAATACATTCTTTAACTCCATTCCAAAATTCCACAAGTTGTTTCTCTTCTTCTGCTTTAACTCGCATAGCTTCTTTAGCATTAGCTTCACGCATTTCATTATCAGCTTTCTGAAGAGCTTCAAGTTCTTCTTTAGCAACATTGAAAAGTTCATTACTATCTTTAAGATATTGAATATACTTATCAACATTACCACGACGATTAAATTCCTTAAACGCCTCACGAACAATAGCTTCTTGTTGACTTACATTATTTTCATCTACTTCAATACCGCTTCTATCTCGAAGTTCGCCAAAGCCTTCAAATGAATTACCATTTGCAACATAATAATTAAGAAAATCACCAACGATAGGATAATCTTCAAATAATTTATTAACACCAGCTTGAGCAAATTCGTCACGTTTTAAATCAATAACGGATTGAATATAACTTGCAACTCCTTGAGGAGTATTTTCAAAAGCAACTGGTTTACCATCTTCTGAAGTAACAGAAACACCTACAAGTTCTTGAATCGATTTAACATCAATAGTATTTTCTTCTTTAGTATCTTCTACTTCAAATTCTTTAAGATAAGCAGCAACTTCATTTTTAGCTTTAAAGATATTACCTTTATCGTCAATAAGATTACCGTCTTTATCAACAGTATATTTATTATCTCCATCTTCGATAATAGTACCTTCTTCTAAACCATGTTCAGCATCAGCGTCATTCGCTTTGTCATTAGGCTTACCCCCCGTGGAGGATGAAGATTGGTTATCTTTATTAGCATTAGAATCACTATTCCCATCTCCATTACCATTATTAGTAATATCATCAATAGAATTACCATCAGCATCTAACTGCCCTGTTTTACCTGTATCAAGGTCTGTAATGTCGTCAGTAGGTTTTCCATCACCATTAGATGTTTCACCATTAAAACCAAAACTATCAAAATTAGGCATAATTCTTTGTTTTTAATTAATTACTATATCACAAATATAAACTATAATAATAATACGAGTTTTACTTGTATCGTTAAAATATGTTCACCTTTAAGCCGATTTGCCGACTAACATACTATTGCTAACTAGGATATTTATTACTGATAACCTAACCTGTCGCTTTCAGAGAAGCCATATATGAATCAAATTTTATCATAATGATTAATCTATCACGAAATGAATAAAGTGCTTAAAATGAGCTTAAAATGGCTCATGTGATGTAAAGAAAAATGAAAATGGGCTGAACCTACTTTCACAAGCAAGTCCAGCCCTATTATGAACAAAATTTAAAAGTACAGTCGATTATTTACTTTTACTATCATAACGATTTTTATTCGCTTTTGCAATCTTGACTTTATCATCACTTTCTTTAAGTTTAACAGCTAATTCTTTTTCTTTAAGTTGTGCTTCAACTGAAGCCTTTTGAGCATCTAAACTAAGTTTACTACGTTCAAGATTAAGTCTAGCATTTTCCATACGTTCTTCAGCTTGACTCTTTTCAGCATCACTAAGACCATTATCAAAACTCATGATATTAGCATTTGCTTTCATAGCTTCAATCTGACCATCAAGATATTTTTCAACTCTAATTGTTTCTCTATCTTGTTCTGCTTTTCTATCAATCTTAGCAAGTTCAAATTCTTGACGAAGTTGTTCTGTTTGTTGAGAAACACGTTCAACATCAAGTTCATGCTCACGTTGAATATTTTGATACTTATCAATAAGTTTACTAATTTGAGCAACATTATCTCCACGTATAGCAGCATTAGCCATATCCATATTACCATTCTGAGCAGCACTAAATGCAAGCTGTTTATATTGTTCAAGTTTCTCACGTTCTTTAACAGAAGTTTTACAAGTAACAATATAATTGGCAAATATATGACTATTAACATCAAGACTTAAATATCTAATATCACCATCTTTAGTTTTATAAGAAGTATTAAGACCATCAATCCAAGCAAGTTTAGTATAATCCATTTCAGCTTTATAATCTCGTTCTCTCATTTTATCAAATATAAATTCAATAATAACAGAACCCATACTTCCACGAATAACTGCTTCATCAGTAACTCCTTTACCAGCACTATTAGCAATCTCACCATAACGTTGTGGAGTCATATCACATTCCATTTTAGCAGTCTGTTCAATCTCTTGAATAAGTTGTCCAAGTTCAGTAATATAATTATTCATACGACTTTCAAGATAACGAACACTTTGTGCTTTAACAAGATTAGCATCATCTTCATCATCAATATAAAGCACTCCATCAGCAGCCATACGATATATAGTTTCAGCAGGTTTTTTACCAAGAAGAGATTTAGCAATCATAAGAACATTCATCTTATTTTTAGCAATAGCCATTTCTCTATGATAAGAAACTATATTACGAAATACTTGATAAGGAATAACTGTATCTACAATACTAAATCTTCCAAAACCTGGAAGAAGTTCTGCAATACCATTATAAGGAAGTTTACCATTCCTATTATAAGCAATAGGACGAGCCTTATAAGGATATATGCTTGTAGCACGAGAACCAATTCTAACGCTCTCATAAACTTGTGGACGCCACACCCATTCAATACTAATATCACCACTAGCAGGGTTAAGCTGATAAGTTTCATCAACAATTCTTGTTGTAACAAATGCTCCATTACTATATGTAAGAATACCTTCTTTTATTTCACCTCTCCAAACAGTATGCCAAACTTCAAATAAACCATTATTAGCATCACGAGCCATTATATTAGTGTTCTTAATATGTTGCAAATCATCTTTATTAAATTTACTACATATATCACCAAAATAATACATATATTTATCCCAATTTAAAAGTGCTTTATCACTAGAAGTAGTAGCACTATATTGATAATATGTATCAAGAGCTTCACGTTCTTTTTCAGAAAGATATTCATAAAATTCATCTATAATTTGTTGTTTAGTCAACATACGACGTTCAGCAAACATATCATAATCTTCTGCAAACATATTATCGTTAGGAACAGGAAAAGCATCTCTAACACTAACAACACGTTTAATTAATTGATTACCTACAACATCTCTATATGTATAACAAGCTCCAAAAGCAACAAATTCAAAATAAGCTCTAGCATATATAGTAAAAGCATCAGTAAGGTCGTCAATAACATTAATTAAATCTTGACCTTGAGCACTAATATCATCAATAAAATTTTCATTAAATTCTTTAATAAAAGCTTCAATATCAACAGCTTGTTCAGGATTAAATTGTTCAGGATTATTACCTTCATTAACAAACTGCATATAACTTTCTTGTATTTTCTTAGCAACAGCTTGTTCTGCAAGCATCATAATTTGTTTACCAAGTTCAGCATCTCTAGCAAATACAACTTCTGGATTATTAGCTCCAACAATAAAATCATGTGGATTCTTAATATATTCACCAATATATCTTCTAATAATACCTTTCATCATATCATAGTTACGCATAGTAGCTGGAAAACGAGTAAGATTTTCATCTTTTTCATTATAAGGATTAAGAGTTTTTCTATAATATTCTCTAGGAATATTACCAAGAAGAATATTAAACTTTTCTTCTACATTAAAATCAGCTTTACAAGCAATACCAGCTTCTATAACATAATCACAGCATTTAGCATACCAATCAACTTCTTGTTTTTCAGCATAACTAACGTGCTGATTAGGAAAATCAAGTCTACCAAAATTATACATATCTTTATTTGTTTAATCTTAAAACCATTGTCTATTAAAAATATCTGTTTTATCATTATCCTCTGTAACTTTTTTACGACTAGCAAGTTCTCGTTTACCTTTAATATCAATAGACTTCCAATATATACCTAAAAGTATAAGACTAGATATACGGTCAAAGTTACCTTCGGCATTAAACTTTTTAAGTTCAAGAATTGTTTGATAATCAAGAAATCTTTCAAAAACATAAATATCTTCTCCAAATTCATTCTTACCAATAACTTCATATAAGAACTCTTTAAGAAGTCGAAGACCATCTAGTTTCTTAGGACCACTACCAATATTATAACCATAACTAGTACTAACTTTTTCTTTAACAGCAGAATCCCAAACATATAAAGGTTCATAACCTAGATATTTAGTAGCTTTCCATTTACGAAAATTAGAAACAGTTTCACCACGGTTTATTTCTACAAGTCCAGTACCAATACAATTATACCATTTACATAGTCGATAAAACTTTTCATCGGCTTCTTCTAGTCTTTCAGTACGTCCATAATATGCAGCACATAATTTAGGTTTAAATCCATTACGTTCTCTAGGCATTTCAATAACAAATATACTATTATGAGAATGTCTATCAGTAATTTCTTTTTTATCTTTATCAATACCAACAGGGTCATAAACTGCAACATAAGTACCGGGAAGAATACTTCTTACAAGTCTATCATTAATATATGTTTCTTCATATTCTGGGGCAAACCAAACTCTTATACAACCATGAGGGTCTTCATTACCACGTCTAGGAACTCCTTGAATATAATCATAAGTTTTCATATCAGGATTTTCAATTCTTATACGAGCATTAGATTTAAAATAAATCTTTTTAGTTCCATCTTCAAATAGTTCACCATCAGTATAAAACTTATAACTATTATCAACTCGAAGTTTATCTTCAAACTTATTAAGAGCTTCACTACTAAATATATTTTCACTAGCACTACTAAAAGATTCAGCAGGAAATAAAGCACGCTGACCAAGATAATTAAGATATTCTGCAAAAGTCTTAGCAGTCTTTTTCTTTTCAGTTCTTTCTCGTGCTGCAAGCTGAAGCCCTATTCGTAGATTACTATTTCCATCTTCATCAAATCCTTTAACTCCATCTATCTCTCCTTCAAGACCCCAAGCATAAGATTTAAAAAATCCACAAACTTCATTACGAGCATCATTATCAAAAACATTTTCAAAAGCCATAAATCCAAATGCTCTAGGATTATAAAAGTTTTGTTCAAATATTTGCATATTAGCAGCAGTAGCAGTTCCCCAAGCCATAAGAGTACCAGTAGTACGAGTACCAACAGTCATTGTAGGTTCAGTTACATTCATAAACTCATCAAAATTCTGCATTGTAGATAGCTCTTCAACTTTAATTGTAACAGCATCTTTACCAATAGCACAGTCAGGATTATTATTAGCACTAACACTTAAAAGAGAACTAGACCAACTATCATCAGCTTCAACTCCATTTTTCATACGATAACCAAGTTTAAAACTATCAGTAGTAGGACTATATATACCTCTTTTAAATGGAGTCTTTTCTTCAAAGAACTTTAAGTTATTAACAGCAAAGTCACTTAAACCACCTTGTTTAATTAAGTATTTATTATCAGCTGCAACATGAATAACAACTTTATGCTTAGATAAGTTAACTTCATTAGAACTATCAGCAGCCATAATATAAGAAAAACCTCCACGTCTAGTTTTATCAATAATAAGATGTAAACCATTACGTCTACAAAATTCTATAATTTGCCAAGTCCAAAATTGAGCATCAATAAAACTAGGAAAACTATAAATCTTTTTAGCAGTAGCTCCATGTTCAGTAACAATAACAGATGACTCATCTGTACGTTCCATACGAGTATAATTAAGAAAATTATAATGACCACCTGTTATCCAAACATCTTCTATACTTCCATCCGGATTTTGCCAACAAGGAGCAGAAAAACCATTACGTCGTCTATCACATTCTCTACGTCTAAATTGTCTATGAGGAATACTATCTACTTTAAATTGAGTATATTTACCCGTGGCTTGATATGTTCTAGCAGCTTCATTAAAAAGTTCAGTATTAACAAATTTGCCAGGTCTAATATTTAAAAGAAAACCACCACTATCTCCAATTAAAAAGTTATTATGAGGGTCATACCATCCACAATCACTAGCTTTCTTATACTTTTTCTCTTTATCAGGTTCTTCAATGTATTCTAGAAAAGGATATTTACCATCAGCCATAATATTTTATTTAACTAGTAAACAAACAACAAAAGCGATAGCGCAAACAGCACCACCGCTTACCAAATATCTATTTTTACGTTTAATACGTTCAATAGACTTATTTAAATTATCATTTACTTTATTACTATTATCAAGATTATTTTGTAAAGTTTCAACTTCTTTATAAAGAGCATTATATTTAATCTTATGGAGATTAATTATACTATCTTGTTCGTTAATAATATCTTTATAAAGTTTAGCTTTAATAATTTTAGTATTAGCAATCTTAATCATATTAATAGGGACAAGAACAGTTGTATCAGTAGTGTTGACTCCCCGTGGAGGATGCACTATATTATCAATCTCACTCTGACACCAACTTCTTGAATAATTCCCAAGTAGCACTGTCATTAAGACTAATAACTTTATCTTCAATATCTTTCTCATGTTCTTTAAGTTTATAAACTATACTTTCTCTTTCAGTTATAACTAACTGTATAGAATCAATCCGAACATGATTAATAGCTGTGTCACTTTTATTATATGAATTGGCTTCTACACTAAAACGACTTATTGATAAATACAAAGTTAAACACAAATTGATAATCGCTATTATAAATATTGCTATCAGCATCTTCTTCATGATTCTATACAGTATTAAGTTAATCTTTTATTTCTATAAGTTTATTAAGCAAATCAAGGTTCCATCTACCAGTTTCTTTAAGACCAAGAACTCTTTGAGCCATCTTAATAGCAGCAACTTGACCACAATTTACATTAGTATCAAATAATTGTTCAGCAACTCTCTGACTATTAAAATCATCAAGTTCAAATACATCCCAATAACCTACTTTATATTTTTGCCAAACAAGTTTTTGAAGTTGAACATCATTATCAAGTTTAGACTTAAATTCTTTACTACCAACAGTATAATGTTTCTTATAAGAATCAATCATAGTCCAACCTTGCCAAGTAGGATTATATTTACGACTAATACCTCTATAAGTTTCTCCACCAGCATCATCTTTATCGTTTACATAACCACCTTCTTTTATAGATAGTTTTTTAAAAGCATCTCCAAAGTAAGCCATAATTTAATTTATATAAGTATTATTATATTATTCTTCAAGAGTTCTACGAATCCAACCTCTAAGATATTTGATATTATTTCCTTTTCCGGCAATATCATTATAATATCTAATACGTTCAAGTTTATATTTAGCTACAAAATAATCAGCACTAATTGTAGTATCAGATTTATAAGCGTTAAGAGAATCTTGAGTTCTACGAAGTAATTCTTTAGTTAAAACTAATTCATTAATAGCAGTAGAATCAGTAACAGGAACATAACGAATTTCAGGAACTGGAGTAATACGTTTAGCACATCCACTAGATAAACAAATAGCAAATATAACTAAAACAATAAAACCAATAATTACTCCAATTAAATTGTCTTTATTTAATTTCATATAGCAAGTTTAAATTGAGTTTGAACACCATTAGCTTTAATTTGTAATTCTCTATCTTTAAGAACTTTATTAATATCATCACGTAGATAATTCATAGTAAAAAATTTAGTAGTTTCAATAGGATTTTCTTTAATATGATAAAGACCATCAGAAAATCTTTTTGGCATACCATATTCATTAAGTTCAAAATCACTATCAATATGACATAGCCAAATACCTTTAATAGTTAAACCAAGTATATATTCAACAGCAAAAGCATACATACTAAGTTGAAGATTATATATAGCACCATTACAATTAGGAAGATGATTAAGAGGAGCTAAAAGTCGTTCATCTTTATCAACCCAAACATTAGTTTGTTGTGCAGGTTTAACTGTTTTATCTTTCTTATAATATCCACTACTAAATCTTAATCCGCCACGATTTGTTTTCCAATCACCTACAACAGCACAATTAGTATCTTCATTAACTAGAAGAATATCAATAGTTCCACTAATTAACCAATCTATAAGAAACATACCAATTTCACTATAAATCTTATATCCTCTTTCAGTATACATTTTAAACGCATCATAAATAAGAGGATAACGATTATCTGTAAGTTCAATAAAATCTTTAAGATTAAGAAGTTTATAATTAGCACCAAAATTTGGAATGTCAGCAATAGTAACCATTACACCATTTTCTCGTTTATCAAGATAATTAATAGCTTGTTGAAACATAGATGCTCCTTTAACGCCATCTTCAAGACCGTTGTGAGTATTAGTTCCACGTTCACAAGCTTCTTTAGTAATAGTTGACCATTGTTCTTCTAGTTTCTTCTCACTTATTCCTAGTTCTTTAGACTTCTTTCTCAACCAATAGTTTTTATCGAACTTTGGTTGATATCCATGAAGGATAGTAGTAGTTGAAATATAATCATTACCAAGACTATCGTTATACTTATGTTCTTCTTCATGAAAAATAAGTCTAATATCATTATATCTTTTATCTCTAAGTTCCATATTAATACCATTAAGTTCAACACTAGCTTTGACCCGCTTCGGCACTACGTGCCTACGCTAGACTCCCCGTGGAGGATGAAGTAGATTAGCATTAGCTTATTCCTCAATCATACTACTAGTAATTTCAACTCCACCTCTACCAGCAACATTCTCTTGTTCATACAGAAGATTTTCTTCAGCTACATTAAGAGCTTTAATCGTGTTTGGAAACTGATTAGCTAAATCATTAATTTGTTTCATATAACCAATAACAACTGGAACATCTTCTAGACTAGCACCATCAGATAACTTGTCATTCAACAATTCATTTAACTTGCTAGCAGCTAGAGCAACATTATGAATACCACGCTTAATATTAAGAACAGCTTCCATACCAGCTCCAGCTTTTTGATTATAATATCTTTTAATAAGTTTCCAAACAAGAATATCAGGTTGATAATTTTTAGGTAAATCAAAGTTTTCAATAGCTTTCTTAAGAGCTTCTTTTTCACTAAGACCTTCTTGTAGACACGGACCTTTAGGGTCACCAAGATAATAAATAACTCCAACTTCTTTAACATACATCTCTTTATTAGGAGATTTATCTCTAGTATAAAGAAGACTAACATCTCTATCAAGAAGTTGCTTAAGTGTAGGAGCTTTTGGCATACCAGTTTCATCTATGGTCAGCATCCAATCCAATTCCAAACCGTTCATATATTTCTTCTACTTCTTCATCAAATTCAATAATTTCAAGTTTACCCATAGCATATAGCCAAAGATTAGCATAAGCAGCACTATGTTTTTTACTTAGTTTAATCCAAATAGGAAGAAGTTTCTTTTTAAACTTAAGTTCAGTCTTAATCTTTTCTTCTTCTTCATAATGTTTTTGCTTTTCTTCTTCCATAACTTTAGCAGTATATTCTTTATACTCTTCTCTAGTCATAGTTTTTCTAGCTTCTTTAAAGTCTTTATAATGACTAATAAGTTTGGAACGATACCAATTCTTTTGAATAGTACCAATATGAGGAATAGCAACACATTTATCTTTTCGTATATTAATACTAGCTTCTTTTTCAAGACTTTCAATAATAGATTTACAAAGTATTCTATCATCACCTTGAAATCCAATATCATCTAATATATTATTTATATCTTTATAAATAAGAATATAATCATCATCAAAATCTTCTTGAGAACTAGTATTAGCTATATTAAAACTAGTATTAGTCTTAAAATCCATAATTGAAAGTTTAAGAACTCTTCTTGGTTTACTGCTATAAAAAAGAACACAAGTACCTAATAATTTTAAATTATACATAAACAGTTCCAAGAAGAGTTCGATTATTTAGACGAAATGGCTAATTAACTGTTTCAGCAGAATGATAAACAAAAGGATTAACAGCATTATGTTTATCAGTAATAGCAGCTCTTAAATCATTAATGGCTATAACTTTAAACTCAACAAACCAAACTTTCTGTCCTTTTTTATATCCTTGATTTTGTCCAAAAGTACCAACAGTAATAGAACGAGTTAGTTCAGTATCATTAGTAATATACTTATTAACAAATTGAGGACTAAGAACATTATGTTTAAGATAAAGATGATAACCACGTTCAAGAGTAGAACGGTCAATAATAATCTTATCCATTTGATTCATACCAATAAGTTCAGCATCTTCTTTACTAATTTTAGCAATAATTGGCATAACCTCAACTGTACTTACTTTATTATTAATAACACCAAACAAACTTTCATTTTGGCAAAGAGCGACAACACAATAATGTTTAGCAATAACTACATTAGTAAGAACAGCGTCAAGTGCTTCACTTGTTATTTCGCTGATATTAGTAGGTATTTGAATACCAAAATCTTTAAATTTACTTTCAATTTTAATCATAACACTAACTTATTTAGTTTTAATAATACTATCAATACCAATATTTCCAAGTTTAAGTTTACTTGGAATTTTAACTTCTTTTTTATTCCTTTCACCACTATGAAATTCTCTAGTGTATTTAGGTTTAGTTTCACTTTTATCTTTACCCATAACTTAATTGTTTTTAGCAAATGTAAGAGTTTGAATGAATCTACCAAGAGAAAAACTATTTTTAACATTTGTGTCATAGAGGATTATATGATTATAAATATGCAAGTCATACTCCCCGTGGAGGATGGAGATGAGTTAGACTTAATCATATTAGTATTAATGATATTAATAGAGATATTAATAATGATGATAGTATTGATTAACTTGATGTGATTGATACTGATTATATCCATCCTCCACGGGGAGTTGAGCGGAGAGCGAAGCTCG